>Ga0302315_10001410_pt1 | contig 24284 bp, 23 predicted proteins | sample III_Palsa_N3_1_FD_200532 | JGI IMG/M metagenome (GOLD analysis project Ga0302315, IMG submission 200532) | Peat permafrost microbial communities from Stordalen Mire near Abisko, Sweden - III_Palsa_N3_1 | ecosystem: Environmental > Terrestrial > Soil > Palsa > Peat permafrost | place: Sweden...
CGCGGGAACGACGGGGAGTATTTTTGCTAAACCTGTTTGAGCAAGCATTTTTATCCACAAAGAAGTCGGAACAACCACAAATTTATCTCGGCAGTGGGTAATGCTTGATCTGGCTGGTTTTGCCAGATCAAGTTTGCGTCAATACCGATTAAAATTTACTGAAGAAATCGCGCGCGGCGACGTTGCAGCCCGCGAACGCTGTGGTGCCGTGATAATTGTCTGAGGTGACTGGGTCTCCGCCGGCTGCGATGATATTGTTTTTTGCAGCTAAAAATGCGTTCTTGGCGTCGGCATAGGGATCGTTGGCGGTAATCGGCGAGTCCACGTCGAGCACGGCTACCGTCGTCCCATGCGCCTGGAAATAGGCTTGCGCCAGTTGTGCGTTGGCGAATGCAACATTCGGATCGCCATGTCCACCGCACATCAACATCGGTTGCGTTGGGGTCCAAGTGCGCAAGTCGTTTTTCACCGCTGCCATCCGGATCGGGTTCGCCGGCGTGCAGTTCAGCGGTGCGGTGGCTGATGTGACCGGACATGGATTGGCGACCACGTCGGCAATGAGTGCAAGGACTGCGCTGGATTTGAGCAGGCTTTGTGCCGGAGGGCCATAGAAGCTCTGTTCGAATGGCGTCAAGCTAGGGTAGTTTGGCATGTCGTTGCCGAGAAAATATTTTGGAAACATGCCAAGAGAGACCAGGTTGTCCGGATCCAACTTAGTAGGCAACAGGGTTTCCATACTGCTGGCCAACGTGGTGGAATAAAAGTCCGACTGATTGGCATACAGATTGCCGTAGGCTTTTTGGTAGGCGGTAAATTGGAAAAGGTAACCCAGTTGATCGTTTTCGTCCAGGCCGCTAATGTCGTCCAACACGCCGGGTTGGCCGAGGGATTCCCAGTTGATGGCCACTGCATAGTCACCGCTTTGCGGCACTGAGGCTGTAACCGTTATCCCTGCCGCCTGCATCGCGCGATGCGTGGCCATGGTGACGTAACCGCCTTCGGAATATCCCGAAAGGAAGAGCTTGCCGTTATCAATTACGGGGGTGCTCAAATTGGAAAAAGATTTGCGCGCCGCAATCAGGGCATTGATCATGTCTTGCCCATTTTGCGCGGCGATATGTTCCGGATGGTAAGGCAGGGTTGAAGTATCGTATCCCACGTAATTGGGCGCGACGACAATATAGCCTTGCGCCACAAACAGTGCTTCGATCTCGGCGGTGGTGGGAAGATAAGGATTGGCAGAGCTGATGTCGGCCATATTGACGTACTGAGACAATGAACTTCCATGCCCATACAGAAGCACCGGGCGCGGCCCGGTGCAGGCCGGGTCGCTGCCGGTAGGAACAAGGATGCCGCCGGAAGCCGTTGCCTGCTCATTCGCTGCACCCACGGTGCCATACTCAAAGTGATAAAAATCAATCCCGCACTTCGGGGTGCCGGCGTTTGTTAGCAACTGCGTGCCGAAGAAACCATAACCTTGCAGTTGGTTGGTCACGTCTGCAGGCTTGAGTGAATTCAGGCGCGGCGGCGGGTTTTGGACCAGCGATCCGGGCGTGCCCGAATTGTCGATCACGAATTGCGTCGGTGGCGTGACAGGCGGCGGAGGTTGGTTAGAGGTCGTGCTGCCGCCACCGCCGCAAGCTGCCAACAGGGAAGCTGTGCTGATAATGACCGATAGCGCTTGAACCGATTTTATTGCAGCTTGCATACGTTCTCCTGAAAATGAATGTCGGCGGCGTTATTACCGCGCACGATTGAGCTCATAACAGCGGCAATGGTATGCTCCCAATCTTTGTGTAAGCTTAAGATCGATTTTGCCCCGGCTTTAATGTGGGTTAGAGTAGGCAGTAGCGCGGGGGCGAAGGACTAATTTTGGTCCCAGGTTTTTGGTCCCAGGTGATTGTGGAGCCGCTCACTACTCTGTGCCACTATTGAAAAGCAAGCCATGCACGTATTGATTATTGAAGACGACCTTGACCTTGGTCTTGCACTGCAGCAAGCGTTGAAAGCCGACGGTCTTTCCAGCGAATGGCTGCGCCGCGTAGTCGATGCGCCGCATTCTTTTGTCGGCCTATCCTATGATTGCGTATTGCTCGACTTGTCGTTGCCCGACGGCACCGGCTTTGAATTGCTGGCGCGCTGGCGCCATGCCGGCATCAATATTCCCATTATCGTCACCACGGCCCGTTCAGCCCTGGAAGATCGCTTGGCCGGCCTGGATGGCGGCGCCGACGACTTCATCATCAAACCCTTTTCCACTGCCGAATTGGTGTCGCGCATCCGTGCTGTTTTGCGTCGCTATGCGCTGCAGTCGAAAGACGTCTGGATCTTCGGCGACCTTGAAATTGAGCCGCGCCGTTATCTCACTCGGTTAGCAGGAAAAGCGCTGGAACTATCTCCCAGGGAGTTTCATTTGCTGCAGGCGTTGGCCAGCAAACCAAGCGTCGTCGTGCCCAAGGCACAGTTGGCGCAATTGCTGGAGCCGCTGGGCGACGCAATCGGTTTTGGCGCTATCGAAGTCCATATCTTTAACCTGCGCCGCAAAATCGGCGCGCACCGGATCCACACCGTCCGAGGCATTGGCTATATGTTTTCCGCATGAGGATCTTCCATGCGTTGCTGCGCCCGACCTTGGTACGACGCGTGTTTCTCGCTTTATTGGTGGCCTTTGCCCTCAGCTGGCTGGCTATTATGGCGACCATCATGATGCGCAACCTGAACCGGGATGAACAAGAGAAATCGTTGCAGGATTTTTCCTCCTCTGCGCTCGCCAGTCTGCGTGTAGCGGATAGTGAAAATGCCGCCAGCTACTATCTTGCCGGTCTCGTGGATGGCACCAATCGACTGAATTACGGCACCCGCAAGGCAATCATCTGGGCGCAATTACGGGATGCCAAGGGTAAATTGTTGTACACCAATTTCACGCCGAGCGAAGCGCCAGAGATCGAGGCCCGTCTGCGCTTGCCAGCCAATGCGAAAGAAGATGAATATTTCGTCGTTCACGTAAACACCGCGTTGTGGACGCTTTCAGTGGCGCGCCACCGGCACACCTTCCTCGGGGTTTTATTGGATGTGTGGGGTGAACTCAGTAAATACATGCTGATTGCCTTCCCGTTGATTTTTTTACCGATTTGGCTTGCCATATCGAGCGGCATGCGACCGTTGCAACGGCTGTCTGACCGGATCGCTGCGCGCCACGCCGGTGACTTGTCGGCCTTGAATATCGATGCCCAATACGACGAACTGAAACCGCTAGCCTCGACCTTGGACGAGCTCCTGCTCGCTTTGCGCAACAAGATTCAACGTGAACATGCCTTCTTGTCTGACGCCGCACACGAATTGAGAACGCCGATGGCCGTCATCCTCGCGCAAACCCACGTGCTCGCCATGGCGGACTCGCCAAGCCAGCGGCTGGAGGCCGAGAAGCGCATGGAGCAGGCGATTGCCCGCTCCTCGCATCTGGTCGAGCAACTGCTGCAACTGGCGCATGCCGGTCATGAATCGGCGACCGCCGTCGAATCGTTCGACGTCGCCCAACTGGTGAGCGAAGAATTGGCACTGGCTGCGCCGGGGGCGATGGCGCGCAATATCGAGTTGAGCCTGGAAGCGCCGGATACCCTCCGGTACACCCTGGATCGCAACGCCTTGCAATCGATCTTGCATAACCTGGTGGAAAACGCGATTCGTTACGTGCAGCCGGGCGGACAAATCGACGTCAAGCTACTTGAGCACGGTAGGGAAAAGGATAGCGCATTGATTTTGGCGGTGTGCGACAACGGCCCCGGCATCGCTGACGGCGATCGCGCTCTCGTCTTCGAGCGGTTTCATCGCGGCACGGGACATGGTGTTGCAGGTTCCGGCCTCGGCTTGGCGATCGTAAAGCGGGCGGTAGAAAAACTCGGTGGGGAAATCGTTCTCAGCAACGGGCTCGACGATCGAGGCTGCCGATTTGAAGTCACGATTCCGGCTCGTTAGGGACGCAATAGGGAAAGGAGCAATATCTGCCATCGCGCGGAAATCTCAGGCACAATGAGAGAGGCGATACCTGCGATATCCAACCTTGAAAATTGATCCCCCATGACGAACAATTCGACCAGCCCTGCCCCAACCAACTCTACCGCCAGCGTCGTGGTGGCAAGCTTTATCGGCACCGCCATTGAGTTTTTCGATTTCTATATCTTTGCCACCGCAGCGGCCTTGATCATCGGCCCGACGTTTTTCCCCAAGGCGTCGGCCACGGCGCAGGCGCTCAATGCCTTCGTGACCTTCGGCATCGCTTTCCTGGCCCGCCCACTGGGCTCGGCGCTGTTCGGCCACTTCGGCGACCGCATCGGGCGCAAATCCACGCTGGTGGCATCGCTGTTGGTGATGGGTCTGTCCACTACCCTGATCGGCTTTTTGCCGGGATATGACAGCATCGGCACCGCAGCGCCGGTGCTGCTGTGCCTGCTGCGCTTCGGCCAGGGCATCGGCCTCGGCGGCGAATGGGGAGGCGCGGCCCTGCTGGCCGCCGAGAATGCGCCGCCCGGCAAGCGCGGCTGGTTCGGAATGTTTCCGCAAATGGGGCCATCGGTCGGCTTCCTGTGCGCCAACAGCCTGTTTTTCGGATTGGCGCTATGGCTCAATGACGATCAATTCAAAAGCTGGGGTTGGCGCGTGCCCTTCATTTTCAGCGCGGCGCTGGTCGCAGTCGGCTTGTATGTGCGGCTGAAGCTGCACGAGTCGCCAGTCTTCGCCCAAGCCATCCAGCAAAACCAGCGCGTGAAAGTCCCGCTGCTGGACACCTTCTCCAAACATGGCGTGAGGGTATTGCAAGGTTCATTGGCGATGGTGGTGTGCTACGCACTGTTCTATATTTCCACCGTGTTCTCGCTGTCTTACGGCGTCAAGAGCCTGCATTTCACCAAACCGCAATTCCTCGCCCTGCTGTGTCTGGCGGTGCTATTCATGGCGCTGGCGACACCGCTCTCGGCCTGGGCCAGCGATAAATGGGGACGCCGCCCGGTACTGCTGCTGGGCACCGCCCTGGCGATCCTGTCCGGCTTCGCGATGGAACCGCTGCTAGGCGGCGGCTCCACATTCTCGGTCGGATTATTCCTGATCATCGAATTGTTCTTGATGGGCTTTACCTTTGGCCCGATGGGCGCCCTGCTGCCGGAAATCTTCCCCACCGGCGTGCGCTACACCGGCGCCTCGATTTCCTACAACATCGGCGGCATCATCGGCGCGTCGGTGGCGCCCTTCATCGCGCAAATGCTGGTGGACCAAGGCGGACTCAGTTGGGTCGGCTACTATGTATCGACCGCCGCGCTGCTGAGTTTCCTGGCGGTGCTGTCGATGAAAGAAACGCGCGGCGTTGATCTGCTTGGCAAGCAATAAATCCATAGAGCTTATAGAACGGGAAAAATAAACCATGAGCGCGCAAAATTTGCTTAAACATTCACTGCTGTTTTTGTCAGGAATTTTTGTCATCTGCGTGGCGCCCGCCAACGCCGCCAGTTTCAATTGCGCGAAGGCAAAGACCGACATAGAAAAATTGATATGCAACGACAGCGAACTAGGCGAACTCGACACTGCGCTCGCAAAAATCTATGTCAAAACCCGGCTTTCAATCGGAGATTCGGATGAAGTCGATGCAGCCGAACGCGATTGGCTGAAAACGGTGCGCGACAAATGCGGCACTGCCGACTGCCTCAAATCGGCCTATCATGCGCGCATCAATCAACTTGCGCGCAATTTCGTCAGCTTCGATTGCGAGAAGGCCAAGACCAAGGTCGAGCTATTGATCTGTGGCGACGACAACTTGCAATACGGCGACATGCAGCTCGCGCAAGCCTACCGTGTGCTCAAAGGCGCGTCCAATCAGCAGGGGAAACTGATCGTAGATCAAAAAAGCTGGCTCGAACAGGTGCGCGACAAATGTGATGACAAGAAGTGCCTGTTGTCGACGATCAGTCAACGCACCGACGCACTACGGCAGCAATGGACCGGCCTCATTGCCAGCACAAGCGAAAAATTAGGCTATACCAAGTATGTCTTTTATTCCGACATGATGACTTGGCCCAAAGATCCCAGTCGCACCCTCGTGATGTTTGCCACCCAAGCTTCTGCCGCCCAAGCATCTGCAGCCGAAAACAGCGATAACGGGCCAAAGCAGGACGAGGACTTCGACCTTGACTTGTACGTAATCGATAGCTCAAGCCACAAGATTCTCCAACATGGCACCGACTCGGTTACCTCGGATGCGATAACACTAAACGGTGTAGGCTTAGATAGAACCGACTACGTACCCCGGCTGGGCGCGCCGGTTTTTGGCATTACCACGTCTCACTCTCACAACGGATGTGCCGGCTACTCCAAGGGTTCAATACGTCTGTACGTAGCATCCGGGAACAGCGTGAAGGGCATTCTGTCCGAAATCGCGACCGACGTGTCCACCGGCATGTGCCAAACTGATTGCGAATATGGCTCCAGCCGGCGCGATCTGCAGTTCCCCGGTCCCGCCGGCCAGCGCTACCCGGACCTGTTCATCCACGAGAAACATAAGGTAGCTGAAGACACCCCGAAAGGGCCGAAAGGCATCTGCAAAACCACGTACTCTCAAAAAGAGTACAAGCTGCATTTCGACGGCATTCAATATCCTGTTCCAGAAGGATTGGATTATTGAACTGCAGGCCTGGGCAGCACGAGAAGAAGAACAATTTTCAGCTTCGCTTAATCAAACCCTAAATTGGAAAAAGCCATAACGCGTATCGAATAAAGGGCATTAACGGTGTGTAATGCGTCGAATGTAAACGTAGCATATGATTGCACTATGCGAAAGCACCATGCGGCGCCTTGCACGCCGCTTGACGCACTACACAATATACCTTACGGCCTTGACGATGGCGAATTCTGACCAGCTGCATGATGCTTCATCAAGTTGCGTAAACCTCGTTCATAGATAGGTGGACCGATGGGAAAGTGGATGCACATGCTAATCTGCGGCGTCATCTGTTTGACGTCATGCATGTGCCAGGCCAATCCTGAAATGACGGTATCGACCTTGTTCGAAGGAGATCCAGCGACATTGGTGGCGACGCGCATCTTGACACAAGCCTATGAACGCTTGGGCATCACGCTCAAGGTTGCAGTAATGCCGGGCGAGCGCTCGCTGGTTAGCGCCAACACGGGCATCACTGACGGCGAACTCTATCGCAAGGAAGACATCGCCAGTCAATATACCAATCTTCACATCGTGCCGATACCGCTAATGCGTTACGACATTGTGGCGTTTTGCCGTTGTAAGCCGTTTAGCATAAAGGACTGGGATAGCCTGAAGTCCTATAGGATCGGTTTTGTCAAAGGCCTCAAAATTATTGAGCAAAACACGGTGGGTATGAACATCGAGCCGGTTGGCACGCTAAAACAAGCGTTCGGCAAGCTGGAGTTGGGTCGCTCCGACATTGTCCTTGCCAACCGCATTACCGGCATTGCCGCATTGCGCGATCAGCAGTTGAATGACGTCGTCGTGCTTTCTCCCCCGCTTGCCAGTTTCCCGGTGTATCACTTTGTCTCCAAGAATCACGAAGATTTGGTGCCGAAGTTGACCGAGGTCTTGCGGCAGATGGAAAAAAATGGGACTTTAGAGAAAATCCAGCGCGAAGTATCCGGTGAATTCTCATTGCTCCAAGGTCGGGATAAGCCTTGAACCAATCGAACAGCATCGCCGCAGTGATGCCGAATTATTTTTACGGCTTTTTAACCGGCGGCGTGGGCGCATGTTTGGCCATCGCCAGTTCGTCCTTATAGATCTTGGTCCACGCAGGGTGCCCGGCTTCCGATGGCGATAGCTGAAATTTGCCATCCAGCGCAAAGATGGCGTGGAATTCGGCGCGGCATTGCTTCACATTGCTCTTCAGGCAATTGGCGAAGGCAAGGTATTTGTGGGTGCGGATTTCGTCGGCCTTGTTTGGTAAACCTTTATCGAGAGCTGCTTGCAGCGTCACCATCGCCTGCGGATAATTGCCGGCGTCATAGTCCTTGATGCCTTCTGCCATTTTCTGCTGGCCGGGGCTGGCCTTGGCAACACTGCCTTGGGCGACGGCCATTTTGTCGTCGGCAGTGTCGCGCATCGAGCGCCAGACGGCGCCCCAGGCCGGGCTGGCAGCCTCGCTTGGCGTCAGCGCGTATTGCGGGTCGATTTTCAGGACATCCTGGAACTGTTCGCGGCACTGCGCTTCGCGGCCCTTGGTGCAATGGATAAACGCCATCTGTTTGTGCGCAACGATCATATCCGCATTTTTCAGATGGCCGCTGGCTGCTGCCGCGTCGAGTTCGTCGAGCGCCGCATCCAGATTGTTTTCCTTATAGCTCTGCAAGCCCTGTTGAAACCGCGCATGCGCCTGCTCATCGGTCAAATGCGCCGGCACAACTACCGGAGCCGGCACGGGCGCGGGAGCCGCCACCGGCGTTTGTTTGGTCGCAGGTTGGTCGGCACAGCTGGTCAGTAACGAAGCAACCAATGGCAGTAAAGGTAGTAAAACGCGAACAATGCGCATGATTCCGGTTCCCTTAAAAGACGTAGTGGACGGCGACGTCTGCATCGCTCTTCACCTGTATGGTTTTCCTGTAAGGCGCAAAATCGCTATTGCGGATTTCTATCTTGTGCTTGCCCGGCGCCAGCTTCAGCGACTTTAGCGGCGGGCTGATCCCTGAACTCGCACCATCGACAAAAATCTCGCCCCACGGCTCGATCGACAGGACGACTCTGCCTTCCTTGGCCGCAGTCGCACCCACCTGATTTACGCCGGCTCCGTCTACTGCAGCCGCTGCAACCGCGATGGTCGACGCGCTGGCGGCATTCACGTTGCCGGCAACGGCTGGTGCGGAGCTGGCTACGGCGCTGGCCGCCGGAGTCAGCGCAGCCTTGGGCGCATTCTGCGCAGAGGCGGAGGTGGCGGCGATGGCCGCAGTTGGTAGCGGAACTGCCGACGCCGTCACGGCGGCAACGGCCGGAGTTGCTGGCATGGGAGTTGCGATGGACGCGAGTGGTGTGGGTGCTGCGGGTGCTGCGGGTGCTGCGGGTGCTGCATTACGTGCCGTCACAATCGGGGCTTTACCGTGCAGGTACCACGTGGCTGCCACGGCGGAAACGCCGGCGACACCGAGAACGATGGCGGCCACCAGGCCCAGCCGGATCGATGTTCTTTTTTTTGCCGGCATGGCTGCGGGCGGCTTGACGGCAGCCGACTGTGCCGCCTTGGTAGATGGCGGCGGCGTTGGCGCGGCATGCAGCGGTTCAGCCTCGTCGAAATGAGTCGGCATGATCGAATTCGGATTCCGGGCGCGCGAGCGGTCGCGTAGCTTTTCCTGCAATATTTCGGTGTCTGCGCTATGGCCGAAGCTGTAAACCTGATGCTCGCGCACATGCTTGTCGCGCCGCGCGCCCTCGTACGAAAACAATTTGGCGTAATCGACGGAAAAGCGCGAGATGATGTCATAGTAGGAATGCGACACCATGACCTGGCCCGCGGCGGCAAAGCTCATCACACGTTGCGCGTCGTTGACCGCGTCGCCGATCATATTGGTATGGCCGTTGATGTCGCGCACCATTTTCAGCGGGCCGAGATTGATGCCCATGCGCACAAAGCCCGGTTCGCCCATAGCCGCAGCCTTGCCGGCATCGATGGCATCGCGTAAAGATAGTGCAGCAAACAGCGCATCTTCCGGATCGCCGAGGAAGGCCACGCCCGCGCCGTCGCCGGTATCGACCATGATGCGGTCGCCTGGGGCCACGTTCTGCACCGCCTCCGTCAACAAACGGATGAATACCTCTTTCATCGCGATCTGTTCAGGTACGGTTCCGCGCGAATACTCGACGATGTCGATAAACAAAACGCTGCCAATGAAGGTGCGATTTAATTGCTGCAGGGACAAGGGTTCGTCGTTCATTTTGATCCCCGACGGTTGATGACAACGGCGACTGAAACACGCATTGATTTTACGCCGTAAATCGGGAGAAAGATTTAATATACGCAACGTTTTCTGTGGCACAACAACGCGGCGAGGATGTCGGCCGGCATCGCGCGGTCATCTAGCGCCCTAGCGGGCGCTGCAGGCCGATTAATCGACGCATTCACCGTCCGCTATGCTGAAAAATTGTGGTTTTTACATGCCAGGAAGGCAACTGCGCTGCACCGCAATTGCTCGATGAAGGATGACAAACTGCCGTACGGCAATTCGCCGAAATCGAAGACGCAAAAAGTTACGCATTTGATCGAAGTAAGCGCAAGCCGATGGTGCCAGATTTTCCCCCTCGATGGCCTTGTAGGTTTTTCGAGTGTACAGATCAGATAAACCAAGAATGAAATTTCTGGCGTAGCTTCGGCGCCGCTTTCAGGCAAGTGTAAAACCTTGTTAAATGATGCTATACGGAAATGCGATATTGGCCTATATTGAAGTCACAACTTTACCAGTACCCGTCATTGCCGGATTTCAGGCAGAATGAGTGTGCGGGTCGTTGTAAATCGTAGTTTTAGAATACTCACAGGAACCAAAGATGATGCAGTCTTTGTAACCGGAGTGATGGAACCATGAAAAGCGAAACCACCTTTGGGGCGTCCGCTTATGCGAGTGCGGATATTCACTTGTTTCGCGACGCCATCGGAATAGACCGGTTGCTGGCTGACTTTGCCGTCTTCCAGGTAGAACCCGGTGAGATCTTGCCGGCAATCGTCGATGGTAACGCCCTGCTCTACGTGGTGCTGACCGGTGTGCTAAGCGCAACGATGCAAGTGACGCCGGCAGATATTGCCTTGGGTGTTGCCGAGATCAGCGTTGCCGTTTTTCCCGGTGAATGCGTGGGCGCAGGTTCCGTGATGGGTGGCGAGCGGCGCGGCGTCAGCATCGTTGCCACGCAGCCGACCGAGGTGTTGGCCATCGATGGAGCCGGATTGCTGAAACTGATCGATGGCTCAAATGGTTTTGCGCACCGCTTGTTGGCGCTGCAATCGAGCAATGCACGCGCATCCGGCCAGCAAGAGATGGAAGACGATTTCCTGTCGATGATGGGCAACGACAGCGGCTTGCAGGATCGCGCCTGGCTGGAAGAACATCTGGCTGCCATGACCGCGCAAGCGCAGGAAACCAACAAGCCGGTGTCGATGTTGATGATCAGCCTCGATTACATCGATCATCTAGTCGAATGGTATGACAGCTCAGCGGCGGAAGAAGCGCTGGACATGACTTGCGGCCTGATCATCGAATCGCTGCGACCGACCGATTTCACCGTGCGCTACAGCGACAACGAACTGGCAGTGCTGCTGCCGGCGGCCAACGCCGAGGGCGCAACCACGGTCGCCCAGCGACTTTCCGAACGCATGAAAACCACCGTCGTGTTCTCCGATCGCCGAAAGCCGATGCCGATGTCGGCTTCCTTCGGCGTGGCTTGCCTGGCCCCGCATCAAAATGAGCGCGATTTGATCGGTGCCTCAACGGCTGCGCTGATGCGCGCCAGAAGAGCCGGGGAATACAGCATCTCCCTATAGTTATTCCCTCCAGTTCTAGTTACTCCTGTAGTTGCTCCCATAGTTACCCCTGTAGTTACCTCTATCATTCCAACTATCTAAGCTTCTGCACGGCCGCGCGAAAGTCTCTCATCTCACATTATTGGCAAAATTGCTATACTGCTTGCTTTTAGCAGGGGCGCCGATATTGCTGATATGAACACTCCGAGGAAGCTTTTTTCCGCATTGCCGCTGGTGCTGGGATTGCTGGCCTGGCACGGCGTCGCGCGCGCTGACGATGTCTATATCATTGCGCGCGGAGAAGTTCATCCCGGGCGACATGAAGACCAGGGCATGCAATTGCTGCAGGCGGCGCTGGAAGCCAGCAAGCCGGAATACGGCCCTTATCAGTTGTCGCTATCGCCGATACCCTTGCAACACAAGCGCTTGCTGCTCGAAATGGCAACCGGCCAGACGGTCAACGTCAGCGTGCAACTGACCAACAAGGAGCTTGAGCAAAATCTGACTCCAATCCGCATCCCGGTGGACAAGAGCCTTGCCAGCTTCCGTATCGCGCTGATCGACGGCCGCCGCCAGGCTGAATTCACGCGCATCAAGTCCCTGCCGCAACTACGGAAAATGGCTGCCGGAGTCGGTGAACAATGGACCTTGCGCGAGGTGTATGCGCAAAACGACTTGCGCATCGTCACCGGCAGCAACTACGCCGGTTTGTTCGGCATGCTGATGGCGGGACGCTTCGATTACCTGCCGCGCTCAATCGAAGAGGCGCTGCAGGAACAGCCGGAACAAGCGCCGAGCTATCCGCAGATCGCGATAGAACAATCGTTCGCGCTCTATGTTCCGGCGCCGCGCTATTTCTTTATCTCTCCGGCCGCGCCGCGGCTGGCCAAACGGCTGCTGGCAGGCATGGAGAAAATAATCGCCAACGGTGAATTCGATCGTTATTTCGTCGATTACTACGGCCCGGCTATCGCCAAGGCCGGGCTGTGCCAGCGCGCCATCTTCCGGATGAAAAATCCCGGCCTCAGTTCCGAAACCCCGTTCAAGAGAAGCCAGCTATGGTTCGACCCGTTCAGCGCCGCCGGCCGCAAACTGGCCTGCCAAGAGGGAAAACCTGTTGCCGGGAAGATTGGCGCGCACTAAGCGACATGTTCGAACCTGCATCGAACTACATTGCATCAACTACATCGCATCGCATACCTATAAGGCAAGACAGCCAATAGAACGCATTGTCAAGACCGCAGCAACGTCTGTTTGCGAAAAAACAATAACTGGAACATGCGAATAATTCGGTTCAATTATTGTCGTTAATATGCGAGGATATTCACCTTGCCAATGAGTTTTCTTAATAAAATCTACCACCGGGATTCAGGCAATTCGGTAAGTGATTGTAACGAGCTCAAGCTTACGTCAACAGAATTGAAATGACCGGCGTTATCCACTCAGCACCTCGATTTCCGCAACCGAAAGGATACATCATGAAAACCTCCCGCCTTCTGCTTGTGACTTCCTTGCTGGCCTTGTTTGCAGCCAATGCTCTGGCTGACGAAACGACATTTGATCAAAATCACCCGCGTCGCGCGCAAGTCAATAGCCGGCTGGCCAACCAGAATGCGCGCATCAACGCCAAGGAAGCATCGGGCAAAATGACCGACGCTCAGGGCAATAAAATCAAGCGGCAGGACCACCAGATTCGCGGTGAAGAACGCGCAATGGCGTCGCAAAATGGCGGACATATCACCAAGCAGGAACAAAAGACGTTGAATCAGCAGGAAAACCATACCAGCAATGAAATCAAGAAAAAATAAATAGAGAAAGTAAATAAAACTACTGCATGAATAGGGCCGCGTCATCCTGATGGTGAGGCGGCCCATGTGCTGATTACTGTGCAACTTATGCCGCAAGTCACCCCGCCGCAGCGCGCTCCAATTCCGCAACATCAATCTTCGACATCTGCATCATCGCCTTCATTGCGCGCCCGGCTTTGGCCGAATCCGGGTCTCCTAGCAATCGACCGAGGGCCTTGGGTACGATTTGCCAGGAAACGCCGAACCTGTCCTTGAGCCAGGAGCAGCTGCCCGGCTTTCCGCCATCGGCGATCAGCGCATGCCAATATCGATCCACTTCGGCCTGGTCTTCGCAACTCACGAACATCGAGAACGACTCGCTTTGCTGATGATGTGGGCCGCCATTGAATGCGATGAACTGGCGGCCGTCAAGCTCGAAGGTCGCGCTCAGCACCGCCCCCTTTGGAAACGGCGCGCCCTCGCCCCAGTGCGCAACCTCAACCATGCGCGAATTCGCGAATAGCGACACATACAATTTGGCGGCTGCTTCGGCTTGATGATCGAACCAGATAAATGGCGTGACCTTGTTTGACGGTTGAAGCATGATGAAAGTCTCCAGTCAGAAAGAGAAAATTGCGGAAAAAGACTATTGAAGTCCGGCAAATGGATAACGCCAGGCATCGATGAGATTCAGCCGTTCATTCCATTCGTTAATGTGGTGGTATTTTTCCAAGGGCAGCGCCGCTGCCTGCGCAAATGGCAAAGCCGATGCCACGCGAAAATCGGCATAGCTCAGGCGATTATTCATGAGCCACGTGCGGTTCGACAAGGTGTCGTCGAGCACCTTTGCAAAGCGATGAAAATCGCTCTGCGCCTCAGCCAATGCAGCTTGATCCGCAGGTTGCCCCACGTATTTGGGTCGAATGATGTTTTCGAAATAGAAGACGCCACCGACTTTCGTGAAATGGTATGCGCTCCAGCTTAGCCATTTGATCAATTCCGGCAAGTCGGCGCCGCCCGGCCAGAAATCGGATTGCGCCAATGTCGATAGCCGGCAGGCAATCGCGTCGGTCTCCCACATGGGCGCTTTGCCTTCGCCTTCGACCAATACCGGCACCAGGGTGTTGGGGTTAATGGCACGAAAAGCCCCTTCTTCCAAGGGGCTGCGGGGATTGACGCGAATGAATTCGACCGGTGATTGGAGGTATTTAGCGACTGCCACAGCTACGCGCGGATTGAGATTTTGCGAGTAGTAGAGCTTCATGGCATTCTCCTCATTCACGACCAACTCCCTCGAAATTTAAAGAGCGATTTTCGACCCGCTCAAATCCTGGGGCCTACCAGTGCAAATTTGCAGTCCTGCGGGTCCGTCCCCTGAATGATCCAGCCACCGCCCGGTACTGCATGCGGGCCATTGTCAACGACGCCACCTGCGGCAACCACCCGCGCGGCGGCTGTGTCAATATTGTCTACACAAAAGTAATAAAGCCACGAGGGGCTTTGGCAATCTGGAGCCATCGTCATCACGCCGCCGATATCCTGTTTTGAATCCGCGCTAAAGAGGTAATAAGTCCCCATGGGGCCCATGTCCATGCTTCTGGAACTGGTCCAGCCAAACTGCTCGGTGTAAAACCGCAGCCCCGCCTTGCCGTCGCTGGTTTTAAGTTCGTTCCAACTGCAATGGCCTGGAACGCCCTCCGCATAAGCCGCGCTCTTGCCCTCGCCTGTGGGTGTCATGATATAAAATTCCGCGCCCTGTGGATCGGCCACGCGCGCAATGCGGCCTACTTGGGGGATATCGTTTGCCGGCCAATGGACTTTCCCGCCCACCGCAGTGATCTCGCTAACTGCCTTGTCAACATTGGCGACATGGATATAGCCAAGCCAACGGGGCTTCATGCCATCCGCTGCGGCCTCCGGGGGAATGGCCATGAGGCCGCCAACGCCAGCCTCTTTCGCCATCAAAATGCGATAGTCTTTATCGGCCTGGCCGGAGTCCACCGTGGTCCAGCCGACGACGCTGCCATAAAATTTCTGTGCTGCCTCAACATCCGTTGTAAAGAGCTCGTACCAAATGAAATTACTGGTCATCATCGTTCTCCTAGTGGTGCAGTGGGTTGAACAAAAACTCAAAATATCGACGTAAATGGGCAATGCTGTCGATGGCAATTGCAGGGTCGTTCTTGGCTTTAGCGAGAATAAACGCGCCTTGCAGTACAGCTTGGGTATGCAGCGCCAGGCTCTTGGCGGTGACGCTTCTATCGACGAGATTGGCGATTGGATCGTTAAGCGCGTCGGCAATGTCGCGCTCCAGGGTTTCCGCATGGCCGGAAATGCAGGCGAAGCAGGCATCGCGAATTGCCGGGCTGGTTTGAAAGGCCTCTTGCGCCATCGTCCCCACCAGGCAAGTGAACTCCGCAGTGGTGCCACGAATGATCTCGATGCGGAAATCAATGTAGCCAAGCACGCGGTCACGCGCATGAGGGTAGCGGTGATAGGGTGCGCCGGAAAATAGCGCATCCGCGTTCTCGCCCCAGTAGTCGGCCACCGCAACGGCCAGTTCTTCTTTGCTTTTGAAATGGTGAAAGAACGCGCCTTTGGTAACGCCGGCGGTCGTACAAAGCTCGTCTACCGATGTGCCGCAATAGCCCTTTTCGCGAATAACCCGAACTGCCGCATCCAGCAGCTTTGTGCGCGCCGATGCACCGTTTTTTGGAGAAAGAGGGGGAGTTATCATTTGCACATAGCTACCGTACCGACTGATTGGTACGTATTAAATCACTAACTTCTTACACTGTCAAACGACTGGAAGGCATGCAGCATGTGTCGATATTTCTTACAGTTAATACTTTCAACAACAGCCCTGAAAACATTGCATTACATCAAGTTATTGATTTATATGAATATAATGAAATAGCCCATACATGGCGTAATAATTGCTTAAAAGATATACGCAAGCTTTTTGCAAACTTTCCAGAAAGAAATATCGTGAAATCATCCCGGCTGGCCTCGTTCTTATTGTGCATCGCGTTTGGCGCAAGCGCCAATTACGCCCAGGCGGGGCTGAGTTCATCAGCTTCAGTGGATGGGCTCGCGACTTTTGAAGACACCAGCACGGGTCTTGTTTGGCTCCAATTGCCGGATATGTTCAACTTGAGCTACGCCGCGCAGGTCACGGCTGCCGAATCTGCAGGCTTCACGGTAGCAAACTTCGCCACCGTGAGTACACTGTGGGCTGACACCGACCTGGGCAGTGGCGATTGGACCTCAGTTGAGGCGATCACTGGCGGCTCAAGCTCCCGCGCTCTGATATGGGGAAACTATGCCGATACGCTCAATGTCGGCGGTGGCCCGAATGGATGGGGTTATGCATATGGAGGGGACACCTCCTGGTCGTATTACAATCCGGATGCCCCTGCAGAATCTTTTTCGGATCTTGGTCTATGGGCTTACGAAACGTCCAGCCAACAATCCAGCGTGCCTGAGCCCGCTTCGCTTGCATTGGTTGGCCTTGGTTTGTTAGCGGCGGCTGCCGCACGTCGCAAGGCTAAACAACAATAATCGTTTTCGCTTCGACTAAAACCGCCTTCGGGCGGTTTTTTGTTGTCCAACGATTCCAGGTTGAAGCTGTTTGCCGACCCGAAAGCACGATTGGAGAAGAACGTCACGACGCTTTCGCAACGACCCTTCTTTGTTAATATGCGATCTGTCCATGCCGTTTTTATTCGCACCCGCCTCTCCCCTTATAAAATAACCCCAAATCAATCTGCAAAGAAACCAATTGAGTCCGAATATAACAAGCCAAACTCGAAATTCCCAAGTCGACTTTCTCCGCGGGATTGCCATTCTTTCGGTTCTTTTGTTGCATTTCACCTTGGCCTTTGGGATGAAGAATAGCCCGTTCGAATTGATGCTTGGCCCGAAATGGGCGCGCGCGCTGATCTACAACGGCAACTATGGCGTGACCCTGTTCTTTGTCATTTCCGGCTTCCTGATCACCTCCATGTCGCTATCGCGCTGGGGCACGCTGGAACAAATCAAGCCGCGTCTTTTCTATACCTACCGATTTGCACGGATTGCTCCCAGCCTTGTTCTGGTGCTAGCCATCATCGTGCTGCTGGGCTGCCTGGGCGTGCCCTATTTCACCAACACGGATGGCGGGCACCACCTGCCGGCTTCGTTTTTCGTCATTGCCGTCGCTTCGGTCCTGAGCTTTTGGCACAATGTATTGATGCAATCGCAGGGCTGGTTCAACTATTGCCTGAATATCTATTGGTCGCTTTCGGTCGAGGAAGTCTTCTACCTTGCCTTCCCGGTCGCATTCCTGGTTTTACGGCGCAATTGGCTGTTTGTTCTCGCCTGCCTGGCGTTGATTATCTATGCGCCAATCTACCGCGCCGTTCATATCGATAACGAGATGTACTGGGAGTGCGGCTACGCGGCTTGCTTCGATGCGATCGCGCTCGGTTGCCTCACCGCCTTGCTGGCGCGCAGATGGACGCCGGCCGGGCGGCGCGCTGGATTCGTGCGCGCGATAGCGGCACTCGGTTTCGTCGCAACCTATCTCAACGGGATCGACGGGCATGAAGTTTTCGGATTTTCGGCCATTGCACTATCCGCCTCCCTGTACCTGCTGGCATCAGCCCGAGACACAGGCCCCAGCCTTGCAACCGGGCGGCTGACCAAGCCGCTGCGATGGCTGGGGCGACACAGTTATGAACTGTACTTATTCCACATCGTTGTCCTGGCGCTGATACGCAATGTATTCGCTCGCGGCGAACTGGCCCCATGGGCATGGGGTCTATGGCTGACTCTATTTATCCTGCTTTCCACACTCGTCGCCTACCTCGTGGCGCGCTATGTTTCCGAGCCGGCGAACCAGGCGATTCGACAGCTTTCCATGGATTCCGCCAATTTAGATGCAGCGGCATCGCAAAGGGCGCTGCAAGCCGTCGAGTAAAAATTGCAATCAGTTGAGGAATTCTGGAATTCCCACCTGTTATTTTGGCGTGCGGATTTCGGCGCGAGCCTCACGCGCAGCCGCAATAGCGAAGTGCGCCTTCCTAGCCGGCCGGCAGCAGCGACGCCATCTTGCTCAGCACTTCATAGGAAGAACTGCGCGGAAAAAATGAACGCGCAATGCGTTTCGCGCCAGTTGATGTCGAAGCCAGCACCTTCACGATGCGCCGTGTTGCCGGTCGATTCGCCGTGCCAAACTGCACGAGCGAAATTTCAAACAAATTGGTCCCTGACTCGATGGTTGAATTACACAATGCGCGCATGGAGCACCTCCGTTGAAGGAATGATTGCGTTAAACTACTGTTTATTTATACAGTATTTAAACGCACAACGCAAGACATGCATAACTCTTTTGCGCCAGCCTCGTGCCGAAGCCATGGGAAAAACGCGTTGCGCCTATACGCTGATCAGCGTATAGGCGCAGTTGCTATCGATGAAGCCATGCGAACAAAACACGAACTCACCTAAGAATAAGAAAAAGTTTTTCCGAGTATTTTTTCGCCCGCACAAATCTCATTGTGCACTCATACATTTGCCGCAATTTATCTGCTTGAAGATCGTTTTTCGGCGATATCTGCAGCCAATTTCCGGTCAGACCAATAACAATTGGCCTGACCATATATTTATTTGTTTGTCGAAAATATTTACACCCTAGGTGATTAGCACTCCTCATCGATTATAGCAGTAATGTTTTTAATATATTTACCGTTAATAAACAACGACTTATTATAATATATAACATTTAGACAATTGTGTTGATGTGCCAATAATTGGCCTGACCAATACGTCGGAAATATTTACATCGGGCATATAAATGAAGAATTATTGAATGTCAGCATCGTCGCTTCGGAAAAAATTATCCCTGTAAAAACAATGCCTTGCGAAAAAGACGATGCGCGCGCAACTCCCTGGCAGACATCTTGCATAGTTGTTCTCAAGAACGAGTTTTTCGTTCGGATAACTATAAAAGGGGACTATAGATGAACATGAAATTGCTGCGCCTTTCGGTCGGCGCTTTGCTGCTGAGCGGCGCGTCCTGGGTCCTGGCCGGGCCGACGGATTGGCGACTTGCAGGCGTGACTTTCGACGACGGGACAACGATGTCCGGCAGCTTCGTCTATGACGCCTCGACCGACACCCTGGACTCCTATTCAATCTCCGTGAATAGCGGCACCCTGTCATCGTTTACTTACAATTCTGCGGATTCGTCGCAGTACGGAACGACCATCGGCACCGGTGGTTACTCGGGGACATCGAACGATGAGCTGTTCCTCCTGGATAACGATTTCTCGCGTTACCTCCAGCTCGACTTTGCCTCGGCCCTGACCGATTCTGGCGGCACCTCATTATTGCTGACCGGTGGGCCGTTGAGCGACAACGGCCAGGCCTCGCTTGAGTGCGACAACTGCACCAATATCCGCTACGTGACTGCAGGTGAAGTAACGACCGTGCCGGAACCGGCTTCGATAGCCTTGTTCGGCATCGCTCTGGCAGGCTTCTTTGGCGCGCGGCGCCGTCGCAGCGCTGTTCGCTCCTGAATGCAAGTCACCCCTCATAAAACCAAGAAATCCAAATAAAGCAAAATAACTAAGGAGACACAGATGAAAACCAAGAAATTGAAGATCGCAATAAAGACTGCAAAACACATCGGCTGCCACGCACTTCTGGCGGGCGCCCTGCTTTTATCCGCTGCGGCGCATGGGCAAACCCTGGCAACGGGCGACAGTCGCACGGTGCGGCAACCGCTGAATTTGCCCGCTTGCATCACGCTCGATGCACAGTTCTCTTCGTCGCAGCGTAGTTCCCCGCCGACTGCGGACGACACGAGTCGCATACAGGCGGCATTGAATACCTGCGCAGGCACAGGCAAAAGCGTGGTGCTGGCCGCATCCGGTGGGAACGATGCGTTCTATACCGGCAGCTTGAGCGCCGATGGAGTCGGGCTGGCGATCAGGTCCGGCACTACGCTGATCGGCAATAATAGTTATGTCAGCAGTGCGCAGTTGCTCTATTTCACCGGCACCAACGCGTCGTTGATGGGGCCCGGCACCGTCGATGGCCGTGGCGACATTCTCACGGGCGGCACGCCGCGCTTGGTGCAAGCATCCAACATCACGAACTTCGTCGTCTATAACGTCACGCTGACGCAGGCGCTGCACCCAAATCTGTACGTCGAAGGCGGCAGCGGCTTCACGGCATGGGGTATCACCATCCTGACGCCGGCCAATCGCGCCAACGCCGACGGCATCGACATCGACAGTCTCACCAACGCGTCGGTCATCAACTCCACCATCAACGCCGGCGATGACGGTGTTGCCATCAAGAGCAACTCCAGCAACATTTCCAATGTGACCGTGTCGGGCAACCGGCTTTATGGAACGCACGGCCTCTCCGTCGGCAGCATTACCAGCTACGCTGTCTCGAACATCCTTTTCGAGAACAACTATGTCTACGGTGCCGACCAGATGGGCACGCCGGTATCCGGCCTGGCCGATGCGCAAGGCATCGTCATCAAGACCGATCCTTGCCAACTGTCGGTGCAAACCGTCAGCTACGTCAACACCTGCATGACTGGCGTAAAACATCTGATTTACATGGTCACCAACTACGCCGCGTGTTCACCGAGCGCATCAAAGAATATTGTCGCCGGCACGCCGGTGGTCTCGAATATCGTGGTGAGCGGCGCCTATTCGACCGATTCCACGTTGACAAGCAGCAGCCCGTATTCGGAATTCCTCGGGCAAAGCGCCGCGCCGATCCAGGTTTATCTGGCGAACGTCAATGTCGATGCGACCAAGCAAAGTAACGATGCCAATGTCACCGCCTACGAATACAACTCGAACGATACGCCAACGGGAACGACCGGCGTGACGGTGCAAAGCTTCACGCCGACATTTAGCAGCAGCGCGCCGACTTGCACGTTCTAAACAAAGTGCATTACACCTTGCGACCAAGCGCTTGGCGGTGCCAAGCGCTGTTTTTTGCGGCTGCGGCGCTTGCGGCAGTCATGACCGTGTCGATCGTCGCCTACTGCATCATGAGAGACGAATCGGACCAGCAAACCTCCAATGCGGAAGCTACCGCAACGACGCGACATGCGAACGAGGTATTCGGCCCTGGCGCGTGGTCAGGTCGCACCGCCTCCACTTGGCGCACGCCGCCGCAAATCCGCGACCCGGAAGAAAAACTTGGCGTGGACGACCAGCAGCAATTGCTGGTCAACAGCGCGTTGCTGGATGCGATCAATCATTACCTGGTCGACCAGGCCGGCGACCGCGATGAGGATGATTTGAAGGACTATCTGAAAGGAAAGCTGCCGCAGGCAGCCTATGCGCAGGCGGTGCAACTCGTCGATCGCTATCAGGCCTATATGCGACATCATGACGAATTCTTGGCCGCGCAAAACCTGCAAACAATCGATGCAAATGCCAACCCCCAAGCCTTGACCGCTGCGGATATCAAACGTATCGCCGCGTGGACAGTCCAGCGCAATCGCTTGCGCCAAAGCCAGCTTGGGGTCGACGCGACGCAAGCATGGTATCAAAATGACGATGCGAGCCTGAAGCAGGCGCTGGACGAACTACTACAGCGCAGCAACGACGCCGGTCTGTCACCGGCCGCTGCGGTGCCGGTGCCGCATTGGAGCAACAAGAGCGAGGAACAGCAACACCTACACTACCTGCTCGGATTGCTCCGTAACGCTACGACCAGCTTCAGCCAATTGAAGCCCGCTGGAGCATAGCCAAGTTTGGCGCCAACTCCAGCCGAGCCAATTTCTTATCAGCTTGCTGGCTTACGGAAGCGCAGAATAAACTGATCAGTCTTGCCACGGATAGACGGATCGAACACGTTGGCGGTGTGCGAATCGGCGGGGTTGCGCAGCACCTGTGATTCACCGTCGAGCACGAATCCGGCAGCTGTCACTTCCTTGATCACCAGCGCCTCGTCGATACGATGCAACTTGGACATACCGTCGGCGTCCAGCCCCTTCACGCCGGCATGGTCGAGCACCACGTAAAATCCGCCCGGCTTCAACTCATCGAACACTGCCTTGTTGAGTTGCGCCGCGCCCTTGTCGCCAGCCCAGATATGGACATCGTGATAGTTTTGGGAAGTCCATACCAGGTCTGCTTTTTGCGGCACATTCAGGCTGGCGTCGCTTGCCACCACTTCGTGCACGTTGCTGCGTCCAGGCTCCGTCGACACCGGCGGCGGCGTTGGGCGCCCTTTGAACTTGTCGATCACCAATTGGGGCGTAGCCGCATAGACTGTTCCATGGTCACCCACCGCGATGCTGAAAATTCGCGTGAAATAGCCTTTGCCGGGGATATAGTCCACAGCAACCTGGCCCGGTTTCAATTGCGCAAATTCCAGCATGTCGACAGGTTTTCTATCCGCGTCACGCGCCTTGTCCTCGGCGGGACGTCCCGCGTCGGCCACGACTGCAGCTGCCGTAGGGGCCGCCGATCCAGTTTGCGACCAGGCAAAGGATGTTGTCACGATACCGGCTGCGCAGATCGCGGCAATCGCATAATTCTTCAATTCAAACGGCAGTTTTTTCATGGAATGAAGCCCTCACTATTGTTTGAGAGCGACAATAGTACATCGAGATTTCGGAAGCTGCTTGACCGCGCTCAACCACGGTCATCCTGCCCACGGCACGACATCCTTTCACGACGCAATGCCGTCCAAATCCGCCAACGCTTGCGGCGACAGTGTTATTCGCCCTGCCCCAAGATTTTCACGCAGATGTGCCACCGATGCAGTTCCCGGGATGAGCAGGATATTGGGTGCACGCTGAAGCAGCCAAGCCAGGGCGACTTGCATCGGCGTGGCTCCAAGCTGGTGGGCGACGTTCGACAACGCCGATGACTGCAACGGCGTAAAGCCGCCGAGCGGGAAGAATGGCACGTAGGCGATGCCCTTTGTCGCCAGGTCGTCAATTAAAGCGTCGTCGGCGCGATGGGCCAGATTGTATAAGTTCTGCACGCAGGCGATCTTGCAAATCCGCTGTCCTTCCGTGATCTGCGCGGCTGTCACATTGCTCAATCCGATATGCCGCACCAAACCGCTATGCTGGAGCTCGGCCAACACGCTGAGAGGCGCTTCGATCGACCCTTCTGCCGGTTCATGGATGCCAAACATGCTGCGCAGGTTGACGACATCGAGCGCCTCCACGCCGAGGTTGCGCAGGTTATCGTGAACGGCCTGAATGAGTTCTTCGCGTGAAAAGGCGGGAATCCACGATCCATCCGTGCCGCGCCGGGCGCCGATTTTAGTGACGACGACCAACTTTTCCGGATACGGGTGCAATGCCTCCCGGATGATCTGGTTGGTGACGTGCGGACCGTAAAAGTCTGAGGTATCGATATGATCCACGCCGCTGGCAACGGCCTCGCGCAATACGGCCAAGGCCGCGTCGCGGTCTTTCGGCGGCCCGAATACACCGGGGCCCGCTAGTTGCATGGCGCCGTAGCCAAGGCGTTTCACTACCCGATCGCCGAGTGGAAAGGTGCTGGATTCATTGTGGTTGGACATGATGGGATTCTCCTGGGATTGAATGTTTGGCAGATTGTAGGTCTGGGAGGGTTATGACACAATCATGTACAATCAGCACAGGTTGTACCAATTGGCGAACAATGGAATTTGACCTCAATGACTTAAACGCCTTTCTCGCAGTGGCGCGCGCCAAGGGTTTTCGCGACGGCGCACGCGCGAGCGGAGGCAGCGCCTCCGGGCTCAGCGAGGCGATGCGTCGACTGGAAACCCAACTTGGCGTCAGGTTGTTCAATCGCACCACCCGCAGCGTGGTCCCCACCGAGGCCGGGCAACGCTTGCTTGAGCGGCTCGAACCGGCATTGAGCGAGGTACAGGCGGCGCTGGAGGTGGTGAGCGGATTTCGCGACCGCCCGGCAGGCGCGCTGCGGCTCAATGTCCCCGTCAGTGCTGCACGGCTGGTACTGCCGGCAAT
>Ga0302315_10001414_pt1 | contig 24253 bp, 23 predicted proteins | sample III_Palsa_N3_1_FD_200532 | JGI IMG/M metagenome (GOLD analysis project Ga0302315, IMG submission 200532) | Peat permafrost microbial communities from Stordalen Mire near Abisko, Sweden - III_Palsa_N3_1 | ecosystem: Environmental > Terrestrial > Soil > Palsa > Peat permafrost | place: Sweden...
CTCACCGGGCAGGAACAACAACTGGATGGCATGTTACGCATCACCGCTTCGGACTGGTTTGCCGAGTACATGCTGACGCCCATCATCGCTGATTTCTCGAAACAGTATCCCCACGTGATCATCGAATTACTTACGGATTCACGCTTCTTCAGCCTATCGCGCCGTGAAGCGGACCTGGCGTTTCGCATCCAGCCGTTCGATGAACCGGACATCGTCTCCCGTAAACTTTCGCGTATCTCTTATGGTGTTTACACAGCGGCGGATTATCCACGCCCAGAAACCGGCGACGGTGCGGGCGCATCGTTGCTCGTGATGAATGTCGCCTTTGGTGGCATGCCCGAGGTCGCCTGGTTGCAACGCATGCTTCCCAATGCACGAGTGGCGTTTCGCAGCAACGCTCGAGCTGTGCAGGCACGCATGTGTCTGCGAGGCGCGGGCATTGCGGTATTGCCACGTCCGCTAGGCGACGCGATCGACAGCCTGCGGCTCATCGACCTCGGCGAAGAACCACCCGCGCGCGATGTGTGGGTTGGCTACCATCGCGACATGCGACGCCTCGCTCGATTGCGCGCGCTGTTGGAGAGGGTTATCGCCCGATTGGCCAACTGAGTTGAAAGCAAACGGAAGCGCCGAAGATGCTCGCGTGGATGGCATCGCAACACAGGTAGGCAGATACTTCCAAGAAACCTGACGATCGGCAGGGGAGTGCCCACTTAGGTTGATCCAAGGCTTCACGCTTGAATTCAAGGCATGCAATGGCGCCCGCCTGCTGAGTTTCCTGTGTGGCTTTGTGTTGTTCGACCGCGAGGTCGGCAAGCTGACGACGGCGGCCATATGGCCGGTTCTATACTGCTGCATCCTCGTGGGAGCGCGCCATGTTGGAAGAATTCTTTGCACAGCTGAAGGAACACAAGCTGGTGCAGTGGACACTGGGCTACTTGGCCATGTCCTTCACGCTCATCCCGGTGTTGGACATCATCGCCTCGCGCTTTGGTTGGTCGCAGACCGCCGCGCGTCGCATCGTCATCGCGCTGGCTACGGGTTTCTTCGTGATGCCGGTTATCGCCCGGTATCACGGCAAACGCGGTGAGCAACGGGTCAATCGGGTTGAAAAGTCCCTCCTTGCGATGCTGGTGCTGCTCGGCGTCGTCGCTATGTGGCGCGTCGCACCGGTTCCCACCGTGCGCGTCAGGGCGGCAACCAGCGGGGTAGTCGCCGCGCCACCTTATTCCATCGCCTTGCTGCCATTCACCAACATGTCCTCGGACAAGGATCAGGACTATTTCGCCGAGGGCATCTCCAAAGATCTGCTAAACCTGCTGCCCCGGGTGCAGCCGTCGCGGCTTGCAGCGCGTACTTCGTCATTCGCGCTCCAAGGCAAGGGTCTGGACATCCCCGAGATTGCGGCCAGGCTGCACGTCGCCAACGTGCTGGAAGGCTCGGTGCGCAAGGCGGGCGATGAGGTGCGGATCACCGCGTAACTGGTGCGCGCGTCCGACGGCTACGAGATCTGGTCAAAAGTATTACGCGTGTTGCTGACGAACCTGCGATGGCCTTCTGACATTTCTGCCGGCGGACGCTGACCTGGTCAGAGGCTAGGTCGTCCGCTACCGTGATGGTTCAAGCCTTGATAGACAAGGCGGTCGAAGAACGCTGGATTGATGACGAATTGCCCCCACTTGGGGTCATATTCTGCGCTTGGCTTGGCGGCCAAAACTTCATCGAGAGATTTGCCTTGGCTCTTGAGCGCTGCAACGTTCTTGCGCACACCGACGAGCATATCCCTGAAGGCCATGAGCTGCGCACGATTGCCGATGGGTCCGTGCCCCGGCACCACAATAGTCTGATCCGTGCACATGCCTAGCGCTTCGTTTGCAGCGGCGATCGCACCATCGATGCTACCGCCGTGTGCATTGTCGATAAACGGGTAGATCCCGTTCCAGAACGTGTCACCAAGCACGAGGACGTCCGCATTCTTGAAGTAAACGACGATGTCGCCATCGGTGTGCGCTGGCGCGATCGGCTTCACCAGGATGGTTTCACCATCGAGATGATAAGTGCGCTCTGTGCGGATGAGCTCGGTTGGTCTCCCGCCCATGGCAAGAGGAGGGAAGGTGTAGTTCCAATCTTCCACGCGAGTGGTTTGGGACACGTACTTCGCCGTGTTTGGCGTCGCAACCACCGTCGCCCCCAAATCGTGGACCCATGGATTCCCATCTGTGTGATCCCAATGCCAATGGGTGTTCACGAGATATTTGACTTTATCGACTCCCAATTGGCGCAACGCAGTTTGCAGGCGATCCTTGGAAAGCGAGATTCCTGCGTCGACCATGAAGGCGCCGTCGCCACCGGTGAGGACGGTGATGTTTCCGCCCGATCCGTCAAGCTCACTGATCGATCCGCGAAGGGGATTTGTTTTGATCGGCGTCGTCTCGGCCGCTTTATTGATGGCGATTACCGGGCTGGTCGCCGTCTCCGGCGACGCGAGAGCATCGCTCGTGATTCCGTAAGCCACGACCCCCGCCAAGGCAACTACAAAAGTCCACCTGACCGGCCGCTTCTCATGCGCGGTGTTCATAACAGATCTCCCGACCGTCTGGATGATGCGCCAGACATTACTGCAACGGTCAAGTCACTGGAGCCCCAGGTCGGTGACTAGCTCAGGTATGCGCGTAGGCCTACCGGCGTCGACTATAAGCCGGCTAGTGTGAAAGAGGCATCACTGCTCATGCTCTACGAAGCTTGGCCGCGATTAGGTTCGCGGAGGGGGCAGGAGAGATCGCTGCCCGCGTTCGAAAGATGGCTAGGATGACTATGAAGTTTGGCGTCGGGCGTGGAGCACCGAGTTCCTTACATCGGCGCGTTCGAATTCTTGCCCAGTGGCGTTGTGCGACTTGGCATCTGTTCCGAAACCTGCATAACGCTGCTCATCTGCTCAGGTCGATCGACGAGGCAAACCAAAACAACGGTGGAGACTTCCGCGGGTTAGGACCTAGAACTAGAGCGTCGATACTATGCTGGCGCCCGGCCCCTTGGCGTGCGTGATCCAGGAACAACCGGAAAAGAGCTGAGCTCACCCAACGGAATCGTGGATAGAGAAACGCCCGGCTCATCACCGGGCGCTCTTGCAATAGGCACTCACTGCATCGAGCAGGTCGTCGCTGCTGTGCTTCCCATCGCATTTCAGATCGGCAACCAATACGCGTCGATGGTGTTCAACCAAGAGCCCAGCACAAAAAGGCTACAGGACATCCATGGCGACGAGGTGGGTCTTAAGGCTCACGGGCTTTCACAGTAAGGCGGCGGTGCCGGCACGGAGCAAGCGTGGCAAATTGCCACGGCCAATCGCCTGTGGGACCCATTCTGAGTGGTGCCCGCCCCTGTTGCGGTGTTGAGGGGTACCCCAAAGTCGCAGAAAAACAACAGCCTAGAGGACCGTCGTGGGCGGAGCGCGCTGTGTTGCGGCTTGCATCGGGGGTATTGACCGCTACTTTAGAATAGTCAGGTATTTAGTCGGAGACTTGCCATGAATTTGTTCCTGACCATCGCGTTGGTCCAGCTGATTGCCCTGCTGAGTCCGGGCCCTGATTTCTTTTTCGTCTCTCAGACGGCGATCAGCCGCTCGCGGCGGCAGGCGTTTTTCGGCGTAGTGGGCATCACTCTCGGCGTCGCGGTATGGGCGACCCTGGCCCTTTTGGGGCTGCAGTTACTGTTGCAGCGACTAGTCTGGCTGGAGCGCCTGATTGCCATAGCGGGCGGCCTTTATCTAGGCTGGTTGGGCATCAAGATGTTGCGTGGTGCGCTGCGTAAGTCGACCAATGTAGCGGCACAAGAGGTAGAGCACTCGCCGTTGCAGCAGGGTGAATTTGCCACATTTCGCGCTGGCTTGCTGACCAATCTGTCCAATCCGAAAGTCGTGATTTATTTCGGCAGCGTGTTCTCGGCGTTTCTCGGCGACCACATCAGCGGCGGCGCGCGCTGGGGCGTGTGGACCCTGGTGGTGGCTGAGACGCTGCTGTGGTTTTCGCTAGTGGCGGCATTTTTTGCACTGCCGGCCATGCGCAGCAGCTACCTGCGGTTGTCGCGTTGGATCGACGGTTTTGCCGGTGCGGTTTTCGTGTTGTTTGGGCTGCATCTGATCTTCGCGCGCCGCGGCGCCTGACGCGCGCAGATGCGCGGTGTCACGGCAACAACTTGATCTTCCCGTTCTCGAAAACGAGACGTCCGATGTGGTTTTTAGCGATAGATCTTGGCGGTTGCAGGGACTAAAGCTTCCGCTTCGTACTCGCCGAAGGCTTGGTTAGGTGTCTCTGACAGTGTTTCACTGGCATCTCATTTCAAATTGTCGAAATCTACGCCGATTGCAACCATTGACGATTTGGCCATCCATGCTCAGCGAAGAAGGCCATGCATCCTGCGTATTCCTTCTAGCAACCGGTGAACCACGCTTCCCTGGTCCTTCCCGGGTATCTCTCTGACGATCTCGGCGACCTTTGCTTGATAGTTCAGTAGTCCGTCCAGCATATCCTTCGCAATCTCGGGGTGCTCCTGCAGGAGCGGTGTGAGCGCCCCTTTCTTCAGTCGAACAATTAGCACCTTGCCAACAGCCCGAAGCTTGATGAGACGGCAGCGGTGATGATGGTGACGACTTCCACGGCGACAAGCGCAGCAACGACACGCACGCCTCCACCACCGATTCGGACGTGCGCCTGATCCGCAAAGGCAAGGGCAAGGAAGCGAAGTTGAGCTATCTGGCCAATGCCCTGATGGAGAATCGCCACGGCCTGCTGGTGGCGGTGGACGTGCGCCACGCCAGCGGCACTGGCGAGCACGGGGGTGCGCTGAATCTGCTGACGGCTGCTGGCGCGAAGGTTGGTGCCACGCTCGGCGCGGACAAAGGCTATGACACAAAGGACTTCGTCGCGGCACTGAAGCAACGCGACATCCAACCCCACATCGCCCGCCACACCAAGGGACGGCGCAGCGCCATCGACGGACGTGCCGCACGTGGCAAGGGCTATGCGATGGGCTTGCAAATCCGCAAACGCATCGAGCAGGGCTTCGGCTGGATCAAGACCATCGGCGGGTTGCGCAAACTGGCGTTGATGGCCCCGTCCAAAGTGCGCGGCTGAGTGACCTGGACGTTCGCGGCATACAACCTGATCCGGCTCGGCGGCATCGGAGAGTGGTGGGATCCGTCGCCGACGTGAACGACGACGGGAAACGTGCGCCTGCTGGCTGGAAAGTGGGTGATAGCGACTGCCTTGCACCGCCCATTTCATAGATTACATCTATGACGACAGCGCCGCATGGGGCATTCTCAACAGCCTGCTAGCCCAAATTACCTAACCGAGAGCTCAAAACGCTTTTTTTTAAAACGACACCGTCGCGTGTTCCGCTTGGGGCTTCCCTTTCGCCACAAGAAGTCACTATATGTCTATTCTCGATTGCAACGGCCAAGGGTACGGCGGGGGCGCTCAATGAACGGCATGAAGTACCTTAACGGACTCCGTCTCCCGCGCGAGCTGGCACCGCTTGACGGTTGGTTGCGAGTTGTCTTCATGGTTGTGTGGTGGTTCCTGTTGGCGTTGAGTCTAACCGGTGGTATTTCGGGCGCCTGGAAGGACCTGCGCCCTGGCCGTGCGACTTCCTCGCCAACGCAACTTGTCGGCATCATGGTCGCCGACGCGCGATGGCCAACGGTCCGCCTCGTCCTCGGCGATGAGGCAGTCCGTTCGGGGCTGCACCCAGGCGACCGCTTGGTCATGATCGATGGAAAGCCCGTCGGTGCAGACCGGCAAACAATCGACGCACAGTTAGCAGGGCCTGTCGGCGGCAGTGTCATGATCGAGGCGCGGTCGCGTTTGGGCCAGCTATCGCGCTATCGGCTAACGAGAGATCCGCTCCATCGGCGGCAGGCTCTGGAAGCTATGGGCCTAAACCCGGCGCTCGACGTCCTTCTGACTAGCGGTGTTGATTTCCTGCGCATCGCATTGGTAATAACGTGCGCTGTGTGGCTCATGATCCGACGATCACGAGATCGCCTTGCTCCCTGGGCCTCAATGATGATGCTGAGCTTGGTGCTCGCTACAAGTGACACGAGTTCCTGGTATCAAAGCGTGCCAGGATTTTGGACCGAAGTTCATCTACACGCCAATGTTCCGGCCTTTGTACTGCTTATCGGAGTGCTGGCCCTGTTTCCTGACGGGTGCCTCAAGCCTCGTTGGACCTGGGCTGTTGTCATAGCCGCTGCCATTGTAGTTCCGGCAATGAATTACTCGCACATCGGCCTATCTCCTGAAATCCAAAATGTCATCTTTCTGCTGATCATGGCATTTGCCATCGCACTGATCGTCATCCGTCATCGTTCGATGCCTGCCGGCACCGGTCGGCAGCAAATTCGCTGGGCTCTCCTTGGCTTCTTCTGGTCACTGGTCTGTGTCGTTGCGTTGGTGATACTGGAAATATTCTCCGACAATGCCTCAACATTTTCTGCGGACATATGGACTACGATTCTTCAGTATCTGGTCATCGCCCTTCTCAACGCGCTGCTGATGATCGCCATCACGATTTCACTGTTGCATTACCGGCTGTATGACGCAGACGAAACGATCACCCGCTCCATCACCTTTGGCATAGTTTCTCTCGCACTTCTGTTGATATTCGCTGGCGCAGAAAAGGCGATCGAAATGCTGGGCGAAGAATATTTCGGAGAGCGCTTGGGCGCCATCGCAAGTGGCACAGGGGCGGCCATTGCGGCGGTGATGATCGGACCGCTGCATCATCGCGTGACGCTATGGGCTGAGCATCGCTTTCGCAGCCAACTCGGCCATCTCCGTCTCGGCCTACCCTTGCTTATCGCGGACATGCGCGAAACTGCGACACCTCTGACACTTGCGAATACCGCTCTCGCTCGCATCGAAAAGGGAGTGCACGCCGATCACGGCGCAGTAATCATAGAGAATGATGTGTTGAGTGCCCAAGGCATCGACGACAAAACTGTGCGCGCATGGCTAGCGAAGGATTCAGCACAGCCCAGTCATTTCCGACGGCTCTATTGTGACCGCACCGATCCGGCTTTCCCCATTCGCGTGCCGTTATATGCCGACGACGTCGGTCTGCTCGGCTGGTTGCTGCTGGGCCCGCGTCCGGATGGCAGCTTCTTCAACAAGGAAGAGCGCGAGACGTTGCTTGCTATTGCAGATCCGATTGCGCGCGCGTTGGTGATCGCGTTCCAGCGAGAAAAAACCGATGGCGAATGGAATAGGGAGGTTGGTGCACTGCGCGGCATGATCGATCGCCTCAACGACAGGCTGAATAGGCACTTTGGTCCCGATACGGATGAATTACCGTGCGACCGCAGCGCGACATGACCGCAGTTACCGAGCGGAGGGGTCTCTTGACACACTCAGTCGCAGATCGCCGTGCCTTCGAACGATCTCGATGATCGGCGAAATAGAGGACGTGACAGTAGAAGATTGATGCACCTTTCACACGGGAAGCGGCATGGTTATAGGTGGGGGGATCCATGCATGGCTGCAGTTGGTCGCCGACCACGGGCTACGGGATGCCTTGACTATTGATCCTTAGTCCAACGCATTGACCGGACGGCCTGGAGATCTGCATGAACATCGTGCATGTGAGGCAGGAGGCATTGGCCATGATCCGATCGAAAGGGTTGCGCATTTCGATCGTGAACGCATTGGCGAACGGGGAGTGCAAGCGCACTTGCTGGCATTGACCCGCTGCTGGAGAGGGAAGCGAGCGATGGATCCAAAAGATCGAGACAACACGAGAGATGCTGACGACAAGGGCAGGGTATTCGGCAGTAATGAATCCAGCTCGAAGCAACGTCTCTTCACACGCCGAAAGGTTCTGATCGGCCTTGCGGCTTTGCCCGGTGCGGCACCTTGGGTGCGTTCCATGGCGGACAGTCTTGCAGACGTGCCGCCCCGTGGCCCGGGCGACCTGCTGGGCAAGTACAGCGAGCGCTCGAAGTACGTCCAGATCAGCCGTATCCCGGAGGCAGGACCAGGGATGAGGAATGTTGATCCGGTCAACGCGATCAACTCCAAGGCGCCTTTGGACAAATTGGTTGGCATCATCACGCCTTCTGACCTGCACTACGAGCGTAGTCATGCGGGCGTACCAGAAATAGACCCCGCCAAGCACCGCTTGCTGATCCATGGCATGGTGAAGAAGCCCTTGGTGCTTACCGTATACGACCTGATGGCGCTGCCTTCGGTTTCTCTCATCCATTTCGTCGAGTGCACGGGCAATGGCTGGGAGAACTGGAAGAAGGCCGACGAAAACCTGACTGTGCAAAACACCCACGGTCTGGTCAGCTGCACTGAATGGACGGGTGTGCCACTGAGGCTGCTGGTCGATATGGTTGGCGTGGATCGCCAGTCATTGTGGATGCTTGCCGAAGGTGGTGATGGCGCCGGTGTTGACCGAAGCATCCCCCTCACCGATGAGATACTTAACGACGCGCTGGTTGCCTACGGTCAAAACGGGGAGCCCATTCGGCCGGCGCATGGCTTTCCGATTCGGCTGATCATGCCGGGCTTCGAGGGCAACTTGAATATCAAGTGGTTGCGCCGTCTGAAGTTCGGCGACCGGCCATGGATGACGCGCTGGGAAACCGACCGCTACACGCAGCTGCGCCCCGATGGTTTGGCGACTCAGTTCCAGCTAAGGATGGACACCAATTCTGTCATCACCTCGCCCTCCGGCATGATGGAAGTTCGTCCCGGCTACAAGCGCATCACCGGCCTAGCCTGGAGTGGCCACGGCAAGATCGCCAAGGTTGAAGTAAGCACGGACGAGGGCCGGACCTGGAAGGTAGCTCAACTGAATCAGCCGGTGCTGTACAAGGCGCAAACCCGTTTTCAAATGGATTGGATGTGGGATGGCAAGCCGACCAAGATCGTCAGTCGTTCGACAGACGAAAAAGGCAACATCCAGCCTGACCGCAAGTCCTTCATCGCCCGGGTGGGTACTAACGCGCTGTTTCACTACAACGCGCAGCAGACCTGGAGTATCGATTCCAATGGCAAGGTTCACAACGCTCTGTCGTAACACGGCTGCGCTCGCGGCCCTGTTCGCCTGCACTCTGGCGGTCGCGGCACCGCCCAACTACGGCGTTGGGCACCCTGCGACGCCAGAGGATATCAAGCTGTGGAATATCGACGTCCGTCCCGACGGCGCCGGACTACCCGAGGGCAAGGGCACGGTGGACCGAGGCAAGACGGTATACAACACCAACTGCCTCGGTTGCCACGGCCTCAACGGGCAGGGCGGGATCAAGGACCGTCTGGTCGGCGGCCAGGGCAGCCTGGCGACGGACAAGCCAGTGAAAACCATCGGCAGTTTTTGGCCTTATGCCACCACGCTGTTCGACTACATCCATCGGGCTATGCCGTATACCTCGCCAGGTTCTCTGAGTATCGACGACACCTATGCGGTTGAGGCCTACCTGCTGAACTTGAACGGCATCCTGCCGGACGGCGCCACACTCGACAAAGCCTCGCTCCTCCGCATCAAGATGCCCAACCGCGACGGCTTCGTGCCCGAGCCTGAATTCGTGCACGTCACCAACTCTAGGTAGAAGCCGTTCTACGTGAGATGTACGTCCAACAACAGGTCAGATTAGGGATGGCATATGTCGTGCGATTCCGTCGAAAGCAGCCTATCGACGCCACATCCTCTGACCCTGGCGTACGTGGGAGCTTGGAGCAAAAAGCCAATCATGGAAAAAGCTCGCATATGCAAGGTTAACCTCCCATTGTGGTGCGCCATTTCATCGATGCGTGAGTAGGGAACGTTGGTCGACGACGACGTGAACGAACGCTCCCATCGGTAACTGATGACTGGCATCCAACCCACGAGACGACTAATTGCTTAGGAAGAAGCGTGACCTTCCGCTCGCGCGTCTCAATTTCTTGTTCGATCCTCTTGAAGTGTTCATCAAGGCCGCCGCTGCAGTCTGGTCAAGCCTAGAGTACAGACTCTGTATGACACGTTGGACGCAGTTTTTTGCGTTTCATCACCTGAACGGGATCGCCCCGAAGGGTTAGGAAAATCTTCCTCTGGGAGAGGATGCGCGACCGTGGTGCGAAATGGAAAACTCTCTCTCAAATCGTCGCCTTTTTGCGCTTTCGTCGATGCAACCCTTTGCCAAACTCCGCAGAGAGATCGCCATGAATTTTTCGCCTCTTCGATCCAGCTTCCTGTTGATCATGATCTTCGCAGTCGGGTTCGCTCACGCAGCCGATGCGCTATTGCCGATCAACACAGGAGCGTACGTGGTGTCGAGCAGAAAAGCTTGCGAAGGAGCCGCATTTGCAGCCGTCATCACATTCGATGGACGCTCGTTCTCTGGCCCGCACGATTCGGATTGCCAAACCATCATCCTCGGTCAGCATGGCCAGTCGTACAGCGTGAAGACGACATGCCGAGCGTTTGGCGACGGCACACCCACCATACCATCGACTGTCTTCCAGAGTGTCCGAATCAAATCGCGGAGCGCATTTGCCCTCACTCGCGACAACAAGAAAATCGACTACGCGTTGTGTCCGAAATTCCACTGAAGTCGGCACCACACGTCCAGAATCGCTCCGCCCGCTGGCGGGGTGCTTGCCACCCAAGGAAATCTCGATGCCTATCATCTCCGTGCAAATGCTAAGCGGTCGCACGCCCGCGCAAAAAAGCTCTTTCATCAAACAGGTCGCGGATATCGCCGTGCAAACACTTGAGGTGCCGGAACGCGCTGTCACGATCGTATTGACAGAAATTAGCGCTGATGACTGGGGCGTTGGTGGCAGGACGATGGCGGAGATCAGGGCAACCTCGCCTGAGCCAACCTCAGCCTGAATTCAACAGCATACGGAACGGTCTGACCGCCTGGTCGGCGTTTCGCCATTACAACTAATGCGAATACCCCCCATGAACCAAAAAACGAAACAGAACGACGCTACTTTCGACGCCGCTGCTAAAGCCAATCAGGCGCATTTGGCCTCGAACATCAAACAGCATTACGACTACATCGTCTGCGGAGCCGGCACGGCCGGCTCAGTTGTCGCGGCTCGGCTGGCCGAGAATCCTGACGTCCAGGTGCTCTTACTGGAGGCTGGCGCCGACGACGACAGTCCGCTCGTTCAGGATCCAAATCTATGGCCCTACACGTTAGGAACCGATCTGGACTGGGGATTTCGTTGCACGCCCAATCCTCATCTGGACGGTCGCGCCATCGACTACTCAATGGGCAAGGTGCTGGGAGGTGGGTCAAGCATTAATGTATCGACATGGTCGCGCGGTCACCAGGCGGACTGGAACCATTTCGCTGAAGTGGCGAATAACGCGTCGTGGCGCTACGACTCTGTCCTTGCGCTGTACAAATCAGTTATCGAGGCATACTCAGGCCAGGACGCCGGCGAATATCGTGGTCGCCAAGGCAAGGTCCCCGTCCGAAACGCCGTGAATCCGGCCCCTTTCGCTCACCAGTTCCTCGTTGGAGCGCAGGCGTGCGGACTCCGTCAATTTTCGGATCCAAACGGCGAGATGATGGAGTCCGACGGTGGTTGCGCATTTGTCGATGAGACCGTGGTCGGCGATTCGCGATGCTCCATATTCCAGTCCTATGTCCGTCCGCTGATGGGTCGATCCAATCTGACGGTGCTGACGGGAGCTTTAGTGAAAAGAATCATCTTCCAAGACCGCGTGGCGTCCAAAGTTGTGTTCAGTCATCGTGGAGAGCAACTGAGCGTGGGTGCAAGCGTCGAGATCGTGCTGTCGATGGGTGCTATCAACACGCCGAAAATTCTTATGCTGTCAGGCATCGGCGATCGAGACGAACTTTCTCGATTCAACATACCGTTAGTGCAGCATCTGCCTGGCGTGGGCAAGGATCTTCACGACCATGTGTCCTTCGGTTGTGTCTGGGAGAACGGCGACGATCGCCCCCCCCAAATTCCACGTTCGCAGGTTGCAAGTTTCTGGAAATCTCGTGCCGATTTGGACAGCCCAAACTTCTATTCGTACGCAATCCAGAGCCCGATCATCACGCCAGAAAATGCATCGAACTTCAAACCGTCGCCAGATTGCTGGTCCATGGTGGTCGGGATGCGACCACAAAGCCGCGGGCGTGTCTCGCTCGCGAGCGGCCAGCCCTCGGACGCGCCACAGGTCAACGCGAACTATCTGGCGGAGCCCCAAGACCTTGCCGACCTGATTGAGGGCTTGAACATGGTCCGTGCGATTGGCAACTCAAGCGCCTTGAAGGACTTCAGAGGAGGGGAGGTCGCTCCTGGAGCTTTGTCGGATGGGAAGCTGAAGCAATTTTTGCGGAACGGGTTAACCACCTTCTGGCACCCATGCGGCACCGCGCGGATGGGAACGGACGATGGTGCGGTTGTCGACGGGACGCTACTCGTCCATGGCGTCTCAAGACTTCGCATTGCGGACTCGTCCGTCATGCCCCGCGTCACCACGGGTAACACCATGGCACCGTGCGTGGTGATCGGAGAGATCGCCAGTGAATTAATGACGCATCGCAGGCACTAGTCCGATGAAAAACACTCCACCGCTCCAGTGAGATTGTGGCGAATTTCACCAGGGGGTTCTGAAGTCGGCGGCGGTGCCGATGCGCCTTCTACAACCTCATGACGAGGTCAGCGCAAATCTATCAAATGCCGTTCGGTGACACCCACAGAATGCAAGGTATGTAGGTCCGATCGAATTTGTAGTATCACTGGCGCTGTAGATTCAAATTGCTCGATTCTGTAGGTGCGCACTGAGCAAAAACAATTGCATTCTCAACCTGTATCGTTTCGTGATCCATCGCCAAGGATCCAACCATCAGGCAGTAAAGATTCATGCTGGCGCCCACATGCGCCGGATCAACTTGTCGACTGAAAGAATTCGTTGAGACGATCGAACTGCTTATTGCGTCTATTCACCATTAATCCGCTCGATTTATGGCGTAAGCTAACGTTGTTGGTTAACGCCATGGATCGACTCCCGCTAAACGAACCGGAGCACAACCTCATGCTTGATTGGCTGCAATACCGCAAAGAATTGATGAGCCGCATTGGCGAGCTGGGCAAACTCAGCCCGGACACCCTTGCTGGTTACCAAACACTGTCGGGCGCCGGTGAAAAGACTGGGCACCTCGACGCCAAGACGCGCGAATTGATTGCACTGGCTGTTTCCGTGACCAATCGCTGCGATGGCTGTATTACCGTGCACACGGGTGCGGCGTTGAAGCACGGCGCCAGTCGCGAAGAGATTGCAGAGGCATTGGGCGTGGCGGTGGCGTTGAACGCCGGCGCAGCGATGGTCTATTCGGCCCGGGTCATGGATGCTGTTAGCGCGCACAGCGCAGCTTGAGCTGTCCAATTAAAAGGGGATGATGTCTTATCTGATTGTTTGTCCCGTGGGGCCGAAATTGATAGGTCGTGTCGCTTCGCATGTCAAAGGACGTCGAACGCGACACAATCAATACGCACTCAGAACGGCGAAATCTTTACAAGGCGCTCTCTGGCCTGGAAGACAAGCGAGTTCTGTCCACGTGGCGCCAGAGACGAGAGCTTCAAGAATTTCCCGTTGTGGCAAACGAAACCAGCCGATCCAAGCTGGCAGAGTTGGCGTCTGGCTGGTAACCCATGTCCTCGCTGGCCGCCGACGCTCTGTTTGCCCAATAGGTACGGTAGCCATAAGCCTTGGCACCGACCGCGTCCCATCCCCCAAATGCAACGAACAGCACTTCCGGTCTCGTGACTTTGAATGCTGTAGTTGCTATTCGGTATGCCAGAGGGGCGGGTTTGAAGAACCCCACTTCGTCAGTACTTAAGAGCGCGTCCAGCTTACCTTCCAAACCAGACGACACTACGCAGTGACGCATCATATCTAAAGTGAAGTTGGACAAAATTGCCAGCCTGATATTTGCCTCTTTCAATCGATCCAACGTTTGTGCAGCGTCAGGCCAGGCTCGAAGGCTCAGGTACGACTGCATCAGCTCGTCGGACTGGGCATCGTTTATTGCTATGTCACTGGCTCGTGCTGCATGTCGAAGCGCCGAACGCGTGACGTTCCAGAAGTTGTCGTACTTACCCATGCTGTTACGAAGCCACGTGTACTCAAATTGCGCGGCTCGCCACGCTAGACTTAGCGCAGCTCCGCGTTTAGGAAACATTTTTTCGACGGCTGCAACTACGCTGTTCGCATTGAAGAGCGCAAAAGCGTCAAAGGCCACCACTTTTGTCTTGTAATCACCTGACGTTGATTTGCCAGGAACTATGCTCACCATTCCCATAGCAGCCGCAGCAGACGTCATTTTCAGAAAGTCGCGTCGTTTAAGCATGATGATTACTCAATTCAGTACGAGAACCGAAGCCCCTTCTCGTTTTCCTTAACGTCGAGGAAAAACGTGGGTATGCGGCAATGTCACCATTCTTTGCCGTGCTCGCCACTTTCCATATAGGTTTTTGACCAAAGCGCCATCTGGATGTGCATCGACTTGATCCAAGCCTTATGCATGCTAGATACCTCAGATTCTGTATGTCCCTTGGCCGCTAAATATGGCTTTATCGTTTCGTTGAGAACAGCCACGAAAGCAACGATGTCGCTGTAGGGAACGTAAGGCGTAGAGACAACGTTGTCGGTCTGATTTTTCTTCACACTCGTATGGCGCAGCGCTATCTCTTGTTGGTAGTTCAACCAGTCCTGGTCGTAGGTACGTGTGCAGGTATCAATGATCCATTGTTCGAATCGGCGATTGCTGCGCGCAAGGTAATCAGGGGAGGGAGATCCATCCAGGTTCCGTGAGTGCTTTGCGAGATGGGGAATTCCAGCAATAATGTTGGCGCGCCAGTGTTTCACGATGCGCTCGACATCATCCTTTAAAACGAATCCCGCTAAAAGCAACGAGCGCTCATCATCCTCCGTAAAGCCCACGGACGTCTTGAGTCGCTGAAGGTCATTGAGCGTCGCGGATGAAACGGCGATGGCCGGCGTTCCGTAGGTATATCCATAGATGTCGTTCGCATTGCTATTCATGGACGTCTAACCCGAATAAATTGGCTCTCATTACACAGTCACCATTGGTTGGATCATCGGTGAAATTTTATGAAGCTACGGAAACCTCAGGTCCGTCGCTGCGATTGAATTTCATCGCTAGGACCTCTCTGCGACATGACGGTCAGCATGATGGCGGTCGATCTCTATCAACACCAGTAGTCACCTCATGCTCAGAGGCTTAAGCCGACTTAGCTCGAAAATGCCTGAATTAAATAACTTTGCTTGTAATGAAGTGGTTTACTAAATCTAGAGTCAAAAATACAGATATTTACGTTTCGAAAAATCACACTTTTGGATTGTGTGTGCATACTACTTAAGTGGTATCCGTTAAGCGAAATTGACTTCTATAGATGCCATACGCCGCTCGACCTCCAAAAAACATTCTGCACCGGGCGACGATGGCGATGAGAGTTCATCGTCTAACACTAAAGTGGTAGCTGTCTCGTCGCATGAAGAGTGATACGCGCATAGCTTACGTAGGTTAAGTTTTGTCCGAGTCAGTAACGCCACGCGGAAATAAGTTGCTATGCGACATGGTTATTTTTACCTTCACGAAAATATTACAATGGATAATTTAGTGTCGCGCTACTCGCATGAAATTTGCGGCAGCTACATTGTAGTAGTAATAGCACATAGTCAAATCGACGGTCGTGTGAATCATTTATTAATTTTCACAAGATAGATTGTTCAATCTATAAGGACCTATTCCGTGACTAATCCCAAATTCGTTTCGAAAGTTCGCTTGGCGAGCCTTATGGCCGTCGTCGTCCTGGTCATCTCCACACTATCTTTGCCAGTGGTAGCTGGCGTATTCGAGCAGGTCAACGCCGAAGCGGCGAGTGGCCGGATAACGGTACACCCTCTGCGTGGGGGTGTCACTGAGTTGGAAGGTTCCGGCGGAAACATCACCGTGTTGACTGGTTCCGATGGTAAGTTCATGGTCGAGGCAGGAATAGCATTGTCCAAAAAGCCGATTCAAAACGCTTTGGACACGTTGGGAGCAGGCTCGGTAAAATATGTAGTCAACACGCATTGGCATTGGGACCACAGTGACGGCGACGCTTGGTTGCACGAAGCTGGTGCGCTGGTTATCGCGACCCCGAATACTGCCAAGCACTTGGCGCAGGCATCACGAGTTACAAACTGGAACCATACGTTTCCGCCGGTCACTAAGGATGGTATGCCCACCATTCTTCTGACCGCTGCGAAGACCTACAACTTCGACGGCGACAACATCGTGGTGACACCGCTGGCACCAAGCCATACGGACGGTGATATTTCAGTTTACTTTACCAAAGAGGACGTGCTGGCGACGGGCGATACATTCTGGAACGGCTTTTATCCTTATATCGACTACGAGCACGGTGGCAAGATCAACGGCACGATCAGCGCGGTAGATAGCTATCTGGTCAATATCACCGATCACACACTGATTGTTCCCGGCCATGGCGCGGTGGGCAACAAAGCGCAGTTGAAAGCTTTTCGCGACATGTTGGTAGGGATTCGCGATCGCGTGGCCATGCTTAAGGCCCAGGGCAAAACGCTCGACCAGGTGGTCGCTTCAAAGCCGACCGCACCATTCGACGCTCAATGGGGAGGCTTTATCGTCAAGCCAGATCTTTTTGCGAAGATTGTCTATCTGAGCTTGTAAGGCCGCTGAGCGAGTGCAGGGCAAGGCAAGGCAAGGCAACGCAAGTGATTAGGGCAGGTTATCGGGGGTAGAACTGGGCGCCGGCCCCCTCATGTAAGCCTCTTTGCTTCTGTTTTTTTCAGGACGGGGCTCATGCTTTCAATCCTGCCGTAGGGCTTCTCCTACAGATTTCTGTGCCCCCCCTGGGCCAAACTTGTCCAAGCCCATGATTCTCGACGGAGTAAGGCTGCGACAGACTGCCAGCATGGGCGACACATCATCCTCGGGGGGGAGGGCCGTATGGCGACGTTCACTATTTACCTGTTGCGCGAGAGTGTGGTGACCGCAGAGGATGCGGTCGTCACCGGGGCCAAGCCGTACATCATCGCCGATGGACCTTCCGACTACGGAAAGCTGTTCGTCAAGCCGACGCACCCCAAGCCGCCCAAGTGGGCCGACCTATTTGAAAGCTATGTGGACAAGACGCTGCTGGGCACCATCCAGTCGTCCTCAGCTGCATTCATTGTCCCCGTAGACGATCGCCTGTTTGCCCTCACATTTGGGCAAGGGCGCTTCCTGCTTCATCCCGATGCCTATGAGGAACGGTTCGGACTGGTCGTGACGCTGAACTCCATAGGCTCGGATGCTCTCCGCAGCATTGATAAGAGAACCTTTGTGGACGATCAGAACAGCCGCGTTCAAACCAGTCAGGCCTCGTCCGCGCTGAGCTTCGGTGTGGATATTGAACGCGACCTCATTCGGGGGATTGTGGGGCGGCCACTCAGCGAAAAGTTGGGGCGTCGCCTTGCCGGCGCAGATGCGTTGACGGTCACCACAGATGCAGCCTTGCCCGATCTCCGCCGGCTGTTGCGGCGCTATCTGAAGAAATTTCAGTCAAAGGATTATCAGGCGAACTTTCCATGGGTGGATCAGGTTTGCCAGTTAAATCCCAAAGGCCAGAAGGCCATACGACTGGATGCGCTCCTCGTTGAGAAGCTTAAAGATGCCTGGACCAAGAACGGCTTGATTGACGGTTGTTGGCTCGCCGTCCCGGACATTGTTGATTGGTCGCTCGTGGATGGCTTCAAGTTCACCCAATCGGGCGGAGAGGGGATCTCCAATGACTTGCATCTTCCGGGGCTTGTGCAGGCTTTTCCAAATGAAGAGCCGACTTTGAGGTTCCTTCGGAAGCACTATGCAATGCCGGTGGATGACGAGGAGAAAGTGCTGGACCGGTGGCCCATCTACCGTTGCACACAACATCCTTTCGCATCAATCGAGCAGAGAACATGAGAGCTGGAAGGACTACAGGCTTGAACTGTTCGAAGAGGTCGTGAAGGAGGGTAGAAAATTTGGCGTATTTATCACCGTATCCAGTCAACGCCCCGCAGACATATCTCCGACAATCGTTTCTCAGTTGCACAATTTTTTCATTCATCGCTTGGTGAATGATCGAGACTTGTTCCTAATAGATAACACAATTTCAACCCTCGATAGTCTGTCGAGAGGGCTAATCCCGAATCTGGCGCAGGGCAGTTGCGTCGTGACTGGAACGGCGTTCGATGTACCTATGTTGCTTCAGGTAGACACGCTCGAACGAGTGAGGCAGCCTGACAGCGAGGATGTCGATCTGCTTGAGCTTTGGAAGTAGCGAGCTGAGTTTGCACATGCCGAGAGCTGTGATCTGAATTTTCGAAACTGCATTGAATGAAGTGCCTATGTTTCCCAGCCAGCGTCTGCGCTGCCTTACTTCTTCGCCAGCAGATCGGTGGCGCGGCTGCTGAGCAGCGCGCCCGCCTGAAAATACCCCATCACCGTGCCCACACTGCGGTGCTCGGTCATCGCCATGACTTCACCGAGCGGGACGCCTTGACGACCGGCTTCGGTGACGAATCCCGAACGTAGGCTGTGCGCCGCCCAATCGCCCGGCAGTTCGGCGAGCTTGGCGCGACGCTGCACAACGCGAGCCACCTGGTCCGGTGTAAGCGCGGCACCGGCGCGACCGTTGCGATAGACCCGGCGGAAGAGGGCGCCTTCGGTAAGTTTTGCGGCATCGATCCAAGCCTCTAGGGCGAGCACGACGTCGCCGCGCAGGGGCTTTTCCCGGCGCACACCGGTGGCATTGGTCTTGGTCGGCCCCAGGGCGTAGGTCCACGTCGTTGGATCCAATCGACGGAGATCGTCGACCTGGATCCCCACCACTTCGGAGCGGCGTCGGCCGCCACCGCTCCAGGCCAACAAGAGGAGGGCGCGATCGCGCAGGCCGCGGACACCGTCGGTACAGGTGGCCAACATGGCCTGCAGCGGTTCGGCGACCAAAGCGGTCTTTTTGCGCACCGTCACGCCGCGCTTGGCTTGGGCGCGGCGCGCCTTGGCCATCAGGGTTTTTATCCGATGATCGTCGCCAGGCGGATCCCAGTCGTGCAGTCGATGCCACTTCGCCAAGACCGCGAGTCGGTGCGCCACGGTGGCATACGCCAGCGAGCCGCGTTGGGCCTTGGCCCCAAGTTCCACCAGGTGCGCATCGAGTGCCGCCGGCAGCTCATGCTGCAGTCCCTGGGCCGTTTTGCGTTCCAGGTGATCGACGATGAATTGACTGGCTACCGCGACCGACACTGGCGTGTCGCCGAACGCGTGGCCGTAGCGCAACGCATACCAAGCGGCCCAGTAGCGCAGGGCGCTGGCGTAGCTGCGCGCGGTGTTCGCCGGCGTGCCGTCGGCGACAAATTCCTGCGCGGCGCGGGCGCCGGCGGCGTCCAGCAGCGCCGGATCGAGGACCGGCACGGTATCAAGCGGTCGTAGTTCATTCGGTATATTCATTACGTAGACCGTAGTAAAATTGCTAAATAGGGTACTTAAGGTACGATAACCGTTCCCTTATCGTACCTTATCTACGGAGGGCAGGGCATGGCAATCGGGGTACCGGAAACGGAGGTGTTTGCCGCCGCCGATCGAGTCTTGGCCCGCGGCGAGCGACCGACCGTTGAGCGCGTCCGTGTTGAACTGGGTCGCGGCAGTCCGGCCCGCGTCGGCCAGTTGCTGGAAACCTGGTGGGAAGCGTTGGCCCAGCGGCTGGCCGGCGAAGCCCGTTTGCCGGAGTTACCGCCTGAGGTGGCCACCGCGTTTCGGGCGGTGTGGGTGAGCGCCAGCGAGCACGCTACCGCCGGGGCTCAGGCCGCACTCGCTCACGAGCAAAATGCTCTCCTGGCCGCCCACACGTCACTCACGCAAGAACGCAAGATCTGGGAAATCGCGATCGCCGAAGCCCAGGAGCTTGTACAGAGCACAGGCCAGGCCCGTCAGATCGCCGAAACCCGACTGACGGACGTTCAACGTCTTGTGGAGCAACAGGCCGGTCAGTTGGCTGAACTTGTGCAACAACGCGATGGGTTCCAGCAACGGGCGGAGCAGCTCGCCGAGGCCTTCGACACGCACAAAAGCGTCGTGACGGCCGAACGTGAGGCCCAAGCAGCGCATGTGCGGGCGGTGGAGGATCGGGCACACGCAGAAATCGATCGAGCCCGGGGGGAAACCAAAAACCTCGCGACGACACTCCACCGGCAGGAACGGGAGGCGTCGATCGTCGTCACGCGGCTGGAAAAGGCCTTGATGTTGGCTCGCTCGGCAGAGAGCCAAGCTACCGAACAAGGGGCACGCGCCAAAACCTTGGAGCAGCAACTGGCCCGCATGGACGGGCTTCCGGCGGCATTGCTGGCGTCCCAGCAGGCGTGCAAAGCAGCCACGCAACGGGAAGCGGCGCTCCAAGCCAAGTTGGATCGTCTTACCGCGAGCGCGAAGGTCAAGCCAACGGTCCTGAAAGGAAAGCCGCGCGGTGCATCGGGGCTCGGTCCGTCAGGCAAATCCGCCTAGCTCGAGGTGGTCAATGTACCAATCGACGTCTTCCGCCCGTCCCGCCAACAAGAGCTCGTAGGCCGTGAGGCCGCCGAACGCCGGTATAGGTTAGGGCTGATACCAGATTCGAGCTTGCTCCTCGTCATGAGCAAGTGTTGCCAGACCCGCCAGTCCCTCAATTGGATTCACAGATACGGAACCCTTGTCGGCGCTTGTGCGTCGTTGAAACGACCAATAACTTAGGATACTGATTGCTGTGGCTTCTCGGGCCATCTGAGACCAGTCCAGGCTGTTGCTTCGTCATACGAAGCACTGGGGCATGGTCTGAATTCCGCCCCCTTGTAATCATCAGGCTGGGAAAGCTTCTCTTAGAGACCTCAAGACGGAAGAGTTGGCGCTGTCGGGATCTCTAACCGACACTGCATAACCATAGATTTCTGCCAGCCCAAGCGCGATTGCTGCGGAACGGGAAAACCCGCCCTCGCAATGGACGACAATGGACGTAACCGTTTCAGGCAGTTGCGCTACGAATTCATGTATCTCCCGGGCGTGCTCAGGGCGAAACGCATTGGGAATTTTCCTACGCGCGCGCTCTGACAAGGCAGGATTATCAAAGTCGACGTCGGCAAAACTGAGGCGTAACAGATACTGAACTCCTTCGAGCATTGCGGGTGAGCGATCGGGCGCTATCACCGAGATGATAGCGAGCGATGGAAGATTTGGTAGCTGTTCGGCCTCCGCCCGGGAAAGAGCAAAGACCTGCCGGCGACCCGATGTCGGTAGGCGATACAACTTGGCGATAATTTCCTTAAGTCTCGTCTTCAATTGGGGCTCCGGGACCGACCGAACTACTGCAACTACCGTGCGTCGGCGCGAAAAACCGGCGTGCGGTCTGGCCGGGCAGCATTGAAAGCAGCCCGGCCGCCTGGTCGGTAACATGGCCAAAGTTATCGTGCAAAATGATGTTAATAGGCAAGGTCGCCGTCAACACTCACTTGGCGGGGCGAAGTAGAGAAATAGTTGTTCCGGCTCCGATTTATGGCCCAGAAATGTCGGCAGTTTTTTCACGCTGGCCGCGGTTAGAAGGCTGTTTTTCTGAGTGGCCCAAGTTGGTTGGCGACGATGGCCCAGGTTGTCGGTCGATTCGGCTTAGGTTTCATGGCGGCATTCAGGGATACAACGTTGTGTCCAGTCACCTTTGGATGCATCGTTAGGGCTCAAAAGGATAGAAAGGTCGTCCAAAACGGATGCAAAGTTGTAGTAGAAGCACATGAAAGGGCGCGATCCAGTCGGACCTGCAGCGCTACTTCTGTAATTTGACATAATATACATTATGCGAAATTAAGAAAACTTCTCTGGAGCCGGACACCTGTTGTCAACTAAGCGTTCTGAAGTGTCAATCCGAAAAACGTGAAGCGTTCACGCGAAAAGCCGGCTCTTTGGTGCGGACACGCTCGTTTCGGATCGATGCTTCCGCATTGAGGCGGTTATGGTCGCCGATAAAACGGATCGAGCTTAATTCCATCAATTCCCGCGCGATGAGAAGCCTCGTCAGAAAGAAATCGCACTACGAACGCTTCGAAATTGGCGCCTGCTGCAACGGCCACCGCCGTTGGTGTCCTGGCCAGATCCGGATCTGAAACATCATTCAGACCCAGTACCACTACTGGCAACGCTTCTCCTCGAGTGAGTTCATATAAATAGGCCTCGTTGACGCGACCGTTGGCGTTGAACCATTCGACCAAAGCTATCGCGACGGGATACAGGGCATCATCAGGAAGTCGAAATGCCCAGGGAGCATGCTGGGATGGCGCCTCTGATTCCTGGCTCTGTGCCGAGATGAGCGCTTTTAGCTTGGCAACGCGTGTCTCCTCAAGTTCGAAACGTGACGATGACAGCGGGTTGATCAGATAACTCTTACCATCCCCCGCCGCCAAAAGGACTCGTATCGGCACTTGAACCGCTTGGGCTGGCGCCGGGATTGGGATCGTCAAGAGCGATATCCAAGTGTTTGTCCGTGTAGCTGGGTGCAGCGAGATCGACAGATCAAACCCATCGCGGTAATGCGCAAGACAATAGATGCCCCGCCCTACTCCGGTCATACTGCGTTTGTGGAGTGTCCTGTTTCCAACGCGGCTGGACGACTAAATTGATGATCAACTTCGCCGGAATTCGCAGTCGACTTCACTTTCGAGGTCAGTGGCTTTGGCTTAAGTCAGCGCCATTCGAACCCGAGCCCTTTTTGGACTGAATGGTTTGACCGATGGTCGGTTCCAGACGCTGCTTGTCAGAGCTGGTCGACCTTGGCCCAGAGCCAGTAGTCCTCAAGCAGGGCGGTGCAGCGCGCCTGAAGGAACGATTTAAGTTGAGTGATCGTCGGCGTCAGCCGTGAGCGGTGCGCGCATATGAGGTTGAGCGGTGACGGCTCGCTATGCATCGGCGGGAAAATATCCACCAGGCGGCCAGCACGCAGATCAGGGACAAGATCGAGGCGTGATTTGTAAACAATTCCCTCGCCCGCGACCGCCCATCGTCGGACGGCATCCGCGTCGTCGCTGATTCGATTGCCGGACACGACGACGGTCTGGTTGCCGCCTGGCAGGGTGAATCGCCAGCGCTCGTGAAGTTGTTCGCTCCAGACAAAGCGCAGGCAATTGTGATGCCTGAGATCGTCGACGCTACGCGGCATACCGGCACGCTCCAGATAAGAAGGTGCAGCGCACAGCGCCCGCCGGTTGTTTTCGATCAGCGGCATGGCGACCAGCGACGAGTCCGATAGTGGGCCGTAGCGCACGGCGGCATCCAGCGGCTCTCGCACCAAGTCGGCGACCCGATCGCTCATCCGCACATGCAAGGTCAGCGCCGGATGCTGACGCTGGAATTCGTCAAGCCAGCCCAGCAAAAGGTTCCTGCCAAAGTCCGAGGGAACCGACAGGCGCAGGCTTCCCGACAAGGGGTCTTGATCGCTGGCCAGCGCACGCTGGCCTTGCGACCGCGCATTGAGCATTGTTTGCGCGTACGGCAAATAGCGCTCTCCCTCCACCGACAACTGCATGCTTCGGGTGGATCGAACGAACAGCCTGGTGTTCAGCGCCTTCTCCAGCCGCAGCACGGCGGCACTGGCCAGGCCGGGGGCAATATTGAGCCGGCGAGCCGCCTCGGAAAAGCTCTCTGCCTCCACCGACTGCACAAAGATCTGGACGTCATCAAGCCGAATCATTTTCTTCATAAATCGGTAAGTGTTACGGACATTAGCCCATTTTTGCAGCAAAGAAGCATTGACACAATGTGCGTCTGAAACCATTTGCCGAGCGCAACCATGAAAGCCGTCGGCTTTTACCAGAACCTTCCGATTGACCATACCGATGCCCTGCAGGACATCGAGGTCGCCACGCCCGAGTTGCGCGACAACGACCTTCTTGTCGAAGTAAAAGCGGTTGTCGTTGCCACCCGATAAATTTTATCCGTCCCAGGAATAGCCATGAACGCAAAGATCAACACCACTCACACTCTCACACTGGACTCAGCGCATGAACTGCTCGCACAGGCCCGTTCGGCATGCGCCCAACGCGGGTTCGCCGCCACCATCGCCATCACCGACGCAGGCGGCCATCTGCGCGCCTTTGAGCGTGCCGACGCCGCGCCGTTCTTGACGGCCGAGGTTGCCATGGATAAAGCCTGGACCGCCGCCTC
>Ga0302315_10001415_pt1 | contig 24252 bp, 17 predicted proteins | sample III_Palsa_N3_1_FD_200532 | JGI IMG/M metagenome (GOLD analysis project Ga0302315, IMG submission 200532) | Peat permafrost microbial communities from Stordalen Mire near Abisko, Sweden - III_Palsa_N3_1 | ecosystem: Environmental > Terrestrial > Soil > Palsa > Peat permafrost | place: Sweden...
CTGGAGCTGATCGATCAGCACGGCAGCGACTTCTTCGCACCCGAATAACGCGCGGCCATGGCGCGCGCGCGCGATGAGTCCTCACCTCTGTTCGCCGGCAATGCTGCCGGCACGTTGCGGCTGATCTTCTATCTTGCGCTGGCCATGGTGCTGATGGTGCTCGACCATCGCAACGGCTGGCTGTGGCGTGTGCGTTACGGCGCGGCGGTCGTGGTGGAGCCGGTGTATCGGCTGGCCGGGTTGCCGGCGGTGGGCGTGCGCACATTGAGCGTGGCCTTTGCCGATCGCCAGCGGCTGACCGAGCAGAACCAGCGTCTGCGCGAGGATCTGCTGCTCGCCAACGCCAAGTTGAACCGGATGGCTGCGGTCGCCGAGCAGAATCAGCGCCTGAAGGAATTGCTCGATACCCAACACAGCCTCGAGCTGAACGTGCAGCTGGCGCGCGTGATCGGCGTGGACATGGGCGCGTATCGTTATCAGCTGACGCTGAACATGGGCGCTCGTGACGGCGTCAAGCAGGGTCAGCCGGTGATCGACGCGCATGGCGTGATGGGTCAGGTGAAAGAGGTCCTGCCGACCACCTCGGTGGTGATGCTGGTGACCGATCCGGCGCACGCGATCCCGGTGGAGATCGAGCGCTCCGGCCTGCGCACGGTCGCTTACGGCTCGCGTGATGGCGATCAGCTGACCCTGCCGAATATTCCGTTGGCCGCCGACGTGCGCGTTGGCGACCACCTGTTGACGTCTGGCTTGGGCGGTCGCTTCCCGCCAGGTTTCCCGGTGGGCGAGATACGTTCGCTGGCACCGTCTCCTACTGGCATGTTCATGGTGGCGCAGGCGCAACCGGCGGCGGACATCGACCGCAGCGAAGACGTGCTGTTGCTGCACGATCAGGCCGAGCCGGATGGGCCGCCTGAGCCAGTGAAGTCGATGGGGCCGCCGAGTGACCTGGCGCCAACTCCAAGCGCTACCCCGACCGTGCCGCCGGCTCAAACCGGTGCACCTGCTGTCAAGCCGCCGGCATCGTCCGCGACGCAGGGAGTGCAGCCATGAGTCGGCAGCGCTTGAGCACGTGGTGGTTCATCGGCACGCTGGCGTTTGCGTTGCTGTCGATGCTGGTGCCATTGCCCGGCGTGCTGGAGCCGTTCAAACCGTATTGGCCGGCGCTGATCCTGCTGTACTGGGCGCTGGAGTCGGAGGATCGGGTCTCGCTGGGGCTGGCCTTTGCGATTGGACTCGGCGCGGATCTGCTGAACGGCGTGGTGTTGGGCGAGCAGGCGTTGCGCCTGTGTGCGCTGGTCTTCATCGCATTGCGATTTCGATCACGGCTGCGCTTTTTCCCGATGTGGCAGCAGACCCTTGCCGTATTGGCATTGCTGTTGAACGATCGCCTGCTGCTGCTGATCGTGCGAGTGCTTGCTGGCGCATCGTTGCCGCCGGCCAGCTGGTGGATCTCGCCATTTGTCGGTGCGTTGCTGTGGCCGTTCCTGTTCCTGCTGCTTGACGACCTGCGCGCGCGTTTACGCATTCAGTGATGCCGCGCTGATGAAACTCCGGCGATCAATCAAGGACAACCGCGGCGAAAGTGCGCAGTTCCGGCGCCGTGCCGTGGTGGGTTTCGTGTTGCTGCTGGCGGGCCTGTGTCTGCTGGTCAGCCGCTACATGCTGCTGCAGATAAACAGACACGACGAGTTCGTCACCCGTTCGACAGACAACAGTGTCAAGCCACGGGCGATTCCTCCGGCACGTGGGCTCATCTACGACCGCAACGGCGTGCTGCTCGCCGACAACGTGCCTGCATTCCGCCTCGAAGTGGTGCCGGACAAGGTGCAGAACATGCAGGCGCTGCTGGCCCAACTCGGTGAAGTGGTGCCGTTGGGTCAGGAGGATCTGGACACGTTCCAGAAGCAGCTCCAGCAGAGCCGGCGCTTCGACAGCGTGCCGTTGAAAATGCACCTGACCGAGGATGAGATCGATCGCTTCGCGGTGAACCGCTGGCGCTTTCAAGGTGTGGACGTGGTGCCCTATCTGACCCGGCGTTATCCGCTGGGCGGATTGTTTGCGCATGTGGTGGGCTATGTCAGTCGCATCGATGCCGATGATCTGGAGCGGCTCGATCCGGATCGCTACAAGGGCACCAGTCATATCGGCCGCAGTGGTATTGAGCGGTCCTATGAAGACATGCTGCACGGCACGCCGGGTTACGAACTGGTCGAGGTGAACGCCGATGGGCAGACCCAGCGCGTACTGGAGACGCATCCGCCGATACCTGGCAGGAATCTGTACCTGAGTATCGACGTGCGTATTCAAAAAGCGACCGAAGCGGCATTTGATGACCGCCCGGGTGCAGCAGTGGCGATCGATCCACGCAATGGACAGGTGCTGGCGATGGTCAGCGTGCCCACGTTCGATCCGAACCTGTTCGTCAACGGCATCAGCAAGGCCGACTACAGCGCATTGACCAATGATCCGGGCAAGCCGCTGATCAATCGTGCGATGAAGGGTGTGTATCCGCCCGGATCCACGGTGAAGCCGTTCCTCGCGCTTGGCGGCCTTGAGGATGGTGTGCGCCGACCCGAAGACACGGTGCTTTCCACGGGCGAATTCTGCCTGCCTGGGCAGTCGCGTTGCTATCGCGACGATGATCGTGGCGGCAACGGTACGGTAAACATGGTGGGTGCGATCGAGCATTCGACCAATACGTATTTCTACAAGCTCGCGCTCGATCTCGGCATTGACCGGCTCAGCGCGTGGATGAGCCGCTTCAGCTTTGGCAGCAAGACCGGCATCGATCTGCTGGGCGAATCCGAGGGCATCCTGCCCTCGCGCGAGTGGAAGGCCAAACACAGCAAGGCTGGCTGGTATCCCGGCGAAACCGTGATCGCGGGCATCGGACAGGGCTACTGGGAGGTGACACCATTGCAGCTGGCGCACGCTGTCGCCACGTTCGCCGGCCATGGGGTGCCTTACCTGCCGCGGCTGGGGATGGCCACCAAGGCGGTTTCCGACGCTCAGGCACAAATGATGCCCAATCCGCCAAGCGGTCCCTCGCTGATCAGCAAAGCTCCCAACTGGGACGTGATCAACGAAGGCATGCGTGCGGTGATTACCAGCGGCACAGGCAAGACGGTGGGGCTGAATAACGGCTTTCCCTATCTGATTGCCGGCAAGAGCGGTACCGCGGAGCGTTTCTCGCGTACGTCCGAGGCCTACAATACCAACAAGAACACCGCCTATCTGGCGACGCGTCATCGTGCGTGGTTCGAGGCTTATACGCCGTCGGACAATCCGCAGATCTCCGCTGTCGCATTACTCGAAGCCGGCGCCTGGGGTGCACAGGATGCAGGCCCGATCGTGCGCAAGATTTTCGATGCGTGGCTGGCGGCCAAGGGCGCAACGGCGCCCACGGACACGCCGCTGGCGATGCCGGCAACAACAGCGGCACCTGGCGAGGACATTCCAGTGGAAGACGCGTCGTCCCTGCCGCCGCCAGCGACCAGCACCATCGACGGAGGCACGCCATGATCGAAACCATGCATGTTCGCCTGCGCCGCTTCCTGCGCCGCATCCTCACCCGGCCGCGGATCGATCTGCCACTGGCGTTTGGGTTGCTCGTGCTGGCCGGGGTTGGCCTGATCACGCTTTACAGCGCAGGCGACAACAGCCTCGCGCTGGTCGGTGGTCAGGCTGGGCGCTTCGTGTTGGGCGCGCTGCTGTTGCTGCTGATTTCACGCATTCCGCCGTCGACGCTGCGCAACTGGACGCCGTGGCTATACGCCGGCAGCACTGCCTTGCTGGTCGTGGTGGCGCTGCTCGGTGAAGGGCGCGGCGCCAATCGTTGGTTGAATCTTGGCGTGATGCGCTTCCAGCCGTCCGAATTGCTCAAGCTGACGATGCCGATGATGGTGGCCTGGTATCTGCATCCGCGCAAATTGCCGCCGAGCTGGAAAGACATCGCCGTCGTCGGCCTGCTGATCGCGATTCCGGCCGGGTTGATCGCCAAGCAACCGGATCTGGGTACGGCGCTACTGGTGACAGCCGCCGGCGCGTTTGCGCTGTTCCTGTCGGGCATGGCCTGGTGGCGCATCGGCGTGGTGATCGGTGCGGTCGGTGGCATGATTCCGGTGGCATGGCACTTCCTGCACCAATATCAGCGTGACCGCGTGCTGACCATGCTCAATCCGGAATCCGATCCGCTCGGCAATGGCTGGCACATCATCCAGTCGCAGATCGCGGTGGGTTCCGGCGGCGTGTTCGGCAAGGGCTGGCAGCACAGCACGCAATCGCGGCTGGATTTTCTGCCCGAGCACACCACCGACTTCATCTTCGCGGTGTTCTCCGAAGAGTTCGGGCTGATCGGGGTGATCGGGATCATGCTGCTGTACGCGTTCATCATCGGCCGCTGCCTGTGGATCGCGATGGAGGCGCGCGATACCTATTCGCGCCTGCTGGCGGGTGCGATCGGCATGAGCTTCTTCGTCTATGTATTCGTCAACGGCGGCATGGTCGCCGGCATGCTGCCGGTGGTGGGCGTGCCGATGCCGATGATCAGCTACGGCGGCACCTCGGCCGTTTCGCTGCTGGTTGGCTTCGGCGTACTGATGTCGATCCATGCCAATCGCAAGATGCATGAATGAACGCTGTGCCAGCATCGGCGTAGCGATTGCACGCAACAGGTGAGGCTTCGCACGATGCACATGTTAGGCTTTCGACGATGCCGATATTCAGCAAGCGAAGCCCCTACATGACAGCTATTCACGTACCGCGCCCGGCTCGTTTCATCACCGCATTGATCCTGCTGCTGAGTTGCGCGCTGATGCCGGCGCTGGCCGAGACGCATCCGGGCCAGGCGGAGCTGGTGCAGGAGGTGGCGCGGGACACCGGCAAGGACCCGCAGGCGCTCAACGCGCTGCTGGATGGTGCGAAGAAACAGCAAAGCATCCTCGATGCGATCAGCCGCCCGGCCGAGGCGAAGCCGTGGGGCGAATACCGCGCGATCTTCCTTACCGACAAGCGCATCGACGATGGCATCGCGTTCTACACCGATCATCGCGCCTTGCTCGAACGGATCGCCGATCAGTACGGTGTGGCGCCGGAGTACATCGTGGCGATCATCGGCGTGGAGACGTCTTACGGCCACGTCACCGGCAAGTACAAGGTGCTCGACGCGCTGGTCACGCTGGGCATGTACTACCCGCCGCGCGCAAAGTTCTTTAGAGGAGAGCTCAAGACGCTGCTGGAGCTGCCGGATAGCCAGCTGGCCGGGCCGCTGGATACGCTCACTGGCTCCTACGCAGGTGCCCAGGGCTGGGGCCAGTTCATGCCCGACAGCATCCGCGACTACGCTGTGGACGCGGATGGCGATGGCCGCATCGACCTGCAGAATTCGCTACCGGACATCTTTGCCAGCGTTGCCAACTATTTCGCGAAGCACGGCTGGGTGCGTGGTGGTCAGGTTGCCGCGCGCGCGCAACCGGATCCTGCGGCGGAGCTCGTCGAGGTGAAGGACGCGACCCCGCAGTGGTCGCTGGAGCAACTGGAGGCGTGGGGCTACGCGCCGCTGCAGACATTGAACCCGGGGCAGTCGAGCAGCCTGCAGACTCTGCAGGGCATCGACGGCCCGGAGTATTGGTTCACGTTCCAGAATTTCTATGTGATCACCCGCTACAACCGCAGCCCGCTGTATGCGATGGCGGTCAATCAGCTGGCGCAGGCGATCGCTTCGGGTGTGCGACAAGCGGATCAGGCGCGATGAAAGTGCGCCGCTGCGTTGTGGCGATCTTGCTGACAGCAGTGCTGTTGACAGGCTGCAGCAGCAACAAGCCGCGGCCTGCGCGTGGCGCATCGCCTGGTTATAGCCATGCGTCGTCGGGGTCGGCGTCGAGCGGCGGTGGCAGCGCTCCATTCAACGACGACATCAGTAAATCCCAGGACAGCCGCTATCGTGATGGCAGCGACAGCGTGCCGGATGGTCCGCCACCGGATATCAGCAAGCTGGTCGAGCCGGTGCCGAAGCTTGAGCCGCGTGCGTTGTACGGCAACAAATCGCCGTATTCGGTGCTCGGCCAGACCTATAACGTTTTGCCGTCGGCGCGCGGTTATGACGAGCGCGGCATCGCCTCGTTCTACGGCAACAAATTCCACGGATACAAGACGTCCAGTCTCGAAAACTACGACATGTACGCGTTTACCGCGGCCAGCAAGACGCTGCCGTTGCCCAGCTATGCGCAGGTCACCAATCTGCAGAACGGCAAGACGGTGATCGTGCGGATCAACGATCGCGGCCCGTTCCACCAGGATCGGGTGATCGATCTTTCCTACGTGGCTGCCGTGAAGCTCGGTATCTGGCCCAAGGGCACCGGGCTGGTCGAGGTGCGCGGGATCGATCCAGGCCAGCCGCAGCAGGAACTGCCGCCGCCGGCTGTGGTCACAGGCGGAAATCCGGGAATCTATCTGCAGGTGGGCGCTTTTGCCGACGCTGACAACGCCGAGCGGGTCGCCCAGCGACTGCGCCAGGCCAATTTTGCGCCGGTGCAGGTCATCCAGGCGCAGGTCAATGGCCGCAACGTTCGGCGCGTGCGACTCGGGCCTCTGGCTGACGTGGACAGCGCTGACCAGATCACCACCCGGATCGAAGATATGGGTCTGCCCCGGCCGCAGGTCGCGGTAGACTGAGCGGTATTTATCATGCAGGCGCCCCCCTCCGCCGGCATTCAAAAACTGGACTGAACACTACGATGAATCTTTTCCGCCGCATCCTGCTCCCCATTGCTGCCACCACGTTGCTGCTCGGTGTGGCTGTCGCCCAGACAGCCCCGCCGGCACCAGCGCATCCACCGGCCGTGCCACGCCCGGTGGTGCCTGAAGCGCCGGTGCCGCCGCCGCCGGATGTCGATGGCAAGAGCTGGGTGTTGATGGATTACGCCACCGGCCAGATCCTCGCCAGTAAAGATCCCGATCTGCGTGTGGAGCCGGCCTCGATCACCAAGATCATGACCGACTACGTGGTGTCGGCCGAGGTCGCCAACGGCAAGGTCCACATGACCGATCCGGTCACCATCAGCGAACGCGCCTGGCGCGGCGGTGGTGCCGGCACCGATGGGTCCACCAGCTTCCTCAAGCTCAACAGCCAGGTGCCGCTGAAGGATCTGCTGTACGGCCTGATCATCCAGTCCGGCAACGATGCCGCGATCGCGCTGGCCGAACACACCTCCGGTACCGAGGACGCGTTTGCCGGCCTGATGAACGCGTATGCCAAGCAGCTCGGCATGGTCAACTCGAACTTCGAGAATGCCTCCGGTTACCCGATCGCCAACCACTACACCACCGCGCACGACGTGGCGATCATGTCGCGCGCGCTGATTCACGATTTCCCGGAGGACTACGCGATCTCGGCGATCAAGCAGTTCGAATGGAACGGCATCAAGCAGGGCAACCGCAACACGTTGCTGTGGCGCGACCCGAGCGTGGACGGCATCAAGACCGGCCATACCGCCGCTGCTGGGTTCTGTCTGGCCGCCTCGGCCAAGCAGGGTGACTCGCGCATGATCGCGATCGTGATGGGCGCAAGTACCGAGAAGGCGCGCGCCGATTCGGCGATGGCGCTGCTCAGCTACGGTTTCCGCTTCTACGAGACGCACAAGTTGTACGACGCCAGCAAGCCGCTGGCCACGCCGCGGCTGTGGAAGGGCGTCGCGAACCAGTTGCCGCTCGGCGTTGCCGCGGACGTGCTGGTCACGGTCAAGCGCGGCGAATACGAGCAGCTGAAGGCCGTCATGGATATTCCGGCGACGCTGATCGCGCCGTTCACCAAGGGCCAGCAGGTCGGCACGCTGCGCATCACGCTGGCCGGCCAGCCGGTGCAGACGGTGCCATTGATCGCGCTGAACGATGCGCCGCAGGGCGGCTTCTTCTCGCGTTTGTGGGATAGCATCATGCTGTGGTTCCACGGCAGCAAGGGCAATACCGAAACGGCCCCAGCCGCCGCGAAGTAACGTACGAAGTAGCCAGGCACGAAATGGGTATCAGGTAATCGACCCGCAGAGGCGGGCCCGGAGCAAGGGCCCGCAGCAGTGGGCCCGAAGCCCTGGACCCCGCAGCAATGGACACGAAGTGATGCAATCGATCGACTTGAGCAAAGCGAAGCAGGATGGCCAGGGTTTTCAGTTTCCCGGCGAGTTCGAGATCACCGCGGTAGGCAACGCCAGCGCGAACCTGCCGACCCATGTGCCGCAGATGCTGGAGCGCGCGGGCCTGCATGTGCTGCACGAAAGCGTGCGGCACCGACAGTCCGCCGCCGGCAATTTCGTTTCGGTCACTGTGAGCTTTCGCTGCGAAAACCGTGAGCAGTACGAGGCGGCGCACAGCGCGCTGCGTGAAAGCCCGGATATCCGCTACACGCTTTAATTCCCCTCTATGCCGAAATGCATCTTGCGCGATCGGCCTGGCGGCACAATAAAGCGTGCACCGGGCGCACTTTCGCCCGAATCTCCAGGTACCCCATGTCGTTGCCGTTAAAAATCCGTCGCCTTGGCCGTCAGCCGTACGAGCCGGTATGGCGGGCGATGAGTGCGTTCACCGACAACCGGGTGGCGGATACGGTCGATGAACTGTGGCTGCTGGAACATGACCCGGTGTTCACCCTTGGCCAGGCCGGCAAGATGGAGCACGTGCTGATACCTGGCGATATTCCGGTAGTTCCGGTGGATCGTGGCGGTCAGGTCACCTACCACGGTCCCGGCCAGATCGTCGGTTATCCGTTGATCGACCTGCGCCGAGCCGGGGTCAGCGTGCGCGAGCTGGTCAACAAGATCGAGCAGTCGATCATCGATACGCTGGCGCATTGGAATATCGATGCCGCGCGGGTGGAAGGGGCTCCCGGCGTCTACGTCGGTGCCGCCAAACTTGCCGCGCTTGGATTACGCGTGCGGCGTGGTTGCAGTTTTCACGGCCTGGCGCTCGATGTGAACATGGATCTTGAACCGTTTCAGCGCATCAATCCTTGCGGTTACAAGGGTTTGGCGGTCACGCAGATGGTAGACTTGGGTGGTCCGTCGCGACTGGCGGACGTCGAAGATGTGCTGATCGGTGAATTCTGCCGCCAGTTCGGTTTCGATGCCGAGCCGGCCGCCCCCGTTCTTCCTGAACTACCCGCTCGCGTAGCGGTCTAGGCTTTGCCGATATGAGCGATACCAACGCATCCCCCTCCCGAGTCATTCCGATCAGCGTCGTCGCCGGTAGTCAGGCTGTCGAGAAGCAGGTCGGAAACGACAAGATCGCGCTCAACCGGGCGGGTTTCGACACGACTGTACCCACGCTGCGCAAACCCAGCTGGATCCGCGTGCGGCTGCCGCAAGGCAATGCCGTGCAGCAGCTGAAAGCGCGCTTGCGCGAGAACGCGCTGGTGACGGTGTGCGAAGAGGCTTCGTGCCCGAACATCCATGAGTGCTTCAGCAAGGGCACCGCCACGTTCATGATCCTGGGCGGGGTATGCACCCGCCGCTGCTCGTTCTGCGACGTGGCGCATGGGCGCCCGCAGCCACCGGATGCACTGGAGCCGGCGCGCCTTGCCGAGACGATCCGCGATATGCGCCTGCGCTACGTGGTGATCACCTCGGTCGATCGCGACGACCTGCGCGACGGCGGTGCCGAGCATTTCGCCTCCTGCATCCGCGCTGTGCGTCACGCCAGCCCGAACATCAGGATCGAGATCCTCACGCCCGACTTTCGTGGCAAAGGCCGCATGGAGCGCGCGCTGGAAGTGCTGAAGGACTTTCCGCCAGATGTGTTCAACCACAATCTGGAAACCGTGCCGCACCTGTACCGTGAAGTGCGCCCAGGCGCCGACTACCAGTGGTCGCTGGACCTGCTCAAGCGCTTCAAGGCGCAGCACCCCGGGGTGCCGACCAAGTCCGGCATCATGCTGGGCCTGGGCGAAACCTGGGAGCAGGTGATCGAGACGATGGGGGATTTACGCGCCCATGACGTCGAGATGATCACTATTGGCCAATACCTGCAGCCCACGGCACACCATCATCCGGTGATGCGCTACTGGACTCCCGAAGAATTCGAAGCGCTGCGCGAAGCTGGTGAGGCGATGGGTTTCCATCACGTCGCCTCCGGTCCGCTGGTACGTTCGTCCTATCACGCCGATCTGCAGGCCCATGCAGCCGGTATCACCGAGTCGACCTGAGAACATTCATGAAATTCCGCCCCCTGCTGGCCTTGCTGCTTGCTCTCTCCCTGACTGGCGTCTACGCGCAGTCAGCGGCTGACCTCGGTTCCGGCGACCAGAGTCGCAAGGCCTCCGTGTGGCCGCTCACACCCACCAACAGCGAAGCGCAGGCCGCGCAGCTGTCGGCGCGGTTCCTGACCCGTTTCCATTACGACGCGCAACCGCTCGACGATGCGATGTCGGCGCGGATCTACAAGGCCTACTTCAAGCTGATCGATGGTGAGAAGGTGTTCTTCACCCAGGCCGACATGGCCAAGTTCGAGCCGCTCAAGACCAAGCTCGACACCGCGATCTGGAATCAGGATCTTTCGGCGCCGTTCTCGATCTTCAACTTGTATGTGCAGCGCGCGGTCGAACGCATGACCTATGCGCGCGAGCTGCTCAAGAAGGGCTTCGATTTCACCACCAATGAAAACTACACGTTCGACCGCAAGGATGCCGACTGGCCGAAAGACCAGAACGAGCTGAATGATCTGTGGCGCAAGCGCACGATGAACGACTGGCTGCGCCTCAAGCTGGCCGGCCAGAGTGATGACGACATCCGCAAGACGCTGGACAAACGCTACGCTGGCTATATCGATCGCGTGAAGCAGCTCGATGGCGAGGATGCGTTCTCGACCTTCATGACTGCGTACGCCGAAACCACCGATCCGCATACCGACTATCTCAGCCCGCGCGCGGCAGAGAATTTCGACATCGAGATGAAGTTGTCGCTGGAGGGCATCGGTGCGGTGCTGCAGGCACGCGACGACTACACGCAGATCCGTGAGCTGGTGCCGGCCGGGCCGGCCAATCAGTCCGGCAAGATCCATGTCGGCGACCGCATCCTGGGCATCGGCGAGGGCGATAACGGCCCGATCGTCGACGTGATCGGCTGGCGCCTGGACGACGTGGTCAAGCATATCCGCGGCAAGAAAGACACCACCGTGCGTCTGGAAATCCTGCCTGCTGATACCGGTCTGGATGGCAAGCACGAGATGGTCACGCTGGTGCGCAAGAAGGTCAGCATCGAAGAGCAGGCGGCCAAGAAGAAGATCGTCGACATCAAGGATGGCGACGTCACCCGCAAGATCGGCGTGATCGAGCTGCCCACGTTCTATTCCGACTTCGGTGCGCGCAGCGAGGGCGACAAGGACTACAAGAGCGCGACCCGCGACGTGGCCAAGCTGCTCGGCGAACTCAAGGCCGCCGGTGTGCAGGGCGTGGTCGTGGATCTGCGCAACAACGGTGGTGGCTCGCTGGCTGAAGCGAACTCGCTGACCGGCCTGTTTATCGACAAGGGCCCGGTGGTGCAGGTGCGCGATGCCAAGGGCAAGATCGAAGTTGATGGTGACGACGATCCGGGCATGGCCTGGAGTGGTCCGTTGGCAGTGCTGGTCAACCGCGGCACAGCCTCGGCTTCGGAGATCTTCTCCGCGGCGATCCAGGACTACCATCGTGGCCTGATCGTCGGTGAGCCGACCTTCGGCAAGGGCACCGTGCAGAACCTGATCGACCTGGATCATTTCAGCAATGGCGACAGCGAAAAGCCGCAATACGGCGAGTTGAAGATGACCATTGCGGAGTTCTTCCGCATCAACGGTGGCTCCACCCAGCTGAAAGGCGTGACGCCGGATATCGAATTCCCGAAAAATGGCGACGCGAAAGACTTCGGCGAATCGACCTACGACAACGCGCTGCCATGGACGCAGATCGCCCCGGCCGACTACAAGCCAGTGGCCGACATGAATGCCTACATGCAGCAGTTGCAGCAGCTGCACGACACGCGCGTCGCGAAGTCGCCGGCATGGAATCTGATGCTCGACGAACTGACCCAGTACAAGACGATGCGCGACAAGACCGCGATCTCGCTGAACCTTGCCACGCGTGAAACCGAGCGCAAGCAGCAGGACGCGATGCAGGCCGCTTTCCGTGTCCGACACAAGGCGATCGACGGCAGCGACGCCGCGCTGACCGACGAGGACAGTGCTCTTGATGACGGCCTCGATGCGAACGAGCGCAGCCTGAAGACCGAGCTCAAAGCAGAGAATGACGCGAAGAAGGCCAAGGACGTACCGCTCAACGAAACCGCGCACATCCTGTTCGACGCGGTCGGCATGATCAAGTCCGATCCGAAGCTGGCCTCCGAAGTCTTGCCGTATGGTGGCAAGTTCTCGGATACCACGACGGCAGCGGTGCCGGCGTCGCCGGCCCTCATGACGCACTGAGCCATCGGCAATGGACGTCCAAAAGGGGCAGCGCTTGGCGCTGCCCCTTTTTTATGGGCACGGCCGCCGCATTCGGCGGCCCGCCTGGCGACGCCGCTGCTGGTGATGGACACTCTGCGGAATCGCGAGTAAACCCGTCCTGCAGTCCACTCCGGAGGTCAGCCCAAGGATCAGCATGGATACCTTGCCGAATGTCGCACTCGCCGGTGGTCTGGCCTGGGCCAGCGGGATCCGCCTGTACGCCACGATCTTCCTGGCCGGCATGCTCGGCCGGTTCGGCTACGTGCATCTTCCGGACGGCCTGCTGCCGCTCACCGATATCTGGGTGCTGGTGGTGTCTGGTGTGCTGATGTTGTGCGAATTCATCGCCGACAAGGTGCCGGTCTTTGACAGCGCATGGGACGCGATCCAGACCTTCGTGCGCATCCCGGTCGGCATCCTGCTGGCATGGGGAGTGTTCAAGAACTCCGGTGCCGGTATGCAGTTGGCGGCGGCACTGCTCGGTGGCGCGCTGGTCACCGGGACGCATCTGACCAAGATGGGTGCGCGCGCACTGATCAACACGTCACCGGAACCTTTCAGCAACTGGGGTGCCAGCGTGGGCGAAGACATCAGCTGGCTCGGCGGGCTGTATCTGATGTGGCAGCATCCATTGGCGCTGTTGATACTGCTGGGTGTCTTTGTGCTGTTCATGTGCTGGATGTTGCCGCGCGTCGCGCGTGGCCTGCGCATGTGCTGGCAACGTCTGCAGAGTTTCGGGTCGACCCTGTTCGGTAGCGGTTAGTACGGTTGGCATGAGTGCACCTCCCCGGCTCGTCATTCCGGTGAAGGCCGGAACCCAGTGCTTTTGACTCCCTGGAAACTGTTGACTCTTCGAGAGCGTGAAGTCGCTGGGTCCCTGCCTTCGCAGGGATGACGAGCTATGTTGTTTCGACGCTAGCTGTTGCGATTTCGTGGAACTTCGAGAAGCCGTTCGTGGCTCGAGTGGCACGCGCAATAAAGCACTGACAGCATGCAGGTGAAAAGGGCGCCGCGAGAGCGCTGCCCTTTTATGGACGGCCATCCGGGACCACTACCTCGACTCGCCAGAACCCGCCAGGACTTACCAGCTTGGCGATGCGCTTCAGCTCGGCGTGACAGGTATTTCGCAGGACTGGTTGAAATCGCCGATCGCCTCGACCAGGTCGGTCACGGCCGCGCGCTCCACTTCGCTGAGGTCGGGGTGCCAGCTGTCCAGGATCAGCACTACCCGCGTCTGCTCGCTGCGGTTCCATGCCTCATGCTCGTAGGTGTCGTCGAAAGTCACGCAACGACCTTCCTGCCAGACGTGCTCCACGCCACCCACGCGGATCGCGCAATCGGGCGGAACGATCAGTGGTAGATGGGTCACCAGTCGCGTATTGGTGACTCCGGTGTGCGGCAGGATGTGTGTGCCCGGGCTCAGCACGGAGAACAGCGTCTCCGGTGCATGGTCGCGGATGCGCACCAGCGGCAGCGCATCGAGCAGGGCAGTCGTCTGCGGGCAGCGCGCGCAGTGTTCGTCATAGCGCTCGCCATGGCGATAAAAAAAGTACGCGTCCCACGCGGGCTGCTGATCGCTGGACGAACGCAGCATGCCCTGGCCGGCCGGTGCCGGGGTGTCGCCGAGAAACGCCTCCAGCGGCCCATCCACCAACACAGCGCGTAGCTCATCGCGCACCGTAGCGGTGGCCGCTTCCAGCGTCTCCAGCCACGGGAAGTGTTTGCGCGGGTAGTACGGCTGACTGGCGATATCGGGGAAATACAGAAACTTCGGCTTCTGTCGCGGATTGGGAATATTCGCCAGCTGCTCGAAAAAATAGATCGCCAGGCTGCGTTCCACACGCGTCAGTTCAGCGCTGCCGTAGCGCTCACGCAGCGGGTCCAGTGCACGGCGGAACAGATCATGACGGCCCGCATTGACGTAGTTCACCGCGTACTTGACCAGAGGGCGCAGCGCCGGCGCGGTAGTGGCGTCGTCGATCCAGCGGCCCAGTGCCCGCGCACTTTCGATGGCCATGAAATAAGCCTTCAGTGCCTCGTGCGATTGCCCCAATTGTTCCAGCGCGATACCCAGCTGAAGGCGTGCCACGAACATCCGCGGGGCCAGCGAAAGCGCGCACTGAAAGTTGGCGGCGGCTGCAGCGAAATCCCCAGCCGCCAATTGTGCCGAGGCAAGTTGCACCCAAACGGCCGGCTCGGCCCGTTGTACTTGCACGGCAACGCGCAGTCGCTGAATGGCTGCCGCATGCTCGCCGCGCGCGGACTGGCGATCGGCCACAAACGTCAGCGCCTCCACATCTTGCGGCTGACGATCAAGCAGGCTCAGAAAGGACTTCTCCGCGGCATCAAGTTCACCTCGTTGCGCCTGCTGCCGCGCAACCGTGCGGTGGCTTTCCAGGGACTGCTCGGGTGGGCTGCTCATCGGCGCTCATTCGTCTCGTATGGAACTCTGTCGCAAAAACCAGTGAAGCCACGCGTAGCCATCATACGTGGGACAGTCCGGCCCGCCGGACGTCTGTGCGGCTCGGCGTATTGCGACCGATGGTGAACATCATTCGGCATAGCCCAGTCGCTGCATGATGGGACGCAGTGTCGGCAGCACCGGCTCGAACATGTCGCCGTAAGCATGCCAGCGATTGACCGCCTTGTTGCTGATGCCCTGGGTCACCTGGGCGTAGCTCGGCGTGCTGATGAACCGCTTGCCTCGCGCATGTTCGGCAAACCGGGCCATCGGCGAGGCGTCCTCGAGTCCGAGGAACTTGCCGAGACTGGCGACGTTCGCGTCGAAGTCGCCGACCACCGATTCGTAGCGCCATTCGAGCAGGTGCGGCCTGAACACCTCGACCTGTTTGTGCCATTGCTCAAACGCCTGCACGTAGCCTTCCGCCAGCCGCTGCAAGGACGAGCACATCACCATGTAGGCCGGTGAGCGGAACGGCTGCAAGTAGCAGCTGAGGAGTACGTCGCAGGGGTGGCGCAGGCACAGAATGATCGGCGCCTCGGGAAACAGCCGCATGATCATCGGCAGGCACAGCATGTTGAGCGGATTCTTGTCGACCAGTCGCTTGCCGCCGAGGTCGGGAAGTACCTTGCCGACCATTCGCGCGTAGACCGCACGCAGCTGGTCGGTGTCTGTCCGCGTGAGGTTCGCCAGGTCTGCCGGGTAGTGCTGGCCGACCATCTCCATGCGCTCGGTCAACTCGTGGATGAAGGCGCGTTCGTCCATCGAGCGGAAGTCGGGGTGCGCATCGAGCATCTGCTCGAGGAGAGTGGTGCCCGAACGCGGGAAGCCGACGACGAAGACCGGGTTCTGTCTGCCTTGCGGCGCGGGCAGGGAAGTCCAGCCGGCGTACTCGACGTGGCTGACGACGCGGTCGGCCATCTGCAGTGGCTTGCTGTCGGCGGCCAACAGTTCCGGAACGATCTCGCGTGCGATTTCGAGTTGCGCTGCGTGAGCACCTTCGGCCGCTTGCCAGGCCTCGGCGTATCGCGTTTGGCGGTCGCAGGCCTGAGCCAATCCGAAGTTTGCGCTGGCGAGGCTTTCCTCATCGGCAGCGACGGCAAGTACGTGGCGATACAGATCGGCGGCTTCCGCATGGCGGCCATCGCGCAAGGCGAGGGCGGCGTGCGCGCTCCAGCATGCGCTGCGCGTGCGCACGTCTTCGGGCGGCAGCCCGTCGAGCAGGTTCAGCGGTAGCTGCAGCAAGGCGTCTCGGGCCAGTATCAGCTGGTTGCTTCTTTCGTACAGCGCAACGCGGTGCGCCGCGAGTCGCAGTCGCGTGGCCCCGGCTTTGGACGCTTCGGGCAGCACGGCCATCGCCAGTGCGTGCAAGGCGACCTCGGTGTCGCCCTGCACGGAAAGCATGTCCGCCAGGATCATCGCCTGGTCGGCCGGCTGCGCTGGCCATTCGGCGGCGCCAGCCAACATGGCTTCCTGCCCGCTGTTGTCGCCGCAGGTGTAGCAGGCGTGGGCGGCCTGCAGTCGCGCTTCGATGAAATCGGGGTTGAGCTGGACGGCGTCCATGAGCGTCTCGCGGGCCTCGGGCCAGCGTCGCTCGCTGATCAGTAGCAGTCCAAGGTTGTAGAGGATCTCGGCATCGTCAGGTGCCAGCGAGCGGGCAGTCTGGAAGGCCAGCTCGCAAGCCGCCGTGTCGCCGAGTTGTTGCTGCGCGAGTGCCAGGTTGTTCCAGTACGCCGACACCGCCGGATGTTTCGCGGTCAGCTGCAGGAAGGTCGCCGTGGATGCGCTGTAAAGCTGGCTGGCCTGTTGTGCCATGCCGAGCAGCAGCTGGATGAATTCGTTGGTCTGGCCTGATTCGCCGGCTTGCGCGGCGAGGGCGATGACGCGTTCCATCTCTCCAGCGTTGTAGGCCGCTGAGATGACCGTCGTGAGGCGGTGAGCGCTCACGTCAGACTGGCTTTGTCGATCGGTCATCCTGTCGTTGCACCTGAAGCCTGCTTACCTCTCCCCGCAGCCCGAAGGCAACGCGAGCCAAGGGGAGATGATAAACAGGCTCTTAGTCAAAAAGGGCCGAGACGTTACGTCTCGGCCCCTGTTCGTTCAACGATCAGAACTTGACCGTGGCACGAGCCCAGTAATAACGCCCAAGGGTGTCATACGTTGCCGTGTCAACGTTGTAGTTCAAGCCGTTCTGGTAGATCAGTGGCGGGATCTTGTTGAAGATATTGTCCACACCCACATCAAAACGGGTGTGGATGAACGGTATTGCATAACCGAGCTGCATCGACTGATACGTGACCGCAGCCATCGGGGCGTTGGCGAGGGTCACCGCGTCGGCATCGAGGTTGGTGAGGTGGTTGATGTAACGGGTCTGCCACTGGGCGCTCCAGTTGCCCATGGCCCAGTTCAACGTCGCCGTGGCGCGCCAGCGTGTAATGTTGCCGAACTGCTGGGTGTAGGTGCCGGCGTAGTTGATCGTTTGGGCACCCGGCTGCCCGGGGGTGGCGTCGTTGTTGTAGGTGGCGATGTACGTGGTGTTCAGGCTGGCCTTGAAGTTACCCGGATCAACGCTGCCGATGTTGAAGTGCGGGATCTGGTAGTTCAGCGTGTAGTCGATGCCGGTGGTGCTCAGGTTGCCCAGGTTGACCACGGGTGTGGCGATGTAAAGGATCTGGCCGGGGTTCTGGCTGTTGGTGCCAATGCGGTTAATGTACTGGCAGTACGGGCTGTCACCATTGGCGTAGCAGGAGTTGACCACCGTCTGCGCGGTAACCTGTGTCAGCAGGTCGGTCAGGTAGATGTGCCAGAAATCGACGGAGGTCGACAGGCCCGGCAACCACTGCGGATCGTAGACCAGGCCGAAGTCGACGGACTTGCCTTTCTCCGGCTTCAAGCTGGCGCCCACCGCGGCGGAGCCGGAGGAGTAGGCGGTCACCTGCGGGTTGGGGTTGCCGGCCCAGTTGACCGGAACGGATTGGCAGGCAACGGCATGCTGCGCGAGCTCGGCCGCCGAGAGGCCGGCGCAAGGATCGTTCAGCGTCGGGCCACCGATCGTGCGTCCGTCGTAGAGCTCGTCGAGATTGGGTGCGCGGAAGACCTGTGAAATCGTGCCGCGTACCAGCAGGTCGGGGATCGGCCGCCACTCGACGGCGATCTTGCCATTGGTGGTTGTTCCGGTAGTGCTGTAGTCGGACGAGCGTATGCCAAGATCGAGATTCAACGAGTGGGCCCAGGGTTGCTCGGAGAGCAGCGGAATCAGGCTTTCGGCGTAGAGCTCCTTGACGTTGTAACTGCCTCGGCCCGGCGAGCCGCACGCTTCCTGCAGCACTTCGCACGTGCCGGTGGTGGGATCGAGGATGGCATCGCTGGTCACCGTATAGTTCATCGATTCCTGACGGTACAGGGCGCCTACCGACAGCTGCGCCGCACCGGCCGGCATGTCAAACAGCTCGCCACTGGAGTCGTACTGGAACTGCTTGGTGGTCTTGTCCAGGGTGTAGATCGGCGTATCCACGCCTGCCTGCAGCGCTTTGGACACGGTCGGATCGGCCTGGTCGAAGATGTCCACGCCGTTGTTGATCGCGTTCTGGAACGCGGCCACGTTGACCTCGTTGTAGTCGCGCTGCTCGCGGTCGGTATGGCCGTAATCGACGGAGGCGTCCCAGGTCCACGACGTGTTGCCGAAGGCGCCGCGCAGACCGGTGTTGATCTGGGCATTGTCGGTAGTGAAGGTATGCAGACGCGTACCCAGGCCGGTAAGGCGGGTGTTGAAGCCGTAACCGCTGTTCGGGTCGCCAGGAATGGTATTGGCGCTGAAGGTGACGCCGAACGGGTTGATCGGGTTACTGGACAGCACGCTCCAGCCGTCGCCCACGCCGGTCGGTGCCGGTGCATCCTGTCCGCTGGACAGGGTGTGGTTGAAGAACATGTCGGCGAAGAACGTCACGTTGTCAGTCAGCTTGTAGCTGGCCAGCGCGAAGGCGTCCTCGCGCTCCTGCTGCGTCTGGATGTAGTTGTAGGCGTTGTAGTTGAACGTGTCGTCGGACGTGCGGCAGCGGTAATTGCTGAGGCTCGACCCATTACCTTGCGCCAGCGTGACCAGCGAGGTTCCCGTCGAGTTGACCGGGCAGCCGTACTGGTTCGCTATGCCTGCGGGTACCTGGATGCGGCCAGTCGGAATGCTGCTGGAGCCTGCCGCACTGACCTTGCCGCTGGACAGGTAAAGCGGCGACGTCGAGAAGCCGCGCTTGGTCGTCAGCACGGGATCGTATTTGTTGTAGTCCAGACCGGCGACGATGCTGCCGTTTTCGCCACTCTGGCCCACGGTAAGGTCGAAGCCATGCCGCTGGCCGTCGCCATGGCTGGAAATGCCGTCATTGAGGGTGAACTCGGCGCCGGTGTAATCCTTGCGCAGGATGAAATTGACCACGCCGCCGATGGCGTCCGAGCCATAGACTGTCGAGGCACCTTCGGCCAGCACGTCGATCCGCTGGATCATGCTTTGCGGAATCATGTTGAGATCGGCATTGGCCATGCGCTGACCATCAATCAGCACCAGCGTGCGGCTTTCGCCCAGGCCGCGCAGCGAGATGCGCGAGGCGCCGTCGCCGCCTTCCAGCGTGGGGCTGGCGCCGCCGCCGCCGTTGCTGTTGTTCGATGGGTTTGTTGCGTTACCCGAAACGCTGGGGAGCTGCTGCAGCACGTCACCCAGCGTCGGTTTGCCGGAATTCAAAATATTCGTGCGATCAAGCGTCACGACCGGACTGGCCGTTTCCAGATCGACACGCCGAATCAGCGAGCCGGTGACAACGACGGCGTTCAGCGTCTTGGCCTTGCTGGCCTCGGGCTTGGCCGGTGTCTGCGTGGTGGTGGTGGTGCTGGTGGTACTGCTAGTGGTGCTGGTGTCGCTGCCGGTTTGCTGCTGTGCCTGGACCACGCCGGCGGTGGTCATAAAGCCCACGCTGAGTGCCAGTCGAACTGCCAATGACAAGTGATTCTGGTTGTATTTCATGTGTTGTCCCCAGTGGTGTATTCCATGCGTTACTCCCCCCAATACAAAACTTGCCAGGCAATTCCGCCATTGCGCCCCCGACGCGCCCCGCGTGCGGTGGGTCATGGCAGTCACTGCCCTCAAGTGATCTGTGTGCTTTGAACTCGAGCGGGACGCAGTGCAGCCCGCCGTTCGTTCGCCCCTTTTTTGCGGGTGCCGATGGCACCCCTATCGATGCCGCTGCCAGGTGAGATATCGGGAATGGTCTTCAGTTGATGCCATGCAAAGAGGCGTTCGTTTATTCCCATGGCTGCGGATGATGCGTAGAGGCTTGCGGCCACAACGCTCTTGGTCGCGGATGATGTGCAGAGGCTTGCGTCTGCCACTGCGAATCGATGCGCAGAGACTTGCGGCCACAATGCCCTCGAATCGATTGCATCTCCATCGGTATTGCCCACCGATATTCCCCTTCCCCGTTGACATGTGGCTGCCGCGAACCGCCTTTACTTCGGTAGGACACAGACAGGCTAGATCGCTCGACGCAAGGACGGCCCGCAAGAAGGGGCGCCCCATGCGCCAGCAGCAAAGAGCAACCGTAGGATCACACGGCCGGCGACCCAAAAACAACGACTCTGTAACATTTGTGTGTTAAGCCCCCGGCGGCGGTGGCTTTGGCACAAAAAAAACAGCGCCAGGGCGCTGTTTTTCAAGGCGATTGGTCGCCAGGCGGATTTGCGCTGGTGTCGCCGCGTTGTCAGGAAGACGGATACCGTCGCAGGCCCTGCGCCTCGCCGCCCTCAAACACGCAAGCGGCTTCAGCTGCGGCGTTGCTCGGAGGCGATCGCGATTTCGCGGAACCTCAAGAAACCACCCATGCTTCGTCATCCGCGCGAAGGCCGAAGTAGGTTGGGGTGAGCGAAGCGAAGCCCAACAAGTGCCTCAAGCATCTCAAGAGCTTGAGGTCGCTGGGTCCCTGCCTTCGCAGGGATGACGAGCGGTGTTGTTTCGAGGCGAGCTGTCGTGACTTCGGGGAGCTTCGAGATACCGCTCGCGGCTGGTCATTCCGGCGAAGGCCGAAGTAGGTTGGGGTGAGCGAAGCGATGCCCAACAAGTGCCTCAGGTATCTCGCGGAGACGTTGGGGTTACGGGCTGCTCCTGCAGCCCGCCCTCCGGGTCATTCGCTGCGCGAATGTTCGCTTCGGCATTCTGCCTTCGCAGTCGCTTTGCTCATCCCAACCTACGCAAGGCCTGCCCTAAGCGGCAACGGCAATCCAGAAAAGGACGAACCGGTACCCGCATCTTCCATCATGAGGTTCGCGCGCGCGGAGCGCTTCAACCGCGATAGCGTTGCTGCAGGAATGCGAAGAATGCGCGCAGGCCCTGCGCCTCGCCGCCGCGCGGGCGGCCGGGGCGATCGGCGTCGTTCCAGGCGTAGGTGTCCAGATGCAGCCATGGGGTGGCATCGGGCACGAAGCGTTCCAGATACAGCGCCGCGGTGATCGCGCCAGCGTGCCGCGAGGGGCCGGCATTGGCGAAATCGGCGATGCCGGAATCGAGCATCCTGCGATAGGGGCGCCACAGCGGTAGCCGCCACAGCGGATCATTCACGGCGCGACCGGCGGCCAGCACACCGTCGGCCAGCTCGTCGCGGTTGCCGAACAGCGCCGGCAAGTCCGGGCCGAGTGCGACGCGTGCAGCGCCGGTGAGCGTGGCGAAGTCGACTATCAGGTCGGGCTGTTGTTCACTGGCGTAGGCGAGCGCATCGCACAACACCAGCCGACCCTCGGCGTCGGTGTTGTCGACCTCCACGCTGATGCCGGCACGCGTGGTGATCACGTCGCCCGGACGCATCGCGTTGCCGGACACCGAATTCTCCACGGCCGGAATCAGCAGGGTCAGTCGCACCGGCAGCTTCGCCTGCATGATCAGTCCAGCCAGCGCGATTGCGTGCGCGGAGCCGCCCATGTCCTTCTTCATGTTGCGCATGCCGTCGGAGGGCTTGAGGTCCAGGCCGCCGGTGTCGAAGCACACACCCTTGCCGACCACCACCAGTTTTGGATCGACGGCTTTGCCCCAGCTCAGTTCGATCATTCGCGGTGCGCGATCGCTGGCGCGGCCGACCGCGTGGATGGTCGGGAAATTCGCTTTCAGCAATTCATCGCCGACCCACTCGCGCACTTTGGCCTTGTGCGCCTTGCCGAGTTGCTTGACGGCTTCGGCAAGTTGCTTCGGGCCCATGTCCTCGGTCGGTGTGTTGACCAGGTCGCGCACTTGCGCGGTGGCATCGATCAGCGGGGTCAGCTGTTGCAGGTCGGTGGCGGATACGGCGAGTTGCGCCGGCGCGCGTTTGGGTTTGCGATAACGGTTGAATTGATAGGCGCCGAGCGCCCAGCCCAGGGCAGCCTGGGTCGGATCGGTCAGCACGCTTTCGGCAGCTAGGTGGTAGCTCGCTTCGGGCAGTGCGCCCGGCAGTGCGGCCAGCGCCACGAGCGGGTCATGCGCATCGACGCCGACCAGTACGCGCACCAGCTTGCCCTGGACATCGGCGAGCAGTGCAAACGTGCCCGGCGCCGCCACGAAGCCACTATCGGCCAGCCAGCGGCGCTGCGCGGCAGTAAGTCGCCGACGTGTGGCGGCGAAGTGCGCCGCGTCGGTGGTCTCGATGGCAATGCTGTGGTCACGGGCGCCGGACTGGCGTTCGATCAGGGCAGACATGGGGGTTCCTGTTGGTAGTTTGCGGCGGCATGGATGCCGTCCGATGGATGGCGTTGAGGTCGCCAATAATGCGCGTTTGCCGGTGGCTTGCCTACGTGGCGGAGCGTTGTGTATCGAGCCAGTCAGCCAGTGCCGTCATGTCGCGCAGATCCAGCTCGGGCGCTGCTCCCAGAGGGGTCGGCCAGGGCTGGCCACTGCGGTTGATCCAGGCAGTGCGCAGGCCCGCATCACGCGCGCCGACCATGTCCATTTCCGGATCGTCGCCGATGTGCAGCATCGCCGAGGGTGCCACGCCGAGTCGCTCGGCAGCGGCCAGAAAGATCCGTGGATCCGGTTTGGCTGTGCCGGTATCGCGCGCGCAAATGTGATGGGCAAAGTGGGTGTGGATGCCGATGCGTTGCAGGTCGGCGTTGCCGTTGGTCAGGCTCACCAGTGGCCACTGCGCGGTGATTCGCTCAAGCGCGGGCAGGCTGTCCGGATACAACTCCACGCTGTTGCGCGCCGCGAAGTAGATTTCCCACAGCGCATCAATCGGCGCGGTGGCGATGCCGCAGGCAGCAAACGCGTGTTGCATGGTGAGCTGGCGCTGGGTAGTGAAGTCGTGCGCGAGATCGAGTCGCTCGGCGGCAACGCGTGCACGCAACTCGCGCATGGCCGCAATCGGCCACGCGCGAGCGACGTCGGGATGGTGCTGCTGCAGCCACGCGTCGACCGCTTGGTCGGCGCGCTCCAGTGCCGGCAGCACCGGCCACAGGGTGTCGTCCAGATCCAGCGTGAGTGCAAGTATCCGTGCGCCACCCATCGGCTTAGTTGCTGCTGAGCAGAAGCACCTGGCCAAGCTTGATGTTGTCGCTCTTGAGGTGGTTCCACTCGCGCAGCTGGTTCACTTCGACGGAGTTCTGCTTCGCGATCAACGACAGCGTGTCACCCTTGGCCACGGTGTAGGTCTTGCCGTTGGAGCTCTTGCCCGCGCTGGACTGATCCTTGGTGTTGCGCTGGTCCAGCGACTTTCCGGAAGCGATCGTGGTGTCCACTGCAGAGGCCGCCGCGACCCGCGATTCGGTGCTCGCTACTGCAGGCGCAGCAGCCGGCGCCGGGGCGCGTGTGACGTGGCTGGTTTCGCCAACCTCGGCGAGAATCTTGCTGCGACGCGAGTCGTCGACCGCAATCAGTGCAGCGCCATCCTGGTACGGCAGCACCGCATGCACGCGCATCGCGGCCTTGGCCGCATCGGTCTGCAAGAAGTCGATGAAGGCGCTGACCTGGGCAGCCTTCGGGTTACGCGGATTGCTCACGATGTAGAGCGGGGTAAACAGCACGTAGCTGCCGTTGCCGATACTGGTGGCGTTCGGTGCGACGCCGTTGATGGGGATGGCCTTGATTTTGGGGTTGCCGGCGATGTCGGCGAGCGTGGCGACGCCAAGACCATTCTGGTTGAGATTCACGCCCGCTTCGAGCTGATGCGTGTTGACGTAAAGCCGCGGCGCGGCAACCGACTGGTCGCCACGGCCGAACAGCAGCTCACGCAGGCTGTATTCCACGCCGTCGCCAGGGCTGGCCACCGCATACAGGTCGATCGGTGCATTCGGGCCGCCGACTTCGCTCCAGTTGGTGATCTTGCCGT
>Ga0302315_10001416_pt1 | contig 24226 bp, 16 predicted proteins | sample III_Palsa_N3_1_FD_200532 | JGI IMG/M metagenome (GOLD analysis project Ga0302315, IMG submission 200532) | Peat permafrost microbial communities from Stordalen Mire near Abisko, Sweden - III_Palsa_N3_1 | ecosystem: Environmental > Terrestrial > Soil > Palsa > Peat permafrost | place: Sweden...
GCCTGGGACGGCGAGTGGTATCGCCGCGGCTACTACGACAACGGCGCGCCGCTAGGCTCGCGCGAAAGCGACGAGTGCCAGATCGACACCATCGCGCAGTCGTGGAGCGTGATCGCCGGCGCACCCAACCGCGCGCATGCCGAGCAGGCCATGCAGTCGGTCGACAAGCTGCTGGTCGATCATCCGAACCAGATCGCCCGGCTGTTCACACCGCCGTTCGACCACGGCAAGGAGAACCCCGGCTACATCAAGGGTTATCCGCCCGGCGTGCGCGAGAACGGCGGCCAGTACACCCACGGCGCGACGTGGTCGATCTTTGCCTGGGCCGGCCTCGGTGACGGTGAGCGCGCCGCGGCACAGTTCGATCTGCTCAACCCGATCCGGCACAGCGAAACCGCCGAGGCCATCGCCCGCTACAAAGTGGAACCCTACGCCGCATGCGCGGACGTCTATTCCGTTGAGCCCCACGTCGGCCGCGGCGGCTGGACCTGGTATACCGGCTCCGCGGCATGGCTTTATCGCGGCGGCATCGAAGCCGTGCTGGGCTTCCACAAGCACGGCGAGCGGCTGCAGATCGATCCGAGTATTCCCAAGAACTGGCCCGGCTTCGAGATCGCTTATCAGCATCACGGAAAATCCGGTGCGATCACTCGCTACCAAATCACCGTGGAGAACCCCAACAAGGTCAGCCATGGCGTCAAGAAAATTGATTTGGACGGCCAAACGCTGCCGGCCGATCAATCCGTCGCGCTGGCCGACGACGGCCAAAACCACACGCTTCGCATCGTTCTAGGTTAGTCAAAATCAAAAGCATGGAACGCTTTTCTCTTCATCATCATATGGACAGAAGCGCCGCACTACCCTACCCCTGTGCGGCGGTGAGACGAGGACGACAGGCCCAGAGGGGAATCGACATGGATGTCGATTCCTTTTCGCCAGGACAGGAGTCCTGTCGAAAAGCCCGGCCTCGGCTCACGGACTTGACGGGCGCAGCCCGGCAAGCGCCAAACGGGGTGGCCTTCTCTTTGGCAACTTTCTCTTGGCCACGCAAGAGAAAGTTGCTCGCCCTCCGCAGGAGGGTGAAAGCTTTAATAAATTTGGGTGTCCGCTGTGTAACCCATTCTTACAAAAACTCTAGCGCTCTCTCACCCCCAACCTTCTCCCGTGAGGAGAGGGGGAAAGACAATCAACTACGCCGCGTCCTCGACGCGCCGAGTTTCCGGGTCAACGTGTTGCGCCCCATGCCTAGCGCCAGCGCCGCGTTCTGACGATGGCCGGCACTGCTTTGCATGGCCGCCTGCAGCAGGGTCTGGTCCAGCGCATCGCGGGCCCGCGCATGAACGTCTTTTTCGTCGTTGGATAACGCGGCCGCCGCCCACTCGCGCAGTGCGTCGGTCCATTCACCGCTGACGGACTGGCCGATGACCTCGCCCAGGTCGACCGGAAGAATTTCCACACCCCGCGCAATCACCGCCATGCGCCGGCACAGGTTTTCCAGCTCGCGCACGTTGCCCGGATAGTCGCGCTGCGCCACCGCTTTCAGCGCGGCTTTGGAGAAGCGCTTGGGCGCCAGCTTCAGCTCCTGCGCTGCGGTGGCAAGGAAATGCTGGGCCAGTATCGGAATGTCCGCGCGCCGCGCACGCAGCGGCGGCAGCTCAATGCGCACTACGTCCAGCCGGTGCATCAGGTCAGCGCGAAACTGGCCGGCAGCCACACGCATGGCCAGGTCCTGATGCGTCGCGGCGACAATGCGCACGTTGCATCGGATCAGCTCGCGGCCACCGACGCGATAGAACTCGCCGCCGGCCAGCACACGCAGCAGGCGCGTCTGCAACACCAGCGGCATGTCGCCGATCTCATCGAGAAACAGCGTGCCGCTCTCAGCCTGTTCGAAGCGTCCGGACACGCGACGAACTGCGCCAGTGAAGGCGCCGGCTTCGTGGCCGAACAGCTCACTTTCAAGCAGCTCGCTGGGAATCGCCGCCGTATTCAAGGCCACGAAGGGCTTGCCTCGGCGCGCGCTTTCCTCATGCAGCGCGCGCGCGACCAGCTCTTTGCCCGTGCCGGTTTCGCCGGTAATCAGCACGTTGAGATCGCTGGCTGCGACCCGACCGATCAGGCGAAACACTTCGCGCATTGCCGCGCTCTCGCCAATCAGCGCATGGCTGACCACGCTCGGAACAGCCTGCTGCGCCGTGGGCGACTGCACGCTTTCCAGCGCACGCTGCACGGCAGCCACCGCCTGATCCAGATCAAACGGCTTGGCCAGATAATCCACCGCACCCGCGCGATACGCCGCTGCCGTGGTAGCAACATCGGTATAGGCACTCATCACGATCACTGGCCCCAGGCCCTGCTTCTGCATGTCGTCGAGCAGGTGCAAACCGTCTTCACCCGGCATCCGCACGTCGGTCACCAGCAAGGCGGGCCGGGATTCGAGCAACGCTTCACGCACCGCACCGACCTCGCCGAATTCACGCACGGCGAGGCCGGCATCACGCAAGGCCTCGGCCAGCACAAAGCGCACACCACGATCGTCATCGGCGATCCAGATTTCGTCAGTCATGTGCGCGCTCCAGCGGCAGGTACAAAGAAAACACCGTTTCGCCCGGCCGGCTTGCATAACGCAACTCGCCGCCGTGCTCGCGCGCGATCTCGCGCGACAGCGCCAGACCCAGGCCGCTGCCATCCGCGTGACCGGACACCAAAGGGTGAAACAAGGTATCGCGCAGCGATGCGGGCACACCCGGGCCGTCATCGATCACGTCCAGGCGCAACGCCATGCGCAACACCCGATCACCCCAGCGCAGGCCATGCTCGACACGCGTACGCAGCGTCAGCGTGTGTGCGCCCGCCTCCTGCGCGTTACGCGCTAGATTCAAGAGAATCTGCTGCAGTCGGTCGGCATCACCGAGCAGATCCGGCACGCTCGGGTCATAGTCGTGTTTCAGCTTCATGGCCTGCGGCTCGGCCTGCAGCAAATCGGCAAGGCGTTCCAGCAGATGATGGATATTCACCGCCGCGAGCTTCGGTGCACCATCGTGATGCAGCAGGCGATTGGCCAGCGCGGCCAGCCGATCCGCCTCGTCGATGATCAAGCCCGCCAGTGACTGCAGATCCTCCGTGCCGACGCGACGTTGCAGCAGCTGAGCCGCACCGCGCAGGCCGGCCAGCGGATTTTTTACCTCGTGCGCAAAACCGCGCAGCGTGGCCGATAACGGCGAGCCGCTGGCCGCCAGCTCGGCCAGCGCATGCACTTCCAGCAACACGCCCGATTCGAACGGCCGCATCGCGATGTCGACCAGGGTTTCCCGACCAGCCGGCGTGCTCAACGTGAGGCCACGCAGCTGCAGCGGTCGTTGTGATTCCAACACCCGCACGGCCAGCGCCAGCGTCTCCGGCTCGCGCAACAACAATGCCAGCGGCTGACCCACCGCGCTGCGCGGCCCCAGCTCGATCCACTCCGCCAGCGCTGGGTTAATCCAGATCAGGCGCAAGTCCGCGTCGACCAGCACCAGCCCGGTCGTCATCTGCTCCGCCCACACCTGCCAAGCTGCTTGATTCATTGCACCATGATGGGCAATGCGTTGGGTTGGTGCAATTGCGCTTGGCTACAGGCCCGCTGGAAGCGGCCATTCCGTGGACAGAACTCCATAGTTTGTAGGTCAAATACAAACTATGGAGAGCGGGCTGCTTACAAACTTTGGAGTTTTGGGTCGTGACGACGCCAGCTCTTGAGCAACCCGTTCGACATTGGGGTCAGCACTCCGCTGGAAGCCGAACCGCGGATTCTAGTTCGGCTGAACGCCTGTGCCGGTTGACGTTGTGCAGTCCGCTGTTGCCAATTAAATGTCCGATTCCGACCCAGAAAGGACTGTCGCGATGTCCTCTCATCAAGGGCTTCTTACGAATCGACACTGGCCTTTCGCAGGCTAAGGCCGAAGCGCTAACAGGTGCGGCGTTTTGCCAGGCGCCGCTGTTGCCATCCCATCGATCAGCGCACGCGTCTCCGCTGGGCCGAACTCACCGAGATCCTTGACGGGCCGTGACCGACTCAGCAGCCACAGCAGACCGGTGCGCACAAATGACGGCATGCGTAACAGCGTCGCGAGCAGACGAGGCTTCGGCGTGTGGCCCAGACTACGGACCAGGTCAAAACCTTCCGTCCAGGCAGCATCGAGTTGTCTTGCCTCTGACCAGGTGAGCTCTGTCGCTCGCCGCCACGTAAGCAGCGCGGCGAGAAAGAGGGGCACCACGAGCGCGACGTGACTTCGGAGGAAGGCATCCATATCTTCCTCCACCTCGCTTGGCATAGCGGCTTCCTTGAACAGTTTCGCCAGAATGGGGCTCGACATCGTCGTCACCATGCCGGGGCCGTCCACGCGAAAGCGTAGCCGCTGGTCCACTAGGTGGGCCGACATATTCGGAAACCCAAAAGCGAAGCGTTCAGTGCCGACGATAGTTCGATAGGGTTCGGTGCCTTGAAACGTATTGAACATCAGCAGGATCGTGTTAGCGCGGCTTGCCGCTAACGCGGGCAGCAGCGGCGCGACCTGGTGTTCGGGCACGGTGACGATCGCCAGATCGTGGGGCGTGGCCGGATCAAGCGTCGACACGACCTTAACCGGCATGCGTTGCCCGTCAACAGTGACGATTGCGCCATCGCGATTGAGCGTGTCGAGGCGCGCACCTCGCGCCACGACGGTGACGTCGTGGTCGGCTTTGGCGAGACAAAAGGCCACGGCGCTGCCGATCCGCCCCGCACCAATCAGGATGATTTTCATGGATCCATGTTTGCGCATCGCCTATGTTCCTGTATACGGAATCTTGGGGTAATCTACTTTCCATATATGGAAACACTTTCCTGGGACGATCTGCGCATTCTTCTGGCCGTGCATCGAGCCGGGAGCTTGCTTGCCGCAGGCAAGGCACTGGGCCTTTCGACATCCACGACCGCGCGCCGGCTCGATGCGCTGGAAGCTGCGATGGGATGCCAGTTGGTGTACCGCAGCCAGTCGGGCACTGAGTTGAAGCCGGAAGCGCTGCGGATGGTGCGGCTGGCCGAAGGGCTGGCGCACGGTCTCGATGCCCTGCGCCGCGATCAAACCCTGCTGGCCGGCACGCTGCGGGTCAGCGTGCCAGACGGAATGGCCCTAACGCTCACCCGCTCGCTGCAGGCGTTCCGCGAGGCGTACCCTTTTGTCGATCTTGAGCTGGTCGGAGAGAACCGGATGGCAGACGTGGCTGCGCGTGAGGCAGACATCGCTGTTCGTCTCACACGCTCCACTTCGAATGTGCTCGTGGAAAAGCATCTGGCCAGTTTTCGATTTGCCTTGTTCGCATCCGCAGATTATGTTCGGCGCCATCTGCCCACACGGCGGCTTGATAAGGGCGAGGCATCGGCGCATCCGTTTGTCGGACTCGACGAACGCTGGAAGGGTCTGCCGCATGAGCAATGGACGCGCACGCTTGGAGCGACGCGGTTCGCTTTCCGTTCAAGCTCTATGGACGCCATCGTAGAGGCAGTTCGTCAAGGGACAGGCCTTGCGGCATTCCTTGAGAAAGATCCGCGCAACATCGACCTGATTCGCGTCGAAACGGATGTCCCGGGACCCACCCAGCCGTTCTATCTGGTCTATCACCGCGATTTACGCAAGCAGCCGCACGTGCGCGCTGCGGTGACGGCGATCGAGGCCTACATGCGGGCCCATCGCTAACCCTTGGGTTTGGCTTGTCGTTGCGTTAATTGTCCAATTGCTCAAACGAACGCCCGAGCACTCGGGAAAATCCGAGTGCATGCCGTCGGCATACGCAGCCGGCTAGCTCAGATTCTGAGACTGCAGGCACCTATCCTGCAGTCATGCCCCGACATCCTAAACGCGCCGAATCTTTTTCCTTCGACCTGCTGGCCGACTGATTAGCGGTCACCACGCCGCTAGAGCCGTAGGACGTTCATGCCAGCTGGCTGCTACACGGAACGGCGACGCTCAATAGCGAGACCGGCGCGCTGGCGTTTCGGGGTTTCTGGTAAGGGATAAAGTTGGCAGCCGGGCCGTGCGCGAGCTGGACCTGTGGGAGCGCGTCGACGTCAGCCAGGGCATTCAGTTCAAGACGGTGCCGGGGTGAGAGAACGTGCCACGGTTGCAGGGTAGCTTTTCATTAACCATCCCACATTGTGGCTGCGATGGGTGGGTTCATGAGCGGTGTGCGCTATACAAACCCACCAGCCATTGAAATGCGTTGTTACCTCACGCCGGAAAAGATTCACCGACCATTTCTTCGCTCTTTTTCCAAAGCGCAATGGCGTTGGCATGGTCGAGTGCATAGCCGCGAACGCCTTCGCTAATGGCGCTGATCGCGACGTCATCGGCCACGACGTCACCGACGTGGCAGTTCTCGCAGTACCGACCGCCAACCGCTTCTGCCGAAGCAACCACACCGGCCCAAACCGACGTCGCTGCGCCTTGCGGGATGGTCTTCCACTGAAAAGGCGCTTTGCCCTCCGCCGCGAGTTGCTCATTCATCTTTTCGATCATGCCGTCCACTTGGCTATGGTCCATATGCCGTCCAAGTTCCGTTTGAATGCCGCCCGGATGAATCGCGGTAGCGCGCACGCCGCGGTGCCGATGACGCAGATCGAACGCCACCGCAAAGAGAATATTGGCGGTCTTCGAACGACCATAAGCAAGAAAGGGATCGTAAGGTGTCTGCGCAAAATTCGGATCGTCTAGATCGACGTTCGAAAAACGATGACCCGAAGAGGCGAGATTGACCAACCGGGCTCCGGCACCCATCAGCGGCGCAATGCGATTCACCAACACGAAGTGCCCGAGATGATTCGTGCCGAACTGTGTCTCGAAGCCATCGGCTGTATGGCCGAAGGGTGTCGCCATCACACCCGCATTGGCAATGACAAGATCAAAGCCCTTCCCTTTTGCCAGCAGGTCATCCGCACCCGCACGCACACTCTTCAAATCTGCCAAGTCGAGTGCGACCAGTTCGAAGCTACCGCCGTTAGCCGCTGCGTCAGCGCGCACCTGTGAGGTAGCCGCATCAGCTTTGGCCAGATCGCGCGCTGTGCCGACAACATGGGCACCATGAGCGGCCAAAGAACGCGCCGTCTCGATGCCAATACCGGCCGAAACGCCCGTCACCAGCACGCGTTTACCGCTGAGATTGATGCCTTCCAGCACCTGGTCGGTGGTCGATGTTGCACCGAATGACTTGGTCATAATTGCCTCGTTTTTTTACTGAACATTGCAGGGGAATCGGCCGTCGTCGGCACCTATTGAGGTAGGTTCCGCTATGATGACGACAAACCGGAGGATGGCTCCGTATAGTTATATGGAGGATCCCTCCGTTTTCAAGAGGTGCCCATGGTCGCCGCAAAGAAAAAATCGGTGACCCCGCGCAAACCTCGCGCCGACGCCGAACGCAACCGTCATCGCCTGACGGAAGTGGCGAAGGAGGCGTTCGCGGAACGCGGGAGCGACGTCACGCTAGACGAAATCGCCAAGCGTGCCGGCGTAGGCATCGGCACGCTTTATCGCCACTTCCCCACACGCGATGCGATGCTGCAAGCGGTCTATCGCCATGAAGTGGAGCAACTCGCCGACGACGCCACGAGCTTGCTCGAAACGATGAAGCCGTTGAACGCGCTACGTACGTGGCTGCGTTTATTCGTCGAATACATCGGAACGAAAAAGCTCATCATCCCTGCACTCGACGTGGCAACGAGCGATAGCACCGCGCTGTTTGAATACTCGTCAACGCAAATCATCGCGTCCGCCAATCAATTGGTCGCTCGCGCTATCGAAAACGGCGACATTCATAGCGATGTTCTCGCGCTCGATCTGCTCTATGCCGTGTTCGGATTTTCCAAAACCACCGACCAAACCGAATGGGTTTCGCGTGCATATCGACTTATTGATATTTTGATTTCAGGTATGGCGAGTGAGCGCGTTGAAACCAAGTAGAAGCCGAGCCTCAACTGGCATGGCTCGACGAATCTATGCATTTGGTCACGCGAATATCCGTCTTGGGTGACAGCAGGAACAACGGTACCCGGGCATTCGAACCACGTATTACCCACAGTACATACCGTCGTTGCATAAGAAAATATCGACACCCTTAGATAGATCCCTAAACCTTTGCGCGGCGGGAGAGACATCGATTCCTTCTCCGTCTGCCGATACCACTCGATGCAGTGTCCGCAAGCTGTCGCGAAGATGCTTGAGCACTTCACTTTTCCAACAATCTGTTCGTTAATTTCGGTCAGAGTGGTTTCGATTTCGATGATGTCATCGAGCGGCAGTGCACGATCGGCTTGACCGTCCCGCTACTCGCCGCCAACCTTGGCACCGCCGGCAGTTGCTGAATAGCCATCGTTCAAGGTTTTCAGAAAAGCGATCAGGTCATGGATCTCGGCTTCGTTCAAAGCGGGTTTCCCCGCATAGGGGCGATCCAGGGGCGCATCAGTGCGATCGATGTTGTCGCGGTATGGCGTCGGCAAATCGTTAAATTCATCGAGCGTGCCTGCCAAGGTCGGATACCACTTCCGCGGATGGGTATCGCGCCCGACATAGAAATGCATCACATCTTCCAGACGATGGAACCGGCCGTTGTGGAAGAACACTGCGCGTGTCGCCACATTGCGCAAGGTCGGCGTCTTGAACATGCCGCAATACCCAGTCTCGCGCGCCAGATCGTGACGATAGGGCCCGCACAGGCCAAGATCGAAATAAGCGGGATCGCGATTGGCCAGTATCTCGGAGTTACGTGGCACACCCAGCGCGGCAAACGAATAATCGGTGAACGCGGCTGGTCGCCCACTCGGGCCCGGCGTGTCCGTGTGGCACTTCGCACAATTGCCTTTCTGCGGATTGTTGAACAGCGCATAGCCACGCATCTCCTGCAGTGTGAGCTTGTCATGGCCTGACATCACGGCATCGAATTTGCTGGTATACGGATGGAAACTGGCGTCCTCGGTCTGGAATGCCTCGAGTGCCAGACCGATGTCTTTGAAGGCCTGCTCGGGATGGCTGAAGATGCTCGCTCCGAATACCTGCGCGAACTCCTGCGCGTACGCCCCGTGCTGCATTTTCGCGATAACAACCTCTTCATTGGGGTTCGCCATCTCGTTCGCATGCAGCAAGGGTATGGCGGCCTGTTGATGCAACGAGGCCGCCGCGCCATCACGGGTAAAGCCACCGGTCGGACCTTCGTCCTCGCTGTCTTCGGAGGCGGGTGTGTAGAAGTGCCGGCTGAAGAGCGGCGTAAACGTCAGATAACGCAGCGACGGCACCGAACGCGTTCCCGCCTGGTGCAAGTCCGCTCCGCCGCGCTGTACTGCAAGACCATTCGGTGGTCCGTAGGCATGCTCCGGGCTATGGCAGCTCGCACACGACATCTGCCCCGATGCTGACAGTGATGCGTCGAAGAAAATCTTTTTGCCCAGGGCGGCTGATGTGCTCAAGTGTGCCGGCACCGGCGGATAGCGCACCCACATCTGCAGCGATGCATTCGCGGCTGCGGTCGGCTGGGTTGCAGACATTGGCCAAGCTTCGACCGGCAGCGAAAGCCACAGGATGATCATCGCAAACAGCACGCAGACCGCGCAGGTTGCCGGCCCGATACCGCGCCGTTTCATCCATCCAGCATGCATCGCGCTGCTCAGCCAGGGATTGAATGGAAGCTTGCCATCATGCGCCTCCGATGCGTTCAGAAGTCGAACATCGACATCAGGTCACCCACGGCCGGCGTATTGATCGGCTGATACGGATGTCCCGCCAGGGTCACCGGGTTCGGCAAGGTGTCGCGGCTGCGTGTCGACAGCGGCGGCAGGCGCCAGTTGCGTTCGATGAATTTCAGCACCGAAGCATGATCGTAATAGGTATGTTCGACCGTACCGCGGCGGGCATAAGGCGACACCACCAACATGGGAATGCGCGGGCCGTCGCCAAAGAAATCCAGAGTCTGGATATAACCGGTATCGAAGTGGCCGCCGCCTTCGTCCGTGGTTACCAGGATCGCCGTATGCGCCCATAGCGCCGGGTCTGCCTGCACTTTGGCCAAGATCGTTCGCAGGAAGGCCTCGTAGCTTGCCGGCGCCGAGTAGCCGGGGTGTCCGCTATCGAGATTCTTCGGTACCACGAACGAAACCGCCGGCAAGGCGTGATTCGCGATGTCGTCAAAGAACGTGGTCAGTTCGGCAAGCCTGGCCTTCAGGGCCGCGTTCGCCATCACGTTAGTGGATCCCACTAGCGGATCGCCGATGTTGTTGTAGTGCTGCATCTGCGCCTTCGCCGGCGGCAGATGCATGACAGCAGCGTCGGCCGCGAGATCCGCCGGATCGCGGCCACCGGTATACCATTTCCATGTCACGCCTTTGCGTGCCAGCGCTTGCGCAATGGTGGGCACGGTCTGCGGTGGATAGGTGTAGTTGTTCGGACCGATCGGCTGGATCTTGCCATCGATGTCATAGCCGGGATCGTAATTGTTCACCAGGTAATACGTGCCGGGCGCACATTTGCTCTCGATGTGCTTCGCGCGCAGGAACGCGAGGATGCTGCCCACACCGGGTTGCCCGGGGTCGGAACACTTCACGTAAGAGCCGCCTTCATACCCATCCTGGACATAGAAGTTCGCCGTACCCGGCATCGGGTTCGGATTCTCGATCTGGTTCGCCGGTGGCACGGCGATCACCCCGTCCTTGTTGAAGTAAGGCATGTCTGCCGTGGCCATCGAGAAGAAATTGTCGCCGGTGCCACCCATCACGGACTGATGGTAGTTGTCGCTCAAAGCAAAGGTCTGCGCCAACGAATGGAACAGCGGAGCATCACCGGTCGACATGTTCATGAAACCCATCAGCTCGCCACCCTGGGCCGGGTTGGTTGGCGTGACGCCTTTGGTGTCGCCGCCCATCCCCGTCGCGGCAGCCACCCAGGTGAACATGCCGTCGCTGTGGTTGTCACCGCCGGTCTGCTGCCACATCTGGAAGAAACGGTGCACCGGATCTCCGGTCACGACGGCCGCGCCCGTCGTGCTGTACGGCACGTATCGGGTGATCTGAAACGGGCCATTGGGCAGTGTCGCGGGAAAACGATTGTCGGGAAGCCCGCCAGCGGTCTGAAACGTAACCGGATCCAGCTCGCCGATCGTCTTCGGTTGCGGCAACGTGCCGTAGGCGCCGGCGCGAGCGGGATCGATGGTGTACTCGGTTTGCACCGCACCCTTGTCCTGCGCCGCCGAGCTGAAGTTTGGCCCCGGCGTGCCATCGGCCTGGATGATGCCTTCGGACAACAGATTCCTGATCGTCTGACCCGGCGGCGGGACATAGCCGCCGAACAGACCGTCGAGACTCTGGTTTTCGCCGATGATGACGATCACGTGCTGGATGGGTGTGGTCGTCGGCCCATCGGCCAGCGTCACGGCCGACGCCACCGCCCTGGCCGGCACGGCCGCAGACACCGCACCGCTGGCAGGAATCGAGACAACCGTGCGGTCCGCATCGCTGCCGACCGCAACCGTGCCGTCGTGCACATGGAAGCGCGTGACCGCGAACAGATTGCCCAGCGGATTCTGCGCATTCGCCTGGTAGGACGACTCGCCAATCGGATCGGTAACGGCATTCACGGGTATGTGGAGCGCAGTGAACAGCGGCTGCAGGACGCCGGTCACGTCCTTGTTCACCTGGGCCACTCGTCTGGCAGAAATGCCGGCCGCGGTTATTTGTGCCGCACTCGGTGCATCATGAAGCACCACGCCCATCACGCGCTGGGTCAGCAACGTGGTCAGCGGATTCAGATTCGCCACGACGGGTGACATCGCACTGTCAGGCGATGGAACAAGTACAGCTGACAACGTGGCCGGGGTCCCATCGCTGTCGTTGAACGGCGCGGTCAGCACAAAGGGCCCCGCGCCCTTCAATACGATCGTGAAATGGCCATGCGCGTCCGTCACGCTCGATTGCGTGTGATTTCCTGTACTGTCCGTGGCTGTCACTGGCACGCCGACCAGCAGCGCATCGCTGCCCGCAACACCGCTCACGCGGTAGTTCACATGGTTTATCGAGGTATGTGCGCCAACGCAAGCGGCCAGGGATATAAGTGCAGCCAAGCCTGCCAGTGCCAATAAACGAGGTTTCATCAAGTATCCCGGTAGTCAGTGCTTGAACTGTCCACGGACCTCTCGTGGCGCAGGCTATTCTGCAACTGCAAACATGTTTGCAGTTGCAGATGACAACGTTGATTTTGGCGCGGCTTGCGGCGGTCGACGCTAAGCTCATATCGCTCCGCTTCGGTCGCGGACTCGGCGTTTCGCATTCCCATGCCAACGCTCTATCAACCATGAGTCAGCGATAGCGCACCAGCGCATCGCCGAGGGCTTCCTTCAGCGGATCCAGCCAGGGCTCGTATTTTGTCCACTGGTCCAAGCCATCACGGAAGATTGGCTGGCGAACCTGTTCCGAACTGGCCGTGCGCACGCTGCGTGCCGTCTTGTAGAACTCCAGGCAGGACGGTTCGAATGCCAGTCCGCAGAAATCAAGAATCCGCCGCACATTGCTCTCAAGATCGTCGACGACATCCTCATGATGGACACGCAGTACGCGACCCGGCAGCACCTCGTCCCAGTGTTGCATGACATCGAGATAGGTTCGGTAGTACCGCGCGATGTCTTCGACGCTATAGGTGAATTCCTGGCCCGTGGCAAAAAGCTGTTTCAGATTGCTGAAGCAGCAGGCGATCGGTTCGCGTCGTACGTCGATGATCTTCGCGTTCGGCAGGATCAGATGGATCAGGCCGATATGCCGGAAGTTGTTCGGCATCTTGTCGATGAAGTACGGCTTGTTCCCACGATAGATGCGGGTATCACTCAGGTACTTTTCGCCGAGGCGCAGAAAATCCTCGGACGTGAGATCAGCGAGAACGCCTGGATAACGCGGGTTGTCGAGGTCGAGTTCTCGTCCTCGCAGGTCAAGCACCATGCGTGGAATCTCGCCCAACTCATGGGTACCTTCGACACACGAATGGGATGCCAGTATCTGCTCGATCAAGGTGGAACCAGCGCGCGGCAACCCGACGATAAAAATCGGATCCGGCCGCGGAACGCCAAAACCTTTGCGGCTTGCGAAGAACTCACGCGTGCAGACTTCGATCTGCTGGCGCGTGTTGGTTTCGATGATCTCGGCGCGGTAGCGACTCTCAGACCGTTTTAGCGCGTTGCCTTGGCTGTAATAACGCCACGATTCAGCGTAATCACCGTGATCCTCGAACGCCTTGCCAAGCGCGAAGCAAAGATGGCTGCGATCGACGGGCTGCGTGGCTGGCGCTGCTTCCGCAGCGCGCATGCGGGCGATCTCCGCATCGGCGAAGCGGTACGTTTTCAGATTCGCCAGGCTCCAGTAAGCGTCACCGAAATCCGGACGGGCGTTGGCGGCGGCTCGATAGGCCTCGATCGATTCCGTCTGCCTTCCCTGCGTCTTCAGCGAATGCGCGAGTGACAGATGCAGATCGGCCGCGCCGGGCAGCTCTTGCAGAAGCTTCTGGTACAGCGTGATGGCACGATCGTGTTCGCCCAGACCGACGCTCGCGCTGGCGTATAGCGCTCGGTAATCAATATGATTGGGCTCGATCGCAAGCAGCTTCTCGGCCTCCTCACAGGCACGCTGGTACAGGTGACGCTTGAGCAGTACGCATGCATAGTCGTAGCGCGCCGCACGATAATCCGGCGCGATCTTCAGTACGGCGTCGAGCAGTATTTCGGCATCGTCGAGCACGTCGCGCTTCAGGCCGATACGCGCGAGTAAGCGCATCGCCTCCACGTCGTTGCCGGCCTTGAGTAGATAGGCGCGAATGATCTGTTCGGCAGGTTCAAGTTCGCCGTCCGAGAAATAGCCGGTCGCGCGCACGATCTCGGGCGCCAGGCGCTTTAGCGTGGCGACGTGCGCAGCGGCAGTGGCCGCGTTGGCGCTATCGCCCGTCATGCGGTAAAGGCCTTCGAGCAAGCTCCAGCTCGAAGGCAGCGCCGGGTTGATGTTGACCGCAAGCAGCAGCGCGTCAATCGCGCGCGGCGCATCGCGCAACGCCACGTAACAGGAACCGCGCTCCTCGTGCATACGGCTGTAATGCGGATGTTGCTGTTCCATGCACAGCAGTGTCTGCAACGCAGCGTCGATCTGTCCCAGATAGCGCTGGCTGCGGGCTACCAGATAGAGCACTTCGACATGGTCGGGGGTCTCAGTCAGCAACGTCTGCGCCGCCGGCAACGCGTGTGCGTGCTGCCCGTCCACCTGCAGCTGACGGATGCGCCGCAGGTGAAGCTCCAGCGGCGAGAGAGTTGGATCGGTTGCCATAGCGTTCATGGGTATAGAGGAAAACCATTGATAGTGGGGGCAAGCTTCCTGCTCACCCCCATTCTATTTGCATCAACTTCGGGCGACGTTGGTCGTTTAGAACTTGAAGCCCATCTTCAGACCGATCACGCGCGGATGTATCGGTACCTGCGACTCGATGAACTGGGCCGAGGACGTAAACACGCTGGCATTGCTGTTGTTGAGGTTGGTACCGTAAAGCGACACGTTCCAATTGTCCTTGGCCACACCCACCGATGCGTCGACAGTGTTGTAACCGGCCTGCAGGTAACGCAGCTCCACCGTGGTGATGTCCGTCACGCCTGCGCCGCTCGGATAGGTTGCCGGCTGGTTGTACATCGAACCGGTGCGGTTTGCCCCAATCTGCCAGAACGCCTTGTAGCCACCGCCGAAATCCCAGTCGTAACGAAAGCGCAGATTGACCTGCGAACGGGGCGAGAATGCCGGCGTGCTGCCAATGTTGCCGAACGGATTGGCGAACGGCGTCTCAGCGCCAATGGCTCCGGTTTCGACAATGCACGCGTTATAGCCGGCCGACCCCGGAATATTGTTGACCAGGCACGGTGAGTTGGTCTGTTTGGCATGGTTGAGCGAACCGGAGCCGATGAGGGACAGGCCATCGGTAATGCGTGCCTGGAATTGCAGCTCCAGGCCTTGAATCTTGAAGTTCGGCCCGTTGACCGCGAAGGTGGTGTTACCCAGCACCAACGGGTTGAAGAACTGCTGCTGCACGTTGTTCCACCGCATGTCATACAGTGAGCCGTTGAGCAGCAGGCGGTCATCAAGGAACTCGGTTTTGAAGCCGATTTCGTTGTTGGTCAGTGTGTCGGGCGCGTAGCTGATCGGCTTCTTGTACTGCGGCTGGCCATCGAGGTTAGCCACGTCCGAGGACGTGCGGTTGAAACCACCCGGACGGAAGCCTTGCGAGAAGGTGTAATACACCATTGCGTCCGGCGTGATGTGCCACGTCAGGTTCGCATTGCTCTTAAAGCCATGATAGGTGGTATGGGAATTTATCACCGTGTCATCGCCAACATAGGTACCGTTGGGGACGTTCACCTGGGCACTGGTGGTATAGAACTCCGTACCCGTCTCGTATTCGGAGTAGTGGTAATAGCGCGTGCCGGCGGTCGCCGTCAGGACATCGGGGATGATGTCATACGACATCGAACCGAACGCGGCCTCCTGCTTGTAACCGCGCTTCGCGTTTTCACCAAATGCCGTGCCAGCGGGCAGCGCGACACCCGGCGAGGACTCCGCAACGGCTACGCAGGGATTACCGCCGTCGAGGGCCGTGGCAAGGTTTTGCGGCGTACACGACGGAATCGTGTTGTAGTTGAACCGCATGTGGTCGTCGATATTGAAGTCTTCGTAGTACAGACCGCCGATGGCACGCAAGCGACCGTCTTCCGGTGTGCTCAGCCGCAGCTCGTGGCTCTGATGCGTGCTGGTCACGTGGTCGTTCCAATAGCCTTCCGGCGAATAGCAGGTCGGCTTGCCGGCACTGGAAATACCCGCGGACGTACCGGTGCATTGGTAATAGATGCCACCCGCGCTGCGCGAGTAGTTGGTGTAGTCCTGCTGCTCGCTGATGCGGCGATTCGTGTAGCCACCGGTGTATACGACCGAGAGGTCGCCGACCTGGCCATTCAACGTCCAGGCGGTGTTGGTGTCATGGTCATTGTTCCAGGCCGGCACGAACGCGGTGATCTGGTTGGTGCCAAGCGTCTGGCCGTCCGCACCCACCGGATACGTTGAGGCTTCCCCTTTGGCATCCAGGTTCTGGTAGCTCTCGGCGATCAGCAGGTTCCAGTTGTCGTTGATCTGCCACAGTCCGGACAGGCGCGCCCCTTGGGTATCGACCGGATTCCAGTTGTTCTGCGCCACGGAATAGTTGTTGAAAACCGAGGTGCCACCGGCAGCTATATAGGGGGCCATCACACCACCGCCGTCGGTGGGCTGCCGGGTGAACGTGCTCGGCACGTTGTCGATGTAACCGCCCTGATGATCGTTGTAGATCACGCCACGCAAAGCGAAAGTGCCGGGAATGATTGGCAGGTTCAGCACTGCATTGGCCGAATTGTTCGGAGCGCCACCGGCGGTCACGCTGGTACTGGCTTCAGCGCTGCCGCTGACCTTGTCGAGATTCGGCTTGTTGGTGATGTAGCGCACGGCGCCAGCTTCAGCGCCGCCACCGAACAGGGTGCCCTGCGGGCCTTCAAGCACTTCGACGCGTTCCATGTCGACCATATAAATGTCGAGGTTACGCGCCGGGAACTGCATGGACTGGTCGTCCAGATAGACGGCCACGTTCGGGAACGGTGCGATGGTCGCGCTGGACTGGTTGCCGAGGAAACCGGTGCTCAGGCCACGCATGTAGATGTTGCCCTGGCCCGGGCCGTTAGCAGCGAAAGTCACGTTGGGCAGGTATTTGATCAGGTCACTGAATGACGTGGCGTTCAACTGCTGCAACGTGGTGCCGGTGAAGGCCTGAATCGTGATCGGTACGGCCTGGATGTCTTGCGTGGTGTGTTGCGCGGTGACGTTAATCGTCTGCAGCGTGTTCGCGTTGGCCGGTGTCGCTGCGGCCGAAGTTGCCGCAGGCGATGTAGCGCTGAGCGCAGCAGCTGTCGGAGCGCTGTTGGTGGATGGGGTGTTGTCTTCAGCGGCATATGACGCGCGGCCTGCGACGAGCGCAGTCAGCACCGCGAAGGCGATTTTATTGACTTTCAAAGGTCTCTCCAGATGGTCTATAACGGCGTGTCACAACGCAGCGAAGTCAGTCGCCTACGGCGCAGATAGCGACGCAGACTGCATAGGCGGTTGTGGAATCTTGGTTTGCTCGGAAAACTGACAGCGGCAAGTCGCGCGAAGCATCCTGGAGCGCGCACCAACGCCGTAAAGCACCCCAAGCTGAGATGAAATATTCAAGTGTTCCCCTGGGTACGCCTTGCGGTTGACGGCGTCTTGCATTGCAGCTGAATCTGATTGCGTGAATGTTGTGCGGATATTTCAAAGTGAATGCGTCCATGCAACAGGCAGTCCTACTTATCTAGTGCTGCTGTATGCATTCGTTTTTTCTGGTGATTTATGCTGCGTTTCTACGAAGCAAATGCATGAAATTACGAACCTCACAACGCGGGCCATACCACCGCTGGATTTAATGAAGCGGTTCGGTGGTACTGCTCAAACCGTTTTCCATATGCCCTGCCAAACGTCGTGACCAGTTGCTGAGGCCGGAAACGGTGGCTTTAAGGTCATACCAGTTGGCGTTGGTGCCGATATTCCAGGTGTCGCTGACGCTGCCACCGGCCTTGATCGTGTACATGCGAACATCTTCGGTGTTGTAACCGTTGGTCACGGTCATCGTGCAGCTGCTGGTACCTGTATTCGTCATGGTCAGTTGGATGCTGTTACCCGTGGGGTTGTATGTGATCTTCGTTTCAGGCATGACCGACGCCGTCTGGGCACTGCCTTGCCAACTGCGCAGGAAACCATTCGGTCCATGCGCCTGAAGCGCATACACGCCGCTGCCGAAGACGCTACCGTTCCAGTAATCGGACAGGGATTTATTGGCTTCCACGGTGTAGGTCCACGGACCCGGATAACTACTGCGATTGAACGCATAGACCTGAAACACCACGCCTACCGTGCCGGTGTTGATGAAACTGATATCGAACTGGTTAGCCGAGGTGTTGATGCTGCCTTGCGCATCCAGAACGTACGGAAGCGCGCATGCCGGATACGTACCCGACTCGCTCTTGGGCATGGTTTGCGTGGACGGTATCGTCGGCGCCGGCAGCGTGGAGCATTCGTTGCTCGATTGCGAAACGTAGTTGGCGGTCGAAGGCAAACTCGGCCAGGTGGTGTTATCGCCACTGAAATTGAACGCCGAAGTAAGGTCACCGCAGACCGCACGGCGCCACGCACTGATGTTGGGCTCTTTAACCGCAAAGCGCTGCTCGAGAAACTGCAGTACCGAGGTGTGATCGAACACCTGGGAACAGACCCGGCCGCCGTAGGTCCACGGCGAGATGAGGATCATCGGAACGCGAAAGCCCAGGCCGATCGGCGAGGAGCTGATCGTGCCACCGGACTCGTTCACCGTGGTGAGCTCGCCTGCCGTACTGACGGTAGACGAACCACCCTGGACGCTGGACGGTGGGCTTGGCGGCGGCATGTGATCGTAGAAACCACCGTTCTCGTCGTAATTGAGAATGAAGACGGTTTTGGCGTATACGCTCGCATTGGAGGCCAGTGCGCTGATCAACCGCGCGGACAGATCTTCACCATCGGCTGGCTGATAGCTCGGGTGTTCCGACAGCGTGCTTGGCGCAATGATCCACGAGACCTGCGGCAAGGTGTTATTCGTGACGTCGCTCTGGAAGGCCGCGACAATATCTGCGACTTTCGCCATGCCCTGCTTGTACAGGGCGGAGCTGGTCGTGGCTTTCTTGAAGTTGGCAAACCACGCCAGTGCGTTGTCGTCGAAATTATCGGCCTCCTGGTATACCTTCCAGCTGATGCCGGCAGCCTGCAAACGTTCGGCATAGGTGGTCCAGGTCCAGCCTGAACTGGACTCGGTATCGTCCAACACGGGCGACTGGCTCACCGAGAGACCGTTGGTGCCCGTGAAAAGAAAGAGGCGATTGGGATTGGTGTCAGTCAGGCTCGAACAAAAGTACTGATCGCACATAGTGAAATGGTCGGCGAGCGCGTAGTAAAACGGAAGGTCGGCGCGATCAAAGAAGCCCATGCCAAGGCCCGCCGATCGCGCCGTGTTCCATGCGTTGAACTTGCCGCCATTGACGATTTCCGTATCGACGGTGAAACCCATGGCCGACGCGCTGACGCAGGTCGCATTGGTCGTTGTGGTATCCATGTGGAATGGCACCGTGTAACCCGCCGAATTACCAGTACTCGGCTGCTGCCATACGTTGTTGGCAGTGAGCGTGGTACTCGGGAGCGGCGCTGGAACAGGATCGTTGAAGCCACGCACGCCCGGTCGGCTGCCGTAATAATGATCGAACGAACGGTTTTCCTGCATAAAGATCACGACGTGTTGCACGTCGCTGATGGTGCCGGTCACCGTGGCTGCCGGCGTGGCCAACGCTTCGCGGATAGCCGGTGGCAACATCGACATAAACGTCAGTCCACCAGCGGCCCCGGCCGTCATTCTCAAGAACTGCCGCCGCTTGATATCGTTGATCTCGCTCACGTCGCTCTCCTGGTCAGGTTGAGTTTTCTGCTGCTCTACACCGATAGGCCGCTAGGAGAACGCAAAGAGGTTTCAGGCGGTTGCCAATCGCGGGACAGACGGCGGACAAGAAATGGACCCTTGTGCTGGGTTGTCTAGTGCGCGCGTGTTTTGCCTCTCACCATTGAGGTAATGAAAGTCCGCCGACTATGCGGACTGGCCTAGACAACGCCACATCGCTGTCATCTGTCGGCCACACCATGCCGGGCATTCCTTAAAGGTTTACCCGTATGCATCCCGCCTCGTGGCCCTCTGGCCCATATCGCCATCGAATGGCGATCAATCTGCTTGCTGGCGGCGCGGCCTTTTTGGCGTATGCCTCGATGTATGCATTTCGTAAGCCGTTTACGGCGGCGGAATTTGCCGGACTGCATTTCGCCGGCATCGACTACAAGGTTTGGCTGGTCATCGCCCAGGTCTTCGGTTACATGCTCAGCAAAGTGCGGGGCATCACCTGGATTGCTGCGATGCAAAGGAACAATCGTGCCCGTGCGCTGGCGGGATTGATCGGTTTTTCGTGGCTGGCCCTGCTCGGCTTTGCACTGATTCCGGCACCGTGGAATATCGCTTGCCTGTTTCTGAACGGATTACCGCTAGGCATGGTGTGGGGCGTGATATTCGGTTACATCGAAGGCCGGCGCGGCACCGAACTGATGGGCGCTTTCATGTGCGCCAGTTTTATCGTTGCGTCCGGTGTGGTGAAAACCGTAGGCAAGTATCTGATGCTGAGATACGGGGTCAGCGAATTCTGGATGCCGTTCGTCACCGGTATGGTGTTTGTGCCGCCGCTCTGTCTTGCAACGTGGGTGCTCGAACGTCTACCTGCGCCGAGTGCGGAGGATATGGCCGCGCGCAACGCCCGGACACCGATGGATGCGCAGAGCCGCAGTGCATTTCTGGTCAGGTTTCTACCGGCGGTGGTCATGATTGTGATGGCTTACATCGCACTGACCGTCATGCGCGATTTTCGCGACAATTTTGCGGCCGAGATCTGGGCCGACCTTGGTCGCGGCAACAGCGCGGCGGTATTCACCCAGACCGAAGTACCGATCGCCATCGCCGTGCTGCTGATTACCGCCTGCACGATGGCCGTACGCGACAACTTCAAAGCGCTGATGCTCAACCACGTGATGATTTTCGGCGGTTTCGCCATTGCGTTGATTAGTACGTGGCTGCACGGCATGGGGCTACTCGGCCCGGTCTGGTGGGTCGGCGGCAGTGGTTTTGGCCTGTACCTCGCTTACGTGCCATACAACTGCACGTTCTTCGAACGCATGCTGGCTACCTTCCAGGTGGCGGGCAACGTCGGATTCATCATGTATATCTCCGATGCCAGTGGATACATGGGTAGCGTCGCGATCATTCTGTTCAAGGAATTCAGCGGTGTGCATCTATCGTGGGCGGCGTTCTATGCCAACGCCGTGGTGGCGCTATCGAGTATCGGCATGCTGATTACGCTGGGCTCGGCGTTGTATTTCAGAGCCAAGACACGACATGCGGACATGCCGGTGGTTATGCCAACACTCGCGTAATCGCCCGCATCAACAACATACCGTCAGCGGAGGGCACACGCTCAGCTCAGTGAGGCTGCGTGATAGCTTTCAATAACGTGGCGCCGGCGTCGCTGATGCTTCCATCGTTTTGGATTACGAGCGCATCCGCTGGTGCTTGATAGGCATCGCGGCGTGCCAGGCGCTCAGCTATATCCGCATCGTTCTCACGCCCACGCGCAGCCAGACGTGTGGCAATCGTTGCTCGGTTGGCGGTTATCATCACGGGTTGCAAAGTGGGGAAACGTTCGCGTGCCTGCGGATACGCATCACGCGAACCGTTGACCAGTACCTGAGCACCGCGCTCCAGCCAGTGCTGAATTTCACGACCGATGCCGTAATGCAAGCCGTGCGCTTGCCAAGTCAGCGCGAACAAACCGCGCTCGGCACGCAGAAGAAATTCCGCTTCGCTTAACGCCACATGGTTTTCAGCGCCGGCATCGGCCGGTCGCGTGATATATCGATGAGCACAAAGCACGTCATGCGAGACACCATGCGAACGGACCCAGGTCAGTACGCTGTCTTTGCCCACGCCCGAGGACCCCATGACGTAATAGAGCCGACCTTTCCTCACGGCGTGCGCTCCGAGCACAACGGCACGCGCTCCAGCAATTCGAACGGGCTGCCCGGGGCAGCTTCCCTGCAAATCGCCAAAGCGTCGATTCGCGTCGGTGGCAAAGCCGCAATGTGCGATTGCAGCCATTTACGCATCGCGAGTTCTTCCAATTCGCCGGCAGGTGCCGCCAGGGTCAGGTGGAAGCGATAGCGATCCAGCACATAGGGATAGCCGTGCTTTTGCAAAAGGGACAGCTCTTCCTTGTCTAAGCCGGCACCGCGATGCTGCAACGCTTCATCCGATAGCGATGCGCGAATGGGCTGCAGCCTATTGAGGCAAGCCGTAGCGAGCGCGCGTTCCGGGATACCGTCAACGATGGGACGCAACGATAAAAAGCCGGCGAGCCGGTCCAGTCGCAGCGTCAATTCAAACGCGTCGAAGGTTTCCGCGAGCGCCGTGACCGCTGATCGCACATCGCCATAGCTGGCTCCGCTCATCGGTGCGAAGGGCGCATGGATGGTCGCGTGCCACCCGTAACGGCGCGCATCAGCGAGCAGCACTTGGCGCCGTTCCGAGCTGATTCCGGGCAGACTGAGTGCTTCCGACAACCACTCGCGCCCCAGGCGTCCCAGCGCGGTATGGATGCCGGGACAGTAATAAATCGCGTAACGCATCAATCGTTCGCCATCAGCACAAGTTGTACCCAGTCGCCAGAGAACCGGGTGATGCCGTACTGCACCGGCACGCCACGCGTATCGGCATTGATGGACTGCACGTGCAGCACTGGACGGCTCGCCTGTTGCTTCATCAGACGCGCCGTTTGCGCCTCCGGTAGTCGCGCCGAGACGCGGGTATGTTTGCGCATGTAGTCATTGACGCCGAATTCGCTCAGCGTCGCAGTAACCGACCGCGTGCGGCGATACACCTCGGGCAGGCCAGGAAAACGCGCGGCGGGGAAATACGCCGTGCAGTGGTCGATAATGTGGCCATCGGCATGGCTCAAGGTATCGATGCGGAAGGTATATTCGTTCCGACCCAGACCCAGCGCCTCGGACACCTGTGCGGGTGGAATTTCACGCACGGCTTCCAGAATTTCAATGTCGTTGTCAACGTTGAGATTGCGCATGTTCTGGGTAAAGCGGGTGCGCAGACTGATCTGGTAATCCAAAGTGTGCTCCTGCACAAAGCTGCCGCGGCCCTGCTCGGTGCGCACCAGATTGCGCTGTTCCAGATCCGCCATGGCCCGACGCACGGTATGCCGATTGACCGAAAATCGGGTCGCCAGCTCCTGCGCTGACGGCAGCATCTCACCCTGTCGAAATCGCCCCTTAAAGATGTCATCGGCGAGGATGTCACCAATCTGGCTCCACAGCGCCACGCCACGTCCGCGCTCGATCTCGCTCATACGACTGTACCTACCTGTCTATTCACCGTCATGGCAGCGGCACGCTGAGCTGCTGGAATGCACGGCGGCGGGATCATGTGTCCTGCTCTGTATAGATAACTAGACAATTGTGACAAATCGAGGAACGAACTATGGACACCTCCGACCACCTGGCGCGTGCGCAATGGATGTCATTGCTAGCGCAGGCCGAAGCGGCTGAGTTGGCGACAGCCATGGAAGGGTTTGCGCCTGCTGTCGAAAGCGTTACCTGGCTGCGCCCTGCACAAACCGGCCTTTACATGCTGCGCGGTCGCGTCGGCGGCACGGGTCCGCAGTTCAATCTTGGTGAGGTGAGTGTGACCCGCTGCAGCGTGCAGATCGGTGAGCGTATCGGTCATGCGTGGGTACGCGGTGGCAACCGTCGTCATGCCGAACTGGCTGCCTGCGCCGATGCGCTGATGCAGGATGTCGACCAGCGCCCACGTCTGCAGGCCCACGTCGTGGAGCCGCTGCGCCAGTCGCTGACCTTGCGTCGGGAGACCGCCAGTCGCAAGGCCGCGGCCAGCAAGGTGGAATTCTTTACCGTCGTGCGGGGCGACTGATGCTTGCCGCCTTCAGTCACCCGGTATTCGACAGCCAGCGCAACTTTCGCGAGCTACTCCAAGCCATGGCTCGTCCGGCAGCCCCACGCACGATGCCAGTAGTGGCGCCGGCGCCGGCGCCGCTTCTGCCGACAACCATGGCCGTCCTGCTCACCTTGTGCGATGCCGATACGACACTCTGGTTACAGGAAACCAATGATGAGGTAGCAACGCATCTACGTTTCCATACCGGGCTACGTCTGGCGCAGAACGCTATCGATGCCGATTTCGCCCTGATTACCAAATCGGCGTCGATGCCGCCGCTGAAGGCGTTCGCCCACGGCGATCTTCGTTATCCCGACCGCTCGGCCACATTGATCGTGCAAGTCGATGGCTTTCACGCCAACGCCGGCAAGCGCTTTGTCGGACCCGGCATCCGCGATGTCGAACAGCTGTTGATCGAAGGCTTGCCATCCGGATTCTGGCAGCAGCGCGCTTCGATGTGCACGCAACTGCCACTGGGTATC
>Ga0302315_10001418_pt1 | contig 24206 bp, 24 predicted proteins | sample III_Palsa_N3_1_FD_200532 | JGI IMG/M metagenome (GOLD analysis project Ga0302315, IMG submission 200532) | Peat permafrost microbial communities from Stordalen Mire near Abisko, Sweden - III_Palsa_N3_1 | ecosystem: Environmental > Terrestrial > Soil > Palsa > Peat permafrost | place: Sweden...
GTCTTGGCGATCCGCGAATTTGTCAGGTCGAAGCCTGCATTCTTATAGGAGTGCGCCATCGTGTCGTTTGGTCCGCGCCACTCCCAATTGCCTACACCTCCCGACATCCTGTCCAGAGAATCTGGATCAAGACCCATGACCTTCCCGACCTCTCTCGTCGCAGACTTCGCGCGATAGGTAATGACATTCGCAGTCATGGCAGCGCCGAGTTCGCCGTAGCGTCGATAGACATACTGGATGGCTTGCTCACGCTTATCCTCTGAAGGCAGATCGAGATCGATGTCCGGCCATTCATTCCTGCTCTCACTCAGAAATCTTTCAAAGAGCAAGTCCATTCCCACCGGATCAACGATGGTGATTTCGAGGGCATAGCAGACAGCGGAATTGGCGGCACTTCCGCGTCCCTGAATCAGAATGCCGTTGCGTTTGCAGAACTGCACGATGTCCCACACGATCAGGAAGTATCCTGCAAAGCCCAACTTCTCAATCAAGGCAAGTTCGCGCTCAACCTGCTTCTCCGCACGCTGATAAAGGTCTCGATTGTTTTTGGGGCCATATCGCCGTTGCACGCCTTCAGCAACACGCTTCCGTAGGAAGCTATCCATTGTTTCGCCGTCGGGTACCTGATAGCCGGGAAACTCGTATCCAAGATCATCCAACTCGAACTTGAGACGTGATGAGAGTTCTACCGTGTTTTCCGTGGCATGCGGTACGTCACGGAACAAAGCATTCATTGCTTTCGCGGTTCGGAGATGACGCCGGTTATTGAGAGCTAGAAGGCGACCAGCTTTATCGAGCTCTGTGTGGTAGCGAATGGCCGTAAAGACATCCATAATCTCTTTGTCATATGGAGTGGCATAGCGAACACCGTTTGTCGCCAAGACCGGTAGCTGAAGTGACTGGGCAATGCGAATGGCAGCTTGATTACGCCACTCTTCTTCGCGTTCAGAATGGCGCTGCAATTCGACATAGACGTTGTTATGTCCAAAGATCCGCACAAGCCGCTCGACCGTCTCGCGTCCAGCCCGCTCACCACCGCGCATGAGAGATGCTGCTAGCGGACCCTCATCTCCACCAGTTAGACACACCAACCCGGCAGCATGTCTCTCGAGATCGTCAAAGATGGCCGCGCCTTCTTGTTTCTTCGCCTCCCGCATTTTGAATCGCGTGATGAGGCGACAGAGATTCTGATAGCCCTCGCGAGTTTCACAGAGCAACGGAAGGCGGGCAGGTTCGGTAATGTGCTGATACGGCAACCATGCCGGAGGCGTGAGTCGAGAGCCGAGAGAGGAGACTGCGACTTCTGCTCCGACATGAGCGCGCAGTTCATTCCGCCTTGCGCTGGTATGGAATCGTGCGGAGCCGTACACGCCATTACGGTCGAGCAGAGCCATCGCTGGCATTCCCAACTCGACCGCGCGCTCAACGAGCTTCTCCGGTTCAGACGCGCCTTCCAGAAAACTGAATGCGCTGGCAGCATGGAGTTCCACATAACGGTCAGTCATAAAGCGCCGCCATCTGCCATTTGTTCTCGAGAAGGTCGCGCATCATGCAACAGCAGAGCATGGAACCGTCCTGCGATCGCGCCACGAGATCCCACTGTTCGCAGCCCCAGAGTGTCTGCGCCCACCAATCGCCACTGACAACCCAAGGTCCGTAGGCGTGTTCAACGACATAGCGGCGATCCCGAAAATAGAATATCGACGGTCTCCCGTTTTGCAACGTGGTGGAAGCGACTTCAGACGGTCGAAGGACACGCATGGAGGCTCGCGGCTGCGAGGATGCGGCTACAGTGGATTCGCCGGAAAGAACACTGAAAGGCCCCATACGAAAACTTTCCAGTGCATTAGAGTCCTGAAGTACAGCGCAGCCGACATTGTTCTCGCCGACAATGGCCCGAATGCGAGCAAGCGTAACGTCTAGCCGGCTTGCCTCTGGAAGCTGGGGAGAGAAAAGCCCAAGCTGCACTTTGCTGGTGCTGCCTGGCTCAGCATGCAACGCGATAGCGAGAATGGAGGCGGCGGGTGGATGCGCTTGGAGATCGAGATGAAGCAGCTTGATCCAGAGTTGTTTGTCTGTTGTCGGCAGCGCAGGCCGGACGGTTCTGGTATGTGACGCACCACCATCCAGCGTCAGCGTAATGGTCAAGGAAGCCAAGGCAAGGATGCGTGCCTTCGCTCGAAGAATAAGTTGATCCATCATCATATTCGCGATGAAGAGCAGGGAATCCATCAGCTCGACAGGTGCATCCAACTCCATTCGTTCGTCCAGCGTGAAGGGCGGCTCAACTGGTTGGAAGAGATGGGGATGTTCGCCGCATGCCAGTTGCCGGAGACGTTTGCCATCCTGTCCCATGCGGGCGATCAGCTCTTTTTCGGGAAGGGCTGCCAGATTACCCAACGTGCGAATGCCCCAAAGAGCGAACGTTTCCGTCTGCATATTCGTGAGATCGAGAACAGTCAAGGGCAGGCCGGATAAGATTTCAGCTTTACTCTGTGGAGGAATGATCTGAATGGCTGAACGCACCATCGGACCTTTCGCAAGACACGCCGCTGCATGAAAGTTGTCGCTGACGGTGACTCGGGCAGATATGCCGAGCGACCTCACTCGCTGGAGCAGGCTTTGTGCCAACAGCTCAGGAGGACCAAATAGACTTTTGCTGCCTGCGATATCGATGCTGCAGAGCAAGGCTGTGTCTTGCCTGTGCTCTTCTATCCGCGGTGAGAATGCACCAGCGCATTCGAGAAGTATCAACCTTGTTCTTGTTTCTGTCTGACCTGAACGCGACAGAATGATCGGCTCCGAGAACGTATCGACTTCCACTCGGGTCATACCCCGAGCCAGGCCAGTGAGTCGCGCCTTAGTGTTCAGAGAGCAGACGTATTGTGAAGGTGGTTCCCCTTCCAGGACTACACAGGGCTTGCTGTGCAGTTCTGGGCGAAGCCGCAAAAGCGATTGCGCTGGAAATTCTTTCGCATAGAGACACGCATAGAGTTCCGCTGGCGCTGTCATCGCGCACCTGCCCATGCCGTCCGGCAATCCCAAGTAGCTCCGCTGACATTCTTCGGCGGCTTGCGCAATGGAATGACGTTGTTTGCGTTCTGCGCGAACCGTTGCCGCGTGATTTCAATATGCGTTCGTATCCCTGTGAACACAGTGGCTTCATCGCCAATCGCTTCCGCTGGCTGGAGATGAAGCAGTAACTCAGCACTGCTCTTTGCGCACGCATGCTGTGTGAGGAGAAGAACGCTCGATTGAGTTCGCTCTGCTGCTGCCCGATAGCGAAACCAGGTAGAGAGCTGAATCCGCGAGACGAACTCTGGAGCGAGATTCGCCATATCCAGCACGACTGCGCTAAAGCCGCCGCCCTGTAAAAGCAGGTCAGCAGCTCCCAATGCCTGTTCAATGCGTCCCCACGGTTTGGACGTTGGAACGTAACGTCGCGAAGTAACGACTACTGGTTCGTCGCTCGCGATGAAGCTCGGTCTTTCTTCCCTCACTCTGCGTTGGGGCTCCGCGCAGCGCGGCGCAAAGGATTGTGGACCGAGCAAATCACCGACAGCACCCGACAATCCCTTTGTCTCACCACGCGGATGCGCACCAAACCCTCCGCCATGTAACCCTTGCTTTGCAGGCCGCGGAACGAGGTACTTGTCTGGTAAAACGAAGCTGCGCCCTGGGCGTTTCACCGCCTCCTGTACTGCTCCGCAGCGCACCCATAAAAGCCGTGCAAGATCGACACCTGCAGCAGCGGCGGATGTCGGATCGAAGTTGTTCGAGGCATCGATCCAGGCGCAAACCTTCGAAGCTTGGGTCAGATGCGCCACAAAAGAGAGCGCGATGTCTGTTCGCCCTGAGCACTCTGGCCCGACCAACTCGCTTACTGCCCCGATGGGTAGACCGCCTTGCAGGAGATCGTCCAGGGACTCAATGCCGGTCTCCGCTAGCGGCCGGATCATTTTTGGCGCCGGAGTGAGTGCGGACGGAATCCTATGGGCAAGCGCCGCCTCGATCTGGGTCCGGATTGTGGAGGTGGTAGCCATCATTTCATCTTCGCCTTATATTCGCCTATTGCCGCCTGTAGTGCTACGCGCGTCGCCCTGAAAACAGTGCAGGATTCCCGGTAAGTGATTGGTGGCAAAAGAAGAAAATTTATTTAGGACATCGTGCTGTTCTGAGGCGAACTCAGTAATTTACCGCTCTGGAAGCGGGGCGGATAGCTCCTCACTCGCCGCGATGTCTCCGCCCTCAAAAAGCGGGGACTCCGCATCAAGTTGAAAGTTGCTGAGTCCGACGCCGACTAAACGGAAGAGCTGTTGAGATCCGAGTTCGACTCGTTCTCGTAAGCCCAGAGCAATTGTGGTCAGTTCGTCACACGATGATGGTGGCGCAGAGGGAGTGACGCTTCGCGTGAGCGAATTGAACTCCTTCGTCTTGAGCTTGAGGACAACTGTTTTTGCTCCGCGAGCGTTCTCTCGGGAAGCCTGCCATACCTTCTCTGCAAGCCTCCGAATTTGCTGCTCGGTCTCCGCGAGAGGTATATCGATTTGAAAGGTATCTTCGGCAGAGATTGATTTGCTCACTCGATTCGCGACAACCGGGTTGTGGTCGATGCCGCGGGCGAGTTGGTAGAGACGTGTGCCATAGCTGCCAAAATGACCTTCCAGGTCCGACAGTTCCAGACGGTACAGATCGCCAACCGTCGCAATGCCGACCGCTTTCATACGGCTCTCGGTGACCTTTCCGACTCCAGGAATGCGTCCCACCGGCAGAGGAAGCAGAAAGTCCTGTACTTCGTGAGGTTGAATGACAAAGAGGCCGTCTGGCTTGCGCCAGTCGGACGCAATCTTTGCAAGGAACTTGTTTGGAGCGACACCCGCCGAAGCGGTCAGATTCAGTTCCTCGCGGATTTGCTGACGGATGGTCTTCGCGACGCGAGTCGCAGTCGGCAGGCCAGTTTTATTCTCGGTGACGTCCAGGTAGGCTTCATCGAGCGATAACGGTTCAATGAGATCAGTATGCAGGTGGAAGATCTCTCGTGCACCTCGAGACGCCTCTTTGTAACGCACGAAATCAGGCGGAACGAAGATGGCCTCCGGGCACAGTCGCTCAGCAGTGATTGCAGGCATCGCCGAGCGCACACCGAACTTCCGCGCCTCATAAGAGGCCGCACAAACAACAGACCGATTGCCCTTCCACGCCACAACCACGGGTTTGCCACGCAGATTGGGGTCGTCGCGCTGCTCCACAGAGGCATAGAACGCGTCCATATCGATGTGAACGATCTTCCGGGATATTGTTCGCTCGTCCATGATCATTGATTTAATTGGGGTGTTGAGTCTTCTCCTATTCTTCGCCTATTATAGGAACCGTGCCAGTTGCCGAGCAATTAAATTTCGATGTCCCGAGTGGCATCAGTCTGCGGAGTGAACTCAGTCTCCGCAGCCTCAGATTCGCGTCAGCAAATGGATTTCTGCATGAACAAACGGATGGGCAGGTTCCTAGCATCATCTTTGGGCGGGACGACAATGGTCGGCAGGGCAACTTCCACCCGGCTGTATACCGTAGAATTTGTGGCGATCGAGAGTGGAGCAGGCGTCTCGAAAAAGTTCACACCGCGTCGAAGCGGTCGCGAGTTCGCGCCAATTGGCAGTGGAAAGAACTGGACTGCGCAAATAGCTCCGACGCACTACTCATGAACATCTTTTGCCATCCAGAGGTCATGACATCCCCGAACGTCCGAGCAATGCTGGGGGTCGAATCGAATGCGGTACCGGAGTTTGGATTCAAGCCACGCACACCTTTGGAAGGAAGCAGACGAGACAATACCGAAATCGATATGAGGGTCGATAACCTTTTAGTCGAGGCGAAGCTCACTGAGTCAGATTTTCAGTCGGCCAGGTTCGACCTGATCTCCCGCTATCGTGATCTGGAGACAGTCTTTGATCTTTCAGAACTTTCAGTGCGGAAGAATAAGCAAAGCTGTTATCAATTGATTCGAGACACTCTCGCGGCATACGCAATGGAATGCATCCCGCTGCTTGCGATCCATGCTGTGCCCAATGGCGAAAATGCAGTTGAAGCACTCGTGATTTGAGAGGGAGAACAATGATCGACCACATCATTCTGACTGTCAGCGATGTCGAACGTTCGCTGGCCTTCTACGAGGCGGCGCTGAAGCCACTTAACATCAAATTCTTCATGCCGTACAAGGGCGAAGGCGGTCATCCCGATCTGTGGGGATTTGGTGATGGCAAGAGAGCCTTCTTCTGGCTCAAGCAAGGAAAGCCTGATCCAGCTTCCATTCACTGGGGGTCATGGCGGAAGACGAGGGTAAGGTCGACGAATTCTACAAGGCCGCAATCTCAGCTGGCGCCAGAGATAATATTTCACCCCGTGCACGGCTGGAATACTATACGGGATACTATGCCGCTGATGTATTTGACCCTGACGGGTATTCGTTCGAGGTCGTCCATAAGAGCTAATGATGGAACAGCACATCACTAGGTTGTGCACGAGAAGAAAGCGTCGGCAAAGGCTGCCATGGCTAACGGTTCGCTGATGTTAGAGAGAAATCGAGATGCAACATCGTGCGGGTCTCTAGCGCACTGACGATCTAGGCCCGTACGACCAGCATGGATCGGGTTTGCACAAGCAAAGCCACTACGGTGAGCCACAGAACTGCAGACATCATGAGGCCGACACACAGTAGCCGCATGCCAATGTCGGGCACCAGGAGGCAACAAAACACTCCAAGTACGGAGAGCACTCCAGTCCAATAGTAAAGTGGCACGTGGAATAGGCGCGCCAACGGGATGAAATGCACGCCGACGATGACGGCGGCTACAACCGGAATCCAAACACCCAGACCATGGCTTCCTAACAATCCTGCAGAGAGACCGATCAACCCGCCTTCGACGCCAAATATGATCCCGAATAACCTGCCAGTGCGTTCCCCTTCGGCCGCTTCGACCGGATCATCGAATCTCGTGATCTTCCTCGACGTCATAAGCCGGACACCACAAAGCCCAAGCAGCGCAATAGTTGCCGCGGAGCCTGCTGGAATTGACCATTCGGGGCGACCATGCCAGTTGACGAGCGCCACAATGCACCACAAAGCGCCAAAAAGTGTAAGAATAGCTGCGCCTCCGACTTTTCCACGGATACGCTCTTGTGTTTCCATGCCGCGATCATACGCGCTTCGGACGCCATCCACCTGGAACACTTTTTTCATGTATCAAATTGACGTAAGTCGGCAGCAATTCAATGCCGACCCGGCACTCAAATCTGCCTTTGAAAGAACACTAGGGTATCTGACCGCTCGCATGGTGCCAGCCGCAGTTCAGTTGCGCGATGAACTCGGGCGTTAGAAGTTCCCTACGAGACTGAAGTTGAAGAGGTTGCAAAGGCGAGACTAAGGGAGGCAAATATTGACAGCGATTGCAGCTACGAAATGGCCTTGCGAAGTCAAGAGACAACGGTGGTCGAAATCCACAAAGCAGATAGGCCGGCTTCAGGCGTCTCTATGCGCGTCGCTGTAAATATCCCTCAAGCAGCGCAACGAGTTCATCCGTAAGCAACGGAGTGGTTAGGAGTCCGGGTCGTTCCACGGCAGCCGCGTGAATTACGGCATGGATAGTAACGCGTGATATAAAGACCGCAATCTCCGCATCAGGAACGCCTTTGAATTTACCCGCAATCGCGTCTTTCCAGATACTAGCAATCTCCTCAACTCTGGAGCGGGAACTCAGTTGACGTATTGAGCGCGGCAACTCTTCTGACAGGGCTTTGTGCAAACGGGGTGAGGCAGCGTGCTCCTCGACCGCCGCCAATATAGTTTCTCGCAGTACAGAACGAAGCGACTGTGCTTCTCCCGAGGCAAGAATGACCTCTCTGAGCCTTCTGCGAGCGCTCTCCCCGTGTAGTCTTTGGATCTCCACTGCTATTGCCTCTTTGTTCGGGAAGTATTGATACAGAGATGCGATGTTGACCCCGGCACGTTTGGCAATGCGATTTGTTGTGAATCCTTGCCATCCGTCCTTAATCAGAATGTAAGTCGCTGCGTCAACAATCGCCTGAACTGTTTGCTGAGCTCGGCCTTGTTGTGGTTCTTTCCTAGCTGAAAGGCGTCTCTTCATAATTGGCGTACCTGTCGCCAAATGTAAGTATAAGTAATGTAAGCATTAACTTACAATACATGCTGTGCGGAGGTGCTTATGAAGTTTCAGCGTCTTTGGGCTGGTTTGCTTGGAACAGGGTTCCTGGTTGTAGGTGTGCTGCGATTCATTCGTATTCAAGGCGTCACAGATCTGTCTGTCCCCCAACCGATTCATGGCGCAATCCACCTGATAACGGGAGTCGCATTGTTCTGGGGTGCCGTCAGGGATAGGGGCAAGTATGCAGAACTCGTCAATCGCTGGGTCGGTCTATTTTTTGTAGTTCTCGGCCTTCTGGGATTACCTGGTGTGGTGCTGTACGCCGATAATTCCTTGCATCTTTTCGTAGGCACGGTCTCAGGCGCGATAGGCTGCTTGAGTCCTTGGTCTAGATTTTGGCAAAGTCGGAGCGCTCGTGTTCACGGATGGGCGACATGGGTCTTGGCTGCCCTGTTGGCAGTCACCTTTGTAATGGCAGGATTTCCGAAGCTCTTGGGAAATCCCAGGATGGTCGAAGAATTTCAGCGCATTGGGCTAGGCCAATGGCTTCGCTATGTCACCGGTGGACTAGAGGTCGGAAGCGCAGTGTGCCTTCTTGTTCCTCGCTTGAGACAGCCGGCGTCAGCGATCCTGACCTTGACGATGATTGGCGCAGTCGCGGCTAATCTCGGAAGCTTGAATCGATCTGCAATTTTGCCCGCAATGTTGATGATAATGACTCTCGTATTGCTGGGTTGGAGTTCCAAAGGAATGGACAAAAGCGTATCGCACAATGCATCTCAACAGGACTCCTTGAGCGTGAACTAAATGAGGTTATTGATTCGGGGCTCGCGATCAGGAGTGCATCGCCGCAAGGAATCTGATTGCCGATCCCGAACGCCTTTGACGTTTCGGGTGACCGTTTGGAGTGGCCGACGCGTCAACCTGAACTCTTCATTCGGAACCGCTGTCTCAGGTGGGGCTTTCCAAATAGATAAAGCTCAAAACATGATTTAGGTGCTGCGCTCAAGATCGGGCAAGCTCCTTGCGCGCGATGCGCAAGAAGTTCTCCGCTATCGGGTTGGTAAGCCCTGGTCGGATCGCAACGTCGATACTGGTGCGTGCGTTGCTTGAGATCTCGCGGAACTCCGCACCGGCAACCGTCAGTCTAGTCATGCAAGCCGGTGCGAGCGATACCCCGATACCTGCGGCAACCAGACGAAACAATGTCGGGAACTGTGGCGAGTATTGCACGATGTTGGGAATGAAGCCCGCGCGCTTGCAGCAGTCTATCGTACGGTCATAAGCCAGCGGCCCCATGTAGCGTGCGAAGAGCACGAAAGGCTCGGCGCGAAGATCGGTGATGCGGAGTGACTTTCTCGCCAAGAGCGGATGGGCGTCAGGTAATACGGCGACATATCTCTCACGCACAATCGTTTCCGTTGCGAGTCCTTCCTGGTCCTCTCCATCGCGTAGAAATGCGAGATCCAGAGAGCCATCATTAAGTGCATCAACCTGCGCGGAGGTCCACATTTCACTTAACTGAAGCTCTACACTTGGATAATTCCTGCGAAACCGGCGAATTGCGGCTGGCAACTCCGTGAACATCACAGAGCCAGAAAAGCCGATTCTGAGGGTGCCTTCATCCCCTCGGCCCACGCGGAGGACCTGCACCAGGTCGTCATCGACGCGAGCTATTGTTGCGCGCGCGCGCTGCACGAGAAGTTCTCCAGCATCCGTGAGTTTGACACCGCGCGTAGTGCGTATTAAGAGATCGAGCCCCAGCAAAGATTCGAGCCGGCGAATCTGTTGACTCAGCGCGGGCTGAGCAATATGTAGTTGCTTCGAAGCGCGTGTGAAATGCAGAGTCTCCGCAACTGCGAGGAAGTAGCGCAAATGTCTCAGCTCGACCTGATCATTCATAAGCAAATCGTATCAATGCTGCGCTTTTCGATATTGGACTTATTGGAGGAGGAGTGCAAAAGTTATGACAGAGGTTGAATTGGATAGCCATGTCTGAAGGTCTGAATACACCACGGGAAAAGGTCAACGAAGAAGTTCGGTATTTTGCTCCCGATACAGAACACGCAGCCGACCTTCGTGCGATGGCGCGCAGATGTTTCGCAGATACCTTCTCGCACCTCTACGACAGTGAGCCTTTCGACGAATTCCTTGACCATGTTTACGGCGAGCGAGGCTCCATGTCGAAGGATCTTCTCGATCCCACCATGGAATGGCTCACTGCGGAGGCGGGCGGGCAGATCATAGGTTATGCAAAGCTTCGCGAACTCGGCGCACCCGCGCCGAATCCGCAAAAAGGAGCGTTGGAACTCCAGCAGATTTATGTGTTGCGCGAGTGGCAGGGACTTGGAGTGGCCGGGCGGCTTATGCAATGGGCCTTAGACCGTGCCCGTGCACTCGGTGCGCCAGAAATATATCTTACGGTCTTTGATCACAACGAGCGAGCGAAGCGGTTTTATACGCGGCACGGTTTTACTGAAGCTGGCCGTTGCACATTCCAATTGGGAAATAGGGTCGACGATGACCGCGTCTGGCAAAAAGCCCTCTGAACGCTTTCAGTTCAGCGGCTCACGTCTCGGATGCCTTCCGAAGCGTACCTCGACGATAGCGGAGTAGCTTTCGATGCGTTCCTATGGGGACATCCATCCGCCGGAACTCCTCTAAAGGGATCTCCACATCTGGAGATCTCTAACGCGGAGGCAGAAACTTGATCAGGACCTGGTCTTTCGCTCCCGCTAAGTAATAGGCAATCAGAACAGCCGGGTCCGTCGAAGATTCGTTGTCATATCGCTCGACGGTCGTATTCGCCGGCTCGTAGATCGCCTGCCCAACGGTATAGCGCTGCTGAATTTGGCCTTCTATCTTAACCAGGAAAACCCCCGACTCAACATAGCCGATTACCGGGACGGGATGCATATGTCGTCCGGTGATTTGTCCGGGTTTGAAGTCAAGACGAGTGACCTGTACATGATCGACTGTCTTGCTCGGTGAGACCTCGGCGGTGAGTATCGGCGTTCGCTTGATCTCTGGAGCCGTTTGGGAATTCGTCATAGCAGTACCTCCAAGAATCGATGCCGCACACAGAAGAATTAGAGTTCGGTTCATGACAACCTCACTTTCTGCCTTGGGCTGGAATCGATGCCCAAATCGATGAGCCATTCTTTGATATTGGAACCAATAACATCCGGATGGTCCTCCTGCAGATAGTGAAGGCCAGAGCTAAGCTGTACCACTCTACAGTTCTTGAGTCCGTTCGCAAAGCTCTCAGCGAAAGCGGGCGAGACCAGAGCGCCTGGATTACCCACGAAAAGCAGCTTCGGATAAGACGACTCCGCCAGGGCATGGTGTGCCTTCTCCATCGTCGAATTGACATCAGCTGGTTTTCCTTCGATCGGTAGCTCGTTCGGAAAACGCCAAGTAGGTATTCGCGATTCAGGAGTCGGAAAAGGTGCTCTGTAAACAGACATCTCCTCTTCCGTCAGCTTCCGAACGGTTGCCGCTGGAAGCACGCCTTCGACAAATGCATTGCCTTCGAGGATCATCTCCTCGCCGACACCGGGAGTCCTGAATTTCTGGAAGGTTTCAATCTGCTCTGGGTGAAAGTCATTCCAGGTAGGCATCGGCCGGATGAACTCCATGAAAGCTAGTCCGCGAATGAAATCGGGCCGGCGAGCTGCCAGATCGAATGCCAGTCCGGTTCCCCAGTCTTGCGCGATCACGAACGCTGAGGTGATTCCCGCCTGTTCGAGAAACGCATCGAAGTACCGTACATGATCGGAAAACCGGTACTCGATGTCGGGTTTTCCCGATTGTCCAAACCCGATGAGATCCGGGGCGATGCAGTGCGCCACCGGCGCGACCATCGGAAGAATCTTCCGCCATATGTAAGATGAGGTCGGGTTCCCGTGCAGAAAGAGCACGACGGGGGCTTCGCTGTCCCCCGCTTCACGGTACGCCATCGTGGAACTCAGAACCTTGACATGCGGCAGCGCAATATCAGAATGGATCGTCATTTCTGCTCCTTGAAAACTGTTTGGAAGATGATTTTTCGGAATCGATCTAGCGCGGCAGGTCCGCGTTCCACCTTCATGCGAAGAATTGCCCCCTCCCACGAAGAGAGGAGAAATTCGGCGAGATCCGTCGGATCAAAGGTTGAGTCGATCTCACCGATGGCTTGGGCTTCAGCGATACATGACGCAAAGGGCGCACGCCATTCCTTAAAGATTGCTTCCAACCTTTGGCGTAAAGGTTTGCTCTGCGAAACGGTTTCAAGGCTGAAGTCACCAATCAGACAACCGCGATTCCACTTCTCGTCTGCCAGGACGCCGCTGATGATTTCGAGATAACGCTCGAGACGCTGCCGGGGAGTAAGAGATTTGTCGTCCAAAGCCTCTCGGACATGCCCTTGAAGGTTGGCAAAATAGCGGTCCAGAACTTCCTTGGCGAATTGCTCTTTGGAGCGAAAGTGATTCGTAAACGAACCATGGGGAGCGCCTGCGGCGGCGCAAATGTCGCGTACCGTAGCTCCCATGTATCCCGATTGAAACATCACCTTGAGGCCGGCATTGAGAATGTCTTCGCGAAGTGAAGGCTGCATGTAAACAATAATACGCACGAGCGTATTAGGTCGTCAAGGGGAAATACTCGACGTCTTAAGGTCGTTGCGACGAATGCCGAACCTATTCACGCGCTCGCAGCAGATAAAGACTTCCGGTTCATGGGATGATCCGTTTGTCCTCTAAGTCTTGGAATATCTTCAGGAACATCTGTTCGGAATCGACATACTCCTGAAAGCCAAACCTTCTCGCCTTCGATCCGTCCGCAAACAAGTCATAGTCCCAGGAGAAGACGAAGTCTCCGAAACCCCACGATGATACGTCACTGTACGGATGAGCTCGATTGCGTCTGGAAGGTGGTGGAAGCCGTTGATCAACCCCTTCTCAAAATGACCGTCATTTACTTGAAACAGTCGTTTCAATAATGTATCTTGAATGGATGAGCCGTCCAGTCGACGAAGAGCGCCCGGTAGAACTGCGCGCAGCCATTCTCCAATACCTGATCGAGCACGGGATCACAGATCTGTCCCTTCGACCACTAGCGAAAGCCGTTCGATCTAGCCCCCGCGCTTTGCTCTATCACTTTGAGTCGAAAGAGAATCTTGTCATATCCGTATTGGCCGACATGAGGCAACAGCAAAGATCACTTTTCGCTCAGATACGGACCGAGACATTTGCCGAGGCGTGCGGCGAGATGTGGAAGACTTTGAGTTCTCCCGCGTTTGAGCCGCATGCGCGTTTGTTCTTTGAGCTGTATGGACTCGCCCTGAGACAGCCTCTGCTGTACAAGGGTTTTCTCGCGTCCGCCGTCGACGACTGGCTTGAGTTTACGGTGAAGCAGTTACGGAAAGCCGGCTACCAACGCCGTGAGGCGATATTGGTTGCGACAACTGTACTCGCCGGTTTTCGCGGTTTCTTACTTGATCTGTGTACAACGCAAGACCGCCTGCGTGTGAATCGTGCGGTTTCCGTGTGGCTGCAAACCCTCGACACAATTGTGCCGACAAGAAAGGCGTAGCAAATGCTCACAACAGACCGGCGATCCGCGCCGACAATAGTTGCTCTTTTGCTTATTCTGACGATCCCGGGCCTGCCGTTGTCGAAGTGGGAGAACGAATTCGCTGGGGTAAGTCACCTCGTCGGCTACGAGGTCATCTGGTGGATTCTCACGCTTTCGGTTCTCTTCTACGTGCGACGCGTAGAATGCCGTCCGCTGAGTTCGATCGGGTTTCGAAGTGTCAGTCTGAAGGATTTGCTGATCGGTCTCGGTGCAGGGATTGTAATGATTGCCGGGCTCGCCGGAATTTACTACGGCGTGCTGCCCGCGTTGCATTTGTCCGAAAGCCCGCAAGTAAATCAATTGGTGGCTACCCCCTTCTGGTGGCGACTCATCTCCGTAATCCGAGCAGCTATTGGCGAAGAGGTAATTTTTCGAGGGTTCGGCATCGAACGAGGCCGTGAACTTTTCGGAAGCTTGCGCATCGCAAGCGCTCTCTCCTGGATCGTGTTCACCTTGGAGCACATAGCCACATGGGGATGGTCACACGTACTAGTCGCGGGATTTGGAGGTTTGCTTCTAACGCTTCTTTATGTGTGGCGACGGAATCTCTGGATAAACATCATTGCCCATTTCGTTGTTGATGGAGTATCTGTCCTGTTGGCATAACACTCCAAGGAGCCTACGCATTGATAGAGTTTGGTTCGGTATCACTAAAGCTGTCTGGGGCGGATCTCGTGGCATTGACCATGCTCGGACAACGGCACCAAAGCTTGAATGCTTGTCCGACCACGTTCAAGGGCTGCCAGTCGTTCAACCGCTATCCCTTCAGCAAGCACCAACTCCGGAACAGAAATTCCAATGAGGGAAAGAGCCGCGCGCACATACGACTCGGCATGCTCCATCGCATTCGAAAATCCGGTCGCACCGTAAAAGCCTCCGCGAGTTATTACCAAGATGACTCGTTTGGCTCCCGCCAATCCTTTCGGTCCATCCGAGGTGTAGGTGAAGGTTCTGCCAGGTATAAGGATCGCGTCGAACCAGGACTTCAATTGAGCCGGGATTCCGAAGTTGTACATGGGAACTCCCAAGACAATCGCATCTGCAGACAAGAACTCACTCAGCGCTCTCTCTGTCACACTTCGCGTCGACCTCTCCTCCTCCGAAAGCATGTCGGACGCGACGGCAGATGGGTGCGAACTAGGCATTGTCCTGAAATTCATGTAAGGAATATGGTCAGTTATCAGGTCGCGATAGACGATCGTCGCCGAAGGATCCTGACCTCTGAGCCGTTCCACAATCTCAGTACTGAGAAGACGGCTTATGGAGTCGGATGGCGAGATTCCAGAATCGACGTGCAATATGTTCATTGGTTTTCTCCCGAGTTCGCAAATCCGTTGAATTCAGCCATTTGTTCCCACTGCAGCCGTTCCGGGGGAGACGCAAGCCATGTTTCCAAACCCTTAAAGAAAGTCTTGCCTTCCGCGAGTGTTGGTAGCGGGTTCTCCATGCCCTCAGACAAGTGCAGGATGCCCAAGAACTTTATCCCATCATTCGACTTACATATGGTGTATCGAATCCCACAAAACGCTGCCTCGCGGAGCGCCGTCGTAATTCCACTAGCAGCACTCTCGAACTCTTTCCCGTGTTTATCTTTCACATTGAAACGGACTGTTTGTCTCGTGACCAAGAGGTCTCCTTTCTCTGAGGCAGGAGCGATAAATCTTGCTCGCTACTGTCACAGAAGCAACGATTGAATCGTCAATCCTATGACGAACGAGCAGAGCGGAGTGTGACAAGAGTGGAGAGTCGAGTGGATTGGATCCAGCGGTTTGAGGAACGTAGGCCATATCTGCGTTCCATCGCTTTTCGCGTGCTTGGGTCGGTCGCCGAGGCTGAAGATGCGGTTCAGGAGACTTGGCTAAGGCTGAACCGCAGTGTTGGTGAACAGGTAGACAATTGGGAAGGCTGGACCGTCACCGTCCTGACCCGCATTTGCCTCGATGTACTGCGGCGACGCAAAGTACGATCCGAGGAAAGTTTCGAACTCGAAGGGAAGCTGGGAAGCATAAGGTCCGGAATGCTTGATCCGGAACAAGAAGCGGAAATGGCGGAGGCCGTGGGTGTCGCTCTGCTTGTAGTGCTCAATACTCTTGCCCCACCTGAGCGCCTCGCCTTCGTCATGCACGATATGTTTGCCTTTGGATTCGAGGAAATCGCAATTGTTCTAGAACGAACTCCGGCGTCGGTGCGCCAACTCGCCAGCCGCGCCCGCAGGAGAATCCGAGGTGCTCCTCATCAGTCCCCGCGAAAACTTAAGGACCAGAAAGTCATCTCTTCGTTTCTCACCTATCTCCGCGCAGGAGATGTAAATGGCATTATGAGTGTTTTGCATCCCGAGGTGATCCGCGGTGCCGATGCCGCAGCAGTTCCACCTCCAGGCGAACTGTTGATCGTCGGTAAGAGCAAGGTAGCCCAAGAAGCAGCTACAAATGTTTCAAAGGCGAAGTTCTGCCAGATGGCTCTCATCAATGACCAGGTTGGAATTGTCGTCGCACCGCATGGGCAGTTGGTAATGGCACTACTCTGTATCGTCGCGAACGAACAGATCGTCGAATTCAACGTGATTGCCGAACCAAAAAAGCTGATGGAACTCGAGATAAGACTCGTGCCAGATCTGGTTTGACGGCTACGGGTATCACCAGAGTTCATCCAAAACGTAAACGTGGTCAGTTCTCATTTCCCAAAGGAGACATTGTGAGAAATTTCGGAGTCTGGATTATAGCGACGGCCCTGTCTGCGACCGTCCACGCACAGGTAAGCCCAACTACCCGCGACTCTCCGCAACACGCGGTGTCATCCCACGTTTCAATAGAGGCCCCAATGCGGAGCGGTCGTGCCGCATTGCATTATGGCTGGCAGACTGTCGATGGTATTAATTTGTTCTACCGTGAGGGTGGGCCGGCTAACGCACCGACACTAGTGTTCCTCCACGGAAGCCCCACCTCGTCGATCATGTATCAAGCTGTGATGGAGCAACTCGCGGCTACCGGCAAACTACATGTCATCGCCATGGATTACCCGTCTTACGGTTATTCGGATGCGCCGGATCGCCGGCAGTATAGTTACACCTTCGAACATATTGCCCAAACAGTAGCCCGTTTTCTCGTGGCTCGGAATATCCAGCGATACGCCCTTTATATGCAGGACTATGGTGCGCCAATTGGTTTCCGCCTTATCCAGGCGGCTCCGAACTCCATCTCAGCAATCATCGTGCAGAACGGGGTCATCCATCTCGATGGTTTTCCAGCTGCACAAGACCCGGATAGCAAGCTCAATAAATACTGGCGTACACGCGATCTGGCAAGCGACCAGCAGTTCGCCAAAGAAGCAGCGCAAATGCCTTTTCCCAGTTCGGCGAACTGGACACAAGGACCGAATATCACCCCTGACAATGAACTCCTGACGATCATTTCCCAGCAACGGCCAGGCGTCGTCGATGCGCACCTTGATCTTTGGTTTGACTACCGTTCGAACATGCCGTTGTATCCCGCCTGGCAAAATCTATTGAGGTCTCTAAATGTGCCTGTTGAAGTAATTTGGGGTAGTCACGACAACTACTTTACCGTCCCGGGTGCGCTGGCTTATTTGAGGGATGCCCCAAAGGCTGAAATACATATTCTCGATGCTGGGCATTTTGCAACTCTAGAAGATCCCGATGCAATTGCTACGCTTGTTGCAGGGTTCACGTCCTGCCACGATCTGCGGTGATGGTAGCGAATGCTGCGGGGACTGATGCAGCGTTTATCTGGGCACGCAGCACCACAACGATCCGGAGGGATAAAGGATGAAGAGTCTGTTAAGTGCTTGGTCTGGAACTCCCGCGACTGAGCAAATCGTAGTGTGGCCGAACGTCACGACCTCATTTCGGTAGCTGTGTCGGTAGAGGACATCATTTGTGTGATGTCATTCTTCCATCACGCGGGAGACTGTCAACCTTTCAAGACTAATGGCCATTACTCAAAGCCGGCGGAGTCGCTTTTGTTGGTGGCCCGTCGTGCCGAAGAGCAGCGCTTCCAATCATTGCGATGAACAGGCAAACAAGTGTGACTGCTGCCGTTCTTATGAAGGCGCCGCGTATCGTCGGTAGGCTGAGACCATCTTTTCGGCGCAGTGCGAACAAGCCTCCTAGCAACACGATGCTGATCAGCGATCCGATCGCGCCCGTGCTGTCGTTGACTGGGTCTCCATTATGGACGTGCGTCAACAAGGCCCCAAACATATCCATTGCCAGACCGGCCAGCGCCGGCATGACAGTCCATGGGATAAGCACTCCTATCGCTCCGAGAACTTCCGCGATGATAATGAACTTCAGAAACGTAACGGAATAACCCGATTGGGAAAAGAACTCGGTCATCGGAACCATGGCAAAAGCCTTACCGATCCCCGCGAGAGCAAATGTAAATGCGAGCGCCACGCATTTTGCGTTAAGAATGCTAGAGCTTGTCAGAAAATCGCGAGCGTCCTGGCGACGAATTGCCAATCCGAATAGGGCTCCAAATGTTAACCCAAGAAGATCGCCTATGCATCCGCCGACTGTACTCCATGGTTTGGCATGGCTCCCGAGCATGCTCTCTGTAAAAACGCCTGCTCGAAGCACTGATAAAACAATTGCAACTATGTAGTAACCACGCGCCAGTCGGCTCGAAGATACGCCTGCAGTCGATCTGCTTAAGAGAGCGCCCAGAGTAAAACCGGCGAGCATCACTGCCCCTATGTAGTCCACTCGATAAAGCATTTCTGATCCTTTCTCTCAACCCAGGGTTCAATTCAGGACGTCTCGCATACCGCTAGTCTTCTACGTCGCATCTTAATCAGCTCTTCACCTACGTTTTCGCTCCAACGACGAGGGATCACGCCGAGGCCCAGATGGGAGGACAGCCAGTCTTCACGATCTTTAGGCGCCCTAGTTGTTAGTCCCGGCATTTAATGGTGCATACTTTTCTGAGCGCGAGAATAAGGCACTATGGGCCAGGTTCTACATCGGAGCGCCACAACGACAGAGGCGGTTCGTCGAGCGATACAACATAGTCAAGAGAGCATGCGGTTGTTGACCCGGCTAGAAGGGCTATTTTCGAGGAGTTGATCCGGCATGCCGGGATCCGATCACTCTCAGTTTTCGGCCGCAATCAGTGATGAATAGACGGCTGGGTCATCTCCGCGTTCCCATAATGATTGCCGATTCGACCATCGCGGATGAAGTCACGCATCATCTCGAAATAACCGGCCGTGAAGCGGGTCGAGACGCGCGTGCCGTCCGGCATCAGTTCGTATTCGGTCATGCCGTGTTCCACACCCGGATAGACCGCCAACGTGTAGTTCTTGCCCGCGCTGATCAGCGATTGGATCCGCTTGGCGGTCTCCGCGCTCGGCGCTTCCAGATCATCTGAGCCCAACACCCACAATTGCGGCGTGGTTGATGCCCGCAAGGTGGGCATCGGCTCGTAACGGAAGGGTGTATGGAAATCGAACTGCCTAGCTAGGGCATCGATCTGCGCCTTTTCTACAGGAAGGACCATGAACACGAAATCGCCATGCACGTCCTTGTACCAGGGGTCGGATTTGTATCTCTGGCGCAGCGCGTCGAACTCCTCATAGCCTTCCTTGCCGCCGGTTTCGATGACCCGTTCGCCCGCTCGCGCCAGCTCCAGCGCCTTCGCCGTATCGTCCGCAGGATGATGGTGGAAGTACATGTCAAGCGCGACGCTCTGCTGGTCTTCTTCCAGAACCGTCACGGCGAGGCCGAAGCTCACAATGGTGAAATCCACCGGCGCGAGGTTCGCAGCCAGCGGCGCAACCCATCCACCTTCGCTTCCACCCTGGTACCCAACACGGCCGGCGCGCGGGCCCGCGAGACGACGGGCCTCTCTCATCGCCAGCACCGCATCGTTGGCGAGCACATCGAAATCCTGGGTGTAGATGCCGCCGGATGCGCCGGTGCCGCGCTTGTCATACACAAACGCGCCAACGCCCTGAGCCGGGAACATACGCTGAAGTGCGTAGAAGTCGAGCGCCGAGTCATGCTCCGAGCCATGAATCAGCACTACCACCGGAACCTTGCCGATGCCTTTGGGCATCACTAAACGACCGACTAGCTTGGTACCGCCACTTTCGAACGTCGTCTCGCTGACATCGAATGCGATGCGCTTTCCGGTCTTGTTGCCAAAGGAAATCTCGCCCTTGGTGCAATCGGAGAACGATACCGTTTTGCCGTCGGGCCTGTCGGTCCAGCCAAAGGTGCTGGTCCATGAGCCATCCTTGTTCTGTGTCAGATGGCCCGTCTCTCCGGTGAAGGCGCGCCAGCGCAGCGTATCCCCGTCTGAGGGCGCGACGTCGAGCGCCTGGCCGTCGCTCAACCGGTAGGAGCCGATACGGCAATTCTTCGTGGCGTCGGCCTGGGCTGTAACGGACAGCAGGAGAGAGAGCCCGCAAATCGCAGGCACTATCAGCGATTTCATGTGTGTGATTCCTCGAAAGCGATTAGGTCATACGACTTCGGTCGTGTACTCATCGAAAAGGACAATCGTTCCGTCCCAAAAGGTGATTCGTTGGATGAAATGACAACAAACTCATTCTGATTTGGTCTTCGATGTTTCTCTGCTCGTCGGCGGTTCCCGACGCGCTTACCTTTGCGGTCGAGCTGCTGTTAGTGAGTGTGCTTCTTGATCTCCTATCTCTACTGTTGGGCATTCCAGCGTGAAGATTACCGAGCGCTGCTATGCGTCTTTCTGCAAGGCAAGACAGGAGCAGTTCTCCGCGTCCGTCAAACTGGGACTGGATGGCGACAACTTTGCCGTCGCGGTTTTGTTGAGATCGGTTGTCACAATCCCCGCTTTTCCATCAGAAGCGCCAGATCAATGAGGCGGTTGGAAAAGCCCCATTCGTTGTCGTACCATGCGAGAATCTTGACCAGCCTGCCACCGATGACCAAGGTGGAAAGCCCATCAATAATGGACGAACGCGGATCGCCTCGATAGTCGCTCGATACCAGCGGCTCTTCGCTGTAGCCGAGGATGCCTTCGAGGTGGCCAGATTCCGCGGCCTCGCGAAAGGCGGCATTTACCTCGGCCACTGTCACTTCGCGCTTTAGAGTAACCGTCAAGTCGACGATGGAAACGAGGGGGACCGGAACCCGCAGGGAATATCCAGTCAGGCGTCCATCCAGTTCTGGGATGACCTTGCCGAGCGCTTTGGCGGCTCCGCTGGAATAGGGGACTATCGAAAGGGCTGCGGCCCGGGCTCCACGCAAATCCTTTTCCGGTTGGTCGAGCAGGACTTGGCTATTGGTATAGGCGTGGGTGGTGTTCATCAAGCCATACTCGATGCCGAAAGCTCGATGGAGCACCAGGGTCGCTGGAGCAAGGCCGTTGGTGGTGCAGCTTCCGTTGCTGACAACCTTGTGGCAAGCCGGATCGTATTGGTCATGGTTGACCCCCATCACCACCGTGATGTCGTCGTTCTTTCCTGGCGCGGAGATGATGACTCGCTTAGCTCCACCGTTCGTGATGTGCACCTCGGCCTTGGCCTTGTCGGTAAAGAAACCAGTGGCCTCGATCACGATGTCCGCGCCAACGCTCTTCCATGAGATCGATCCTGGATCCCTTTCTGAAAAAACACGGGTGGGTCTGCCCTCGATCACCAATTGGTTTTCACCTGCTTCGACTTTGGCTGGCAAACTACCCAGGAGCGAATCGTATTTCAAGAGATGGGCCAGGGTCTTGCTGTCTGTTAAGTCGTTGATCGCAACAACCTGGAAATCGCTTCGACCCAGAGCTGCGCGCAAAACATTCCGACCGATTCTTCCGAATCCATTGATACCTACTTTGACCATGTGTAGCTCTTTATTCTCCGTTCATCTCCAATCTAGCCGTGATGAAGGAGTGGCGTACATGACATTTAACGATCAATTTATGCCAACATGCAGAGAACAAAAGCGCTCGCGGTACTCCGTAGGGGTGAGTTGCAGGTTCCTCTCGAAAACACGGCGCAGTTTGAGGCTATTGCCGAATCCGGTGGCCACGGCGACCTGCTCGAGCCCTTCTGTACCTTGTTCCAGGCGTTGCCTGGCTGCATCCAGGCGCGCTTCTTCCACAAACTTCGCTGGAGGAGTGTCTGTCTCGCGGGTGAACACGCGTGTGAAGTTGCGCGGGCTCATGGCAACCCGGTCTGCCAGTTTCTCGACTGACAGATCGTGGGCGAGGTTCTCGAGAATCCAGGACTGGAGATCGCGGATCGGACCTGGTCTCTTGGCCTGGTTCAGGAGATAGCGGCTGAATTGGGACTGTCCACCGGGTCTGCGCAGGAACATGACAAGATCTTGCGCAACATCGCGGGCCAGGGTGAAGCCGTGGTCGTCTTCGACGAGGGCCAAGGTGAGATCGAAGCCCGAACTGACCCCGGCCGAGGTCCAAACCGTTCCGTCCTGGACATAGATCGGCCCTCTTTCAACTTTCACTTTGGGGAAGCGGGATTGCAAGGTGTCCAGCAACCGCCAATGCGTGGTGGCTCGGCGCCCATCGAGCAAGCTGGCTTGGGCAAGCAGGAAGGCTCCTGCACAGACGGAAACGACACGCCGTGCCTTGGAAGCTGCGCGGCGAACCCAATCCACAACGCATGCGTTTTCCTCTTCGGTCAAGCCCTTTCCCGTGATCATGATCGTGTCACGCTGAAGTTCGGGATCGAGGTCCGAGAGACGATGGTCCGCCAAGAGGTTCAATCCCGACTGCCCATGCACCACGCGATGGGGTTGAGTGGTGGCAATCGTCACTTCGTAGGATCGCTTGCGCGAATCCGCCGACTTCAGGCGGTTGGCATGCATCAGGATGTCGGCGATCCCCGCCGCTTCGAACAACATGCCCCCTTCGGGGACGATGACCAGGAACGTATGCATGTCCTTAATAATAGAAATAAAACAAAATAGGACAACCCAGTTCCGCAATCCTTAGAAAACGATCACTAGCAATGGCGAGCTTCAGCCACGGCTTTCTGCGGAAGGCGGCGGAGCCGCGTGATAGTCGTGAAGTATCCGAAGCAAACGTAGCAATTCTCGCCTGTCTGCTCGAGCCAATGGCGCCAACGCACGGTCCTCCGCCTCAGCGAGGCCATCCTTCAGACGCTCGAAGCGAGCTTTGCCCGTTTCTGTCATCTCAACAATATTCTGACGGCGGTCTTCGGGGTCTGAAACACGCGTGACTACGCCCTCTGCCTCGAGCGCATTGACAACCGCGTTCATATCGCTGCGATCGATGTTCGTCCGCCGACAGAGGTCGGCCTGCGAGATGGCCCCAAACGCATCGAGCGTTGCAAGCACGGCGAGCTGGTAGCGATGAGTCCCCTCCACAGCAAGGGCTTCGCTCACGACCCTGCCGACTAAGATGGCCGTCTGATTCAGCAACCGAGACGCTAGATTGCGCCATAGAGGCGCTTGGCCCGCATGTCTAGTGATGTCCATCGCGCCCCGAAAAAGATTGGTGGCACCAACGATTTTCTCGTTGGCTACACCGGATAGTCATGCTACTTTATAACAGATCGTTGGTCGCGCCAACGATATAACCGGAAGATATTGCTCTTCCGAGCGGTTCGTCGATTCCTGCGCGCCACGAAAGGTGCAGGCTGAACGACGTCTTGTGTCCTGATCGGTTTCTTAGAAAGCGAAGTGAGAAATAACCATGGCGAGAGTACATGTTTTACGAGGCCAGGACCGCGTGTTCGGCTTTACGCTCGATGAGCAAGGGACGAACCTGCCTCTGCAATATGGTCCTTGGACCACCTTCAAAACGATAGAGCTGTACCACGACGAACCCTATCAAGGCGTGGATGTAAGTGCTTGCTTGGACGACATCAGCAAGTATGGATTTCACTTGACCGCTGCGCATAAGCGCATCACCGACGTTGCGTTGCGTTGCGTGCCGGTCAAGGGCGAACGAGCGTTGGTCCTCGGTGGTGGCGGAGCGGCAGGCAATGCATGGCTGATCGGCGTCATTGCCGGTCTATTCGAGGCCGGGTTGGATGTGACCGAGGCTGATCTGATCATCGGGACGTCTGCCGGATCGACGGCCGCGGCCCAGATAACTAGCGCGACTCCGACCCAATTGCTTGCCGAGATCCTTTCCGCTGCGCCCCAGCAGCGGAAAGGTCCGGTCGTCTCCGACGGTGGACGCGCTCCGGTTGGGCCAGGGGTCGACCATATGGAGAGAACCAGCCGAATCATCGATGCCGCTAAGGATACGGCTGATATGCGCCGCAGAATGGGTGCGGCGGCGCTCGAAATGGATGGTGCGTCGGACAGTTCTGCGCAGACGCAGTGGCGCGCCACCGTCGCTGCTCGGTTGCCGAGCAAACTCTGGCCGCAACGGCGGATGCTCATCCCGGCCGTCGATGCGGATACCGGTGAACCGGTCGTGTTCGACCGGCACAGCGGAGTCGATCTGGTAGACG
>Ga0302315_10001425_pt1 | contig 24071 bp, 9 predicted proteins | sample III_Palsa_N3_1_FD_200532 | JGI IMG/M metagenome (GOLD analysis project Ga0302315, IMG submission 200532) | Peat permafrost microbial communities from Stordalen Mire near Abisko, Sweden - III_Palsa_N3_1 | ecosystem: Environmental > Terrestrial > Soil > Palsa > Peat permafrost | place: Sweden...
ATTGGGACGAACCTGAACAGATGGGCTCCTGAAGATTTTGCTACGGCGAAGACGATGATTGCCGCTTATAAGGACGTTCGCGAGACGGTGCAGCATGGGGCGTTGTACCGGTTGGTTTCGCCGCAGGGCAATAGTCCGTACTCGGCTACGGAGAGTGTGTCGCAGGATCGGAAGCAGGCGGTGTTGTTTGCGTATCTGCATTCGAGCGAGTTTGGGTATGAGTATCCGCGGCTGTTTTTGCAGGGGCTTGATCCGAAGGCGAGATATAGCGTGCGGAGTATTTCTGGGACGATGGCCGCGGATACGCTGACTACGGCTAGTGGTGATTACTGGATGCGCCATGGCGTGGATGTGGTGATGCGGGGAGATTTTCAGGCTGCGGGGTTTGTGCTGGAAGAGAAGTAGAGAGATTAGAAATTAGAGATCAGAGATTAGAGGCGTGGCAATGGAGAAGATGGCGGTGTTAAGGGGTGGGCGTTGGGGAGTTTTTGTTGCGGGTTGTTTGGGGGTTTCGGCTTGTTACGGGTTGCCGTTTCATTTGCGGGCGAATCAGCGGGTGAATCCGTTGGGGATCGATACGCCGCGGCCGGCGCTTTCGTGGCAGAGCAATGCGACGGAACGGGATTGGAAGCAGTCTGCTTATGAGATTTTGGTGGCGAGTTCGGTGGAACAGCTTCGGAATGGACATGCGGATGTTTGGGATAGCGGCAAGCAGATGTCTTCGGAGTCGGTGGATATTGCTTATGGTGGGCCGGTGTTGAAGGCGAGGCAACGTTGCTACTGGACGGTGAAGACGTGGGATGCGAAGGGTGTGGCTTCGGTCGCGATGGAGCCGGCGGTGTGGGAGATGGGATTGTTGCAGCCGGGAGATTGGCGGGCGCAGTGGGTTCGGCGGGAGAATGCGCAGGAGCTTGAGGCGCTGAGGAAGATTCAATGGCTGTGGTTGCCGAATGCTGATCATGAGCATGTGCTGCAAGGGACGACGGCGGAGTTCAGCTATACGCTGCACCTGGATAAGAAGCCCGATGCGGCTTCGCTGCATGTGTTGAGCAGCGGTAAGTTTACTGCGCTGGTGAATGGTGTGGAGACGGGGCACAAGAGCGATTGGTCGGCGTTCGATTGGGAAGAGATACGCGATGCGTTGAAGTATGGCAGCGGGCCGGCGGGCGATAACAGCATCGTGGTGCGGGTGGAGGTTGCGAAGTCGGCCGATGCGAAGAAGATTTTTCCTTCGGCGATGGCGGTTGCTGTGAAGTTGGGTGAGGGTGGTGGTGAGAGGTGGATTGTGAGCGGCGACGGATGGATGGGGCGCGCGGGGACTACTGATGCGTGGGCACCGGCGCAGGAACTTGGCGGATTGAAGAGCCAGGTGTTTGGGGTGAGTATCGATCGGAAGACACCGGCTAGTGCGCCGGACCGGATTGTGTCGGGATCGTCGCTGCTGCGGAAGGATTTTGAGGCAAGAGGCAAGGTGGTTTCGGCGCGGTTGTATGTGACCGCGTTGGGAAGCTATCGCGCGTTTTTGAATGGCAAGCAGGTGGGTGAGGATGCGTTGACGCCGGGGTTTACGGACTATCGGAAGCGTGTGCTTTACCAGACTTATGATGTGACGGCGATGCTGGTGCCGGGCAAGAACACGCTGGCGGCGATGCTGGGAGCGGCATGGCATGGGAGCCCGCTGTTGTGGTCGGGGACACGGTTGTTTACAGGGCCAGATAGTTTGCGGGCGCAGTTGGAACTGACGTTTGCGAGTGGCGAGACGCAGACGATTGCGACGGATGATACCTGGAAGACGGCGGCTTCGCCGGTGGTGGCTTCGGAGATCTATGGTGGTGAGGCTTATGATGCGCGGCGTTACAAGGCCGGGTGGAGTGCGCCGGGGTTCGATGCGCGGAGTTGGACGCCAGCGATGGTGGATGCAGTGACGGGCGATATTGCGGTGACGGCGGAGACGGATCTGCCGGTGCATCGCGAGCAGACGGTTACGCCGGTTTCTGTGGTGATGGTGAAGGCGGGGACGCGTGAGGATGCGGTCTTCGACATGGGACAGAATATGGTGGGAACGGCGCGGCTGCGGGTGCATGGGCCGCGAGGCACTATTGTGAAGATGCGGTTTGCGGAACGGCTGAATGCGGATGGGACGATCTATACGGAGAACCTGCGCGATGCGGACGCAACGGATTTTTATACGCTGAATGGCGAGGGCGAAGAGGAGTGGACGCCGGCGTTTACGTTCCACGGGTTTCGATATGTGGAGGTGTCGGGGTATCCGGGCAAGCCTGCGTTGGCAGCGTTGCAGGGTGAGGTATTGAACAGCCTGCCGGCGAAGCCTGCGATGCGGCTTGAGACTTCGAGCGATCTGCTGAACCACATGGACCAGCTTGGGATGTGGGGGCAGCGGGGAAATTTTGTTTCGATTCCGACGGACTGTCCGCAGCGCGATGAACGTATGGGATGGATGGGCGATGCGGGGGCGTTTTGGCGGACGGGATCGTATAACTACGACATTGGTGCGTTCTCCGATAAGTTTATGCAGGACATTATTGATGCGCAGAGTGGGGATGGTGCGTTCTCTAATATCTCGCCGAATCTGCTGGTGGGTGGGGAAGGTTATCCGGGTGCGCCGGGTTGGGGCGATGCGGGGATTCTTGTTCCGTATGCGACGTGGCTGCAATACGGCGACCGATCGCTGCTGGAGAAGAGCTGGCCGGCGATGGAGCGGTGGATGGACTTTATTGCGAAGACGAATCCGAACTATCTAAGGCAGAAGGAGTTGGGTGCGAACTATGCGGACTGGCTGGCGCCGGACCCGCACACTCCTCGGGATTTGGTAGCTACGGCTTATTGGGCGTTGATCGCGGGACAGATGCAGACGATGGCGGCGACGCTTGGGCGCAGCGATGATGCGAAGAAGTATGCAGAGGTGGTCGACAGGATTCGTGCGGCGTATCAGAAGCAGTATGTGCATGAGGATGGGTCGATTGAGGGCGATACGCAGACCGGATATGTGGTGACGCTTTATACAGGGTTGGAACCGAAGGCGCTGGAAGCGAATATGACGGACCGGCTGGTGAAGAATATCGCGGCGCATGAGGGGCATTTGACTACGGGATTTTTGGGGACGCCGTATCTGCTGCCTACGTTGGATAAGGAAGGACGAGCTGATGTGGCCTATTCGCTGCTGCTTACGGAGACGTATCCTTCGTGGGGGTACATGGTGAAGAAGGGTGCGACGACGTGGTGGGAGCGGTGGAATGGCGATACGGGTGATCCTTCGATGAACTCGTATAACCACTATGCGTTTGGGTCGGTGATGTCGTGGGTTTATCGGCGGACGGCGGGGATCGATGTCGATGCGGCGGGTGCGGGATTTCATCATGTGGAGATTGCGCCGCAGGTGGATTCGCGTCTAACGCATGTGCATGCGGAGTATGACTCGGTTTATGGGACGATTGTGACAGATTGGAAGATGGGGGCGCAGCATGAACTACATCTGACGGTGCATGTGCCGGCTAACGCGACGGCTACGGTGCATCTGCCGGGGAGGCGGGTGGGGGATGGGTCGCTGAGCGAAGAGATTGGCGCGGGGACTTATGAGTTTGACGTGCTGCCACAGTAGCTGTGAGTATGATCGGCAGTGACAGAGGAAGTGGTGCATGAAGATTTTGACGGTGGTTCGACAGGTTCCGGATGCTGAGAGTAGCCTTCGCGCGGCGAATGACAGCATCGATCTGAGCAATACGCAGCTAGTGATGGATACGATGGATGAGTATGGCGTCGAACAGGCGCTGCGCCTGCGCGAGGCGGGGATTGGGATTGAGGTGATTGCTCTTGCAGTGGGGCGAGCTAGTAATGAAGAGATGCTGCGAAATGCTTTGGCGCTGGGGGCTGACCGGGCGATCCATGTGAAGACGGATGTGGTGCTTGATCCGGTGGCGCTTAGTGGGGTTGTGGCGAAGATTGCTATGGCGGAGGGTGTGGAGCTTGTGCTGTGCGGCGGGCGGCAGACGGATTGGGATAGCGAGGCGTTGGGTGCGGCAGTGGCCGAGCGGCTGGCCTGGCCGCAACTTACGTGGACGACGGAACTTGTGTTGAAAGATGGTGCGCTGACGGGGAGACATGATGTCGATGAAGGGAGCGAGGGGTTTACGGTTTCGCTGCCGTCTGTTGTTACGACGCAGCAGGGTTTGAATGAGCCTCGGTTTCCTACGCTGCCGAACCTGATGAAGGCGAGGAAGAAGGAGTTGCGGACGGAGGCGCTGGAGACTTATGGCGTTACCCCGATGGTAAGGGTGGTGAAGACGGAGATTCAGAGCCGCGAGAGACGGCATGAGATTACGGTGGTAGGTGATGATCCTGCGGGAGCGGCAGCGAGGCTGGTGGGGATTCTACGGACGGAACTGAAGGTGGTGGCATGATTCTTGTTGTCGCGAGTTATGGCAAGGAGCGGTTGAGTAAGGCTACGTATGAGCTGGTGGGTGCAGCTCGGCAGATGGGTAGCGAGGATGCTGTGGGGGTGTTGGTGCTTGGCAGTGGGGTTGATGCCGTGGCGGTGGAAGCTGCGGGGATTGCCGATCAGGTGCTTGTTGTCGACGATGCTGCGCTTGCGAAGTACAACCCGGAGGTCTGGAGTGAGGCGGTTGCTTCCGTGGCGGCGGAGGGTGAGGCGTGGATTGTGTTGATTGCGGCTTTGCGGAGTGGGCGGGAGTATAGCCCACGGGTTGCGGTGCGTTTGAATGCGCCACTACTGGAGGATGTGATTAGCCTGTCGCGGGATGGGGGAAATATTTCGGCGCAGCGGTATAGCTTTCTTGCGCGAGCTACGGAGACGCTGATGGTTGAGTCTCCGGTTGTGGTGGCGACGGTGAAGCTGGGGATATTCCCTGTTGCGTCGAGTTGTGAGACGCCTGGGGAGCAGTTTGAGGTGGAGCAGAGTGTTGCGGCGAGGCGAGTGCGAACGTTTGAGGAGCGAGTTGATGCGACGAGTACGGTGTCGTTGACGGAGGCGGAAGTTGTGGTGGCGGGTGGGCGCGGGTTGGGGAGCGCTGAAGGGTTTGAGCGGTTGCTCGTGCCATTTGCCGAGGCACTGGGTGCGGCGGTGGGAGCGACGCGAGCGGTTGTCGATGCGGGATGGAGACCTTATACCGAGCAGGTGGGACAGACGGGGAAGACGGTGCAGCCGAAGGTTTATATTGCTGTGGGAATTTCGGGGGCTACACAACATCTTTCCGGGATGAACAAGAGCAAGGTTGTGATTGCGATCAATAAGGATGCGGATGCGCCGATCTTCAAGATTGCGGATTATGGCTTGGTTGGCGACGTCGATCGGATATTGCCAGTGTTGCTTGAAAAGATTCGGGAGTGAGCTGCAGGGTTTAGGGTAGGAGACTTCATTGCTTCCAGTAGAACAACGCGTTGCCTTTGCCGTCTTTGCTGTGTTCACTGTCACGCTTGGGGCGCGGGGGTTCTATCGACTTTATCTGCGGATAGCGCGGGGACGGCGTGATCCTGACCGGCGAACAGATAGGCTTGCTGCGCGCGCCTGGTATGCGATTCGAACTACGCTAACGCAGGAACGGGTTTTCAAGAAGCGGCCTGTGTTGAGCTTCTTCCATGGGTTTATCTTTTATGCGTTTGTGCTGTATCTGCTGGTCAACCTGATTGACGCAGTGAATGGGTTCGTTCGCCTTCCACTGCTTGTCTCTCCGATTATGAGTATGGTTTATGGGGCGCTGACGGATGCCTTTAGCGTTCTTGCGATTGTTGGTGTGATTGCGCTGGTGCTTCGGCGGTTTGCTTTGCCAGCGCGGCGCGACTTCTCTTTCAATAAATCGACGCTGCTTCAAGAGAGTGTTCGGAATGGATATATTGAGCGCGATTCGATTATTGTGTCCGCGTTTATTTTGTTCCATGTGGGATCGCGTATCGTTGGCAACGCTGCGAGGATTGCTGTTGATGGGCCGACGAGGGGGCAGCCACTCTCGAACTTTTTGTCGCAGATATTTGTTGGACCCCATGCGATGGCTTGGCGGATCTTTGGTTATTGGGGTGCGCTGGGGAGTGTGCTGCTGTTTCTTGTGTACTTTCCGTATAGCAAACATGTGCATTTGCTGATGGCTCCGTTGAATTACTTTTTCAAACGTGAGGCAAGTAGCGGTGAGCTGCCGATGGTGGAGATCGATCTTGATGCGGCTGAGCCGGAGCTTGGAGCGGCGAAGCTTGCGGATCTTTCGTGGCCGAGACTGCTGGATGCTTATGCATGTATTCAGTGCAATCGCTGCCAGGATGTTTGCCCTGCCTCGCGCACAGGGAAGGCGCTGAGTCCTGCTGCGCTTGAGATTAACAAACGAATGGCATTGAATACGATCGCCAGTGAAGGCAGTGCCTTTTCGATCGTAGGCGGATCAGCCTTTGAAGTGGGAGCGGCTGAAGGGCCGAGCTTGCTGGAGGCTGTGCTTTCCGCAGAGTCGGTGTGGGCTTGCACGACGTGTGGGGCTTGCCTGGAGGTTTGTCCAACGCAAAACTCGCCAATGCTTGATATTGTCGATATCCGCCGGAACCAGGTGATGCTCGAAGGCGAGTTCCCTGCACTGTTACAGAGCGCGTTTCGTGGGATGGAGCGCAATAGCAACCCGTGGGGTCTTGCGCGAGAGAAGCGGATGGACTGGGCGGAATCGTTGCATGTTCCGACGATTGAAGAGGTTCCAGATCCCGATGTTCTCTATTGGGTGGGTTGCGCTGCAAGCTACGATGCAGGGGCGCAGAAGACGGCACGGGCTGTCGTTCAACTGCTAGCGGAAGCGAAGGTAAGCTTTGCGGTGTTGGGCAAACGTGAGAGCTGCACTGGCGATAGTGCGCGACGTGCTGGGAACGAGTTGCTGTATCAGCAACTGGCGACGGACGCGATCAAGACTCTGAATGAAGTTAAGCCCAAGCTTGTTCTTGCAAGCTGTCCGCATTGCGTGAACACGATCGATGTGGAGTATCCGCAGCTTGGCGGCAATTTTACTGTGATGCATCACACGGAGTATTTACAGATGATGCTCGCGGAAGAGAGACTGAAGCCCTTGCCGAGTGACGCGGCGATTACGTTTCACGATCCCTGCTATCTTGGGCGGCATCGTGGATCGTACGAGCAGCCGCGCGCGATCCTCAATATTCTTTCGAATAATACTGTTGAGTTGGATCGCTCGAAGGGCAACTCCTTCTGTTGCGGAGCGGGCGGTGCGCAGTTCTGGAAGGAAGAAGAGGCTGGGAGCGAGCGCATTTCAGAGAACCGGTTCAAGGAAGTGCAAGAGACGTTGGCCGCTACGGGGCACGAGAAAGTGTTGGCGGTAGGCTGTCCTTTTTGTAAGAGCATGCTGCAAAGTTCACCTTCTGCCGCGCAGGATTCCACGATTGTAATTAAGGATGTGGCGGAGCTTTTGCTGGAAGGCGTTCAGCGATCGAAGCGGCTGGAGGAGACATTTGTTCCGCAGTCGCCTGAGGTGCTTGCCGCGGTGATTGATGTTTCCAGCAAAGACGACGAGGACACGAAGAGCGCTGCCCCTGTTGTTGAAAAGGCTACGGCGATAGAGATTGTCGAGGCTGCTGGTGAGCAGGAACCCGTGCCCCCGGCTGCAACGCCTATCGTAAAAACAGAGCGGAAGAAGTGGGCACCAAAGGCGGCTGCTTCAAAGACCGTAATAGATACGTTGGCGGAAGATAGTCGAAAGGACCAGGAACAATGAACATTGAAGGGAAAACATTTCTTGTTACGGGGGCGGCCTCGGGCCTGGGAGCAGCGACCGCGAGGATGTTCATTGAGCGTGGAGGCAATGTCGTTCTTGCCGATGTGAATGCCGCCGGGAGCGGTCTCGCAGAGGAGTTGGGTGAACGCGCTGAGTTTATTTCTACGGATGTTACGCAGGAAGTTGATGGCCAACGGGCCGTTGAGACTGCACAGACGAAGTTCGGAGCGTTGCATGGTCTGGTGAACTGTGCCGGCATTGCGCCGAGCGAACGAGTTGCAGGCAAAAATGGGCCGCATTCTCTGGACAGCTTTACGCGAGCGATTTCAATTAACCTGATTGGCACATTCAATATGCTTCGGTTGGCGGCGGTTGCGATGTCTAACAACGGGGCGATGGCGGATGGGGAGCGCGGAGTGATCATCAATACTGCGTCCGTTGCGGCTTATGAGGGACAGATAGGCCAGGCGGCTTATGCGGCGTCGAAGGCAGGCGTAGTGGGACTGACGCTACCTGCAGCGCGTGAGCTCGCACGAAGCGGTATACGCGTTATGGCGATAGCGCCGGGACTCTTTATGACACCGATGATGGCTGGATTCTCGCAGACCGTGCAGGATTCGCTTGCCCAATCTGTGCCTTTCCCTGCGCGGCTGGGGAAGCCGGAAGAGTTCGCGGAGCTTGTTGCCACCATTTGCAACCTAACGATGTTGAATGGTGAAACGATTCGGTTAGATGGAGCTTTGCGAATGGCTGCGAAATAGGCAAGCATTCGACAGGCGGTGGTTGAGCCAAAGAGCTACAACGAGACTGGTTGATCCTGGCCGAGATGCAGAGAGGAAATTTCCTTTTGAGCCCGCGCTAATGTCGACCTCATCGTATGGGCCAACATTAGCGCGGGAATCAAGGTTGATGTTCACCGAGTCGTCACGAATGCTTCTCCTGTATGCCGAGGCCGATGAGAGTGAATCCAGCTCGCGCTCACTGTTGAAAGACATGGACTGTAGAGAAGGCGCTGCTGGCAGGCACACAAGCAAACATGGTTGGGGAGATTACAAAACCTCCGCCCTCGTTGCCTACAACTTGTCCGCAGCCTTGCAGGTTTGAAGTGGTGGTAGCCGTTGGTGGGCCGAGAATAATGCCAGCAGCCGCGGCGTGGCCGAAGATTCCTCCAACGCCATCGGTAACTGGTCCCGTCTCTGCCATGCTGCCAGTGAATGGACCGTTGTATAAGATTGGTTCGTTTGTTGTTGAATAGTTGTAGGCGTTGGCCGCTGCGCCAAAAGCTGTGTAGTCATACCCTGTAATTGGCACGAACTTAGTCGATGGCCCGGTGGGTATGCCGCCGGTGGGTATGATCAATGAGCCTGTCTCCATGGGACCCAATTCGGAGGTTGGGTTCCAGGTTGTGTAGATGTATGTTCCGGCATTTAGAGCCGTGGCGGTTTGTGATGTGACCATCCAAACACCAGGGACGAGCGAAGTTCCTCCCGATAGAACACCGAATCCCTGACTGGTATCCCAGAGATACATCGTAGGTTCAGCGTCCGTGCTTACGCTGACCCGGCCATTCGCCGCAACGGTATATGTATAGTTTCCAGCGCTGCCCACAGCAGTGGACGCAGCTGTATAGGTGCCGGACGCATTTTGATATTGCGGCCCGGAACCAAATTTTCCGGCTGTGGAACTGGAGGGTATTACTGGATACACCTGAATATTCGATTTGATCTGTCCACTCGGCCCGTTTGCAATCTGACTGGTCGACCTTACATTCTCGTATAGGACCACAGGCTGTGTGGCGCTGAATGGAGTTGCATGGACATCTGCGATGTTTTGTTGCACCGCTTGTCCGGTTAGCAAACTACTTGTCTTGTAGGAGTCCGACGACATGACATAAAACTTCTGGGGACTGATGGCATAGATGACGTAATCAGACGGCCAATCCAGCATGGTGGATGTTGCAGTCGTATTGATGGTTGCTGTTACACGGCCGAATGAGTCCGTGTTTCCTGAGTTGTTGAAGGTTCCACCCGATAGGGCCACGGCAGCAGAGTTTTGCTCCCAGACGTTCACATCTTCTTCGCCTGATGTGATGGTTTGACCACTGGCGCCTACTGACATCACTCCGGCGAGCGAGATTTGCTGGCATGTTGCGGCTTCGTAGCATGGGAGATTGGTGGCAGACACAGCAGTATTGCCGCCCATCTCGTAGACGTAATTTCCGCTAAATGGAGAAGCGGTGGTGGTGAGCACACTGGACGTAGTTGTTGGGCTGCCAGGCAGAACGCCGGGGTCTTGCAACGTGATTGGACCCGCGGCACGTATGCCGCTGGAATTTGCCGTTGCAGTTACGCTGATTCCGGTGCTGTCGTCGAATTCAACGATGTTGCCATAGGTGGCTTGATCTGTGTTGCAAGAAGTGGTGGTTGGGGCAATGAATTCGGGCGTGATGTTATCGCTTTCCAAGCCAACATTACGAACTCCACCGAGGCTTACCGCGAGCGTGATAGGCAATGGCGGTTTTCCTGACGGTACGAGCGTGATTAGACCTGTCTGCGTTCCCGAGGGAGGCGCCGTGCATGCCAAACCCGTGCCCGGGGACGTGGGGTATTGGATATTGTAGGTGCCACTCAGAGAAGCATAGCTAGTGAATCCGGTAGAGGGACTGTTGACGTCCAGTTCTCCGCCCGTGATGTTCCCGTTGCCATCCGCCGTAAATGAGCCGATATAAGCAATTGCATCCAGCGTAGATGTAACTGCTGCACCGTCTGTCCAGCCCGTGGCATAGAAGGTGTAAGTGCCTTTTAGAAGGTTGTTGCCCGTTGCAGCAGCAGGATAGGTCGTAAGCGCGAATGACTGACCTCCCTGGTTTTGCGGCGAGGAGGAGTCCGCAACAGAGGCCTGCACGTAGTAGGTTCCTTGCGTGCCGGTCGGAGGCTTGCCGGTAATTGTGAATGATGTGCCATCGGAAGATGGTGTTGCCGTCGCCCACGACGGCAGATTTGCGAATGTGTCGGTATAAGGCGGGGTGTTGCCGACGATTTGAACAGTCGCAGTGTAAGGCTGTCCCGCAATGGCAGCCGGAAGAATTGTCGGCGTAAAGATATAGATCGCCAACTTTGGAACTGTCATGACGTAGGTCGCGCTCTCGCGTGGATACGATACGGATGTCGCGGTGATATTGACGGTTTCCAGCAGAGGAGCAGGAGGGGCGGTAAACGTCGCCGATAATGTTGGAGGCGATGGCGATGTGAGGCCTCCACAATTTGCAGCGGTATCACCAATGCCATTGCAATTGGGTCCACTAATAGCGAACGTGACACCTTTTCCTGTGAGATCGCCTGGGACCGTCGCGGAGAATGACGCGGTGGTAAGCGGGATGACCGTGGAATTGGATGGACCAGAGATTTGAACAGACACTGGGTAAATCGATAGCGTTTCAACGGCATTCAAGCCTGGGTTGGTGACGGAGGTGGCCGTAACTGACACGGACATCGTAGTGCCGGAGATTGTTGCCGGCGAGTTATAGGTCACACTAGTAGCGGTCGGATTTGAGAGCGTGCCGCACGCGGCGCCGGCGCAATTCGTACCACTCAAGGACCATGTCACTCCTGCCGGGGCAGAGTTGGCGAAGATAAGAGTCGAGCCACCGGTACCAAAGGAAATTCCGCCCTCATCGATTGTGACGAATGCTGTTGCGTGCAACTGGGTATCGCCGCAACCACTAGCAAACAGCAGTGCAGCCGACGATGCAATGATCGCGCATGTGAGGAGATTTCGGCTTATTCCTCTAAATATTTTTTCTCTGAACATCTTCATCTCCGCTTTACCGCTAAATATTTTTGCAGCCAATGAAATGGCCTTACCAAAGAAGTTCAACGGCAAACTCGATTTCACGTGGATCGGCAGCTTGCGTGTAATAGCCAAAATGCGGATCGCCGAGGTTAACATCCTGACCGTTGAAGTTGGGATGGTTTACCAGGTTGAACGCTTCAGCACGCACGCGGGCGATGTATCCACCTTTGATTGGGAAGGTCTTGAAGAGGGTTACATTGTCAACGAAAGCCGCAGGGCCGCGGATGGAGCCGACAGGCGCATTACCGAAGGTTCCGTTGAAGACGTCCTGAGTGTTCACTGGAGGGGATGATGAGCTGCAATAACTCGTAATGGTTGGATCGGTAATATTTTCGTTCGGCACTATAAAGTGGCACGGATTGAAGAAGGAGCCAAACGGGCCGCCGGCTGTTGCTCCGGAGTACTCGGGATGTGCTCCACCGACTCTTCCCAGAGGGACATACGGATTGATATTGGGACGCGTGGCAAGTCCATGATCGGATACCGATACGCCAGGTGAAATGCTTGTACCGGCCTGGGCGCTCAGGATCGCCGAGGCATCCCATCCGCCAAAGACACTCTTCGTCCAGCCCGATGTTTTGAACCATGGCAGCAGATAAATAACGCTGCCGGAGAGATTCAGATCCTGGTTGAGTGGAGAGCTTCCGTAGTCATTCATTGGATGATAAGAATCCTGAACGCCGCTGTTCTCCTGCGCGTAACCGGCTTGGCCTGGAACATCGCTCAGACCGTGAGCCCATGTGAATGCTGCGCGGAGAGTCACATTATGCCCGGCAGGATGACGCAAACTCGTTTCCAGCGCATTCCAGTTCGCGATGCCTGTCGATGTTGCATACAGAATGTTGTCGTAACCAGGGTAAGGCGAGTAAAAAGAGTTTCCAGGTCCGCTTGAAATGAGCAGAGGATTATATGCAGACCCCTGATAGGGGAGCGGCTGGTTAATATTCAACTCCAGCGGGAGGTTTCGTCCAGCGACGCCGGCAAAGGCAATCTCGGCAATCCAGGAGGGACCAAACTGTTGCTCAAGACTCAGGCTATAGGAGTGAATTTTCGCCGCCTGGATATTTTTCATGTCCTCGCCATATCCTGAGACCGCAGTGGGAACCGACGTCAAGCCGTTGAGCGGGTTGGGAAAACTGGCGCCGGACAACTCGATTTCGCTGACAACTGGAAGTCCGACGCAGTGGGCTTCACAGTCGCTGCTCGATCCGGACTTGAGGTAGTTGATGCTGTAACCGCCGCGAAGAGACGTCTGGCCGTTTCCATAAAGATCCCAAGCAAAGCCGACAGAGGGCGATACATAATTCGCGTGTGCGCTGGAGAGGTTATACGGTACCCCGTTGAAACCGTTATAGACCAGCCCATTGACTGGATTCCAGTTGGGAGTGGGTGTAATCACACCCGAGGGACTTACCGTGGCTGCATTTGCAGGATTGAAGGCAGCAGGATTGAATGCTGTAGCGTAACCCTGCTGCGCGTTGGCAAACGGCATGTAGCTGTAACGCGCACCCAACGTCAAGGTGAGGCGCGGAAGAACCTTCCATTGGTCTTCCGCATAGGGCGAATAAATAGGATACGTAAGATGCTTGCGGACAACAGTATTGCCCTGCTCAAATGTATTTGCATATCCGGTCAAAAAATCCGCTATTGGCGTGCCGGTGTAATTGCCATTGAAGTTGAATGTGCCCGCGGTATTATCAGCGCCTGCATTAATACGCGAACTGCCCAGGATAAAAGAACCCCCCGCAGCAAAGCTGTGCTTGCCGCGCAACCATGTCCAGTTATCGGTGAGAGTCTCCGCGAGGTACGCCGTTCTCCACTGGGTGTAGTTCGAGTTCGTTCCGAGCGGCGTCCAACCCGCGCTGAAGGTAATTTCGGGGAGCCACTGGCCGGGTAATCCAACGATTGCAGAAGGAAATGCGAGATTTTCCGTAAAGCCTGGGATCTGCGACGTGAAGCTAAGACCTCCGAATGTATGAGTCACGACATATCTGTCCATCGAGACGCTGGTCTGGTTCAGCATGGTGTTGGAGATTGTCTGTGTCAGATGGATCTGCGCTACTGAGTCATTGTTGTAATAAACATCCCAGTTGGTTGGGTATAAAGAGCCCATCGCGCTGGCGGATGCCAACGACTGTTTAACCCCTTCACGGAAGTATTCTCCGGTGAGACGCAGCCTCGGCGAGATAATGTGGTCGATCTTACCCATCGTGTCCAACTGCTTGAAGAGAACCCCTTTGTTATTCACGTAAATGCCCGTTGAACGATCGACGACATCTGCATTTGTGGTGGTACAGCCGATCACAGTGCAAACATGATTTGGAGGCGGGACAAAGGCCTTCAGCATTGCCTGCGCGCTTGGCACGATGCTTGACTGCGGAATTGTCCAGGTCCCGGTGGCCGGATTGTACGGATAGTCGTTCTTGGTTACGGGGTCGTGGATTTCAACTGGGAATTGGCCCGCGATCTCGGCTGGGGTGGGTTCTGTAGCCGAAGGGGTAGCGTATGTCAGTTGATTTACATACTGCCCGTTGAGATAGAAAAAAGTCTTCTCGCGATTCGTATTGTAAAAATGCGGAATTACGAGTGGGCCACCAATGCCAACGCCACCAATATTCCAGTCGAAGGGTGGATTGCCATCCGGCGCTACAAAATAATTCAGCGCATTCAATGCGCCGTTACGGTAGAAGTACCAAGCCCTTCCATGGAAGCTGCTGGTGCCTTCTGTGGTGTGGACCATCATGACAGCGCCGCCCATCATGTTGTATTGCACGCTGTAGTTGTTCTGTAGCAGCTTAACCTGGTCAATGGATTCCGGGTCGGGCGTGACGGTGTTCGTAGTGAGATCGCCCAACTCCTGGTTCCAGATTCCATCCAGCGTATAGAAGACACTGGTCCGTCCCATACCGTTTACGGAGATCGCATTCTGAGTGAGATACCCCCCCGTGCCCATGCTGCTCGCAGCCGAAAGATTCGTGACACCCGGCATCAGCGTGCTGAGTTGTTGATAATTTCTGCCACCCAGAGCAAGCATGTTCGCTTCTTTGCCCGAGACTTCAGTGGAGATTTCGTTGGTGGCGGTTTCAACATGCACTGCGTCCGCCGGAACCTCGATCTTTTCAGTAGTGTCGCCCGGCTTGAGAATGACCTTAACCGCATAAACAGATGTAGGGGCCAGGTAGAAGTTGTCTTGCTCGAAAGTGCCAAAACCGGCCATCAGTACGGAGACCGAATAGTTTCCGACGTTGAGACCAGGCTGACTGAACTCTCCTGAACCGTTTGTTGTGACCGGAATGGCCACACCCGTGCCGACGTTCGTAATAGTGACGGCTGCGCCAGGAATTACAGCGCCGGTTAGATCTGTTACCGTGCCGGTGATCGTGCCGGTTTCGTTAAGCTGCGCATGCATCGCAAGCGGCGCGAGTATCCCCATCAGCAGAAAGCATGCGATCAGTCCTCTTACGATGAGGAACTTATGTGAGAGGGGGGTGTTTTCTTGTTGATGGCACATGCCTGAGTCTCCTGGCCGCAAAGCGTGAAGACACGCATATTGCCGTAGAAAATGGGATGAATGAAGAAAATGGAAGCCGCTTAAGAAGCGATACGATGCGCGAAACTGCTCAACCAGCGAATGGATGCTGGGAACAATAACAACAGCGGTACTGGTGTCGCGACATGCCTTGAACGTATCCGAAAACCCGATATGCGTCAACGGGCGGTTGGAAGAAGATGCTACCGAATGCACGGTGGCGATGCATTGATGAATCCTATTCCAGAACCGCATTGATGTTGCGGACGAACTGACAGCTGTAGCACTTAGGCAATACGGCCTTGTGTCATCAGCTACGGAGCGACTTTCATAAAACATACTGGCAATTGATTTTGCCGATAACGTTCCCATATTATGCCCTTAATGTGGTGCTTCGATGATGTCAGGTTATAGCCTGAAATACATAGCCTTCACTGCTCGAATGAAGATCGAAATTCCATGAATGGCGTTCAACACTGTTTAATTGCTCAATTTTGGTTGGCAATGGTTGTAGCAAAAGATTCAGACAGATGTCAATCTATTACTATGGGATCGTCAATATTCCGAATTCAATTGACTGCTACATTTGGATGGGAGGGCTTCTCGATTCATGCACAAGCGCGGCCCGGTCCTTAGTTTGCTTCTTTTTTCTATTGCGCTGTGGAAACCACTTTCCTCGCAACAGAAAAATCCCGTCTCGCTCTCCACTCAGGCCGAAGCAGGTCCAACCGCGTATACTCTGCAGCTCAATGTACAGGCCGTTGTGCTGGACATTGTGGTCACAGACAGCAAAGGCGAGGTTGTACCGAACCTCCGCAAAGAGGATTTTCAGGTCTTTGAGGACAAGGTTCCTCAGGTCGTCCAATCGCTTGATCCACCGCCGCCGGCACTCCCAGTCTCTGCAAACCCATCCATTGATTCCACTACAGCGTTGGATCGTATAGAGCCTAAGGCGCCCGTAACGCTTATTGTGCTCGACGAGATCAACACCCGCTTCGAAGATGAAGCCTTCGCACGATACTCTCTGAGAAAGTTTCTCGATAGCCAGGGAGACAAACTTCAACAGCCGACCTTGCTGGGCGCGGTTGATATGCAGCATTTCACCCTGCTCCATGACTACACGACCTCGAAGCAGGAGCTTCAGGACGCGCTAGAACATCACCTCGTTGCCTACCCGTATCACATGGAGGGGGCAAGCTGGAAGGCGGAACAGTTCAACGCTTCCTTTGCAGCCTTGATCGAGATCGCGGAAGCTACGGCCGGGCATCCCGGCCACAAGAGCCTGTTGTGGGTCGGCCGTGGGTTTCCCCCGTTCGACCCCGCTACCCTGACTCCGCAAGCTAACAAAGGACTGAAACAGGTGATTGAAACCTGTACCAATACTTTGCGTGACGCTCGCGTGGCACTCTATACCCTCGATCCTGCTGGGGTTTCCATGGAACCGCCTGATGTGACTTCGGATGGGTTTATCGACGACCCTTTTGCTGGAATGCTTGACTTCAACATTATGGCGAAAGCCACCGGCGGCCATGCCTACTTTGGGCGCAATGATGTCGACAAGCTTATCGCCAGGACCTCCCGGGATGGGGCGAACTTTTACACGCTCTCCTATACGCCGGCCATTTCAAGAGCCGACGCGCAGACATATCACAGCGTCCGTGTCGTGATGAGAAATCCCGATCTTCATGCGGAGACGCGTGAGGGCTATTATTCACATGGCACTTCAGCCCCTGTCACACCTATCCTTAGCGCCAAACAGCCCGACAGGCAGGTATTCGACCTGGCGGTTGCCGCACAAAGCGTGTTGGTTTACGACGGCGTGCACATGACGGTGACGCACGATGCGGGAAATCCTGACCAGTTCAAGATCAAACTGAATTCTGCCGACCTGGTCTGGCAACCAGGAGCGCCTCACAAACTGATCACAAAGATTACCGTTGTCGTTACAAGCTTCGACAAAAAAGGGACGCCAATCGATCGGAATTTCAAGATCTCAACCCTGCAGGTTGGAGAAGGCGCACCCAGTATTCCTGACTCTTCCATGGTCGATCTGTTTGCCACCATCCCAGTAAAATCGTCCGTCGAACGCGTACGCTTTGTTGTGCGCTCCGACGCAAATCAAAAACTCGGAGCCGTGAACTTTGCCCTGGGCAAAAGCCCTGCGGGCGATGTAAGCAATTAGCGAACCTTTGTTTGCCGCTCCTTTAAATGCGTTCCAGCAAATACATCCTGAGGTAAAGATGCCACGTTTCTCGAAGAATTCTCTGTTCGTTTTAGCACTCGCCCTGGCGCAGACTATGCAAAGCCAGACAATGAAGGCTCCGGATATTACGAAACAACCGACCCTTTATGTCATTCCGTACGCGCATCTGGATACACAATGGCGCTGGGAGTTTCCGCAGACGATTAGCGAGTATTTGCTCAAGACCATGCGGGTTAACTTTTATTACATCGATAAGTATCCGCATTATGTCTTCAACTGGACTGGCTCCAATCGCTACCGGCTGATGAAGGAGTACTATCCGGCTGACTATGCCAAGCTAAAACAGTATGTTGCCGAGGGGCGCTGGTATCCCGGCGGTGCGTCCGTCGAAGAGAATGATGTCAATTTGCCCAGTGCGGAATCGATCTTCCGGCAAGTGCTCTATGGTAATTCGTTCTATCGCCAGGAGTTTGGCAAGACAAGCGATGACTATATGCTGCCCGATTGCTTCGGCTTCCCTGCATCGTTGCCGACGATTCTCGCCCATGCGGGCGTTAAAGGTTTCTCGACACAAAAACTTAATGCTGGATGGCAGCCGGCGGCACGCGTTGGTGGACCCGATTCGCCTGAAGAGACGCCGGAAGGTATTCCGTTCAACGTCGGCCTATGGAAGGGGCCGGATGGTGAATCCATCCTTGCCGCCTTCAATCCTGGGGGCTATACCGGCCATATTCGTTATGACCTCAGCAAAACGCCGACTCAGCACGGGGATGTTGACTGGCCGGCTCGTATCGCACTCGATGGCAAAGTAACTGGCGTCTTCGCGGACTACCACTACGTTGGTACCGGCGATATCGGTGGCGCAACCGACGAGGAAAGTGTGCGCCTGCTAGAAGCAATGGCTAGCAAGGGCAACGCCGTGCTTCCTCAGCCAAACTTCCCTGCCACCGTCGGAGACATGAATGCTCTCGGCCCTGTTGCCGATCAAGGCCAGGCCGTTCGCATCGGCGATGGCCCTGTAACAGTACTTTCCGCGACATCGGACCAGATGTTCCGCGACATCAAGCCGGAGATGACTACGAAGATGCCGAGCTATCAAGGCGATCTCGAGCTTATCAATCACTCCGCCGGGTCACTTACTTCGCAGGCCTATCACAAGCGTTGGAACCGCGAGAACGAGATTCTTGCTGACGCTGCAGAGAAGTCTTCCGTCGCAGCAGCATGGCTGGGCGGCCAGTCTTATCCGCAACAACGGCTGAACGATGCATGGACACTTGTTCTGGCGGGACAGTTTCACGATAGCGGCGCTGGGACGGCGACTCCTCGCGCTTACGAGTTCACACAGAATGACGATGTCATTGCCTTGAACCAGTTCGCTGATGTGCTCACGAGTTCTATTCAGGCTGTGGCATCGGGACTCGACACCAAAGTCGAAGGCATCCCTTTTGTTGTCTATAACTCACTCAACATCGACCGGGAAGATGTTGTGGAAGCAAAGGTCAACTTCCCCGGAGGTATGCCGCATAGCATGGCTGTTTATGCTCCGAACGGTGAGCAGGTGCCGTCCCAGATTGAGGATGGCAAGGTGCTGTTTCTGGCTCATGTTCCTTCTGTTGGGTATGCGGTTTATAGCGTGCGTCCCGGCACATCAGCACCAATGACATCGGCGTTGAAGGTTACGTCATCGTCGTTGGAGAATGCTCACTATCGTGTTGCGATCAACGCGCAGGGAGACATCTCCAGCGTGTTCGACAAGTCGCTTGGCAAAGAGTTGCTTTCCAGCCCGATACGTCTCGCGATATCTACCGATGCGCCGATGCATTGGCCAGCGTGGAACATGGATTTCGATCAGGAACAAGCAGCTCCGCGTTCCTATGTCAGTGGACCGGTCAACGTTCGGATCACGGAGAATGGGCCCGTTCGCGTATCGGTTGAGGTGAGCCGCAAGACAGGCGATTCAACTTTCGCTCAGACCGTTAGCCTATCGACCGGCAGCGCTGGTGAGCGTGTGGAGTTTCGCGACTCTATCGACTGGAAAGAGAAGGCTGTGAATCTTAAGGCGGTCTTCCCTCTCGCCGCCACAAACAAGATGGCAACCTACAACTGGGAGGTTGGCACCATCGAACGGCCAACGGCGTACGAGCAGCAGTTTGAGGTGGGCTCTCATTATTGGATTGACCTCACGGACCAGAACAAAACCTGGGGAGCGACTGTTCTGACGGACGTCAAGAATGGTTCAGATAAACCCGATGACCATACGCTTCGGCTTACCTTGCTGCGCACTCCTGGCTTCCAGCCAGGCGGAGCCCACAACTATAGTGATCAGTTGAATCAGGATTGGGGTCATCACGAGATTTTGTATGGCCTTGCAGGGCATTCCGGCGAATGGCACAAGGAAAATACCGACTGGCAGGCGTACAGGCTAAGCACTCCGCTGCTTGCCTTCTCCACTTCGCAGCACACAGGGACACTGGGACGCAGCTTCTCGCTCCTGCACATCGATAATCCGGATATACGAGTCCTGGCGCTTAAGAAGGCCGAGAACAGCAATGACACGATTCTCCGCATGGTCGAGTTGCATGGTCAGTCCGACGATCATGTCACGGCGAAATTTGCTGCGCCCATTGCTTCTGCCACGGAGACGAATGGACAGGAAGAGGCAAAAGGGACGGCAGTTATTTCCAACGGTGCGTTGGAGACTTCGTTCACTGCTTATCAGCCGCGTACGTTTGCGCTGCATCTTGGCACGGCGCCTGCAAGCCTGCGTGCTCCTTCCTCTCAACCCGTAGTTCTCTCCTACGATCTCGCCGCATCTAGCCAGAACGATACGAAGACGATCGGAGGATTCGACTCCAAGGGCGATGCTCTGCCTGCTGAGATGCTGCCTGCCGAGATCCTCTTCAATGGTGTGGATTTCCATCTTGCCAAAGCGGTAACTGGTAAGCCTGATGCCGTTGTGGCTCGCGGTCAGACTATCCAGCTACCTGCCGGAAACTTCAACCGTGTTTATGTCCTTGCAGCTTCCGCTAATGGCGACCAATCGGCGGTCTTTCATGTCGGCGATCGCGCAGTCAACATAACGGTGCAAGACTGGACGGGTTTCATCGGGCAATGGGATACGCGCCAGTGGAAACCGAGGCCGGAGACGGTAGCGGTCGGTAAGCCGGCGAAGCAGGTTGCACTACGAAAGGACTGGGCTGTTTCTGCAAATCATGCGGCGTGGAATATCGAAGAACGCGGCACTCCCGCGTGGTCGCCACGTTATCCTGAAGACTATCTGGGCCTGACGCACGGCTACATCAAGCCTGCCACGCTGGCCTGGTATGTGTCTCACTATCACACGCCGACTGGGCTCAATGAGCCTTATGCTTACAGCTATCTGTTTGGGTATGTGTTGGATGTTCCTTTGCATGCTAGGACTTTGACATTGCCGGAGAATCCGAATATTCGGATTCTTGCTGTCTCCATGGCGACGACTCAACCAGAGATAACGCCTGTGCAACCGCTATACGACACTTTAAAGTAGAAAGGCGGCAACGCATCTCGCAGGTGAGCGGGGTGCGTTGCCGTCTGATTTTACGGTGGAGTCTACGGTGCGGGACGGACTCGGTTACGGTCGCACGGACGGTGGTTTGCGGTGGTTTTAAGCCCACGGCGATAGACGGTTGAATTGGTCGACATGAGGCTGCGTTACTGCTGAAAGTACAGCATCTGCTGGTAGCTCACGCTTCCGCCCGAGAAGCAGACAAACTGGTTTGTTGAGATGACGTAGCCGCCGCCACCAGTCCCGGCACAGGCCTCGAATCCGCCAGTGATGGATATGCCGGATAGGACGCCGCCAGAGATAGCATCGGTGATCGTGCCTGAGGTGATTGTGGCGTCGAAGAGGTTGGTGCTTGCGGCATTGGATTCATTGTTGGAGGTTTTCGAGAAACTACCAAAGAGCTGCCCTGTAAAAGCGACCTTCGTGTTGGTGTTGGGAACGCCGCCAGAGGGGAACGTGAAGATGCCAACCTGCGTCACAGCCTGGGTGGCTACGGACTTGTAGACGGATGAGGTGAAGTTTCCGGCGTTCAGAGCCACGCTGGACTGTGGAAGCAACTGCAATATGCCGGTAGGGACGATGCCGGTTGTGTTTGGCTGGGTAACCGCAAATCCCTGGCTTGTATCCACCAAGTACAGTTCCGGGTATCCGGTTGGGTTGGTGTTCTCGTTCGTCGTGCCGTTGGTGTAGGTCGCGGTGAATGTACCGCCGCTGAGAGTTACCCTGCCTGTTGCCGGCTCAACCAGGTAGCTCATCGGGGACGACGAAGAGATGGTTGAGGTTGTGAACAGGTTGGTGCCCGTGGTGTCTCCGTTGCTCTTGATTGTTCCGGAGAGAGTACCAGCCGTGGTGCTGCCGGTTGTTGGCTTTGTTGTCAGGAGTCCAGTGACGGCCAGGGTTGAGCTGTTTTGAGGGACTGCGACAGATTCCTGTCCATACGCGTTGCCATAGAGGACGAGAGGCTGGGTGGCACTGAAAGGGGTGGCCTGGATGTCGGTGAGATTCTGCGCTTCCGCCTTGCCTGACATAAGCGTTGTAGCGGAGAACGCGTCCGCGGACATGATGTAGAACGTAGCCGGGCTGCTGGATGGGGTGGCGAACAAGGGACCGACGGCGTAGATTACGTAGTCCACGGGCCAATCGACAAGGGTTGCGTTGCCCGCGGTGAGGGTGGCTGTGACACGCCCAAAGGCATCTGTGTTGCCGGAGTTGCCCAGCGTACCGGCCAGGGTGACCTGCGTTGTGCTGGTGCTGCCTACAGCGATGTCCTCTTCGCCGGTGGATACCGCTCCGCTAAAGGTAATGGCTCCTGCTGCGGCGGTTGGGCCGCAGGTGAGTGCGGTTTCGCATGTGGAGGTTACCGCAACTGCCGGGTTGCCACCGGCCATGCCGAAGGCGAAGGGGCCGGAGATTGGGGTGGTGGTGGTGCTGAGCACCGAGGATGCCTGCAAGGCCAATTCGCCGGTGACACGAGTACCGGGAGTGGTGGACGCCGTGATGCCGTTGACGTCGTCGTATTCGATGAATTGCCCGGTGGTAGCGATGCTACTGCTGTTGAGATCGCCAAGAGCGGCGACCAGCGTGACGGGGGTTATGGGTGAGGTGGGCAGCAGGATCGTGATCGTGACGATCTGATTCGATTGCGCGCTGTAAGTACCTGTGACACCTTGATAACTTGCGAAGCCTGCCGGGCTGTTTACGTCAATCTCTCCGCCGGTGATGTCGCCTTTGCCATCGGCCACGATAGAGCCTATATATGCGACGCGGAGCTGCTGGCTGGAAGCGATGGTTTCGGCGCTGTTTTCGGTAAAGCCGGAGCCATAGAAGGCATAGGAGCCATTCATGATGGTGTTCGTGATGGTTGTGGCGTTGGGGGTGGGATTTGAGGCGGTGTTATACATCGTCAACGGTACAGAGGCCGTTCCCGTAAGTGGGGTTCCTACTGTGGAGTCTGTTGCCGAAAGGCCGATCAGCGGTGTTCCCGTTCCGAGAATGGTGGGATTGCCATATTGGAAGGCTGTGGTTCCGGTGCCGGAAGTTTTATAGGCACCGGTGGGCGTGCCTGCGATGGTGATGATGCCAGTGGTGTTGTTGACGGTGGTGCCAGCCGTTGCCCATGATGGCAGGTTGGTTGGTGTGGCGATGGTGTACGGCGCGGTGCCACCGGAGACCGTGATCGTGGTGGAGTATGCAGTACCGACGGTCGCCACAGGCAGGACCGCGGGGCTGAAGGTGACTGGCAGGAGATCAGTCAGGAGCAGCGTGTTGGTATCTGATGTATTTGCTACAGAGGTGGCTGTGATGGTGACTGTCTGCTGGCTGGTGACTGAGGTGGGAGCCGTGTAGGTGACAGAGGTCGCGGTGCTATTGGTGAGCGTGCCGCAAGCTGCGGCAGTGCAGCCCGTTCCGCTGAGAGACCAGGTGACGCCGTCGCTGTTTACGTCATTCGTGACCGATGCTGTGAGGTTCACGGTTCCCGATGGGCCAAAGGAGGTGGTGGTGGGCGGCGCGATGGTGACGGTGATGGGAGGCGCTGCCGGGATGGACAGTGTGACCGAGGTGCTGGCGGATGTCTGCGCGATGGAGGTTGCCGTGACGGTGGCCGTGAAGGCGGCCGAGGGCGCTGTGGGTGAGTTATAGGTGACCTGGGTCGTTGAGGAGCCGGTTAGGGTTCCGCAAGCTGTGCCGGTGCAGCCGGAGCCGGTGAGAGACCAGGTGACGCCATCGCTGTTGATGTCGTTGGCAACGGTTGCCGTGATGAGCTGTGTGCTGTTATCCGCTACCGCAGTGGTGGTGGATGGATTGAGCGTGATGACGACTGGAGCAGTGGGCACCGTTAGCGCCTGGGTGGCGAGGACGGCAGTGTTCGCGATAGAGGTAGCGGTGATGGTGACCGCCAGGGCGTTCGCGGGCTTTGCGGGGGCTTGTAGGTGACCGAGGTGGTGGTGACGTTGGTGAGCGTGCCACAGGTTGCGCCGGTGCAGCCTGCTCCGGTGAGAGACCAGGTGACACCGTCGCTGTTCAAATCGTTGGTGACTGTCGCCGTGAGGGCAAGAGTCGCGCCTGCCTGGACTGTTGTGTTCGCGGGCGGTGTGATTGCTACGCTGATGGCCGGGACGGTTAGTGTGACCGAGGTCGATGAGCCGGGATCGGCGACGGAGGTTGCGGTGATGGTGATCGTCAATGGGCTGGCGGGCGGCTGCGCGGGGGCCA
>Ga0302315_10001428_pt1 | contig 24044 bp, 12 predicted proteins | sample III_Palsa_N3_1_FD_200532 | JGI IMG/M metagenome (GOLD analysis project Ga0302315, IMG submission 200532) | Peat permafrost microbial communities from Stordalen Mire near Abisko, Sweden - III_Palsa_N3_1 | ecosystem: Environmental > Terrestrial > Soil > Palsa > Peat permafrost | place: Sweden...
CTCCACTGCGCTATACCTACCCCGGTGAGGCCGGTCAACGCAACAAGTTCCGCGGTGACGGTTATATCGGCCTGGACACCGGTATGTCCAAGTCGTGGAAGTTCCGAGAAATAGGGGTCCTGAAGTTCACCTGGGAGGTCTATAACGCTACCAATACGGTGCGCTTCGATCCCTTCTACCTCAATACTGCCCTTGGAGAAGGAGACAACCTCGGCGTGGCAAGTTCCGAACTCACGATTCCACGCCGCATGCAGTTCTCTTTGCGCTACGACTTTTAGCCGTCATGGGTCTTCGGCGGTGCGATATATTGGTCGTATCGCCGAAACCCACTTATAGATTGGCAGAGATATCTGCCCTCAACATCTCTCGTTAAGGAGACTTGCCTCTAATGTCCCCAATCCTCATGAATCGCCTTCGTGCCGCCTCTGCGCTCGCTGCAATTGCTATGGCCAGTACGCTGCCCATGGCCGCACAATCGGCCGGCAGCGGTTCTATTGCCGGAACGCTGACGGACAAAGGCGGAGCGCTCGTCCCCAAGGCCACAGTTGTCGTGACCGACACCGACACCGGCGCCGTGCGCACCGTGACCACCAACTCGGCAGGCTACTTCATCGTGCCGTTCCTTCAGCCCGGCCACTATGAGGTGGTGCTCGGCGGCGGGTCCTTCGCTAAGGTCGACCGCAAGGGCCTGGTGGTGACCGTAGGCGATACGCTTGGGCTCGACACAGTTCTGCCGCTTGCCGCGGTCAGCTCCGAGGTTGTCGTCAATGCGAACGATGAGCCGGTGCTCGACACGGCGAAGACCTCCGTCTCGCAGACGATCGATCAGGCAGCTATCTCGAACCTGCCGGTAAACGGACGACGTTTCGACAACTTCGTATTGCTGACGCCTAACGTTGTTCCAGACGGCGCCAGCGGCATTCTTTCGTTCCGCGGTATCTCCGGTCTTTATAACGAAAACCTGGTTGACGGCACCAACAACAATCAAGCCATGTTCTCCGAGGCCCGTGGCCGAGCCACCGGGGCGCCGTATGTCTACTCCGAGGACTCTATCAAGGAGTTCGCGTCTTCGGCGGCGGGTTATTCGGCTGAGTTCGGGCAGGCCGCTGGCGGTCAGATCAATGCCATCACCAAATCCGGCGGCAACGAGTTGCACGGAGATCTCTTCTATTACCTGCGCTATCCCGCATTGAACGCACTTGACCCATTCGCGAAATTCACCGGCCGTCTCAACAGCAATCCCTTTCTCCTGACCCCGACGATTCATCAGCAGCAACAGTTCGGCGGTTCCGTGGGCGGTCCCATCATCAAGGACAAGCTGTTCTACTTCTTTACCTATGACGGCTTCCGCGAGGTCAAGCCGGCGCTCTATACCTCGGCCGTCCCTAACGCCTCAATCCTTGCTTATGCGACAGCTACCCCCAGCACCACCTGCCCCTTGGGCGTCACCCAAGCGCAATGCGCCGCCGCCGCGAACTATATTGTCAGCAACCTGGGCGCCTATCCGCGCAACGAGAAGCAGGACATCTTCTTCCCCAAACTCGATTACCAGCTGAACGAGAAGAACCACCTCAGCGCGGAGTTCCTGTGGGACGACTTTTCGCAACCCAACGGCTATAGCCCGGGCAATACGTTCTCCAACACATCGGTCACGCAGAACGGCAAAGCCAACTACCATGAACGTATCCTGATTGCGAGTTGGGAGTCCGTCGTGAAGTCCAATGCGGCGAATTCTCTGCGCGGACAATGGTCTCGCGATCTGGAGACCGATACAACCAACTCGCCTGGCCCGGCCTTTAGCCTCAACGGGCTCTTCGCCTACGGCGAAACGCTAGCCCTGCCTCGTCCCAAGTTCCCTGACGAGCACCGCATTGAAGCCTTCGACGTGTACACCTTTACCCATGGCAAGCACACGGTGAAGGCCGGCGTGGATCTGAACTTCATCCATGAACAGTTGCAGAATCTCTTTCAAGGCGACGGCAGCTACTCCTACAGCGGGGCGACGGCAGCGGCCAGCTTCGGATCATGGGTCCAGGACGTATACGGCCTGAATGGGGCAGACCACTACTCGAGCTTTACCCAGGTGCATGATGCGATCAACACCAATGCGCCGGGCCTGGATGACTTCTGGAACAAGAACCTCGCCGGTTTTGCGGAGGATTCCTGGAAGGTCACACCAAAACTGCTGCTCAATGTCGGTCTCCGCTACGACGTTCAACTGGTGCCACAGCCGCCGCACCCCTATACCACCAGCTACAACGGCTTGAGCAGTACATTCCCGGGCACGAACGTCTCCTACGGCAACTACTACACCAGCACAATCCATATCAACTACAAGATGTATCAACCGCGCTTCGGCTTCGCGTGGAACGCGCAGCCGGGTACGGTCATTCGCGGGAGCTATGGCATTTTTTACGGGCTGATTTCGAACTCACAGTACTACAACGCGCGCGTCGAGAACGGCGTGTATCAGCAAAAGTACATCATCAGCGCCCCCACGCCATCCTTCCAGTCGCCCAACGTATTGTTCGTGCCGCCGGGGCCGGCGTTGGCTGCGCCCTTCGCGGGTGCAGTCACGCCTCAGGTGGTCGCTGGTGGCGGCAAACTGCCGCTCTCTCTCAACGGCGTCGATCCCCACTACACCAACCCTTACACTCACTCCTTCGATCTGGCTGTCGAGCAGCAACTCCCGCTACAGGCGACATTGACCGTGGGTTATGTGGGTACGCGCGGTATGCGTCTGCCGTATAGCATCGACGTCAACCAGCCCCACGCTACTACCACCCGCACCTACGAGATATTGGGCGCCACCAATACTGCGCCCACGAGCTCCGTCACTGTTCCGTTCACTCCGGTCAATACCCTTCGCCCGTCGCTGTATGACGGCTCGATTCTGGCGGCCTTCAGCGGCATCAACAGCTGGTACCACTCGGGCGTCGCCACGATCCGAAAGCCCTTCAACCATGGGCTTGAAGTCCTGGCAAACTATACCTGGGCGAAGGCGCTGGATATGTCGCAGCAAACCGGCGGACCTTCGGTGCAGAACTCCGGCGGCGGTACCTTCAATGGGACCAACGTTATCCTTGATCCGTTCAACCTGAAAGGCATTTACGGCAACGGGATCAACATGACGCGGGAGTACGGACGCTCCGATCTGGATATCCGTGGCCGTTTTGTGGCCAGTGCGGTCTACACCCCCACCTTCCATACCAGTCTGTCCAAGCCGATCGACTACACCATCAATGGTTGGGAGGTGTCGGGCACCTATACTGCGACGAGCGGAACACCTTTGACCTCGTTGCTGTCAAGCACACTCCCCTCCGGCAATTACGCCGGTCTTGACGGAGGTGCGACCGGTATGGCCGTGGGTGAAACCGGTTCGGCTGGCGCGGGACGCGTTCCGTTTCTTCCCCGTAACAACACTGTCTACGCAGGCGTCCACAATCTGGATGCGCGGGTGGGACGCAGCTTTCCCATACGCGACCAAATCAAGTTTGACTTCTTTGCAGAGGCTTTCAACGTAGCCAACCGCAAAGAGGAGCTGGGCGTAGTGGCCACGGCGTACCAGTATGTACTGCCGGGCGCGACGGCTCCGGCGTTGCCGAACTCTTTGCTTGCCCCCGCGGTATGCCCGGCGACAAACACGGTTCCCTGCATCGCTCCGTTCCAATCGGCCACTGCGCCGTTCGGTTCGGCAAACTCGACTTCGGGCGTTCTGTTTGGCCCGCGCCAACTACAGTTCGCCGCGAAACTCACCTTCTAACAGTACCGGAAGAGGAAAGAACGCACGCCCAAAAAGGGCATCGGCTTAGGATCGAAAGATCGAAGCCGATGCCGTTTTTTGCGTGCCGTTGTTCGATTCGCGCCGTTGTCAGTGCCTCCTATACTGCTGACCAGTCTGTAGGCGTGATCTGCCTGAACGATCTCCCGTCCCAAAGTTGAATGGCGGGTACAGCCGCTTTTCCAACTACGAACATAGCGGAATGCCGGCGAATATCTCTCCTTCTAGAGGCGTCGATCTGTCTGACAGATCACCCTCCCGGCGATGTGCTTGTCCCAGCATTCAAGAGCCAGCCGATCGGCAAATGTCACCAATACGACAGATTGGGTAGTCTTGCGGCGGGCATGTTGCTCATAAAAGGGGTTGAATAACAACCATTAAAACCTGTCTGACATTCGTGTAGACGAAAGACCACTTGTATAGCTATATTGTTGCGCGAAGTGGTTGCCGCGGTTTGACCTGTTCGAGAGGCTGCAAGATCGCCTCGAGGGTGTGCCGCACGCTTCATACGGTCCGAACACCTCTGTTTCAGGAAAGAAGTCCCGTCTCATGGTTTCCAAGCTTGCGTGCGCCGCCGGTATTTTCCGCTCGAAGATCAGTTCCTGCACAGCATCCTGCAAAGGCCGCCGCTACGCGGCCCTGCCGCTGCGGCTCCACTGCGGCATTGCGTTGGGTGTTATGGCCTGCGCCAGCCTACTGGGCCTGCCGGCGCGCGGGCAGGCGAATCCGACAGCGAACGTATTCAGCACCCTCGCCGGTGGGTACAGCGGTACTTATGCGGTGGGCGGAGTTTGCGGCGGAGCCGCCAGTGGCAGCAAGTACACCGCGCTCGATACCTTTGGCAACGGCTGCCCCCTTACGCAGGCAATCCTCGGCCCCAGTATCTCCGGCCTCGGCGTCGACGGCGCGGGCAACATCTTCCTCGAGTACTACAGCAACGGCCAGGTCCGCAAGATCGACGCCAAGAGCGGCATCGTCACCAGGCTCACAGCAACCGCCAACACCAACTGCTCCACAACCGCCGGCGCTAACGGCCAGGAGCAGGACAGCATCGGTTCGGGCTGCACCTACGGCACCGCAAAAGGCCCTGCCACGGCGCGCGGCATGAACGTCGATGCCTGGGGCAATGTCATCTATGGCAGCTACAACTCGAACATGATCAACATTCTTTGCCTGGCGACGTCGCCGCTCTGCCCTGGCACCACGGGCCGCAAGCAGGTCGGTTACTTCTACCGAATCGCCGGTTGCATTGCGTCACAGGGCAGCGGTGCGACTGGCGAAACCAGCACCACGGCTTATGCGGGCGGCGATAACTCGCTGGCTTCGCCCTACCAGAATCTCGCCGGTGACGTAACCGCCTGGGGCCTGACCGGTGCCGCTGCCACCGCTGCCACCGTCGGTACAGCCGGCACATGCAGTGGCACCACCTCCGGCAGCGTCAACAGCGCCCGCAATGCGCAAGCCGACAAGTACGGTAATGTGTACATTGCCGATACCAGTGGCGAGCGCTACCGCGTCGTTCTCGGCCCAGCCACCTACAACAGCGTGACCAACCCGCTCTTCGCGATCATCAACATGGATCCGAGCTACACCGCGCACGAGGGGTACATCTATACCATCCTCGGCTCCTTCACTGCCGTCACCTCGGGCGGTACAACCTACAACGTTCCCACGGCGGCAGGCGGAGCCTGCAACAGTTTGGGCGCGACTCCTGCCGCAACTGACTCCTCCGGCGACGGTTGCCTCTTCTTCGAGACCGGCAAGCCCGCCGCCTCGACCACAATCGCCGGCCTCGGTGTCGACAAGGATGGCAATCCCATCTTCAGCGACAACGTGGATAGTCTTATCCGCGTTATGTACGTCGGTGGCACCACGATGGCGAACATCATCTCCAAGACCAACGGCGGCCTCACGCCCGTCGTTGGCACGGTCTACGCCATTGAGGGCACGGGCTCTGCCACCAAGGGAGCGACGCCCGAACTCAACGTCAGCTCCGGCAGCGTCAGTTCCGGCAACACCAAGGTCGCCGTCGATGGCCAGGGCAACATTTATACCAATGACGGCACGGGCGTGAACATCATCGACGCTGTGACGGGATACCTGCGCCGCCCCATCAGCACCGGCGGCACGGCGTGTACCGTGTTCGGCGTCACCAGTACGAACGGCGATGGTTGCCCCCCGGGCCAGGGAACCTCCTGGACCTCGCTGAGCAGCGTCGGCACGGCTATTGCCGTCGACAATCTCGGCAACCTCCTCCTCGCTGACAGCAGTACCGGTCGCGTGCGCAAGCTCCTTGCCGGAACCATCTACCCAACGCCCGTGGGAAGCACCTTCACGCAGAATATCGTGCTGCACGAACCCGCCGGAACCACCGGCATCACGGCCACGCTCTTGAATGCAGCCTCCGGCTTCACCATCCCGTCCACTGCGCCCACCTGCACGCTCTATAACACCAGTTCCGACAACACGGCCGACTGCACCATCGTCGTCACCTTCTCTCCCTCGACTCCGGGCAAGATCGGCGCCACACTCTCCGTCACCAACATCGGCGGCGGCGGAGCGACGACTCTCTATCCCCTCGTCGGCCAGGCTACAGGAGCGTCGCTGGTGGCTGACACGGCAGCTCCCGTTACTCAAACGACCGTAACCTTCGGCGCCGGCGCCCTTCCAACCTCGGTGGCCATGGATACAGGCAGCAATGGCTACACCGTCGACAATCACTCTCACATGGTCGAAGCGAGCGGCAGCAGTTCAGTCGGCACCGCCCCATCGGGTGCCAACCAGGTCGCCGTGGACACCGGCGGCAATGTGTATGTCACAGCCGTTGGCGCATCCAGCGTCAGCAAGTACACGCTGGTAAGCGCCGGTACCTACACTTCCAGCACCGTCACGGTGGCGGGCGTCGCCTTGCCACAGGGCATCGCCTTCGATCTACAAGGCAATATGTACCTCTCGGATGCGACTACCAAGGACGTGTACGAGGTCCCGAACAATACCGGCTACGCTGGCCTCCAGTCGCCGGCTACCATTGCCACAGGGCTCGCCAATCCCACTTTGCTCGCCTTCGATGGCTTCGGCAACCTGCTCATCGCCGACACCGGCGTCGTCTATCGCGTCAATGCTGAGACGCAGGTGCTCACAACAGTAGCTTCCTCATCGGCAGGTGGAGTCGCTATCAGCGGCCTCACGCCAGTCGGTATCGCCGGCGATGCAGGCGGCAACGTCTACATCCAGGACGGCGCGAGCAAGAGCATCTTTGAAATCCCCTACCAGACATTTACTCCAGGCTACGTCACCGTTCTCACCGGTGAAACAACGCCCAGCGGTCTCGGCGTCGACGACAACGGCAATGTCTACGCCGCGGACTCCGGCCTCGCAAATCCTGCGATCATCAAGGTCAAGCGCTCCAGTGAGACGTATACCTTCCCAACCGCCAGCACCACTTACAGCGGAACATTCACCAACACAGGCAACGCCAATTCTACCGGCTACTCACAGACCGACGCCGCTGAATTCCCCTATGTCGGCACTGGCTCGGGCGGTTGCGGCAGTATCTCCGGCACCAGCGCGCTGGTCACCGGCACGGCCTGCACCTTCACCGTAACGCCGAACCTTGGCAACAACGGCCAGCTCGTCACCAATACGACATCGCTATTGCCCACGACCTCGACTGGCTCGCTGGCGCTCACGGCACAGGAGCCCTCCGGCGTTACCTATACCACCATGACTACAGTCACCGGCCCCTCGACGGCCGTCTATCTTACCCCCGGCACAGAGGCGACCTTCAACGTCGCCGAAATCGCCTCCGACAGCAGCTCGCAGAATGGTGAATTGGTCAAGGTTTCTATCGACTCCGGCGCCACTGTCAACTACACGCTTGCCAGCGGATCGGTCAACGTTCCAGTCGCCGGCCTGATCGTCGGCTCGCACACCATCGTGGCTACCTACCCGGGCGATGGCACCTATCTCACATCAACCAGCAACACACTCACCTTCAGCATCACCCAGGCTTCCACCGCCGTCAGTTGGACTCCCGGCGCCACCACGCAGCAGTACAGCGCCGCTGTTGGAACCAGTGTGCTGAACGCAACCGCCAACGCTCCGGGCGTCTTCGTCTATACCGCTACGCCCAGCGGCGGCTCGGCGCAGAACATCCACTCCGCCAGCTACCTCCCCATCGGCACCTACGCGCTGGGCGTCACCTTCGTCCCCAATGACTCTGTCGACTACGCTCAGTCCACCGGCTCGGTCAGCAGCTACACGGTAACGAAGGCCACCACCACCGCTCCGGTCGGCGTAACGCAGATGTTGGTCGCCGCGGACGGCACCGGCAACTACACCACCGTGCAAGCCGGCGTGAACGCATTACCCTCGGGAGGTTCGGTCTATATCAAGCCCGGAACTTATCCCGGCTTTATTACCGTCGTGCAGCCCAATGTTGCGTTGCGTGGCCTGGGCGGCGATCCCACCAAGGTCATCCTCACCCACGAGGCCGGCGCTTTCGGTTCCACCTACCCCTACACCGGCGAGTTCCAGCAGACCGGCATCAACGCCGGCAACGGCGGCAGCAACGGCTATCAACTGCCTGCCAGCAGCACGATCTATACCGGAGACGTAGGTTCCGCAACCCTCAACGTCACCAAAGGTGTGAACACAACGTTTAGTTCGTCGACTACGATTCCGAACGGTTTCTACAGCGAAAATCTCAGTATTATCAATGGCTACGACACGGACACCACCACAACAACGACAACTTACGAGACCTCGGCCAACGGAACCTGCGCCACCGGTCAAAGTCCGGCGATGACCTACTCCGCGCTCTTCAACGCCCAGCTGCTTTGCGGTTCGCAGGCCCTGGCCGTTGCGATTACCGGTGATCTCGCTGTCTTCAACAACGTCTACACGACCAGCCTGCAGGACACCATCTACGCCGCCAGCCAGGGCTCCGGCTCCAACGGCTACGTACCCTCGCGCGAGTACTGGTTCCGCGGCAAGGTCACCGGCAATGTCGACTACATCTTTGGCGATGCTGCGGCTGTCTTCGACGGCACCAGTATCTATACCGCCTACCACTCCACTGCCACCGGCACCAACACCATCCACGCGCAGGAGAAGTTCGTTCAGACCGGCACCTCCGGCGACTATCTCAGTGGCTACATCATGAACAGCAATATCTTCACGTCGCAGAGCTCGGGCATGACCGCTCTGTACTTCGGGCGTCCGTATGGCACCTATTCCACCTGGGTCATGTTGAACTCCTACATCGACCAGGTGGTCGCCGCCGGCTACACCACCGGTCTTGGGCCGACGCTCGCAGACGTCACCTTCCTGGAGTACAACGACATCTCCTACCCCGATCCAGCTACCAACGCCAACGACCTCAATGGCGTAGCGTATCTCGGCACTGGCGGCAGTTCAGGCTCGGGCGTCGCAGGTACTCGCGAAACTACATCCACCAATCCCGGAACGCCTGAGGCCGGCAACAGCCCGCCGACTTCGATGACCCAGGCGCAGGCGCAGGCCTATTTCCCGACCAACTGGCTGAGCCAGACGGTCTCCAGCCTGGTCTCCACTACGCAGAACTGGATTCCGACAACGGCACTCGCCACCGCCGTCAACGCGTTCATTCCTTCCGGCACCTCATCCTCCGTAACTTCCGGCTCCAGTGTCACCGTCCTGATGCGCCCGCAGACGCCCGGCCTCGGGGCCATCACCAACGGCACCTATACGATCCCCACCGGCACCTATACCCTCACCGACTCCTTCAACAGCGGCACGGCCTACACGCTCGCCTCCGGCACGCTCGACGCTTCCGGCGAAGCCTACTTCACCTCCAGTACTCTCAGCGCCGGCACCCACAGCCTCAACTGGACCTACGGCGGCGACTCCAACTTCACGGCCTCCTCGACCTCCGCGGCATACACCCTCACCGTTACGTCCAGCACCATCGCCACCACAACGGGACTTAATGTCAACGCTTCTCCCATTCTCTATGGCCAGTCGGGCAGCGTCACCGCAACCGTCTCGTCGGGCTCCGGAACGCCCACCGGTTCCGTCACCCTCTTCGTCGACGGTGTCTCCAACCAGATTCAGTCGCTCACCAGCGGTACGGTGACCTTCAGCGTCACGGGGCTCACCGCCGGCACTCATGCCTTCACCGCTACCTACGCCGGAAACTCCACCTACGCCGCATCGTCCACGACCGCGAATACGTCGATCGTCGTCAACAAGGCGTCGCTTATCATCACCGCGTCCTGCTCCAACCGCATCTTCGACCAGGCCAACTCCTGTAACGCAAACGTCAGCGGCGGTTACAAGTACAGCGATTCCGTGGCGACTGTCTTTACGGCCACGCCCAGCGCAACCACTACCGCCGTGCGTTCTTCGCCGGCCGGCAACTACGGCGCAACTGCGGTCTACACACTGACGGCCTATGGCAGCACCAACTATGCCGTCAGTACGTCAGGCAGCTTGTTCACCGTTAGCGGTAATGCCCCGCAGAGCATCGTTTTCGCCGCCCTGCCTAACTTCATCCACGGCGCCAGCTATCAACTGACCGCGCGCGCCACCTCTGGCCTGGCCGTCACCTATACGGTCACAGCAGGAAACACCAGCGCCAGCGTTAGTGGCTCCACGCTCACCGTCACCGGGACCGGCCTCATTACCATTCAAGCTTCGCAGGCCGGTAACGGGAACTATGCAGCGGCAACCGCGGTATCAAAGAGTTTTACAGCCCAATGACAAATTTTTATCAACTTCTACTTGACGCCAGCAGGATCGGACATCCTCACCGCACCAAGCTCTACTACGCCATGGAGTCGAACATGAAGCAGCAACAACTCAATCGGACCCTTCGCACCAATCGAAAGCACAACGCCAAGATCGCCTTTGCGATCCCGGTCACCGCGCTCGGCCTTGCCGTGCTGCTCAGCGGCTGCTCGAGCGGCCTTTCCTCCGGCACCGGGACGGTAGCCCCCATCGCCGCGACGGGACACGTCACCGGCCGCGTCTTTGGTGGACAGAACCCGGTCTCGGGCGCCACCATCCAGCTCTACACCGTAGGCACCTCCGGCCTCAAGTCGGCCTCCACCGGGTTGATTGGTTCCACTGTCCTCACCGACAGCAACGGGAACTTCAACCTCGGCGGCACATACTCCTGCACCGGCAGCACTGCCGGCACACAGGTCTACCTTGTAGCCAGCGGCGGCAATCCGGGCGGAGGCACGAATGCCAATCTCAGCCTGGTTGCCGGGCTCGGGTCCTGCGCCAACCTGCTGGCCAACGCGGCCACCACCTTCATCACGATGAATGAGGTCACCACCGTCGCAGCAGCCTATGCCCTCGCGCCCTTTGCTGCCGACCTCACCCACATTGGAGCCACGGGGTCGAACCCGACGGGCCTGGTGAACGCCTTCGCCAACGCCGCTTCACTTGCGAACACGTCGTATGGTTTTGCGGGCGGTGCGAGCCTGCCCGCAGGAGCTGTCGCTCCGATTTCCGAACTCAACACTCTCGGCAATATCATCGCTTCCTGCGTCAACACCACCGGCGCCGCCAGCAGTGCCTGCACCACGCTCTTCGCAGCGACCGGCGCGACGGACACCTTCGGGGCCGCGCTCGCCATCGCCAAGAATCCCGGCGGCACTGCGATCACCTCCCTCTACAGCCTGTCCTCGGGCGTCGCACCGTTCCAGCCCTCGATGACGACAGCACCGAATGACTTCACTGTTTCTCTGAGCTACAACGGCGGCGGTACGTTCTCCGCGCCATATGCGATAGCTATCGACGCAACCGGGGACGCCTGGGTCACTAACTCGAGTGGGAGCACCGTGACGGAGCTGTCGCCCACCGGAAGCGTTCTGGCCTCACCCACGGCCAGCGGCCTGTTCGGCGCGGAGGGTATCGCCGTCGACAAGAGCGGCAACGTCTGGGTCGCCAACACCGCCGGCAACTCGGTCATCAAGTTCACCTTGACCTCAGGGTCCGTTACTTCCACCAACAGCTTCACTGCCGGCAGCATCACCGCGCCCACGGCGCTCGCTCTCGACTCCAATAGCAATGCCTTCATCGCCAACTTCAACGGCAACTCGGTCACCGAGCTCAACTCCAGCGGCGTGAATCAGAACAGCTCGCCGTTCACGGGATCGAGCAACAACATTACTGTGCCCACCGGAATTGCCGTCGGCTCGTCTACCGACTCGGGCGCAGTCTACGTCACCAGCGGCAACGGCTACGTGGTCAAGCTAAGCAACACCGGCGCCTATGTGAGCAATGTCTCCGACTCCGCTCTACAGGGCCCCTCTGCGGTTGTGCTCAACTCCTCCGGCCAGATCGGTGTCACCGGCTTCACTACCGGCTCGGCCGTCGCCGGCGCGCTGGGCGAGTTCACCGACAGCGGCTCTGCTATCACCGTCGCCTCGGCCAGCCCCGTTGTCTCCGGTCTGTCGAGTCCGGCAGGAGTCGCCTCGGATGGAACGTCCTTCTGGATTGCCAACAGTGCCACGAGCGGCAGCCTGGCGCAGTTCGTCTACAACTCGGCCACGCCCACATCGCCCACTGCAGGATTCGGTTCGCTCAACACCCCCGTCGGCGTCGCGGTAGATCCCTCGGGCTGCGTCTGGACAGCCAACTCCGGCAGCAATACAGTTTCGCAGTTCATCGGCCTTGCCGCTCCGTACACTACCCCGATCTCCGCTAACGTCGGGCCATAAACGGTCAACCAGATGCCCTGGGTACCTGGGCTTTACAACAATCCGCCGTCGACAGCGATCACCTGTCCGGTGATGTAGGTTGCCTCCGGAGAGGCCAGAAAAGCTACCAGCGCAGCTACTTCTTCGGGTCTGCCAAAACGTCCCAAGGGTATCTCGGAAAGAATTCGCTTCTCGTCCTTCTCAATGTAGTTTGCCGACATGGGGCTGGGGATGACTCCCGGACTAACGGCGTTGACTCGGACGTTGAATCGTCCCGCCTCGCGAGCAAGAGACTTGGTAAAGGCAATCATGCCTCCCTTGGAGGCTGCATAATTACATTGGCCTGCCTGACCGCGAACCCCGCTGGGCGACACGATATTGCAGATGCTTCCACCACCCTGACGCATCATGCCCAGTACGGCCAAGCGCGAACACAAGAACGTGGAACGCAGATTGGTGTCGATCACTTCGTCCCAGTGCTCCTCGGACATAAAGGCCAATAGGGCATCGCGGGTGATTCCAGCGTTGTTGACGAGGCAGTCGACCGGGCCGAAGTGCTGTTCGATTTGTGCGAACAGCGGCGCAACGCTTTCATAGCGGGACAGATCGGCCTGCACGGCCAACGCTTCTCCCCCAGCGGCCTGGATGATCTCGACCAGCTTGGCGGCGGAGTCTTTGGCGTGATGATAGTGAGCGGCTACGCGGAACTCCGCAGCGGCCAGCGCCTGGGCAATGGAAGCGCCAAGAACCCCAGATGCGCCGGTTACTAATGCAGTCTTCATATCAGTCCTTCATATTTGTTGCAGGCCAGTTTAATGTAACGGTTTGAAGATCATAAAGAGAGCTCCCCAGCGGGAGTTGTATCGTGCGATGTTTCCGTCCAGCGCGTAGGAAACAGTGCTTTGGATCAATGTGCCGAAAGGCCCAGGGGTGTTGACGCGCGTCTCCAAACCGTCAAACTTCTTGAATTGAGTGGACTCCTCCAAATTGCGCGCGCGCGCGTAGCTGTACAAGCCTTCAAATTTAATCATGTCCATTACGTTGAAACCGTAGTGTACGTTGCCCATGGCAATGGCATCGAAGGAGTCCGTTCCGCTGGGGATGCCGTGAATATTCGGCTGCGAAAAAAGGGAAGGGAAGTAGCGTGAAAAACGATCCAGTTGGTCCCCGCCATAGTAGGAGATATCCCATCCACCCTTGGTGAATTTTCTGAAGTAGTAATCCTTGTTGAGGTCCGCATCGTAGAGGGTGTAACCGCTTTCCAGAGGTTGTGGCGCCGAACATCCGTTCAGCTGCTGAGAGGACGCCGTACATCCGAACTGTCTCCACGCAATGCGCTGACCTCTGCTTGCATCCGCAGTGAAGATATAACCTTTATCGGTGAACCTTACTTGAGCGCCAGGGATCACCGCAAGACCGCTGCGCGGGACAACATATTGGCTGGATGTGTCGCTGGTCGCGTGGTAGAGGTCATACTCGAGGTAGCCCGTAGCTGTCAGGCTGAGATGAGTGGTGGCCAACCAGGTTGCCCGCACGCCGGTATCTTCAGCCCACGACCATATCTCCGCTCCTTTGTCCTCCGTGTTGCCGCTGTAGACATGGTCTTCGCCTGGAATTGCAGAGAGGGCCAAATCGCCACTTAGCCGATACTTGCTTCCATACTGCTTTGAGATGTCGGTAGCCAGGAGGACGCCTGCGTAGAACGTTGAAAGCTGCGCGCCTGTATGCCGGTAGTCGAAGTCGGAGATACTGAGGCCGATAAGCGGAATTGGGAAGTTGTAGGTCCCTTCGTAGAAGGCCCCGCTCACAATGGACGAGATGCGCTTCTGGGTATTCTCCACCAGGACACGTTCGCCGCCTTGTTTTTTCAGTGTGCGCAGTCCGCGATCGGTATCGCGATACATCGGGTCTTGCGAGTTATGCTCGGCTGTAAGTGAATTACTGAATTGCGGCGTGTTGATATCGTAGCCGGAGAACTGAATGGTCCTTTGAAGAACAAAATCGCGCCCGGCCGCGTTCAGGGTTTGTTGTGCGGAGATCGACCGCAGCAGATTGAACTGCTGGCCCTTGCCGTCGGGCACTAACTCAAAGTTCTGGGTCTCTACATTGGCCACAACGTTGCTCTTATTGCCGCGCTGGCTCAGCGTCTGCTTTACTTCGCGAAACGTGGTTCCGTCGATCCATATTTTTCCGCTGTAAAGAGCTACGTCTTGCACCTTCGGTTCGACTCCCACGACGAAACAGAGCACTCCGTTTACCTGCTCCGTGCCTAGAAGCTTATAGGTGTAGCGCTCGTTGAGTTTCAGCTCAAGGGGTTGGGCCAATACTTTTTCCGGCTCAAGCTGGGGTAGAGGGAACTCATATTTATTATTGAATTTCACACCGTTTACGTATAACTTAGTTTGAGCGAATTCCATCTGCCCAGAGCGGTCATAGAACTGCTTGATCCGCATGGAAATATCGAAGGCAGATACTATATTGGTGCTCTCGAAGTGCAGGTTCATGAAGCTCGATGCCAGATAGTTTTCCAGTCTCTGCCTCTGCGCTTCTCGATACTGCTGCCAACGAGCGATGATTTCCTCAACACTGAGATCGACTCCGCTTTTTACGTCCACGGAGTTATATGCAGTTAAATCGTTATCTCCCAGTTTGTGGATAGAGATCAAAATATAGTCGCTTGTAGAAGTAAGTGCCTGTACAAAATCCTTGCCTGTTCCAGTTGGTTCGGTTGCTGGGAGCCGAACGGCTGTTACCGGATCGAATCCTTGGACGTCGTAATGCGCTGCGGAACTGCTCGTGAGCGTAACCTGTTTTGAAGCATCGGGACTTGCATTCACATGCGCGACCATCACTAGGTCCGGTGACTGTCCGCTTCCGAATAACCAAAGCCCATCACTTTCCTTGCCCTCGATAGTGAGCTTGAATGGCGAGGCTGAGGAGTTCACTCGAAGCATATTTCCAGGGATGGCGTGTTTCATGAAGCGATTCAAGGCACAAACTCTATCAGCAGTCCCGGTATCCGCGGGTTGCGACCATAGAATTTCAACAGATGTGTCAGAGGCCGCGAGTTCCGCTGCAAGGGAGGACGAATCCGTGGCCGTGGTATCGGAATTTAATTTAAGAATGAGCGGTTTATTCAGCGCCTGTTCTGCGATCCATGCAGCATCTTTATCCCAGCCCGGGGTGTAGGCTGTGCCCAGGAGATCGGCGTAGTCGGCAAGACGTTTTACGATTTCACCGTGGCGACCTATAAACCCGGATGGGAATACGAATGCGAGCCGCAAACCGGCGTTACTGGATTTAGCCGTCAGTGCAAGGCGGAGCAACTCGAAGGCGTATAGATCGAGAGCTTTGTGTGGCTCGTTGACCTCTACGATGAGTCCACGAACGGCAGGGGAGGCGAGAGGCATGGATTTTAGCAGTGCGTCAACGCGGTCCGTCAACTGCTTTTCCGTTTCACTGCCGGTAAGAGAATCGCTTCCCGCAAGGATATGCAGCCAGAGGTCTGACCCTTGGGAAATGTTCTTGATGGCTTGTGTTTGGTCTTCAAGAATGCTGCCGGCGCTTTGGTCTCCGTCTAACTGAAACGGGATGGGCGGCAGTACGATCAATTTGTTTTGGACATCGCACTGCTCAGTGGATTGAAGGCCTTCGGCAAGGGGCTGATCTGCTGGAACTGAGATGGAAACTCGAGGCAAGCCGACCTGCGCCGTTGCGGGCACAAGCTTGAGACCGGAAAGCAGCAATAAAAAGACCAATGATGCTTTCGTCATAACGCGTGACCAACTCCAATTCCCTGGGGTATGCCTCTGTCGTTTCTTTTCGCCTCTTGCAAAACAAGTACAGCCGGAATCAGGCAGAGGCCGCCGACCAGTGCAAGAACGACGCCGAGCGAAGTGACCAGCCCTAACTCGGCGAGCGGCGTAAAGGTTGAAGCCATGAGCGCTCCAAAGCCGATGATCGTCGTCAGATTAGATTGAATCAGCGCCGCGCCGGATGCCTTTGCCACGGCGAGAATGCTATTTCCCCCGCTCTCCCGGTAGCGACGGACCAGATGGATGCCATTATCAATTCCAATGCCGATGATGAGGGGAATTGCCGTAATGGACATGAACGTAAAAGGGTGTCCGGTCAGCCGCAACAAGCCGAAGGTTACGATGATGGCGAAGCCGATCGGCATTAGCACGAGCAGCGATACACGCAGGTTACGGAAACTGAGATAGACGATCAGGATGATGGCCGCAGCCGTCCAGGCCAAAGCCTTGCGGCTGTCATGAAGGATGCGGGTTTGCATGTCGCGGTTGATCTTGTCGAAGGAGAAATCCGCAAACGGGCCATATTGATTTCGCCACGACTGTAGCACTGCGTCTGGGATGAGTTGAGTGGCGTTGGGGTCCGCGGGATAGTAGGCGATTGCGGCAACGTAGCTGCCTTCATCCGTCCTTCGTATGCTGTTGTCGAGCAGGCCTGCCGGGAGGTATATTGTTGCGGTTTCCAACGTGACGGATCGGGGATTGTGAGCCAGTTCGTCCAGGCGCTGGATGTAGGGTAGATGGGGAGCAATTTGAAGTCCGTCGTCCTTCAGCGATGCCTCCAGCGCGCGAGCAGAGGCTGTCAAATCGATCTGCGACAACAAAGCAGCCCGCTGCTGTTGTGTATGGGCGGAGGGCAGCAAGCTGGTGGGGGAGAAGATCGACTTGATGGAACCCTGGCGTTGGTACGAGTCCAGACCCGCCGTCAACTCTTCAGCCCTGCGGAGTACATCCTCCTCGCTGCCGGCGATCAGGAGCAGATTTGGATTGCCCTCAATGCCGAACTTTGTGGAGAGAGTATTTTGTGCGATAGCGGCTGGGTCGTTTGCTCCACCTGTGATCTCGAAGTTACCGCCAAGATGGATGGAAGGCAGCATAAGAATTGAGAGCAGAAATAATCCCGATGAACCGGCGACAACAAGACGGGCATTTCTGCCGACAAAATCAACAACTTTATGGGCCAAAAGTGGTAGAAACCGGAACGTGATGGCCTTTGGCGCGACCGGCTTGAAGAGCTTTCCCCAAAGCTGCATCAACGCGGGAACGGTGAGCAGCGTGTGGAACATCATCATGAACATTCCAACTGTAAGGATGAACCCGAACTCCGCCAGCGCTTTGAATCCAGAGGTAGCCAGCGCTGCCGTGGCAGTGGCCGCCGTAACAATGCAGAGGACTATGCTGACGCCGGTGGTTCCATAGGTGCGAATCAGGGCCTCGTTCAATGTTCCCCCCTTAGCCCATTCCTGCGGCGTGCGGTTGAAGAAGTGAACGATCTGGTCATCTCCCAGTCCGCCCAGAATCGCGATGAAGGAGAGACTGATGAGGTTCACTTCGCCGGGATAGTAGCTCGCAATACCGGTTGTGCAGAGGATCCCCAGGGCGGCGGGCAGCAGCGACAAAAGCAGCATAGGGATACTGGGATAGACGAGCAGGCACAAGACCAGATTGCCGGCGAGCGAGATCACGGAGACAAGGCGTATGTTGTGTTCGATAAACCTGTGGTCCTGTTCTGCATAGACATACGCTCCGGCCTGCGTGGCGTGGATGCCGGAGTTGAGGAAGGCTGGGTCGGCGCCGATCGACTGGATGTGCTGCCGTGTCCATTGCACGATTTTTCCGGAGAATTTGTAGTCCACGGCAGACTCGCGAGGCTCGGCGAGTATCAGTAGAGCCTTGTGGTCTTTGCTGAAGAAGCGGTTCCCCGATCCCCAGTTCAGGTCGAAGTTGGCGAACTGCGAGAAGCCCTGGCTATTGTGCGTGGCGACATTCAGCAGGCCAAGAGGATCGGCGACAAAGTAGTCCGGCCCCATGGAGGAAAATGGCGTCAACCTCTCGGTAGCGGACTGGTGAATATTCTTATGAATCTGTTGTGGGTCGAGCCGCTGTTTCAGCTCATCGACTTGCCCGGGCAGCGCGAATGAGGGGAAGTTCCAGGAATAATACCGGACTATGTTGAGTAGTTCTTCTTGCTGCAATCCGCTGCGCGCCTGCTTGAAGAGTCCGCTGGCGGCCATTTCAACGGTGAGACGGTCGGCCATGTCTTCCATGTCGCTGGATTTGTCTGTACCCCCTTCGGGGGCTTCGACGATGACGAAGAGCTGGTTTCCGTAGCCCAACTCATTTCCGATCTGGCTGGCGGCCTGCCATTGCGGGTCATGATTGCCGAACATGTCGGTCAGGTCAGTATCCGTGCGCAGGTTATGAATGTGAGCATAGAGGAACAGCGTCAGGCCCAGGGAAAGGCCAGCCACCATTCCTGGATGATCGATTACCAGGCGGCCCACCCTTCGCATCAGGCGGACCATCACGGCACGGTCTCCGCGAACGGTCTTTTAGCGATGAAGAGGATATGAGCCAGCGGCAGACGGTTGCGGAAGCGGCGAGTTTCCACCTGCATTCCGGCGTCCTCCAGTACGCGTTGGTACTGCGGGGCAGAGAGGATCAAGGGCCGTGTGCCCGTGCGCTCATAAGAGAATAGAAGACGGTCCAATGCGATGGTGATGGTGGACCACAGGCCGCGCTCCCTGTCATGGGCCCTGAAGATCAGCCTTCCCTGGGGATCGAGCGCCGAACAGCAGCGTTTGAGCAAGGCCAGTTGCTCGTCGGCTGGCAGATACTGCAGTACATCCAGGATAAGAATCAACCCGGCTGAAGGCAGCTCGAAGTTGCGTACGTCCTGAACGCTTACCTCTGCGTTGAGAGAGCTGAGGGCCTGGCGCGCGACTGCAATGCGATGCGCATTCAAGTCGCAACCGACCAGCCGGCGGCCGTTTTCGCCGAAGGCGTTGTTGCAGAGAGCCATGCTGTAGCCGCAACCGCAGCCGAGATCGACAACCGTTCCCGAGCCCAGGTCTTCGGCCGCAAGCATCCCGAAGATGCGGTCGAGCCGCAACTTGCACCAGACGAAGCAGCGATCGGCGCTGGCGCTTTGGGCGAAGGTCCGGTTCACGAAGCGCAGGCGGTCGCGGAGTCCCGGATTGGCAGGCGCCTTCCAATGGACCACAACGGCCGTGAAGAACGCGCCGGCAGAGCCGACAAGCACACCCAAAACCAGGCTGCCGACGAACCAGGACAAAAGCTCGTCTTTCATGTGCGGCCCAGTCAGATCGGACAATCTAAACGGTTGGAAGTGGCCGCGGCGCAGAAAAAAACCTATTTCTATCGAGGAGACGACGAGCGCCGGCTGAAGAAGCGGATTATTGATGAAGGTACTGGCCAGGGTCAGCGGCTTGTTAAGCCTGAAGAACAGTGCCAGGCCCACTGCGGCGAGCGTCTGAAAGCCGTATATGGGGACAATGCCGATGAATATCCCCAGAAATACAGCGGCTGCGGCACGTCCGGGCCCGAGCCGCTCCGTAAGGAATGCGGTTGCGACGTGCCCTATACGAGTCTTGATCTTTCGTATCACTCAGTGGTCATTCTCTCATCTGCCATCATTCGGGGCCTTCAGCCACATACCACCGACAACTCGCCGCTGGCTACGATCGCTCCATCGACCAACACCGTGCCGCCGATGTAAGCCATCGATCCAGCCTGAGTGAGCTTGGTGGTTTCGATGCGTACTTCCTGTTCCGGGAGCACAGGCTTTAGAAATTTGAAGCGATTAACCGCCGCCAGCACAGCATTACCGATCGTTCCCTGAGGAGCAGAGGCCGCCATCATCACAGCCGCTGTCTGACCCACGGCTTCGATCATAAGAATGCCCGGCAGTATAGGCCGTCCGGGGAAGTGGCCTGAAAAGATCGCGTCTTCCGAATCGACCGACATCACGGCAACGCAACGCACACCGGGCTCCAACTCTTCCACTCTGTCGAGCAACAGGCATGGAGGGCGATGGGGAATCATCTTCTCGATTTCGCTTCGGTCTATTACTTTGCTTACTTTGTTCACTTTGTTTTGCGTACCTCGAATGTGTCTTCTGGCAGCTTTGTGCCTACGGAGGTGATGTCAAAGGTAAAGACGCTGTTCACGCCGCTCTTGCTATCCACCTCCAGCGAGCGGGGTAGAAAGTCACGCTTGTCGAGCTTCACAACCAGATAATTGAGCTTGCGATGCAAAGCTTGCGTGCGCGGAACGAGCTTCATTTCAAAATCATGGCTGTTTTCCTGTGCGGTGACAGTGAAGTCATTCTTGAGGGTTTCGAGGGAGTTCGCCCCGCTGTAGGAGGACTGCGCATGGCGAACGTCGGGGCCCACGTCCAGAACCTCCGTCTTGCCGCCTGCTGTGAGGTTGAGAAAGTTTTCGTTGAATCGAATGCGCATGGGATTTGGCTCGGTGTATTCGAGCATGAAACGGTCTGTTCCCTGGGCGCAAAACCTGCCGTGGAGCACCATGGGTTTGACGATCAGCTTAGAGGTCCGGGTCTCAGTCACAGTTCCACAGGCAGTCGTGAACTTTGCCTGGGCTTGCTGCTCGCCTGCCCAGATGCGCGTCAGGAGATCGCCAAATTGTTGGCCGGACTGGGCCGTCATGACAGCCGGTGAGATCAAGATGGCAAAGAGCCAGTAGAGTCTGCGTCGCAGGATCATCTCACACTCCCCATGGGTACTTGAGATGCAATCGGCTCACGGGGACCGACCAGGGCGAACTCCAGTCCCCGGCCTCTCAACTGGTCGATGATTCCGGGCAAGGCGTCCAGCATGACATCGGCCCCCGAGGGCAGACGATCGTGCAGCAGGATGATGTCGCCCTCAGCCACCTTGTTCAGGATGCGGCGGGCGAGGACTGAGGAACTCCCGATAACCGTATCGAAGGAGCGAATGCGCCAGGAGATGAACTCCAGTTCTACTTGTTTGAGATACGGGCCCAGGAGGGGATGACGCAGACCAACTGGCGAGCGGAAATAGCGGGTGCGAAGACCACAGCTGCGGTAGACGCTCTCTGTGCCGCGATCAATCTCCGCTCGCAGACGCCACGGGGTGAGAAAGCAGAACAAGTTGGGATGCGACCAGGTGTGGTTGGCGATCAGATGCCCTTCTTCCCAAGCACGACGTACAACCTCTGGATGCTGCTCGGCGCGTTTTCCAATCACAAAGAAGGTCGCTTTCACGTCCTTCTCACGAAGGATGTCGAGCAGCCTGGGCGTATCGACGGGATCGGGGCCGTCGTCGAAGGTGAGGGCCACGCAACCTGCGGCCTCCACCCGCGAGCGGTTGGCGACCAGCCACTGGTTGCGGGGATGAAACAGAAGGAAGAGCGTAACGCCGGTGCCAAGGGAATACAGCAGGCCCACCAGCAGCCAACGCGAGGGGGAGAAAGGATAGAGCAGCGCCAGAGAGGCGTTGGTCGCAAGAATCAGCAGAGAGAAGAGCGCGCCTCTAGCCATATTTATCTTCCCAGCGCTGCAAAACGCCGCAAGTATACCTGCCCAGTCTAGCATCGGCCCACAAGCCGGGGCCGAGGAGCATTAGGTATACTGTCAGGAAGGTGACCATGGACGAGATCAAACAACAACTCAAGGTAATCATCATCAAGGGCCTGCGGATCACCGACCGGGACCCGGATAGCCTGCAGGACGATCAGCCGCTGCTGGGCGGCGATCTGGGAATCGACTCCATCGATATTCTGCAACTCATCCTTGAGATTGAGCGACATTTCGGCATCAAACTGGTGGATGGCGAATTCGACAAGACTGCCTGGGAGAGTATCGATACCCTGGCGGCAACAGTCGAAGCAAAGATGACCGTTAAGGCATAACCCCTGCTCTAAGCAGCAGGCAGTCAACGGGAAGCCGAGGCAGTTTTGCGGGTTTCCTTGCCGGTGGTCCCTTTTTCCCAATCGCAGGTGAGATTTGACGCGTTGGTACCAGCACCGTTTTCATACTGTCTCGATGCTTCGGCTGATGTTTTGGTCCATGGCCCGTGTGCCCCGCTTCGCCCAGCCCCTGGTCGGGGTAGGAACGGCTCTCTTCTTTGGCTACATGCTGAAGCAGGAGCGCAACGCAGTTACGAGCAATCTCCGCCAGATTACGGGAAACAGCGGGCTCGTTCTGATGTGGAAGGTCTATCGCGTCTTCTATTCGTTCAGCGATTTCATGGTCTCCTACTGCTATGTCCCCCACGCCAGTCATGAGCAACTGCTTTCCATGCTGGTGGACGACAAGTACGCCGCCGCGACCATCGACGAACATCTCGCCGCGGGCAAGGGAGTCATTTTATGGACGGCGCACCTCGGGAATCCGGAGTTTGCCTCGCGGCTGCTTGAGATGCACGGCCGGCCTGTGAACGTAGCGCGCGTCGTCGAGGACAAGCCGGCGGAGAAGATGCTGCGCGACCGGATGGCCAGCGACCGGCTCAGGGTTGTGGACCTCAGCGGCGGGCCACACGCCACAATCGAACTGCTGCAGGCCTTGCAGCGCAATGAAATTGTGGCGATCCAGGGGGACCGCGTCTACCATCCGCGACATAGTGCGAAGGTTTCGTTTTTCTCGAAGCCCGCAGCCTTTCCACTTGGCCCCTTCCTGCTTTCGCAGGTCTCAGGTGCGCCTGTGCTGCCCGGTTTTGTGATCCGCGAAGGCTGGCTACGCTACCGCATAGAGAGTGGTGATCCGATACTGCCGGGAGCCTCCGGCGACCCCGAAGCCGACCAGCGTGCGGCTTTGGGGCAGGCTGTCCGCTTCCTTGAAGCCCAGTTATCGGTTCACTATGATCAGTGGACTAACTTTTTCGATTTTTGGCGGGTCAATGCCCCTGACTGATATGCAGAAGATTATTGTCGTAACCGGTATTGGCGTTGTCAGCCCTTATGGCATCGGGATGGCCGCTCTGCACGCGGGCCTGGTAGCGGGAAAGAGCTGTTTAGAGCCCGCAAAGGACATTTATCCCGGCTTCGAAGGATATCTGGCCCAGGTCGGGGAGTTGCCGCACTTTGCCGCAGAGTCAGGCCGCTGGTACTCCCGTTCCGATCGGCTGGCGATGGTCGCCGCGGAAGACGCCGTCTCTGGTTTCGATCGCCGGCAGGCTTCTTTTCGGGACAGCGGCATTGTGATGGCCAGCACGGTCGCGGGCCTGTCCGAGATCGACCCCGAAATCGCCGAGAGCCCCGCCGCCTGGTACCGGCGCGGAAATTTGGCGCGGGCCAGCTCCTATTCGGTGGCGCGCGTGGCCGCCTCAGTCGGCGAGCATCTGGACATTCGGGGACCGAGTTGTGCTGTTTCCGTAGCTTGTGCTTCCGGGGCGATGGCCATTGCGCTGGGTGCCAATATGCTGCTCGAGGGGGCCGCTCCGATGGTGCTTGCGGGCGGCAGCGACGCTCTGTGCCCGTTTACGTTGAGTGGATTCAATGCTTTGCAGTCCCTGGACCGCGAACCCTGCCGGCCCTTCGACCAGAACCGGAAGGGTCTGAACCTGGGGGAAGGAGCAGCCGTTCTGGTGCTGGAGACGCTGGCCGGAGCCAGGGCACGCGGCGCCGATGTTCTGGCGGTGCTGCGGGGATGGGCCATGACCAACGATGCCTCTCATCCCACCGCGCCCCAGAAGCAGGGCATCGGTCTGTCGCTATGTATCAACCGGGCTATGGAGATGGCGGACTGCGGTATCGAAG
>Ga0302315_10001436_pt1 | contig 23975 bp, 19 predicted proteins | sample III_Palsa_N3_1_FD_200532 | JGI IMG/M metagenome (GOLD analysis project Ga0302315, IMG submission 200532) | Peat permafrost microbial communities from Stordalen Mire near Abisko, Sweden - III_Palsa_N3_1 | ecosystem: Environmental > Terrestrial > Soil > Palsa > Peat permafrost | place: Sweden...
TGACCGCATTTATGCGTGGCTTTGCAAAAAAGCACGGCTGAGTGGTCATCTAATATGTTTTTCGGGCAAGATGCCCGGTGTGATTTGGACTTCTTTACTTCCAGGCGGCTAAAAAGTCATGACCGACCCCAAGACCCCGCTGTCCGAGATGCGTGAACGCATCGACAGCATCGACCGGCAGATTCAGCAGCTGATTTCCGAGCGCGCCAACCGCGCGCTGGAAGTAGCAAAGGTGAAGGGTGAAGGTCTGTCGGCGATCGACTATTACCGGCCGGAGCGCGAGGCGCATGTGCTGCGCATGGTGGTGGATCGCAACGACGGCCCCTTGTCCGATACCGAGATGGTGCGGCTGTTTCGCGAGATCATGTCGTCGTGCCTGGCCCAGGAAGATCCGCTGAAAATTGGTTTTCTCGGTCCGGAAGGCACGTTCAGCGAGCAGGCCGTGCGCAAGCATTTCGGTCATGCCGCCTACGGTCTGCCGCTGGGCAGCATCGAGGAAGTGTTCCAGGAAGTTGCCGCGGGCCATGCCGACTTTGGCGTGGTGCCGGTGGAAAATTCCGGGCAGGGCATGATCCAGGTCACGCTGGACATGTTCCTCACTTCCGAGGCCACCATCTGCGGCGAAGTCGAGTTGCGCGTGCATCAATGCCTGCATTCGCTGGCGGGCAGGATCGAGGACGTCAAGCGTGTCTACGCGCATGCGCAGTCGTTGCAGCAGTGCAAGACCTGGTTGCGCATCAACTTGCCGGGTGTTGAGTGTATTGCGGTGGGCAGCAACGCTGAGGCGGCACGCATGGCACGTCACGCGGACGACTCGGCGGCCATCGCCGGCGAGACAGCTGGCAAGATTTATGGACTGAAAACACTCGCCACCGGCATCGAGGATCGCGCCGACAACACCACGCGCTTCTTGGTGATCGGCCGCTCGCTGTTTCCGCCATCGGGCAATGACCGTACCTCGCTGCTGGTCACGGTGAATGATCAGCCGGGCGCGCTCTATGCCGTGCTCAGCCCGTTCGCCAAGCATGATGTCAGCCTCAATCGCATCGAATCGCGCCCGGCGCATACCGGCAAGTGGCAGTACGCCTTCTTCATTGACGTCTCCGGTCATATCAACGATGCGGCATTGCAGGCGGCGGTTGAGGAAATCAGCGAGACAGCGGCCACGGTCCGCGTGCTGGGTTCCTATCCGGTGGCGTTGCCCTGAGATGATCGATAAGGGCGATGCGGTGTTGATTCTCGTGGAAGAAATCGTTTTGGAGAAAGTCGTTTGACCATGTCTGATCGAAGCAGTCTCGACTGGAGCAGTCAGCCGGGTCAGCCCCTGCATGGCGATGTCCGCGTGCCGGGCGACAAGTCCGTCTCCCACCGTGCCCTGATGCTGTCCGCGATCGCCGAGGGCACTTCGCGTATCCACGGTTTTCTTGAAGGCGAAGATACCCGCGCCACCGCCGCGGTGTTGTCGAGGCTGGGCGTGCGCATCGAGACGCCGTCAAACGGTGAGCGAGTGGTCCACGGTGTGGGTCTGCACGGTCTGCGCGGTTCCTCTGAACCGCTTGATTGCGGCAACGCGGGCACCGGCATGCGCCTGCTCACCGGCTTGCTGGCCGGGCAGGCGTTCGACAGCGAGCTTATCGGTGATGCCTCGCTGTCGAAGCGACCCATGCGCCGGGTCACCGATCCGCTGACGCAGATGGGCGCGCGCATCGATACGCGCGACGGCCTGCCACCGCTGATCGTGCGCGGTGGTCAGAAGATGCAAGGTATCCATTACGCCTTGCCTGTGGCTAGTGCGCAGGTGAAGTCGGCCTTGCTGCTGGCGGGTCTTTACAGCGTGGGCGTGACCGAAATCATCGAGCCGCATCCGACCCGCGATTACACCGAGCGCATGCTGGCCGCCTTCGATTGGCCGATCGATTTTTCGCCAGGTCATGCCAGCCTCGAAGGCGGCCACACGCTGCACGCCACGGATGTGGATGTGCCAGCTGACTTTTCCTCGGCCGCGTTTTTTCTGGTCGCTGGCAGCATTGTTCCGGGATCACACCTGCGCCTGCCAGCGGTTGGCCTGAATCCGCGTCGCACTGGTTTGCTGCATGCATTGCGCCTGATGGGTGCGGATATCGCGATCGAGTCGCCGCGCGAGAGTGGCGGCGAGCCGGTGGGTGACCTCGTCGTTCGTTATGCACCGCTGCACGGCATCGAGCTGCCGGAATCGCTGGTGCCCGACATGATTGACGAGTTCCCCGTGCTGTTCATTGCGGCTTCGGTCGCATCGGGAACAACCACGATTCGCGGCGCTGCCGAGCTGCGGGTGAAGGAGTCCGATCGCATCGCGTCAATGGCGAATGGCCTGCGCGCGCTTGGTGCTTCGATCGAGGAGACGCCGGATGGCGCGATCATTCACGGCGGCAAGCTCAGCGGTGGTTCGGTGGAGACGCATCTCGATCACCGCATCGCCATGAGTTTTGCCGTGTCTGGTCTGGTTGCCGAAGCGCGGGTGCAGATCAACGACTGCAGCCATGTCGCCACGTCATTTCCCGGCTTTCTCGAACTGGCCAACGGCTGCGGTTTCGCATTGCGGACGGTCGATTAAGTTCACTGGTTCGCCTATTCGCCGGTTCGCTTCACGCCATCGTTGCGGCTAGGAGCCTGGGCGGTAGAAACCAAGCGAGCGAGGCAAAGCTCTTTTGAGTGAGGTTTTTCGATCATTTGAGGCGAATAGCCGTAGCTATTCAACGGAAAGGAGCGGAAAAGATGACCAAAAGTGCGCAGCCGCAGCCGCTTGTGTTTCTGCTGCCCAGGCTCCTAGGCTTGACTCCCACGCCGAGAGACTCTCATGACTGACGCCGTACCCGATTTCATCGTCGCCATTCCGGCCCGTTACGCGTCGACCCGCTTGCCGGGCAAACCGCTGTGCGATATTGCCGGTGTGCCGATGGTGGTGCGGGTGGCGCAGCGCGCGCTGCAGGCTGGCGCGAGCCAGGTGGTGGTTGCTATGGATGATCAACGCATCGCTGACGCGCTGGTTGGGTACGGTGTCGATATCTGCATGACGCGTCCGGATCACGCCTCGGGCAGCGACCGGCTCGCCGAATGTGCCGCGTATTACGGCTGGTCCGACGATGCTATCGTGGTGAATCTGCAGGGTGACGAACCGTTCGCGCCGGCGGCCGGTATTCGCGAAGTGGCGCATGCGCTGTCCGAGGACGACGCGCCGATGGCCACGTTGGCCACCGCGATTACCGAGGCGCACGAACTGTTCGATCCCAACGTGGTGAAGCTGGTGCGTGCGGTCAATGGCCGTGCGTTGTACTTCAGCCGTGCGCCGCTGCCGTGGGCACGCGACGCATTCGCGATCAGTCGTGACACGTTGCCGGTCGACCTGCCGTTTCTGCGGCATATCGGCATCTACGCCTACCGCGCGGGGTTTCTCAAGCAATACGCCAAGCTGTCGCGCACATTGCTGGAACAGGCAGAATCGCTGGAGCAGCTGCGTGTGCTCGGACACGGCCATGCCATCGCCGTGCGCATGACGCCCGAAACGTTTCCGCCGGGCATCGATACGCTTGAGGACTTGCAACGTGCGGAGCAGTGGCTGCAAAAGCGCAGCTCTGATCAACCAGCGCTGATCAATCTATCCGCAGATTGAGATCTACGCCGTCGTATCGTTGAGCCGACGGCGTAGCGGATCACTCAAAGCTCGTCGCAATCAAAGGCGAGTACGGTCGGCACATCCACCTCATAGTCGACGTCCTTGCGTTCGAAGCCAAACAGATTGAGGAATTCGTGCTTGTAGCTGGCGTAGTCGCTGATCTCGAACAGGTTCTCGGTGGTGACCTGCGGCCACAGCTCCTTGCAGCGAACCTGTACGTCTTCGCGCAGTTCCCAGTCGTCCAGCCGTAGGCGATGCTCGTCATCAGTCGACGGTGCCTTGCCGTCGGGGCGATACAGGTTCTCGCGGAACAGGCGGTTGGCCTGCTCGATGGTGCCTTCGTGCAGGCCTTTTTCCTTCATCACCTTGAATACCAGCGCGATATACAACGGCAACACCGGAATCGCCGCGCTGGCCTGGGTCACGACGGACTTCATCATGGCCACGTTGGCGTCGAGACCTTTCGCCTTGTACCGCTCGCGCAAATCGCTGGCGGTGCGATCGAGATGCTGCTTGGCCCGGCCCAGTGCGCCGTGCCAGTAGATCGGCCAGGTGATTTCGGTGCCGATGTAGCTATAGGCGACGGTTTTCGCGTTGTCCGCCAGCACGCCGGATTCGCTCAGCGCGTCGATCCATAGCGACCAGTCTTCGCCGCCCATCACGGCGACGGTGTCTTCCACTTCCTGCTCCGTGGCCGGCTCCACCGACACTTCGACCACCGCATTCTTGTTGGTATCGACCGTGGTGGCGGTATAAACCTCGCCGATAGTCTTCAGCGCCGAACGCTTCAGTTCACCGCTGCCGGGCAGCTTGCGCACAGGTGAGGCGAGCGAATAGACCACCAGATCAATCTGGCCGCCCATTTCGTTGCGGATGATCTCGATGGCGTGCTGGCGTGCTTCATCGGAAAACGCGTCGCCGTTGATCGATTTGCTGAACAGGCCGGCCTGTTTGGCCAGCTTGTCGAAGGCGCCAGCGTTGTACCAACCCGCCGTGCCGCATTTTTCGGTACCAGGCTTTTCAAAGAACACACCAAGGGTCTTCGCGCCATAGCCGAATGCCGCCGTGATGCGGCTGGCCAGCCCATAGCCGGTGGAAGCTCCAATCACCAGCACGCGCTTGGGGCCGACCGACGGCTTGCCCTGCGCCTCGGTGGTCTGGATCTGCTCCTGCACATTCTTCTCGCAGCCCACGGGGTGCGCGGTGATGCAGATAAAGCCTCGAACCTTGGGATGAATGATCACTCGATGTTTCCTTTGACGTGGGCCAATGCCCATTTTAGCCTGCCCGATGCCAGCGATGTTCCGCAGTGCGCAACATGGCTCAATCACGTGCCGCAGTCCTTGCCCGCGGTGTGTGAGGCCCCATCTAAAACCACAGTGGCAGTCCCGAATACATTCACACCATGACCTCATCGATACTCTTCGTCTGTCTGGGCAACATCTGCCGCTCGCCGCTGGTGGCTGTGGTCGCTCGCCAGCGGTTTGCCGACGCGGGGTTGTCGGTTGAGGTGGATTCCTGCGGTACCGGAGGCTGGCACGTGGGGCAGGGTGCGGATTCCCGTTCGATACGCGTTGCCGAAGAAGCGGGCTACAGCCTGCTCGAGCATCGCGTGCGGCAGCTGACAGCGGATGATTTCAGTCACTTCGACGCGATCCTGGCGATGGACGATGACAATCTCGCCGCGTTGCGTGGGCACAGTCCCGCCGAATACGAGAATCGCGTGAGCCTGTTTCTTGATGCGGCCCGGCTGGATCAGTATGCCTCGCCCATCGTGCCCGACCCTTATTACGAAGACCTCGATGCGTTCCGCCATGTATTGAAACTGGCGGAGCAGGGTGTGGATGGTTTGATTGGTCGACTCCGCCACGGCGAGTCGTTGATGGCGTCGTCATCATCCGGCGCGGCGCGCTAAAGTCTCCTTATGCAGGCGATTCCACCGCAGCCGTTCGACGGCAAAGTCTTTGTTCAGACGCTGACCACCTCGTCTGGCGTCTATCGGTATTTCGATGACGAAAGCGAGCTACTTTACGTCGGCAAAGCCAGCAATCTCAAGAAGCGCGTCGGCAGTTATTTCCTGAAGCCGCGGATGGAGCCGCGCATCGCCGCGATGGTCGCGCAAATCGCGCGTGTCGAAATTACGCTGACGCGGACCGAGGGTGAGGCGCTGTTGCTGGAATCGCAGCTGATCAAGTCGCTCAAGCCGCGTTACAACATCCTGTTGCGCGATGACAAAAGCTATCCGTATATTTATCTGTCTGCCGGCGAAGATTATCCGCGGCTGGCGTTTCATCGTGGCGCGAAGAATCTCAAGGGCAAGTTTTTCGGGCCGTACCCAAGTACTTACGCGGTGCGCGAAAGTCTCAGTCTGATGCAGAAACTGTTCAAGGTGCGCCAGTGCGAGGACAGCTATTTCCGCAACCGTTCGCGCCCCTGTCTGCAGTACCAGATTGGCCGGTGCACAGCGCCATGTGTGCAGCTGATCGGTGTGGACGATTACGCCAGCGACGTCCGTCATGCGCAGATGTTTCTCGAAGGCCGCAGCAACGCCGTGCTCGATGAACTGGGTGAAGCGATGGAGCAGTCGAGCAGGGCACTGCAGTTCGAACGCGCGGCTATCCTGCGCGATCAGGTTGCCGCGCTGCGCCAGCTGCAAGCGCAGCATCACGTGCAGGGCGCCAGCGCCGACATGGACGTGATCGCCTGCAGTATCGAGTCCGGCATCGCCTGCGTCAGCGTGCTGTTTTTCCGCAACGGCATCAGCCTGGGTACGCGCGATTTCTTTCCGCGGCTGCCGCTCGAAGATGCCGAATCGCCCGACGTGCTGGCGCAGTTCATCGCGCAGTACTACCTGGATCGACCGGTGCCACGCGAACTGATTCTCGGTGAGCCGATTGCCGATCAGGACATCCTCGCCGAGCTGCTGACGCAGCAGTCGGGTCACGTGGTGGAGTTGAAATCGAGCGTGCGCAGTGATCGTGCACAGTTCCTGCAGATGGCCCAGCGCAATGCCCGCGCGTCGCTGACGGCAAGGCTGGCCAGCCGGCAGACTCTGGGCACACGCTTTGAGGATCTGAAGAAAGTGCTTGAGCTGGACTTTTCACCGCGGCGCATCGAGTGCTTCGATATCAGCCACACGATGGGTGAGGCGACGGTGGCCTCTTGCGTGGTGTTCGGTCCGGAAGGGCCTGAGAAATCCCATTACCGCCGCTTCAATATCGCTGGTATCACGCCGGGCGACGATTACGCCGCCATGCATCAGGCGCTGACCCGCCGTTTCCGCAAAGTTGCCGACGGCGAAGGAGCCAAGCCGGATGTATTGCTGATCGATGGCGGCAACGGACAGGTCGCCCAAGCTATGGACGTGCTAAGCGAGCTTGGCGTGACCGGCATCGAGGTGGTCGGCGTGGCCAAGGGACCGGGCCGACGTGCGGGCGAGGAAACTCTGGTGCTGGCGCGCAAGGTCGCGGGCAGTCTTGGACGCGAACTCCACCCCGGGTCGTCGTCGCCGGCGCTGCATCTGGTCGCAGCCGTGCGCGATGAGGCGCATCGCTTTGCCATCAGTGGCCATCGCAAGCGGCGCGAAAAGGCGCGCGAGCGCAGCGTGCTGGAGGACGTGCCCGGTATTGGCGCGCGGCGTCGTTCGGCGCTGCTCAAGGCCTTCGGCGGTCTGTCCGGCGTCGAAGGCGCGGGGGTCGAGGAGCTGATGTCGGTCAAGGGTATCGATCGCGGTCTGGCCGAGCGCATTTACGCCAGCCTGCATGCCTGATCGGCGCGCTGGTTATTCACTTTCATTTGGCAGTCTGAAGTTTTTGTTCATCCGCTGACTTCCCACCATGCGACACTGCGGCAAACCATTGGACCTTTCATGCGCATCAACCTGCCCACCTGGCTGACCCTCTTCCGCGTCGCGTTGCTGCCGGTGATGGTCGCGGTGTTTTACATGCCATTTCCGGGACACAACATCACGGCGGCGATCGTCTTCGTGCTGGCGGCGATTACCGACTGGCTGGACGGTTTTCTGGCGCGGCGGATGAATCTGACATCGGCCTTTGGCGCGTTTCTCGATCCGGTCGCTGACAAGCTGATGGTGGCGGTGACGCTGTTTCTGCTGGTGGAGTCCGACCCCACCAGCGGCTGGTCGAGCATCCTGCTGGCACTGACCTCGGCGGTGATCGTGGGGCGCGAGATCAGCGTGTCGGCATTGCGCGAATGGATGGCTGAAATCGGCATGAGTGCCACGGTGAAGGTGGCCTTTGTCGGCAAGCTCAAGACCATCATGCAGATGGTCGCGCTGGTCGTGTTGATTGTGCAGCACGAGAAAGAAGCCACTGCGCTGCGGCTGTATCACATCGGCGAAGGTTTGCTGGTGATCGCCGGCATTCTCACCATCTGGTCGGGCGTGTATTACCTGCGCGCGGCGTGGCCGATACTTCGTGGGGATATGCCAGTGCCCCCACAGCGTAACCCGCCTGATCGTGAGGCGTGAGCTTCACGGCGCGACTTTGCTGAAGCCTGATTGGTTGTGCAGGGGTTGACGATCCCGGTTCACGTATTAGAATGCGCGGCTGCAGTGCGGGAATAGCTCAGTTGGTAGAGCACGACCTTGCCAAGGTCGGGGTCGCGAGTTCGAGTCTCGTTTCCCGCTCCAGAATTTCAGACAAAGCCCCGACGTGTTCGGGGCTTTGTTGTTTAAGGGGTTGTCGCGGTGCTGGCCGCTAAAAAGCGGAAAGTCATGCAGGCAATTGGCGCACGAGGTATTCACAGGCGGCTTGGTTCTGCTATTATTCGTCGCTCAGTTGCGGGAATAGCTCAGTTGGTAGAGCACGACCTTGCCAAGGTCGGGGTCGCGAGTTCGAGTCTCGTTTCCCGCTCCAGTTTTCAGCAAAACCTCGGACTGCCGGGGTTTTGTTTTTTAGAAGCACCTGCGATCATCGAGATGCGTTGATGATGATCGCGAAGTAGCACGCAATGGCCTGGTGGCAGAGTGGTCATGCAGCGGCCTGCAAAGCCGCGTACGCCGGTTCGATTCCGACCTAGGCCTCCATTGCGATCAAAGAATTAGGCGCCTTAGGGTGCCTTTTCTTTGCCTGAAATCCGGCAGTTTGGGGGTGAAATCCGGCCTTTGCCACTATCTACCGCAAACTCTCCTAAAAGCGCTTCAAAATTAACGGTTAACGCCGCCCATCTGCGGTCCTTGGGATGCTTGAGGGGCTTGGTTCTGCATCTGCGTTTGAGGCTGCACTTGCGCCTGCTGTTGCAAATTCTGGTTGACCTGCGTCATCTGCTGCGTGCTTTGCTCCATGGGTATATGGACCGCTTGGGCTGTCTCGACACCGGCAACGTTCTTGAACGCGCCAGGGATGACGCTCTGAGCAGCAAACGCCTTTGAGCCATCATCGCTCAGCGCAACCGTATCGATCCGCTTCAAGCCCTGTGCCTTGGCCTCGACCGTCAAGGCGCCGGCTAAGTTCTCGCTATGCTGGTCCGATGTGCGGCCCTGCGCGGTATCCAGCTTCTTTACGCCGTCGTACGCCTGCTGAAATAGTTTGTGATCGGGATTCGCGGGATCGTTTAAGAGGGGAGCCTTGGCAGGATCAACATATGGCCCTCGATTATTCGACAGCGCCTGTTCCTGCTCTTTGAGCGCCTTCAGGGTGTTGGGGCCAGCAACGCCATCGGGGTTTAGTCCGTTGTTGCTCTGGAACGCCTGGACGGCCGCCTTCGTATCGTTACCGAAAGAGTTGTCGGGTTTGATCGGGTTGCCGTTGTGATCCTTGTAGCCGAGATCACGCAATTGACCTTGTAATTCGCCTACTGCTTCGCTGTGTGCACCTTGTTTGAGGGATGCCCCAGCCTTGTCTGAAGCATGGCCGTGGGCTTTTGTAGCAGGGCCAAGTTTGAGTTCGGCCATCGCTTCGTTGAAGTGTTCTTCGCGGCCTGCGATGCCACGGGCATTGGCCGGATCGCGACCGTATGACGTCGAGCCGATAAAGCTCTGCATATCTTCTCGGGTCGGCGGGTTGCCCGCTTGTATCCCTTGTTCCGGTTTCCCCGCCAGAAAGCCAACAAGCTGATTGTCATGTCGGGAGGAGAACTGATTCGCGTAATCGGCTACGCCTAATTGCAATTTGGCGTCTTTGACCATGGCGTCGGCAGCCGCTGGATTTTGTTTGCGCACATTGTCAATGATGTCGCCCACGCGCCCAATGGTGACATCCAGCTGTTGGCTGGTAAATTGATCCAGCTTGTCTTTCGGGACCGCCTGCAACTTGGTATCCAGCGAAGCCTGATCTTTGTCCGAAAGCGGTCCGTGTTTCCTCAACGTGGTGATGTCGCCGGCATCGAATCCATTGTCCGTCAAGAATGTCCGCGCGGCAGGATTGGCATCAACATCAAATTGCATCTGGCCAAACGAAGAGGAACTGCTGCCGAGTTTGGCATATGAAAAGTGATCAGAATCGCCCGGCTTGCCTCCTAACTCGGTGGCAATAAGAACGGTGCGCAGTTGTTCAGGGGTGATGGTCGCGCTATTCGACATGGTCAAAATCCTTTTGGTTAGCGTAGGGAGCTCAACTCCCGGAACAGTTGTAGGTGAAGTCGATCAAGTGTGTGTCGGACATGTCCTGCGGGGTGACCGGCTGCATCTGAAAATCGCCAGCCATGTCGTCGTTGCAGATCGCCACGCTCCGGCGTTGCGTGCCATTTTGCAAGACGCAATAGCCACCAAAAGTCTGCTCGCCACGCCCTGGACCAATATGCGTCCCATCCCAGAGGTCGACCAAGCGACTGCAACCGATAATGCGGCCGCTTTGCTTTTGCTTTGCAAGGGATTGATTGAACGAGTCGGTGTGGTCGTTGGGATCTCGGTAAGCCTGTGCACTGACGCCACAATCACTGGCACCGCCTTGATAGCCGCTGGGCTTTGTGCAGTAGGACGCATCGTTCTCAATGTTTTTTTCATTGCGCGCCAACACAGCGATGCGGGCGGTATAAACCTGTCGTAGACAGGCCGTATCTTGGCAAATGCCGCGGGTGTACGTGATCCAGTTACGCTGTTCTTTAGCCAACGCCTTTTTGTCAGTCGCTTCTGATGCCGCGGCCATTGCCGCCTTGTAGGCTTGCTGCAGCTTGCCATCCAGCGCGGATGTCTCGGCATCGCTACAGATCAGCTTTTCCGTGGCGCTCGCGGCCTTGCTGCAATCGAAACTGGCAGCGAGGGCGCAAGGCGATAGACCTACAAGGCCCAGCGCAAAGAGAAGCTTCATCGCGCGTGTAGACCGTATCTTCATAGTTATCCTCCTTTCCCTAGAGTCAAGCCAACGATGGCACATGACTTTAGTCCGGCTACGCCGGTCGAACAAGCGGGGCTGCTGCTAAGCGAGCATGCAAGCGACGAAAGGAAAGATACGACTAATCATCAAGTGGTGGCTCTGGATGGTAGCGAAAGATGGACTTCAAGATGGATCGCAACCATTAGACAGTTGGGCGCTCAACGTAAGCTGTGCCCATCATGAGTTTGTAGTGGCTTTCGTTTTGTGACAGCTCGAACACCTTGTGGAAAACATCGAGGTAGGTTTCGACTGACACCTCGCCAGCCGTGAAAAACACATCATCGCCAACGCCATGCGATCCGTCATTGGTCCATGACATCAGTGATTTGCACACCGACTTTTCTTGACCTGCAAATTTTTCTATCAAGTTATCCAGGGGTATACCGCCAAGGATCTTGAAGTAATTCTCCAAGATGCGTCGAAGTGAGTTCTGAATGGTCGTGCTATTCGTTTCGGGAGCGCGAACCTCGTGCCACAAAAGTTCATAGGAGGTCTTAATCGGATTGCTGGCATGTCTCACCGCTTGGGATGTGAGATCGGGCTTTCGGATGATCCAATGGGTTTCAGTATTGGCATCGGCAGATCGCGGCGTCTTGAATGTCACTTCCTTGTGGAAGTAGACGTTGTGCGTGAGTAGGAACACCTGCTTGACCATACCGCCTGCTCGCGCTTGGGCAACCACCTCACGGATCAAAGTGGACACGATAAAGAGAACATCACTGTCCAAGCTTGACACGGGGTCGTCAAAAACAACGATGCGATCTTCGTTGACACCAGAGGACTGATCGCTACCACGCACCAACTCAATGAAATACAGAAAGGTGACGAAGGTCCGCTCACCCTCGCTCAAAGAGTGCAAGGCTTCAGTGTCATCCGAGCGCACCAATTGGTAGTTATTTCCCTGCACCTGCTTGATGCTGAAACTTTTGAAACCAAACGATTTCAGCTTGCCGTTGATGCGATTGACGGCTTCAATAGTGTTGGTGTTCGCTTTTTCCAATTCAACAATAATTGTGTCAGATGCTTCAATGTCAGCTGACACATCAGCGATCTTTTCAGTCAGCGATTGAATGGATGCGGTTAGATCGCGCTCGCTTGTGCTGTATGCCTCAAGGGCGGCTTTCAACTCTTTTTCCAAAAGAAACTTCCATACCTGCGCGATGAGCTGCGTCTGTTCCTCTGCAAGTCGACTCACCATTCTGTTGTGACGCACAATCACCACATTGGCACGCGCGATTTCCGACTGTGCCTCTCGCAGCGCAGGCTCATGGGCTTCCAATCGGGTTGTGATGCTTGGCTCTTTGACTTTGTTTAGAAGCCTCGTCTTATTCAACTCAATGAGCGTGCCAAACAACCGTTGTGAGGACAAGATTTTATCGTGGTCGATGAATGCTGACTTGTTGTCGAGCACGCGCTGAAGCGCCGCTTCGATCTTCGATGTCTCCTCGATGTAGTTGTTGTGAAGGTCGCTTATCGCCGTTGTGTCCATGGAAAAAGCGTCATCGAAATACCTCTCAAGCTCTTGCTGCAAATTGGTGGGAGCCTTTTGCTGGCAGAATGGGCAGTCTCCATGATTTTTCTCGAAAAATGCACGACCAGTCTTCACCCAGTCCGAGTTCTGCAATCGATTGATCATGGACGCGATCGACGCATCGTTGCGTCCGATGACCGATCGGCCAAGGATGCCGCTTGTCTCCATGATTGCAACTGATGTGAGCTGCAATTCTGGGATTGGTGTTTCAGCCTGTGGATTGTCTTCAAATAGCGTTGTCGCTTTCTCTTTCAGATCCTCGAATGACAGCAAATCCGATGTATTCGTTGCGCTTTGAAGAAGAATTTGATCGCGAAACTTCGTGGATGCTCCGCGAACACTGTAGCGAGCAAATGCAGGTTTAAAGAAGGGATCGTGCTTCCGAAATGTCGTCCAGCACGTATCGGCAAAATCCGCACGCAGTTCGTTCAACTCCGTGACCTTGCCCTTCACCTGGGCCTCCTCATCACCTGTCAGCGTCTTGGCGAATTTGGCCCGCTTTATCTTCAAAGCGTCGCGCTTGGTCTTTTCATTGGCGATATCCGTGGCAGCTTGCACATTGGTTTCGCCGAGGTTGAAGATACCCTTGAGGCCTACAGAGGGACTGAAATTCTTGGCAACGAAATCGCGGTTATAGACCAGCGCTTGAATAGGAGTGTTCGCCCTCCAAGTGATGCTGCACGCCCGAAAATCATTGTGCGACGGATCGGCAATCAGTTTGGATAGCGTTGTTTTGCCCGAGCCATTGTTGCCAAAAAAATAATTGACCGTCGACAGGTCATTCAACGCAACTCTGTCGGCGCCGTATGTCGCAATACCCGCAATACCAATGGACTCGATCATCCCCTGACCCCTGTGCTGTATCGATCAAAAAATTCTACTGTTTTGATGTACGAAACTGATTGAGCGCAAGCAGGCGGTGAAGCATTAGGTCACGCTGAGCGCGGTGGCATCTTTTATCAGCGGGAAGCCACGTGACGAAACCGGTCTCACGGCTTTAGGAGAGAGCCGGGACGCCTAAGCCGGACGCATGGCGTCTTGCTCTTTCCTCCCGGGCTTCTTCGATCTTTGATTTAACGTCTGCCATATAGGCCAGCGGATCCCATTGGCTGGTCGGCCGATCCGGGAATCCGACGTGCCTACGCAGCTTTGTGGCTAACGCTGATGCGTCTAAGCCAAGCACGGCGTATTCGAACTGCCGATCTTCAAAGAACTCATCATAGTCCGGAGGCTCGGCTTGATATTCAGCCGTATCGTGGATCTTTCTGTTCGCCATTTCGATGCGATACGGTAGATCCAAGATTGGATACATCAGATCCGCGGGTACCGATTTCCAGTCGACACCTAGCGGTTCCGAACGCTGATGCGTCTAAGCCAAGCACGGCGTATTCGAACTGCCGATCTTCAAAGAACTCATCATAGTCCGGAGGCTCGGCTTGATATTCAGCCGTATCGTGGATCTTTCTGTTCGCCATTTCGATGCGATACGGTAGATCCAAGATTGGATACATCAGATCCGCGGGTACCGATTTCCAGTCGACACCTAGCGGTTCCGGTTGAAAAGTCGGTGTCTTCACCTGTGCCGATAGGAACCCACTCTCATCCCGCTGGCCCCTCGATAGGCCATCGTCGGCAACAACGCGTACGCACTCAGCACTGAATCGATCTAGAGCGCCTGCAACAACGACAGCCAGATATGCGGCATCTTTTTTCTCGCGCTTTTGCTGCGTTACATATTCACGTAAGTAGGTAAGGGCTGCGCCTAAGGTGACGCCAATCAATCCGAACAGTGCGGAGATCCAGCCGTTCATCGAAAAGCTCCCAAATGGGCAGTAATAAGAGCAGCTTACCTGACGGTCAGCACTCGAACGGAAGCCATCTACGTCAGGATGCAAACGGGAGCGACTACGGCAACCGGTAAGCCACCCTTTGTCAGCTCCAGCAGGGTGTCTAGCGCTCGCCGGAATCGATGTTCAGCCAGACCGGAATCTGCAACTTCTTTCAGTGAAGAAGTACAGGCTGTTGTTGATGAGCAGACAATGCAGTCGACACATGCTTGAAGGCAGCTCTGTGTTTTCGCACAGTCTCGGCCGAAAGCAGACACCGCTTCGAGTGGCGAAATGGGTGTCAAATGCGGTAAGTGAATGATAGATAACGTATGTTAGCGGACTGCAAAGCCGCGTACACCGGTTCGATTCCGACCTAGGCCTCCATTGCGTTGTGGCTGCAAGCAGCCCTGAAAACCCGCCGTCGAGCGGGTTTTTTTGTTGCCTGTTTTTTGCCATGTTGCAACGGCATTTGTGGTCTGTCAGCAGCCTCTGGGCTGAGCCATGTTCACGGACATCGCCTGACCGAGCGTGGCATCCTTGGTTATCGGCTTGAACGAGAAAGGAGTTCGCTTTGGCACGCGCAAACCATTTGGGAGTTGGATTGTTCTTCGTCGGCAGCGTGGCTGCCATGGCATGGGCCACGGCCTCTAGCGCGCCAGTGGCGCGACCGTGGATGAATATGTCGCTCTCACCGGATCAGCGCGCGGCGCTGGTGCTAAAAGCGATGACACAGGATGAAAAGTTCCGGTTGATCCGCGCCGACTTCGGTCAACCGAGTCAGGGCAGCGCGATGCCATCAGGTGCGCTTACTTCAGCCGGTTACGTACCGGCGTTGGCTCGCCTCGGCCTGCCGGCATTGCAGGAGACTGACGCCGGACTGGGCGTAGCAAAAGCCGACAAGAGTGGTGGTGCGACATCGCTGCCCAGCGGTCTGGCGACGGCTGCCAGCTTCGATCCGCAGATCGCCTACGCTGGCGGCGCGATGATCGGCAGTGAGGCAAGAAAAAAAGGCTTCAACGTGATGCTGGTCGGCGGTGTCGATCTTGAACGCGATCCGCGCAATGGCCGCAATTTCGAATACGCCGGCGAAGATCCGCTGCTTGCTGGCACCATCGCTGGTAACGCGGTGCGTGGCGTGCAGAATCAAAAAGTCATCGCCACCGTAAAGCACTACGCGCTCAACGCACTGGAAACCGGACGTAATACGCTGAGCGCGCAGATCGACGAGCCCGCCGCGCGCGAGTCCGATCTGCTGGCGTTCGAGATCGCCATCGGCATCGGCCATCCCGGTTCGGTGATGTGCGCCTACAACCGCTACAACGCGGTATACGCATGCGAAAACGACTGGCTGCTCAATACCGTGCTGAAGCGCGACTGGGGTTATCCCGGTTATGTCATGTCCGACTGGGGCGCCGTGCATAGCGCGGGCAAATCGGCGCTGGCCGGGCTCGATCAGGAATCGGCAGGCGAAGTGTTCGACCCCAAGGTGTACTTCGACCAGCCGCTGCGCGCGGCCATCGCTTCCGGTGAGGTGCCGCAGTCACGCGTCGACGATATGGTTCGACGCATTCTGCGCAGCATGTTTGCCATGGGAGTGATTGATCAGCCGGCAAAGGCGGCGCCCATCGACTTTGCCGCTGATGGCGAGGTCGCCTTGCGCGCGGAAGAAGCGGGCGCCGTGTTGTTGCGTAACGAGCACGAGCTGCTGCCGCTGTCCGGATCGCTCAAGTCGATCGCGCTGATTGGCGGTCATGCCGACAAGGGCGTGCTCAGCGGCGGTGGTTCGTCGGTGGTGTATCCGCCCGCCGGCAACGCTGTGCCCGGCCTGCCGCCGGATGGCTGGCCGGGCCCTCGCATCTATCAGCCATCCGCGCCGCTGGCGGCGATCGCGCGCCGTTTGCCAGGCAAGGTGCAGTTCAATGACGGCCACGATGCGGCTGCGGCTGCGCAACTGGCGTCACACGCAGATGTGGCTGTGGTGTTCGTCGAACAATGGGATGCGGAGTCCTTTGATCGACCGGACATGACGCTGCCCGACAATCAGGACGCGCTGGTCGCGGCCGTTGCCAAGGCCAATCCACACACCATTGTGGTGCTGGAAAACAACGGCCCGGTGAAGATGCCGTGGCTGGATCAAACCGGCGCAGTGCTGGAGTCTTGGTATCCGGGTGCGCGCGGCGGTGAGGCCATCGCCCGGCTACTGTTTGGCGAAGTGGCTCCGTCAGGGCGTCTGCCGATGACCTGGCCGAAGGACGAGTCGCAGCTGCCGCGACCGCAGATTCCCGGTGCCGGCCTGGCGTCGATCGGTGTGCCGCCGCAAGGCCAGCCGGCCGATACCGTTGATTACCGCATCGAGGGTGCCGATGTCGGCTATCGCTGGTTTCAGCGGAAACATATCGCGCCGTTGTTTCCGTTCGGCTATGGGCTGACGTATACGAACTTCGGTTATGAAAAGCTGCAGGTGAAATGGGCAAACGGCAAACTGGCCATTGCGTTTGATGTGACCAATCGCGGCTCTCGCGAAGGCACCGATGTGCCGCAGGTCTACGTCACACTCCCCGGCGAAAACCAGACGCGTCGACTGGCTGGCTGGCGTCGACTCTCCCTGAAGAAGGGCGCGACGCAGCATGTGGAAATCATTGCCGATCCGCGCATCCTCGCCGAGTTCGATGCCACGCAGAAAAACTGGCGCCGGCCCGCGGGTAGCTATCAGGTTCAACTGGGGCATTCAGCGACATCGTTCGGAGGCGAGGCCAGCGTCGATCTGCCTGCAGCGACCTTCAGCGTCCGCCGTTCCCGCGCATCGCCTTGATCATGATGCCCATGCCAATCAGTCCCGCCACCAGCCCGATACTTGCGCCCCAGAGTGCGCCGTGCTGGCCGTCGACGAGGTAGCCAACACCGAAGCCGATCAGGAAAAACAGCGGTACAGGTAGACAGCCCATGAAAATTCCCTTCAAGCGCGGTTTTTCAAGAAAAGATGATTAGGCAAAATATACGCGCCCGGGTGAAATATCGGTTGTTGCTCACGCCAGACGCTGGCAACAGCGGGGCGGCTCGTAGCATCATGCGCAATCTCTGACTCAGGATCGGGCTGGACCATGGGCGTAGCAGCAAAATCGGATGTGTCCAGCGCAACCCATCATCCAGACGACGGGCTACTCGGCGAGCAGCGCATGTCCGACGGGCAAGTGTTGTGCCTGCGCAGTTGGCCGCTGCCCGAAGCCAAACGTGCCGTACTTATGGTCCATGGGTTGGGAGAACACAGCGGCCGTTATCGACATGTCGCTGCCTGGTTTCGTGCACGCGGCTTTGACGTGCGCAGCTACGACCAGCGCGGACACGGCAAAACGCAAGGGCCACGCGGTGCTCTGAAACAGAATGACGATTTGCTCAGTGACCTGACCGCCGTGTATGACGATTATGCCGCCGGACATTCGAGGCCGCCGTTGTTGCTTGGTCACAGCATGGGCGGCCTGGTGGCTGCGCGGAGCGTGCTGGATGGCCGCATCAAACCCGCTGCCATGCTGCTGACCTCGCCGGCGCTGCGCAGTTGGGAAGGTGCGGGCATGCGCAAGTTGGCCCATGTGCTGGCATCGGTGCTACCGAATCTGCCGCTGAGCAACGGCCTGAAGGTCGATAACCTTTCGCACGATGCCTCGGTCATCTCGGCCTACGTTGACGATCCACTGGTTTTCAGCAAGATCACGCCGCGCCTGGCTGACTTTATCTTCCGCTCCGGTGCTGCCTGCATTGCCGATTCAGCCATTTTGAAAGTGCCCACGCTCTTGCTGGTCGCTGGTGCCGACAAGCTGGTCGATCCTTCCGGCAGCACGGATTTCGCCGCCGGGGCTTGGGCGACCAACCAGCTGACCACGCGCCACTTCGCCGCGCTCTACCACGAGCTGATGAACGAGGCTGAGCCAGCGCGAATTCAGGTCATGAAGCAGATGGGCGACTGGCTGGATCGGCTGCCTGCATGATCCAGTGGCCAGTGCTTGGTTGCCGAGCGCGGTAACTTCCCAAGCTTTCAAGCCATGCCATGCACAGCGATCTGTCGTTGCGCATGGCACAAAGCGGCCGCTAGTATCGAATCGACCGGCGAGAGGGTAAGTCGATGGCCTATACCGCGGCCGTGGGTTCCACCAGTTATCGCTTTGAAGACTTGCGCGCACTGATGGCGTGCGCTTCACCGCGCCGCTCGGGTGATGAACTGGCCGGCCTCGCGGCGGGAAGCGAAGAAGAACGAGTCGCCGCTCATTTCGCGCTGGCCGACCTGCCGCTGAAAATCTTTCTCGACCAAGCCATGGTGCCTTACGAGGAAGACGAAGTGACCCGGCTGATCGTCGACACGCATGTCGCTGCCGCCTTCGCTGCCATTGCGCACCTTACCGTCGGCGGGTTTCGCGACTGGCTGCTTTCGTACGAAGCCGATACTGCCGCACTCAACGCACTGTCATCGGGTTTGACGCCCGAGATGGTGGCGGCGGTTTCCAAGCTGATGCGCAATGCCGACTTGATCGCAGTGGCCGCGAAGTGTCGCGTGGTCACGGCGTTTCGCAGCACGATCGGTTTGCCAGGCACGCTCGCCAGCCGGCTGCAGCCGAATCACCCTACCGACGATCCGGCCGGCATTGCGGCCGCGGTACTGGACGGCCTGCTGTTCGGCATGGGCGATGCGGTGATCGGCATCAATCCGGCCGGCGACAGCCTGTCCGACTGCATCACGCTGCTGAAGCTGCTCGACGATCTGCGACAGCGCTTCGATATTCCGATGCAGTCGTGCGTGCTGTCACACGTGACCACCTCGATGCAGGCGATCGAACGCGGTGCGCCGCTGGATCTGGTGTTCCAGTCGGTGGCGGGTACCGAAGGCGCGAATACCGGCTTTGGCGTCAACCTGTCGCTGCTGCGCGAGGCGCACGATGCAGTGCGCTCGCTCAAGCGCGGCACGGTCGGCCAGCAGGCGATGTATTTCGAAACCGGGCAGGGCAGCGCGCTGTCTGCGGGTCAGCATCACGGCGTTGATCAACAAACACTGGAGGTGCGTGCGTATGCGGTGGCACGCGCGTTCGATCCGCTGCTGGTGAATACCGTGGTCGGTTTTATCGGCCCGGAGTATCTGTACGACGCCAAGCAGATCATTCGCGCCGGCCTGGAGGATCACTGCTGCGGCAAGCTGCTCGGCCTGCCGATGGGCGTGGATGTTTGCTACACCAATCACGCCGAGGCCGATCAGGACGACATGGACGTGCTGATGCACCTGCTCACCAATGCCGGCGTCAATTTTCTGATCGCGGTACCTGGCGCGGACGATGTGATGCTGAATTATCAGAGCCTGTCATTCCACGATGTACTCGGCTTGCGCCATGCGCGGGGACTGAAGCCGGCACCGGAATTCGAACGCTGGCTGGCGCAGATGGGCATGCTCGATGGTCAGGGTCGTTTGCCGCCACCACAGCCGGGCGGTGCGCCGCTGCGCCGGCTGCTCGGAGCGCCGAGCGCATGAGCGATGAACGCATCATCAACGGTCATGTCATCGACGAGCTGGCACGCGACCCGTTTGCGCGCCTGCGTCAGTTCACTCGTGCACGCATCGGACTGGGCCGAACCGGCGATGCGCTGCCAACCAGAGAGTTGCTGAAATTCCAGGCTGCCGCGAGCCAGGCGCGTGATGCGGTGCATGCGGTGCTCGACGTCGATGCCCTGCGCAATGCGTTGGCACCACGCGAATGCATTGAAGTCGGTAGTCGCGCCGTCGATCGACAAAGTTATTTGTTACGCCCTGACTATGGCCGCGAACTAGGCAGCGGCGAAGCCGAGCTGGATGCCGCGAACGGTGAATACGATCTGGTCTTCGTAATCGCTGATGGTTTGTCCGCTCGCGCCGCGATGAATCACTCGGTGGCGATGCTCGATGCCTGCATATCGGGATTGAAGGAATGGTCGATCGCCCCGATCGTGTTGGCGACGCAAGCGCGTGTCGGCCTCGGTGATGCGATCGCGCAACGCCTCGGCGCGCGTATGGTCGCCGTGTTGATCGGTGAGCGGCCCGGCCTCAGTGTCGCGGATAGTTTAGGCATCTATCTGACTTGGGCACCGCAGCCAGGGCAGGCGGATTCGCTGCGCAACTGTATCTCGAATATCCACACCGATGGACTCAGCTACGAACGGGCCGCCAAGTTGCTGACATGGCTGGCGCAGGAAGCAAGCCAGCGTCAGCTGACGGGCACCGCACTCAAACCTGATCTTTCATCACAGGCGGGGATTTCCGACGAACACATCTCGGATGAACACAGCAGCAGGTTTGAAAAAGACGCTTAGCGGTTTTCACCTGTGGGCATTACCGCAGGCTGATGGATCTCCGCACAATACTCTGGCTGGTGCTACGCGGACGCATTTCGCACGGACAGCTCGGCGAGTTCAGCGCGCAGCGCTGATCGTCGTTATCTGTGCCGCTGGCTTTGCCGTCGTTTCCTGAAGGCGAAGAATTCGGCGCAGTTCGAGGATCGCCGCTGGCGTCTCCTGCACGCTGTGCCACGACGGTATGGCGAGTTCGGAATCGGCGCCGGCCAGATGTGCGCTGGAATAGGGCACCACGCCATCGCTGCTGGTGGCCAGCGGGCCGTTGGATTTATACACGCCGACGATGGTGTGATAGCGCACGTGCGGTGAGATCGGCAGGTTCTCCGTCGCCATGATGAAGGGGTCTTTGTCGCTGAGGTTGTCGATGCTGTTGGGCAGACGTGGCGGCTTGCCCGTCGTCGAGACATCCTTCAATACGTCCGACAGATTCGTCAGTTCTGCCAGCAGATTCGCCGGCAGTCGGATCAGGCCGCGAAACAGCAGCGCCAGTCGACCTTGCGCCAATGGTGTACCGCGATGCGGCGAGGCCATGAAGACGGCCCGGGTTACCTGCGGCATCGGCGTGAACTGTAGATACGGCGCGAGTCGCTGGCGCAGCTTTTGACGCTTGGCTTGCGACAGGTTGGCGCGCACCGGCACCACGTTCCACAGCTGCTCGTTGCTGGACGACACCAGCAGCCGCGCGATCACGCCACCCATGCTGTGGCCGACCAGCACCATGTTGTTCGACGCACGCGCTGTGCCGGTCGGGTCGAAGTGCTTCAGCGTGGCATCCAGCGCCTTGCGGATATTAGCCAGGTTGACCGCGACCGGCGCATTGGTCGGGTAGTACACCTCCCATACCTGGTAGTTGCGGCGCAGGTCTTCGTCACCCATGACTTCGTTGGAGACGTTGATCCAGGCCTCGGGGCTGCTCGCCAATCCGTGCAGCATCACCACGGTGAGCCGGTTCGGATCGTACGGCTGCATCAGCAGCACACGCGGTGTGGTGATGCCGCCTTCGCGGCCGAGCAGCGAGCGTATCGACTGGCTGGCAAATCCCGAACGCGCCAGCCACACGCCGTAAGCGGCGGTGAAGTTGGCAGCCAGCGGTACGTCGCGACCAGCGAGCGTGATGGTGTCGTCGCGATACGGATCTTTGGCCAGTAGCCGAACCTGCCGGGTCGCGAGTTCGTCACTCAGCGTTGCGCCGTCGAACACCAGCGCACCGGTCATCGAGACATAGTCGGGGTTGCGCCATGGCACGGTGTCCGAGTCGGTATCCGGCGGCGCTGCGGCGACGAATTCCGAGCCAAAGCCGTCCCTGGTGTAGGTATCGCGCAGCCCCTTGAAGCGCAGGCCCGCGGCGGGAATCAGTTCCACCGGCACCTGCGCGTCGCCCGACAGCCGCACATCGGTCTGTGGGTGCAGGATGGTCCAGCCTGCCAGCGAGGTTTGTGTCCAGTCCGCGCCAAGCTTTGGCAGCTCTTCAAAGAAGCGTGTCACTGCGCGCTGCACGGAGAAATTGTAGAAGTCGATCACCTGCACCTGGCGCAGCTCGAATGCGCGGTCAGCCGGCTTGCGTGCTGTATAGAAAAGATAGGCGTAGGCGTAGCGTGCGGACTGCAGATAAGCATCGAGCGCTTCATCATCCATCGCCGCGGCATTCGACTTTGTGTTCTTGATTGCTTTCGCCAGCCATAGCTCGGACAGCGCCGATAGCCGTTGCTCTTCGTTGAGCCCGGTCGATTGCAGGATGGTGTCCGAACAGCTGGCGAACGCTTTTTCGCAACCGTCGGTGGTCAGTGCCACCACGTTCAATGCCTGCACCGTGTTGTCGCTGAGGCGCTTGGCACCCAGCACATCGGCACGGCGGTCGGTGACGTAATCGCGCGAAGTGACGTGCTGCATGTCCACCATCGCGCAGGCAGACAGCCCCAGCAGGCCGGCAAGGGCGATGCCTCGCAGCGTCCATGCGGCTATTCGATGGTTGATCGACATGCTTCGCATTCTAGCGTTTCCATCACGCCGCAAGATGTCAGTCGCCAACAAACGAATTGTCATTGCGCGGCCAAACCGGCACGCTTGCTGCCATGGACCGGAGGCGTAGCGAGAGATGACGACGAAGTATCGGGCGATTGGCCGGGTCGTACTCAATGTATGCATTGCCCTGGTGGCGTTTTTCTGCGGCCTGTGGGGAGCGATGGCGTTGTGGTTTCAGCTGCCAGGCGGCCCTGTGGTGCGCGCGCTGGGCAGTTTGATCTGGGCGGTCCTGATCGTCGCGTTGATGGCTTTTGCGATCAGCCGGCGCACGTGGCTGCCGCTGATGTTTTACGCGCTGGCCTTTGTCGCGCTGATGGCATGGTGGTCGACGATCGCCCCTTCCAATCATCGCGTGTGGGCTGATGACGTGGCGCAATTGATGAGCGGCACGGTCGACGGCAGCAAGGTCACCCTCAGCAACGTGCGCAACTTCACCTGGCGCACCGAGCAGGATCACGACATCCGCTGGGAAACGCGCAGCTACGATCTCGATCACATCGCATCCGCTGATGCTGTGTTGTCCTATTGGGGCAGCCAGGCGATCGCGCACGCGATGATTTCATTCGGCTTCGACGATGGTCGTCACGTGGTCTTTTCCGTCGAGATCCGCAAGAGGCGCGGTCAGCAGTATTCGGCGATCGGTGGTTTCTTCAAACGGTTCGACATGATCCTCACCGCGGCCGACGAGCGCGACATCATCGGCGTGCGCACCAATGTTCGCGGCGAGGACGATTACCTGTATCCGCTGAAAATGAGCAAGGTGGCGATGCGTGAGCTTTTTCTTTCCTACGTGAATGCCGCCAACCAGTTGGTCACCACGCCGGCGTTTTACAACACGCTTACCTCCAACTGCACCACCATCGTTTATCGCATGGCCAAACAGATGGACCCGGGCCTTCCCTACGATGTCCGCTTATTGATTACTGGCTACCTGCCTGAATATCTCTACGAGATTGGTGCGCTGGATCAGAGCGTATCGGTCCAGGAGCTGCGCCGCCGTGGCCGTGTCACAGACAGGGCAAAGGCAAGTCTGCCGACGGACGATTTTTCAAAGGTGATACGTGTGGGTTTGAACGGGCCTTAGAGCGATCTGGCGTCGAATTCGGGCAAATGCGTATGTCCCGCGGCGTGATATTCGCCGATTCAGACGGTGATGCGCTTTCGGTCCAGCGCAAACGACCACAGCAGCACGCCGATACCAATCAGCGAAAGGCCCAGGCCAACCCAGCCGGTGGACGTCC
>Ga0302315_10001437_pt1 | contig 23966 bp, 23 predicted proteins | sample III_Palsa_N3_1_FD_200532 | JGI IMG/M metagenome (GOLD analysis project Ga0302315, IMG submission 200532) | Peat permafrost microbial communities from Stordalen Mire near Abisko, Sweden - III_Palsa_N3_1 | ecosystem: Environmental > Terrestrial > Soil > Palsa > Peat permafrost | place: Sweden...
TTTATTCAGCCGGTTCAATTCATCCTCGGTCAGCCGGAATATAAACCGCTGGGATAGTTTCTTATCCCTTTCCATCTTTGGCCTTCCCATAGCTTAAAGGCCCGTTAATAAAAAGAAAATAATACTGTTCCCAAGGCTATCACAGATGTGTGAAGAGTTTAAAAATGGCTTAATAAAACTCTCAGGCTGGCCTTGCTTTTCCCGAACAAGCGTCAGCAGATAAAAAAAGATAAAAAACAAAAGGGTATCCATAATGCATTAATTTTTCAGTAAAGTAAAAATTGAGGCTGCGAAAGATATTCGTTCGCATTATGGAAAAGTGATCACAACGGGCGGTTGCCGCCGCGATGATTCAAAGATAAATAATTTTTAAATGGATCTTCATACGCAACAAAAAGATTTTTATAAGGATTGAAAATTCGTAACGATATTTTGTGCCGGGGTACTTTGTACCGAGATTTTATACCGGTGTACTTCATACCGGGGTACATTGTAACGAAGGCAATCTTTTATACCGGGGTACTTTATGCCGGGATAAAATCTATATCATACCGCGAGACTATATATCGCGATATAGTTTTACCCTATGCTAAACGAAGTGCGGCAACCGGGTCCGGGTGTCCCGGCAAGCGTTTTGGTATGACCAAAACATGGCTTGCTTTGAATCTTCGGTATGAAATATTGCATCAGCTCTTCTATCTCTGCAAATGTACCACGGTTACCGAGGTAACTTTCAAACAAATCTTTTAATAGTTATGGTGTGGGTAAAATCAGGACTCTTTTTATACTTATACGAATGAGCGCAGGCGCAACATATGCTCACATGAAATAAATTTAAGAAATTGTTAAATTAAAGCTGGAATGTAGCCTTAGGTGCCAATTAAGTTGTTGAAATGTGGAAAGTTATCCATGCTTAAACTTCGTAAAAGATATTACTTTTAACCCCCCCGCAAGCCTACTATTTTAGGCTGATAAATATTAATGAATATTAACAAAAGACGTGCTTACAGAAATTTAAAAAGAAAACACTTAAAGTGGAGGCGCCGTAAAGGGTATGTCAATCATTTTTTGAACGTGGCAGCTGTTTGCCGGAAAAGAGACATCGCCTTTGAACGGCCGCCGAACTACCTGGAGCTTAAACGCATCATCTTTTCGACTACAAAACCAGCTTTTTCAGAAACGATTAATTACTTGGCAATGCAGCAAAAAGCTTTCTCCAAAAAATCAGTGGATCTGCCAAAAGACGGCATCTTTGAAATTCCGGAATTATTTTCACTTTCGGATAATAATGAGGACTCTTTTATATTCCTGAAGAAGCTGTTTTATGCGTTGCATCAGGATAAGTTTGAAGAGATTATTATTGACTATGGGAAATGCAAGCGGGTCGACCTGGATGCCTCTATTTGCATGGATATCTTACTCAAGGAGTTTAGCCAGTATATTACAAAGTGTCACATCCGAAGGTTCCCGCTGGCTTTAAGAAGAGTAAGTACTAAAAATACCAACGTAAACCAGGACGTATCTAAGATGTTGCTTTCCAGCGGGGCATTTACCACATTAAGAGGCATCAAACTCAATTTCCCGGACATGATCACCTATTCTTTGTGTATCGGCAATAAGAAAAGGCGGAATGCCGGCGCTAAAAGGGAACTCGACATCACGGACCTGATGGAGTATGTACTGAGGTGTTTAAAGGCGATGAAAAAAGAACTAACCGCTGATGCAGAGGATAATCTTTACAAGGTGATCGGCGAGATCCTGATCAATGCGGAGGAACATTCTGATATGAACAAACGCTATTCCATTGGTTACTTTCAAACGGCCGGGGATTCCCTGGCCGATTGCGAGGAAGGTATCTTCAACCTCGTTATATTCAATTTCGGCCAGACAATCTATGAAAAGTTTAAAGACCCTGACTGTCCTAATCAGACAGTCGTCAATCAAATGAAATTACTGTCCGAGGCCTATACTTCTAGGAATTTCTTTATGACCTCCAAATTTGAAGAAGAAACCTTATGGACGTTATATTCGTTACAGGAAGGCGTAACCAGCCACAAAGACTGGAAACGGGGTAATGGTTCAATTCGTTTTATTGACAGCTTTTTCAAGTTAAAAGGCAATTCAACTCATGACCAGGTATCTAAAATGACGATCATGTCCGGGAACGCAAGAATTGTCTTTGACGGGACTTATGCGATCATTGAAAAGCCTAAAACAGGTCAGCGGAAGCCATCGAAATTAATGACATTCAATAATTCCGGGGGATTTGACGAACAACCTGACAAAAAATTTGTTAATTTTGCAGACAATTATTTCCCGGGTACGATGATTGTCGCCAAAATAGGCATAAAAAACAGTATCCTAGAACAAAGCGGAGGTTAAAATGGCACAGATCGAAATTAACTTAAATGACTACAGAACACCTGGTTCCAAGGTTTTTACCGGCCGGGACTGGGGAATTGAAGTCAGGAAAAAGTCAAAAATCAACGAGCTGGAAAAAAATTACGACCGTGTCCGGATCCTCATCCCTGAAGACATCGGCTCGATCAATCCTTCCTTTTTAGAAGAATTTTTGCTAGATGTGGTGACCAAACTCCAAGCTGACCGTTTTTTGCAAAAATTTGAATTCGTGAATAACGGCCGTTACCAGATCAAAGATGACCTAGACGAGGCTGTTGACCGTATACTGCGTACAGAAACTGCATTGGCCTGATGCTGGGGGACATTATCTATAATGTTCCTAAAGAAAGGGGCTTTAGCCTATCCATCAATGATGGCGCTACTATTATCATTGCAGTCGTCAATTTATGTTTGGCTTTCTACATCTTTGTTTACCAGACAAATAAGGATAAACGGGCGGACAAGTCTACAGCGATTCTCAATGAAAAAAACATTAACCTGCAATGGTTCAAGGACATCATTATTCAGCCACATTTCCAGATACTTATTAATAATTTTGAAGAACTGATCAACTTGGCCAGTCCCCAGGTATCCCCTTCCGATCCGCAGTATGACGATAAAGTGAATGCCTATTTAAAAATCGTAAAGTCTAAGATCTACTTGGTACGTAAAAACTTTCTTTCCCTGTTTGAAGTAGCCGATGTTACCTTATTCAAAGCCGCAGTGGCCGCTATCGATAAGTTAATAGAAAAATTAACAAAACGTTTAATTGATAACCGAATTGACTTGACGAAGCCTGGAATTTACGAAGACCAAATCGTTAAAGAGTTCATCAATTCGAAAAACGATTTAATCAAGATCATATACTCTTTTAAAGGTTAGCATCTACTACTGAAAGCATTGCAGCTAAGAGCACGATGGCCTCCTCCCGTTTCGATACATATTCTTCAGCGCCTTCGTCGCCTTTCAGCATAGCTTTATGTTAGATATTCTAACGCGATTGTATGTTAATATACCTGTTACAACCATTGCCTGGTCAAAGTAGAGTCATTGATTGAGAAGATTTGAAATACAGTTCAAATCTTTTCTGCATTCACTTCTCTCATTTCATTGAAAACATAAATGCATTGAATATAAATATCAAAAAAACTCCGTTAAAAAAGCAACTTCGCTCAGCTTAATGACCCGCCACTTTTCAATCTTGTCAAATGCATTCTGAGGAGCTATTGCATTTGAAACGTACAAAGTAATCTCGATAAAATAGGCGAATAAGTAAATGGAATATTTTGCAGGCCGATGTGTTTATCGGTTAGCACTAGCTTCCCAGCTGTCGGTATGCTCGGCAAAAATTCACCGACCCGTTTTACATAGAATAGATATATGTATATTTAACGATTGCCGCTAATTTTAAAAGTCGAATGATGAAATTTTTTCTGATCAGTATCATACTCATCCTATCCATAAATTCCGTAACTCAAGCAGAAAAATCTACCATAAAGCCAATTGACCTGACCAACCAAAATTTCACCCGAGGCCAACTTCTGCAACTAAAAAACAAACAGCGTGCAACGGATTCTTTATTGGCCGGAATTGATGAAAGACAAAGTCAATTAAAACAAGAGAATGATATCTTTAAAACCACCATAGAGACAAATTCCAATATATTCGCCGGTATTTCTACCTATTTTTCTATTGTCTCTATATTATTAACGATCATCGTGATTGTCATTCCGCTTATCAACTACTTTCTCGTCTTAAAGCCCAATCAAAAAATTGTGGAAAAAGTTGAAAACCTTGAGGCAGAGGTTTTGAAGACGATGGAAAAAAATTTCGAATCCCATTTTGAAAAACTGCGAAGACAGAAAACAACAAAGGTTTTAAGCTTATTGGATGATCGACTAAAATTGTCCGAAGTGACCTCTTACTTTTTTTTAAACAGTTCAGATAATCTGGAGGAAGTTGATATTTTAAAACTGATTGAATTCTTGTCCGCGAATAAAGACTTGGAAACAGGAGACGCTTATATTTTAAATTCCCTCGTTATTGGTAGCGGTCTTTTAATCGCGGAAAAATATTATAAATCCATATTTGAAAAAGACGAAGACAAAAATTTTGACTACGCTATTGAATATTTAGTAGAAAATGACTTTGAAAGCCATGTGTCTTATATCGAGAAAATTATCAAAGCCAATGAAAAAGGCCATCATTTACTGATTAAATTCTTCGATTATTTACAGAAAACATTTATAGGAAACCGGATGGACAAAAAGGGGCAGGAGAAAAAAGAGATTGGAATCAAGTACGCTAAATTACTTTTTGACAACGATAATATTCTCAAGGCAATTGCCGACAAGGAAGAACCTAAAACGTTTGGCCTTAATCAACATCCTATTAACATTAACAGGCTCAATGACAATGAATATTTACGAGACACCAAATATTATAACCTATATCTTGAAGAGATGGACAAAAAGTACCGATAGTTAGAGTCGGATTAATACAAATATCCTAATCTTGTAACGGCATAATAATCGGTACCTTTATAGTTAATCATAAACCATCATGAACATTAAAAAATCTTTCCAGGAATACTTCTCGGCCTATCAAAAGTATAATGAAGCCGCCCAAGACAGCATCAAAAAAACCTCCAAATACGAAGAAGTAAAAGCATCGCTGAAAGCCGAATACATTGCCGAAACAACAGCCAATGAAGTCATTAAAATTTATGACGCTTACAGCAAGCAAGCGATGAGTTAGATATGGCCCTGGCTTCCCTGGAGATGGCAAAAATTGATTTACTACAACATCTCGAAGTTGTCAATTATGTCCCTGTAGTAATTTACCTGGAAGCCAGCGGCTACCTGGTAGAAGCCAAACAGAAAGACGAAAAAGGTCCTTATATTATTGATTATGTATCCTATCTGGGCTAATTTAATTGTGTGGTTTTAACCAAATTGCCATCGTTTGCAAACTCGTATATGAAATTTCCTAAGCGATATACGGTGTCATTAATAAACTGATAACGGCCATGATTAATTTCCAAAAACTCCGGAAGCCCGATAGCTCTATTGTAATGACAAACAAGCAGCATCACAAAGTTGATCGTTCCGCTCTCGGTTTTATGAAGCGGTGCAAACTTATTTTTGAAGAGCTCGGGCACACCAGCAAGTGCATCTGACTGTGCGTTTACCTCTTTAATAATTTGGGTCGGATTATTACCCCAATATTTTCGGGCATGAGTTTCCTGCAAAGTAATAGTCGTTGAATTTAATTGCTGGAAATATTTTGCCCAGGTATCCAAACCGTCTAAAGACTGAAAATCGGTTAATACCCCCTCATTAAAATATAAATAACAACCGATAGCCTGTACGGGAAATATTCCGGTTGGTTCATTGCCATCAAAATCCAGCACACGGGCAAGAAACTCAAGCGTTAACGATTTGTTGGCCACGCCTTTTTCCAGAATGTCGTTTACTGTATAGCTATCATATTCCTCTTCCCATTTAAAGCTACGGATACGGTGACTAACATCCCTGCTACTTACTTTTGAGCAGGTTGATTTCGTCAGGACGAATATGATATTATTCGTGAAAACTTCGAAGACAACATTCATGATATCCTCGTTTTCATTATAATCTGTATGATAGGTATGAATCTGGTCCTCATGATAGCCCAGAAAATGGGATATTCCGATAATGGACGTATTTTCTATTTCATTGGTCAACTCTGCAAAGCCGCCGTTTTGAGGAATAAATATTCCTGATGATTTTTTACTGGAAGAAGAAAAAAGACCCATTGCAAAAAGGTTTAATATAAAGTACTAAGATAACAAGATCAGGTAGATCAAAAGAAATCATACAGGCGATATATTGGGCGTAGATTCCCTTAAAATGTCTTCGACTGTTTTGGTGATATGTAAGGCGGTGTGCAAGGCCTCGTTAATCTTCTTGGCAGGGTAAATTTTATTTAATTCAATATAGCGGACAATCGCTTGTTGGATAATCTTCTCCGCTGTATCCATGATCAATTTGTTAGCCGGTATATTTTCCATTTTGGTATTGCCATGAACGATCTTGCTTCGAAGGTTATAGAAATCGGTTAGTACTTTATAAATACTTTCGTCCTCGTTATTGTCATAAATCAGTTTAATGGTCTTTAGTTTTAGCTGCAAACTGACATCGCCTGGTATGGTGTTTACTAAATATTCAAGCGCCATCGCCAGCTCAACCACGCGGCTGTTCAAATCAATCGCTTCTTTGGCTTTGACCAGACGTTCTAAGGCGTACGTGATTTTTTTATCCAGTTTTTCATAATCGACATCAATGATTATGCCAGCGATCTTCTGTAAAAAGACAACATCGTCATCAGCAAACTGCGGGTTATTTAAGTTAAACGGATACAATGATTCGTTGCCGTAAGGCCCCATTTCTTCATAAAATACGATGGGCCAATCCGGGCTTTGACAAATTTGTTTTTCGATTTTCAGATAGCCCGGACAGCCGAGCAAGGGCAAGGTGCGCCATTTGGCGATTTCTTTTTGCTCAATTTTGGAGGCCTTGCCGCCGTTACGGAAATCGTATTCTTTTTTAGGTATGGTCAAATCTATTTTTAACACGTATTCGCCTTCGAACATGGCGATATCACTAAAATGACTTGGGGCCGTATAGTAAACGGAAAATCGCTTGGCCAGTTCGTAGTCTGCTTTCAAGATAGACACCCGGTCGTTCAAAACGATCAGATCCCGGTCGCCCTGTAAACCTTTCAAGTTTAGGTAATGACTTAATGTCACATCGGACTTTTTAAAAAAGGCCAGCAATTCCTGAAAGCTTTGGTCAAAAGATTCCTGGGTAATTTTAAACAAGTCACCCGTAATCTCAAAATTACGGCAAATAAATCCAGCCACCAGTCCGGACATGAGCGAAGGGGAAGATATTTGATTGGCGACTAAAACATCCGGACAATGCCAAAGCTTATTTTTGACCACAAATTCATGGATTTTCGGACCGGCTTCTAAACGGTGCACGCAATAGTGAATTTTTTGCAGGATATAGGGTTTATCTACAAGCGCGCCGGTAAGAATACTATGGGAAGTATCTTTTCGATGTGCACCAGGTGCAGAAATGTTGCCGACCCGAAAGGCATATCGGACGTTGAAGTTTATTGTTTGCACAAACTCTTGCTGACGAACTGTAAATTCGTCTGTCAGTTCTACAAACAATATTTTTAGGGCTGTTATTTCCTTATTGTTCATGGGAGCATACGACTAATATCTTGATTGCATAATGGTTAAAGCTAATTAATAATTGCCGCAATCGCCAACGCTACCAACCCGTCGGTTAGCCTTGAAAAGCCGGTTCATCGCTTCACCCGCTTTTCCGCCGCACAGCAAGAACCTGTAATTTGGCTCGCCACTCCGCAGCCCTAAAAGTCCTTACCACGCTATCGCCGGGAAAGGCTTTTAAGCCCGCCCGCCAAACCACAGGCACCTACTTTCGTCCTGTTAATTATTGGTATCTTCGCGGCAGAAAGATCCGGCCTCGATTCCGAACCGGGATACCTAATCAACCATTACTCAACCATGGCAGCCAACAACGAAACACCCGAACAGCCGGCCCCTGCCGAAAGGCCTCCGAAAAAAAAGCGGATCTGGCGGATTTTGCTGTGGTTGCCGCTGACGGTCTGGCGCTACGGGCGCATTTTTTACCGGCAGTTGCGGTACAACGTGCGATTCAAATGGCGGCTGAAGGAATTTATTTTCATCAATTATTGGGTGCTGCTGGTTTTGCTCGTACTGGTCGCCGTGCTCTATGGGTTGCTGCATAAAGGGACGGTCTATTTCGGGATACCCGGCCTAACTACCGAACTCTATATCGCCGAAAATACGTTGCGCACGGTCAGTATTTTTGTTGGTATCGTTTTCTCCTTTATCGTATTGTCCTTTAACGTCTTTTATAAATACTTCGGCAGGTTCGCTTTTATACAATTTTTTACCAACCGATATATCAAGTTTATCTTTACGCTGTTTATCGGCGCAATGGTGCCTGTTGATTTACACCTGCGGTTATCTCAAGGAAGCGGCGGTACGGGACGCTTACGGTGACGGCTTGTTTATCCTGTCGCTAGTCGTTTCTGCGATACTGGTACTGGCAATCATCCCCACCATGACGTTGTTATTGCGTTCCTCGCAGAACCGCGATAATATCCAGGAACTGATCAACCGATTTAACATCGATTGGTCGATCAGTTACCATATCAATGTTCTCTGGAAACGGGGCAGCCTACAAGCGCATTACCAGCGCGACCCGATCACCTTGTTGACCGAGATCGGCACGGCTGCGATAAAGGACTATGACCGGACCAGCCTGTTGGTGATCAAGGACGGGTGCCTGGCGCACCTGGAAAAACTGCACACCGGTTATCAGGAACGTAAGGAACTGCACCCGGATGCCTTTTACGATAAACTCAACGACCTGACGCGCAACCTATACCCGGTAGCCATCAAGGAGCGTAACGAAACCGCCGCGCTTATCCTGCTCAACCTGCAGTTTGCGATCGAGAAATTCTATATCGAGCATTTCAGCGACTTTAACGTCACCGAATCGGCTGACCATCATTATGATGGCATCCGTTTTATGGTGCTGATGAAGGAGTATTTCATTAAAGCCCTGCAATTCAACGAGGACAGCGTGGCTGAAGCGATCATCACTAAACTGCGGGACTGGATGACGCTAATCGTCAAAACCTATTTCCCGGCCATTAAATATGACCACCCCGTCGCAGACCGTTTTTCTACAGACAAATCCAGCTTTTTCATTAGTTCGACTTATTATGAACTGGAAAGGCTCTTCGGTCAGATCTTCACGTATAAAAAGTCATTTCTTTACAAGGAGATCGCTATGTTCTACGGTTTATTGAACGGTGAGATCGTCGGTTCGGAAAATACCCGGAACACTATCGTCTACCTTTTGCGGCAGAACGGCTCCTCCATGATGCCGCTTTATGAAAAATTCATCAACCAGCCCGACAGCGAGATCGGCCCTGGCACCTATCCGTTCGGCCACTGGACAGTGCAGGAATTACTCAACATCAAAAGCCAGGTTTCCCTGCAATACGAACTCCGTGCATTCGAATATTTATTTAAGCAGGAAAAACTGAACGCTTACGTCATTAACTTGCTGAAAGCGATCGCTTTCCACCTGATGAAGGAATTCGCCAATGATGCAAGCTACAAGAAAGCACTGCTGAGTATCATCCGCAAATTTGATCACCTGCGCACCTTTATCAGTACAACTTCATCGGATCATCAAAAAGAAGTACATGTACTACTAGAGCGTTATCTCGGCTATATGCAGAATGTGGTGTCCGAATACAAAGTGGAAGACGCCGAGGTAAAAACGGCAATAAGTGAGGCGCTGGAACATTTTATACTGAAAGACGCCTTCATTGCGGAACTGGAAGGCAAAGGATATACCATAAGGGATGTCCGCTGATCATAGCTATCAACTTGTCTACCTCAAGAACAAAAGCAGGCTCATCAGCCTGCTTTTTCTTGTTCGGCTTTTTATTACACACTTGGTATATTAGATGAATGCAAGTAGTGCTTACGCCATATTACCAGGACCTGTTTCCGGACGGGAAGGATACGCTGGAGGAATTGCTGGAAGATATCCCAACCGTTCCGTTGTTGTCGTTTATTGCCTATTTGGATGCCGAATTATATTCCAGAGATGACGGGAACGAAACACAGTTAATGCTATTGAATTTCATGTTGCACAAGCAGCCTGCCGAGTTCCGGGCAGCTATTATGAACAATGCGTTTTCCAAAGCCAGTAATTCGGGGGAACGGCGTTTCTTTACCCGGCACTATAACCTGAGCTTTTTGCATTATATCCTGACCCATTTTAAGGAGGGAGATTTCGAGGATTATACCGTTGAACAGGAACTGGCGGTTTTTAAGGCTTATTTCTTGATTGCCGAGCAATTCGGGCAGCAGCCGCGAGACGAGGGCGTGCCTTTACCGTCGCATGATGCGGATTTTTTCGGGAAGATGATCTGGCCGACGATGGCGGATAATTATGAGAGTAATTTCTCAGTATACCCTTATCATATTTTTTTACGGGGGATGGTGTTCTTTAATTACCTCCAGTGCCATAGTAACTATTCGGGCTATGTGAACGCTTTTTTACAGCGCCACCAGAAAAAAACGAGCCTGAATTATATGTCGGATATCTCGCAGATCCTCAGAGCCAATTACGAGGCGAACCAGGAAGGGACAACGGAATTTGCGCCGTTTTCATTAGGGCCCGCCCCTGGCTTTGAAACGATTTACGAGCAATTTACACTCGACCCGGTGGCCTATGCGCAGCAATACGGAAATAACAAAGCCAATTATGCCGGGATCAAATCTCGTCCGTTGTATAAAGTGCATGACAAGAACTGGCTGGTGCTCAACTGGTCTTTTCTTTCCAATAAACTATACGAAGGATTGATCTTTGATTTTTACCAAAATTCAGGTATCGCCGCCGAGGCCGCTTTTAACAGCTTTCCAAAATTCAAACAGTTCATCGGGCAGCACATCACCGAAAAATATCTGTTCCGGCAGTTAGCGGATAATGCCTGGAAAAGAAAATATAATGTTCTGCTGTTTGACGATGAGGAACGTACAGACGGTTTCCCGGACGGGTATTACCGTAAAGGCAATAATGTATTCCTGTTTGAAATTAAAGATGCGTATTTCCCCTCTGCTGCCGTTAACTCTTACGCTTATGAGCAGATCAAAGCGGCCATTGATGAGAAGATCAATAATCCTAAAAAAGGTTCCGGCCAGCTCATTAAACAATTGCAGCACCTAAAATCACAGGCCTATGAATCACCCCAACGCTATAAAAGCCCGGCACATTTAACCATCTACCCGATCATCATCTATACCGACCTGCATTTCAATATGCCCGGCGTTAACGAATATGTCAACCGCACGTTTCAGAATATGCTTGGATAAAACCGACCTACGTTCAGCTTATCGCAAGATCAAACCCCTCACCATGATTAACCTCAATTACCTCATCAGTATGTTTGATACCCTGGAGAATCCGTCCACATTCCTTAACGAACAAATCGACTATTACCATCACCAACTCGATAACCGCCGCAAAAAACACCGCCGCCTTCGGCAAACAGATTACCATGCCGATCTATACGCGACATTCGAGGTCATCACCGCTCCCCTCGTCCACCGCAGCGAATTCACCCCCACCTACATCCAATGGATCACAAGCGCATTGAACTTATTTGAGGGACTGCAATCAAATTAAGGGAACATTAGCGCACTTGTTTACATTTGTGATCAAATGAGAACTTACCAGCACATTATTGACACGGCTGCTGTAAAGGCGACGCTCAATGCCATTCCCCACCATTGGGTAATCCGTGAACTGACCGAACGGGATTATGGGATAGACCTGATGATCGAGATCTTCGAGAAGGACGGAGTAGATCATAAGCAGCATGATATCTATGAGGCGACGGGCCATGTATGTTATTTGCAAATCAAGGGGACCAACACAGCCTTTGAACCCAATGCAGATGATTCGGTGAGTTTTGCGCTGGATAAGGATTCGTTGCTGTATATGGAACGGTTTCCCACGGCATTTATTCTGCTTCATGTCTGTGTTTTAAAGGGGCATGAGGATATCCGATTCTTATGGTTGCAAAGGTATGTAATGGATGTGCTGGATTTTGAAAAAACGGATTGGCGGGAATCGGCACAGGAACATTTCAGCGTGCGGATGCCGCCTCAGAACAGCCTGCCGGATAATGCGGAGAAGATAGAAATGATCGCGGGAATGAACCGGCATATCACGGAATCAGCCGAGTACCAGGAACGCTATGAAATGGTCAAACAGCATAAATATGCAATGATCGACAATCCTGCTTATAACGGCTACGCGGATTTGCTGAAAGAACTGAACCGGATAAAAAGGTTAACGACCCTGCTCCGTAGGAATAACCTCTGCGTGGGCTTTAAGGCGGTGGAAGAATTGATAGCCTATATCAAAGAGATACGGGACGGTGGTCAAACTCCAGGGGAATTGGAGGACTTTCCGCATGATTTTAATATGGACCAGCTGGCGCTGGAAAATAGTTCCCGCATTTTTATGGCATCGTTTATCGCGGATAATGAGGAGGACACCGCTTACTAGTTCTTCCGAAACAAAAAGCACAAGGCGAGCAGGGTCAGCGCAAACAGCAGTACAATAGCAATAACCACTATTGATTTTTCGGATAGGGTGGTTTGCTTTTTAATGTTGAGGACCGCAAGTCCAAAATTAATGACAGCGGTAAGGAAAGTAAGGATCGTGCTCATGATTTTTTTTATTAAAGCACAAATTTAAAAATTGATCAGGGCGGTAACTGGTTGTAACCGGTTACTATTTTGCCCAGACCGTGGCCAATAAGTTTTTTAGAGCCTCAATCTCTCCGCTTAATTTGGATTGGTATTCGGGAGACAGATGTTCAGTTATACTTTCAAATAATTTGATCTTGTTGGAAAGCTTAGTTGACGTGGTTTCGGCTGTGGTACGGTTAGTATGGTTAGAATAATAAGTGAAACGTTGAAATAATTTTTCTCCTGAAGTATGTCCAAAACTGGCTGCGACTTCGTTACCGTTTTTTCGCGTGATGATTTTCTGTTCAAAAACATACAGCAAAGCGACCTGGTCAATCTTTAAACCGGATTCCGAATGTTTGGCGATCCTTGACTCAAATAAGCCGGTAAAGAGCGAATGGTTTTCCAGCATCAAATACCACGCCCGGTAAAGCTTACCCTCTTCAAATCCTGCCGCTTCCCAGCCTGCAAAAAAATGGACGTTACCGCCATAAGATATGGGTAAGGAATGCATGCCGCCCATGCGCCCTGTTGCAAAATCAAAGATCAGTTGCGCTTTATGCGCATTATCCGGGAAAGGGTTATTGCCTAATAATTCCTTTTCAAAATTAGCATAGCCGTTTTTAAAACCATTGGCATAGCGTTGCAAGCCTGAATTGATCTCCTCGTCAGTCACCTGGTCATAGGGTTCGACCTTATCCTTACGATAAAATTCCAGCAGGTCCCAAGTATCCATATTGATAAAGGCTCCGTAGAATTGAACGCGATAAGGATCATTATGCCGATGGGTTCGGCCAACGTAACTGGTCGAGATTTCGTCACGGCTCTTTGGCTGCCGGACCTGCCGGTAATAGGCATCAATGACCACATCGCCGATATTAAAGTTGGTATGGAAAAGCTGCCCGATAAAGGGCACTTCCGGCATTTCAGTTACCTTCAGCTTTTCCCGTTTTTCTTTAAACCAAAGTTTTACCGTATCATGTTTAGCGTATTCCGGGCGCTTTAACAACTGATGGTGCGCAATGATCTTTTCGACATTATCCAACCAGAACGTTTCCGGGGTGCCGGTCACCGCTGTACTTTTGTACTGCTTTTCCAAAAGGTCGATCACCGAGCGTTCATCCGCTTTGGCAAACAATTCCTCAAAGCGGATGGCCAATTGCATATTTTCCCGGTTGAATACCAGTTGCCGGTGCGCCTCTTGGTCGTCACCGTCGTTAAAATGATAATGAATTTTGATGGCGTCATCGAATGAGAACAAGCGATGATGATCCAGGTCATAAGGCAGTTTATCCACGACTTTAGCGTTAACTGCTTTGGCCAGTTCGGTTGCAGGTTTTGGGTTGCCGATCATGTGGATATCCAGCCAGTTTAAAAAGCTCTCTGCGGTTGATATGACCTCGAAATCAGTATTGGTATAATTTCGATTAGCCAGGTGTTTGTCGATCAGCGCACGGATGTGTTTTTTCAATGCAGCATTAAAGAGCCGGTGGTTTTCCGGGGTGTTTTCCATCTTCGTGCGCAGAAATTCCCGGTCATAAATTACGGTGTGTTCACCCGCTTTCGCCAAGCGCCAGCGCAGAATTTCGACAGGTTCTTTCCGCGCGACCTCACTTTCTTTATCAGTGAAATTTCCATCCTTATCATACCAAAAGTTCGCATGATCGGGCGTATCTGGATATTCCGCTGAAATAGACCAGTGATTCATAGGTAAAGGCTACCGCGCTTCGGTTATTCGTTGGCAGGCGGCGGTTTTACCGCCGTAGCTGGTCTGGCTTGCAAGTCTTCCGATCTTACCGCCGGAGCCTCATTTGTACCATCTTTGAAAACTTCCTGCTGTTTATCGCAACAGCGTGTGTAATCTTTGCGCTGATCCTGGTGTTGATTTATTTTTTTGGATAATATTATTCACCTAATATCCGGTATAGTTCAAGATTCAAATAATAGTTATTCCCCTGTATATTTCTCTTTTCCAGGATACCCATGCCGGACAGTTCATCTAAGTATTTCCTGGCCGTATTTTCGGCATACAAACCCGAAGCGGTTAGGTGTTTTACTTTGGTATAGGGTTGGGTAAACAAGGCGTTTACCAATAATTCAGGCCGGGCAATGTCGGTATCTGCGACAACGGCTTGTAAAATATTATCCCTGGCGCTGATAATATCGTTGATTTTGTAATAGGTCAGATCGGAGGTTACTTCAACGGCTTTTAAAATATACAGCAGCCAGGTCTTCCAGTCTCCTCTTTGGGTTACCCCTGCCAGTCCGCTATAATAATCGTCTTTATGATCGATGATATATTTACTCATAAAGAGGATGGGATAATCCAATAAACCCTTTTGCATGAGACAGTGAATATTGAATATCCGACCTGTCCTGCCATTACCATCCGTAAAAGGATGGATCGCCTCAAACTGCAAATGGCCAATTCCCATTTTTAACAGAGGGTCTACCGGAAACCTTTTATCATCGTTCACAAAGTCGATCAGGTTGGCCAATTTCGCTTCAACGATACCTGGGCCTCTTGGTGGTGTATAAAATGCCCTTCCGGCATTTGGGCCCGAACCACCTTGCTTAATGTATACGCCGGATGTAGGCAGGCGGATGCCGTCTTTTAACTCTTTTATTTCCCGGTATATCGATATAAAATAAGCATTATCAAATTGCTCATTCTTTTGCAAATGGTCATATCCTGTCCAAAGCGCTTCCCGATATTTCAGGATCTCTTTCGGCGCACCCTGCAAGGTTTCTACCCGCTGTTCACTAAAGGCCTTATATAATTCGTCGTCAGTCGTGAAAATATTTTCGATTGCGCTGGAGGCTTTTGCTTCCTGTAAACTAATGGCGTTAATCAATAAACCCTGGTTTGGGATAGCTATACTCCGGCCTTGTAGCCGCCCTAATGCGGCTTTAGCATTACCCAACTGTGTGTACACATCTATGGTTTCATAAAGCGCAGGATCTAAAGGCAATTCAGGTAAACCATTCCAGGGAGTATTACGATCAGGATTAATTTGGTAGGGCATAATATTCGTTTTTAGACCTTAAAAAAATGCGATTTTAAGGTTAGGTGCATTGGTAGACATCAAATGTACACATAATTATCATAGCTAACATTAAAAAGGTAATATTTTAATGTTAGCTATGCTTTTTGGCCTTAAAGTAAGTACGAGAATACCACCTAACATTAAATTTCAATCATTTTAATGTTAGCCTGTATATGTGACCTTAAAGTTGAGGCACTAAAGCCAACCTAACATTAATTTTCGCCTATTTTAATGTCCGGCAATTTATCTAAAAATCAAGAACCGCATCAATCGCGTCATCCGCTTTCTTAAAAGAGAAGTTGGACTGGTATTTCATCGTAGTCAGGATACTCTCGTGCCGGTACATTTTCTGCAATACTTTTGGATGAATTTCCTTTTCCTCGGCTCTTTGTGCAAAGGCATGTCGCGCCTTATGCTGCGAGGCATTCTTGGTACTACCGATCATCTCCATGATCTTTTCCATAGCTTTATTCAACCGTTGTCCTGCATAGGCAATTTTCCGACGTAGCTCATAACGGTCGTCGAGTGAAGGCAAATTTTCAAGTAAAGGAAAAACCAAGTTATGCGGATTAGTCCCCGGCAATTGTGTCCGGCCATTTACAGCATCTTTGGATCTACATAGTAGCACCAGTAGTAGGTGCTGCTTTAGCTATACCTGTTTGGGCATATTTGACTGCTGATATGATGTGAGGCAAGTAAGAAAAAGGTATTATAATCTTTAAACACAGTATAATTTCAGTGGAGTTCAGTTAATAAACTGTAGCCATGCATAACCACGAGTTGCAAGCTCGCGGGAGCAAGTTTAAATTCAAAAAGAATGTCGATTTTTCTATTGTGATTGTGCCCCATTGCCGAAATCACAAAAACAGTTATGATATTTTCTTCAACTTTATAGATCATCCTGTTCTTTAGATTTTATCTTTCTGGACCAAAAACCTGATAGTTCATATTTTAAAGCTTCCGAATTTCCAACACCCGCATAAGGAGTTTCGATAAGTGCTATAAAAAAAAATCGATTTTTTTTAACTTGCTTTATCACCCGATTTAAAAATATTTCTTGATATGTGCCTCGGCTAATTCCTCTATTTTAAGTTTAAACTACCCCATACATCTGCTGGATCTATGGTTTTATAATTTCCTCTTTTTTCGGCGGTTTTTACCATGCCCACATAGTTTTGATCGTACGGGCTTTTTGAGTTTAAACATCTATTTTTAATGCTTTGGCAATAGCCTTTAATGCAAGCAACTGCTGCTTGTTTTGAGGCGCATTATTAAGGTTTCCATATACAAAGTTAATAATTTATAGGGTGACAAACAACAGGCTTTAATGCTGAAGTAGGCCATGCAAAAATAACAAAACTCGATATATCATAACATTCAGGGCTGAGGTGCAGTTGCAAATTGTAGTTATGCTAAACCACAAGCTGCATGTGCGTGAGAGGTTGAAGTAATTGCAGAATTATAATAATTATAATTTTTTTTTCGGCTCAGTCATTCAACAATAACCCATGTATATCAACTATAAGGGTGATTTTTTTGGGTAGCAAATGGTATATTTACTACTTATAGTATACGAAACTTGCAATTACCTGAAGTTAAGTATTATATAAACAAATAATTTTCCGAAACGATATTTTAAATAAAAATGAAAAAACATCAATTACTCTTAAATCTTCTATTTAGTACAACAGTTATTTTTGTTTTTAGCTGCAATCGTTCGCAACAAAAAAATGAAACAACGGATAATATCGATACCGCTGAAGCTAGATCGATTGCCAAAGAGGCTTACATATATGGTTTTCCAATTGTAGATAACAGCAGAATCCAATATGCTTACTTTGTTAATAAGCAGGACCCGGATTATAAGGCCGCATGAAATGTACTTTGCAATATTCCACGTGTTTTTACTCCTAATGATAAAGCTATACAAACGCCTAATTCGGATACTCCTTATTCATGGATAGGCGTTGACCTGCGTACCGAACCCATTGTATTTACCGTACCGCCTTTTGCAAAAAACAGATACTGGAGTCTTCAACTGATTGATCTTTATACCCACAATTTTGATTATCTGGGCAGCCGGACAACCGGAAACGGTGGCGGCAGTTATATGATAGCAGGGCCAGGATGGAAAGGCGAAATACCAAAGGGAATTACCAAAGTTATACATTGCGAAACCAGCATTGCCTCCGCACAATTCAGAACACAACTATTTAATGCGGCCGATTTGGACAATGTAAAGGCAATTCAAAAAAAATATATAGTAAAATCATTGTCTGCATTTCTTGGCCAACCCGCACCAAAACCTGCCGCAGCAATTGATTTTCCGAAACCGCTTACTCCTGATGCGCAAAAAACATCTCTGCAATTTTTTAATAACCTGAACTTTACCCTGCAAATTTTCCCAACAGATTCATCAGAAATAGCTCTAAGGAAACGTTTTGAGAAAATAGGCATAAAAGCAGGCGTGGCATTTGATACTACTAAATTATCACCTGAAGTGAAACAGGCTTTCCACAATGGCATAAAAGATGCATGGACTGAATTTGCGGGTCTGAAAAAAAGGATAGAAAAGGGGGAGATTGTTTCGGGCGATCTTTTTGGTACAAGAGCGTATCTTAAAAATAACTACCTCTATCGTATGGTGGCAGCAGTGCTTGGCATTTACGGCAATACAAAGGAAGAAGCCATGTACCCTGCTTATTATGTAGATGGCACAGGTCAAAAACTTAATGGAGTACATAATTACACTATTCATTTTGCACCAGGTCAGTTACCACCTGTTAATTCTTTCTGGTCAATTACCATGTATGATCAGCCTGCCAGATTGCTTGTCGCCAATCCGATAGATCGTTACCTTATCAATTCAACCATGCTGCCACAGCTTAAAAAGGATAAGGATGGTGGATTAACGCTCTTGCTTCAAAATCAATCTCCGGGAAAAGGTAAAGAATTAAACTGGCTCCCGGCGCCGAACGGCCCTTTCTCAATGATCATGCGCTTTTACTGGCCAAAACAAGCAGCATTGGATGGAAAATGGGTTCCCCCAATTCTAACACGGGTGAATTGAAACATATAACCAGTATTAACCATTGTTCGTTTAGAAAAAATGACCCTGATCGGTTATGTCGGGTCATTATTGGGACGTGATCAAACAGGAGGTCTCCATGCCTAAAAGTTTGCTTGTCATCGACAATGACCCGGCCTGCCTGGAAATGACCACGGAAGCGCTGCAATACCATGATTTCAAAGTGCAAGCGGATACCGGCCGGGGTGATATTTTACATAGGATAAGGGAATCCAAACCAGACTTGTTACTGATCGACTATTTGCTTGACGGGGTTAACGGCGGTGAAATTTGCGCGCAGCTCAAAAAGGACGACCGGTACAACGCCCTGCCTGTGATCATCTTTTCGGCTTATCCGAAAGTGTTGCAATCACTCGGTGATTATGGCTGCGATTTTTTTCTGCCGAAGCCGTTCGACCTTTCAGAATTGATCGGTCAGTTTAACAGGCTGTTGGTATAACCGCCTGCTAACTCTAGTGACCTGCATCAGCAGGCATAATTAATATGAAAGGATCCGGTGAAGCTTGCCAGTTTTTAAATATAGAAGAGGTAACCCGGTTTTTTCTGGTTTATCTTTAAAATATTCAATGCGCGAAGTTCAAAAGAATTTCCATCTCCACTTTTTGATTTTTAAAAATAACCACAATCGGACTTTTGCAAATTCTCGAACCGCTTAAATTTTATTAAAGACTTGATAATAAATGCAATGATTTCATCAGCTGGTTCGAGGTTAGTCCTGTTCGGGCTCACATAAAGTAGAGCCCCAACAGGACTAAAATCGAACCGCTTTATGGAAGATTTGAAATTATTTAGCCAATTTATTTAGTTCGATTTTGTTAAAGGCTAATTATTATTTCTAAGCCCTTACTGGAAAAATCGAAATACTTCTTAAAAGACTTGAGGTGAATAGCTTTTAATTTATGGTTCGAACCCGCCCTGAAAGACACTTTGGCAATAGAACATAAAACAAGTAGATTTAATTAAGTGCAAGCTTAGTGGTTTGCTTATAGGCCACGGTTGCTTTTTCGCCGTCCCAATAGTAATAAGTGGTGACTTTTGAATGCGTTTTATATTTGTTCTCACCATTTTTCGGGGTAATCGGATCGCCGTCCTTATCTACATAAACTTCGCCTAACTCGGTTGTTCTAACAATCACATTATTGATCGGCACTGCAGCATTCGCAGGATAGGCAATAGTGTCGGGCTTAAAGCCGGTAGTGTCGGCGGGTTGTGTAGCTACACCATTGCCAAATAGTTTTATTTGCCCATTGCTGCCTGCAACAGGTAAATAAACGGCATCAACATTAACCGTGCTATAATCACCATCCTCAAAGCTATTATTACATTCAGGAAGTTTAGTTAACCCTGTTGGCGTATCAACAATTATTTCGTATGATTCGCCGCCTCCGCAAAAATCAGCGTGTTGACTATAGTTAATGGCAAACTGCACATTTGATAACGGAAGCTTTTTCATTAATTCTATTTTTTCCTGCGACTCGCCGAGCAAGTCGCAACTTACTTTGCTGATAATTTTTTGGGTAGCCATATCAAACTTAAAGAAACCCATTTTCCAGTCTCGATTTTTTTTATCTACGAGATAGGGGCCAACCAGGTATTTAATATGGCGCGTGGTATCGGTAAACGTATATTTTGCGATGTTTTCACCTACGAAATGTATATATCCCTCTTTGCCTTCATATGTACGTATGCGATACCATGTTATTGATGTATACTGTGTATATGGCGGGTCGCCGGGTCTTAACCCGGGCTTTTGAACTTCGCCGTTGATGGTTGAATAGCCTAATCTTTTAAATGGTGTAAAGGCTGGTAAAATTTCTTTTACAGGCAGTAAGGTATCCGGTTGTGCGTAAATTGCAATGGGCCCCATGGTCATCGGGTCAATAACGAAGTCATTATCGTCGTCTTTTGAAAATGACGCAGAATCCAGCTTTTGACCGGGATCGGCAGTTATTACGGGAGCCGGTTTCGGTTTCCGCTTCGCTTTCACATATCTCTTTTCATGTTTGCAGGCAGTGCCTAAAACAATCATCCCGATAAATATGATGTAAGCCGTTTTGAAAACCTTGTTCATTTTAGTAATTAACGTCACCCAAAAATATGGAAAAATGAGGTGCTATTTTGAAATAATACGATGACGTATTAGAAAAATGAAACCAGCGATTACTATAGGTTTTTACAAGGTAATTGAAAGCCTTAATCAAAAGGATAATTTGTGCAGATTCTCATTAATATAGTTCGAGGAATGTTCATTTAAAGGCTTGGATTAAGCGGGTCCATCCGGAATCAAACTTCACGAAACAATTGTAAATCGTTTAAAATCTTTAGTTTCAGCCTGTGGCCAGTGTTATCACTGCGACACTAATTTATGGGATATTACAAAATCAAAAAGCCTCAAATCTTTCGATTAAAGGCTTTCTAATTTACCTGGGTAGCCCCTAGGGAAAACTTTTCGAACCCCTTTTTAGCGGATTTAAGGCTCTTAGCGGCATCGTAAATAAAATAAGCATTTGATTAACAGCCAACTATATGCAACAAGCAAATAATTGGTTGTTATTTTTACTTAACATAATAAAATTTGGAACGTTGCACTTCGGCTTTCTTTTCTTGTAAGAAAAGAAGCAAAAGAACCATCAAAAGTTAATTTTCGCCACCTACCTCAGAATTATAAAAAAGACTAAGTATATAAAAAACAAAAAGTTCCGCAGACGTGCGGGGCTTTGCTCCAAGACTGGACATAATTCGGACCATTTGGTAGACCAACTGAAGTTCTTAAACCAATTAAAAGTTGCATATTTTAGATAGCCGATCCGTTTGCCCTGAAAAATTTTCTCATGTCTTCTCTAAGAAATCTAAACACCCAATCTCTCAACACAGCAAAATCATCGACTTTCCTGGTGTTTACCCGATCGACGGTTTTTACTCGTCTGTGATGATCACTATGAAGAATACTGTCGAGCGAGAATCCACGCATCGATGTAATATGGTCCTCTTTAAATGCAATTTCAAAATGTACATGTTCTTTGAAATGAAATTTTCGTTTTCCATCTTTTGAGGAACTGAACCCGAATGATCCCCATTTCAACACATCGGAATTGTCCATATAAAAAAAATATTCATAGGGCATCCCTTTGTAAAATGAGAACTCTTCTTTAAAAGTCGGAAAGCATTCCTCAACAAATTCTTTATAGCATTGCTCAAAACAACTAAAAAAACTTTCGATGTACAAGATCGCTTGTGGTCTACTGAATTGATACCGCCGCATGTGGCCGATTTCATTGGTGTAATTAGAGGGCATGACTTGTCTTGCTTCAGCGATCGGAACATCCGGAGACGGGAGGTGATGGTTCTGGATGAGATCATGTCCTCTTTCTTGCAGCAGTGCTACAATTTTGGAAAGGTGTTCCATAGGCGGAAAATCGCCCATGATATGCACAGGGGGCATTTCTGTTTTGTTGACAAGGGCTTCCTCCACCAAAGCATTTATGGCATGGCGCGGAAAGTTGCTTCTTTCATAATAATGTAATGCCCTGAATTTTTGTATTCTGATTTGGAGATCATTTAAGTCGATTGGATATATCTGATCAAACTGGGGTAGGTAAAAATCTTTTATTTTATATTCGAAGAAAAGTTGCTTGGCGTAATAATATACGATTAATGCTACCTGTTCCCGTAATAAAATATCAGATTTCCACGCATTCAATCTTCCTTTTTCAACGATATCTTTAAGCTGGCCAAATATATTTTTACGTACGACTTCGTCTTGATCGGAGCCCAACAAGGATAGGTGGCTTCCATTTACAGCATTGACGCCGATCTGATATAATCGGCTTTCGAAATAATTCCCAGTAAATGCGTTTTGCAGGTTTTCGTAAATGATCTTTTCTGCCAGTTCAGCAGTTATTGGGAAAAGGGCAAACCCGTCATTCTTTAAGAGCTTTGGTGGCAGAACAATGCCGATGTCTCCATTTGTCTCCGGCCTGAATAGTTTTTTGAATTTTTGAAAGTTGTCTGCCAGGTAGGAATTATATTTGTTCACATAAGCTAATGCTTTTGCTTTTTTGAATTCAATTAAGATGTATTTGTGGTTCTCACTGGCATTTTCAATATAATAAGCGATCGCGCTTTGGCCAATATAGTTTTCGTAAAAAGACTGTACCAACTCGGCAAATTGGTTATCATCGAGCTGATCCAATTTATAGCTATGAAAGCAGATGATGTGATCCCTGATCTTCGAGTAATAAAAAGAGATATTATAGGAATCTGATTTATTTGCCCTGGCAAGTATGTTCCTTGCGAACAGATCTTCGGGCAATCCTTTGTCCAAGGAAAAATTAAGACTATCTAATAACTTTTCAACTTCGACGCCGTCATCTTTGAAAGCTTCCTGGTCACTATAGGTATAGTTCATTAATATCCTGCCAATCTCCCCAAGAATCCTAAGGCCAGGTTGAATACCAATAGTTGTCTTACTGAGTGATTGCTTTAAATAAGCACTGATCAAATATTTGTCATCAACCCTTATAGGGACTTCTTTTTTGCAATAGACTTCACTGAATATCCGCAGAAAGAAACCGTTTTTTAATTCCTTTAATAGTTCTTCAGAGATTATTCCCCTAAACCCAAAAGCATTTCTATATATTGGAATGATCTCCCTCAACTCAACTTCGCTAAAATCTTTTAAAAAATAACCGGGGTTATTATCTAACTTGGGGATTTTGAGTCCAAATCTATTTAATTCCTCATAAAGGTGGGTGCGAGTGTCATTCACCGCCAAAACGCTCGGCCAGAAATTATCTTTACAGCTGATGCAAAGCTTCACATGATCCAAATTTCTTATGGCCAGCGCGATCTCGCTTAATTCAATGGCTATTGCCGTATTAAGCGATTCATCAATAGCATCGATAAAAAGTAAGATCTTTTTATCGAGCGATCTCCCTAATTCATCAAGTTTTTTTAAGATCAGGTCGCTTTCGCTCTTGGCAGAAAAAACGCCATTCAGATCCTGTGCAATGTGTTCCAATGGCGATCTGTTAATAATGGCTGCATT
>Ga0302315_10001439_pt1 | contig 23957 bp, 22 predicted proteins | sample III_Palsa_N3_1_FD_200532 | JGI IMG/M metagenome (GOLD analysis project Ga0302315, IMG submission 200532) | Peat permafrost microbial communities from Stordalen Mire near Abisko, Sweden - III_Palsa_N3_1 | ecosystem: Environmental > Terrestrial > Soil > Palsa > Peat permafrost | place: Sweden...
GATTAAAGGGCTCCTGCTTCTGCGCATACAGATTCTCAAGAATCGCGGTTTCGCGTGCCACGATGGTAGTGACGAAATCCTTCGGTTTTCGCATCTGCTTGAAAGCTGCAAAGCCGCGATCCAGGAAGTGATGCAGTTCGTGCAATCCGGCTAACCTGGCCGGGCCACGCATCATGGCCAAAGTGCCACCGATTAGCGGAATGCGCACCAGTTCACACAAGGATTGCCCGACCGACTGGATATGCGCAATTTGTGTTTCCCGATCGAGGCGACGCCCAACATCGCGATACGCGGCCGCATACTCAGCTTCGGCAAAACGCTCGCCCAGGTGTGCAGCCATCAAGCGGTCCAGCGATTCAGACAAGGCATCCAGCTCGATGGCCTCGGCGATCGTCTGCAGCGCGGATACCGGCATCAGCCGCTCCATCATCGGAATAATGCGCTCGATATCAGCATCGCGTTGCGTAAAGTCGTGGGTACCGTATAGGTCGTCGAGAAAAAATTGCGCAGCCGCCCTCGTTTCGCTGGCGGCCAGCAAATCGGCGTGGGTCAGCGTCATCCGTGCCGCCTGGAAACGACGCAACGTGGCGCGCGCAACAGCGGCGCCAGGATCAGTCGCCGCCAATTGACGCTCGACCATTGCTGCTTGCAAGTCGCGGCGTAAAGTGGCAATGATGTCGTGCTTTTTCATTTCGTTTTATTATTTTGCCAATTATGAAATCCGACGCAAACTTGCTTGCTTGCCTACTACCTCATTATGCTCCCAGCTGCCCTATCTTGACGACGTACGCGCGCAAAGCGCTCTAGTAGCAACGCTCTATTTTGCCGTCGTCATCGATCTGGGACTTGGGGTACACTGCAAAAAATAACATCATAAGCAGAGACATAGTATGCAGGTATCCCGCCGCTCTTTCTTGAAAGTGGGCTTGTTCGGGGCTATTACGCTTGCTGCGGCAGGCGGTTTGTATCGCGCCTTGAAAAGCCCCACCCCATTGAACCGCTTTGCGCTGGATGGCGAAGCGCGGCTCGCGCTGACGGCCATTGTCGGTGCCATGCTGCACGGTGCAATTCCGGCAACCAGCGCCGCCACCGAGCAAGCCATCGCCCATACGTTGGAAGGGATTGCCGGCTTGCCGCTGGCAACCCAGAAGGAAATCCAGGACTTGTTCGGCCTGCTAACACTCGGCCCGGCCAGACGCTTTCTGGCCGGTGTGCCGGATGATTGGGCGGCGGCCAAACGGGAAGACGTTATCGCCTTTCTGCAAAGCTGGCGCCTGCATCGCTTCATGATGCTGCAAAGCGCCTACCATGCATTGCACGACTTGATTATCGGCGGCTGGTACGCGGATGAATCGACGTGGGCGGCAATCAATTATCCCGGCCCGATCAAAGAACTTTCGTAATCTCCCATTTTTCCAATCCGGTTGGCGCAGCGCATCCGGGAATTACCGAGGAATACCAGATGACAGACACCAGCCACGGCCTCATCGTTGACCCAATTCAAGTAGGCCTCGCCGCAGGATGGAAAGTGATCGATGCCGCTACGCTTACCGACAATCTCAACATTGAGGCCGATGTCGCCATCATCGGCACCGGTGCCGGCGGCGGCGTCACCGCAGAGATCCTGACCCTGGCTGGATTGAAAGTGGTGCTGATCGAAGAAGGCGCATTGAAGTCGTCCAAGGATTTCAAGATGCGCGAGGCGCAGGCCTATCCAAATTTGTATCAGGAATCCGGTGCGCGCAAGACCAAGGACAAGGCGATCAATATCCTGCAGGGGCGCACAGTCGGCGGTTCGACCACGATCAATTGGACCTCCAGTTTCCGCACACCGACAGGAACGTTAAGTCACTGGCAAAAGCATTACGGCTTGAAGGATTACACACCGGAAGCGATGGCGCCGTGGTTTGCGATGATGGAACAGCGCCTCAACGTCATCGTCTGGGAAACCCCGCCAAATGAAAACAATGACTTGCTCAAACGCGGCGCTGACAGCCTGAAGATTCCTACGGCAGCAATCCGCCGCAACGTCAAAGGGTGCTGGAACCTCGGTTACTGCGGCATGGGTTGTCCGACCAATGCCAAGCAGTCGATGCTGGTCACCACTATCCCATCGGCACTGGCGGGCGGCGCGACACTCATCACCCATGCGCGGGCTGACACCTTGCAGATCAACAAGGATACCGTCGACGGTCTGCACTGCCATGCTCTGGATGCCAGTGGGCTGACGCTGACCGGCAAGAGCGTGACGATCAAAGCCAAGCACTATGTGGTGTCTGGCGGCGCGGTGAATTCGCCAGCGCTGTTGATGCGCTCCAAGGCGCCGGACCCAAACGGCTTGCTCGGCAAGCGCACCTTTTTACATCCGACCGTGATCTCGGCTGGCCTGTTCGCGCAGGAAGTCAATGGTTTCGCCGGAGCGCCGCAAACGATTTATTCCGACCATTTCATGGATACCCAGGCGATCGACGGGCCGATCGGCTACAAGCTGGAAGCGCCACCATTGCATCCGGTCTTGTTTTCAACGACCATGGCCGGGTTCGGCGAATCGCATGCGACGATGATGAAGCAATTCAATCACACGCAGGCGATCCTGGCATTGATGCGTGACGGCTTCAGCGAGGAGTCAATCGGTGGCACGGTGCAACTGCGCGACGATGGTTACCCGGTGCTCGATTATACGATGAGCGATGCCATGTGGGATGGCGTCAAGCGCGCCTTGCTGACAATGGCTGAAATCCAGTTTGCCGCCGGCGCCAAGACGGTTTACCCGATCCACGAAATGGCGACCGGCTACACCACTTGGGAAAGCGCCAAGCAAGCGATAGAAACCCTGCCCTACAAGCCGTCGCTGACGCGCGTGGTGTCAGCCCATGTGATGGGTGGTTGCCCGATGTCTGATGATACAAAGTTAGGCGTAGTGTCATCCACCGGCGCCTATCATGGCTTGACGAATGTCTCGGTGCATGATGGCTCGATATTTCCAACGTCGATCGGCGCAAATCCGCAATTGTCGATCTACGGCATCACCGCCAGGTTGGCAAGCGGTTTGGCTGAGAAATTGACTGGCAAGCCGGCACCCAAGCTGGGTGCGCCGGCCTGACTTATCTTCCTACGATTACGACGATCACAGCGATGGTTGCCCGTTCCACTCGCGTATTGATCATGCTGGAGTTGCTGGCAGCATCGCTGGTGGGCAGCGCTGCCTTCGCGTGGCTGCATCAGCCATGGCTGATCGCTGGCCTGCTGGGGGTGGCGGCGGTGGTGCTGGTGCGCCTGCTGATTTCCACGAATAATTTCTTCATCGCCTGGCAATATCGCAGCGAGACCCCGAGTGCGCACACCCTAAACCGGCGGCAAGTCCTGGCTTTGTTCCTTTTTGAATTCTATGCATCGCTGTGGAGTTCAAGCTATGCGATGCCGTTCAAGACCTTTGCCAAGCGCAATGCCGTCCATCCGAACGGCTTGCCGGTCCTGTTGATTCACGGCTACGGGTGCAATAGCGGTTACTGGCATGCCATGAGCAAGACCTTGACGCAGGCGAATATCACGCACCATGCAATCAACCTGGAACCGGTCTTTGCCGATATCGATGCCTATGTGCCGGCAATCCATCAGGCGATTGAAACCTTATGCGATGAAAGCGGCCAGCGCCACGTTATTGTGCTGGCCCACAGCATGGGCGGTTTAGCGACCCGCGCTTATCTACGCGATCACGGCAACCAGCGAATCGCGCAACTGATTACGCTCGGCACCCCGCATCACGGAACCGGCATCGCCAACTACGGAGTCGGCATGAATTGCCGTCAAATGCATTGGCGGGGCAACGCCTTGACCGGCGCGCCCAGCCTCTGGCTGCGCAAACTGGACAGTGGAGAAAATGCGGCAACCCGCGCCCGTATCGTGTCGATCTATTCGCACCACGACAATATCGTCGCGCCGCAAACTTCATCGCATCTGGACGGGGCGCGCAATATCGAATATCAGGGAATCGGCCATGTGGCCCTGGCATTACACCCGTTGATTCACGCGCGCGTGCTGGCGGAAATTCGCAATGCGTCGGCGCGTGTGGGCTAGAATCTCACGTTCTTGTCAGCCGAACGTTCGATGTGATCGAGGATCCCGGTCGCAATCGTTGCTGACAATTTGTTGATGGCTCGGATCGATTGATAGACACCAACGGTGATAGTATTTTGCACGCGTTCGACCACATGCACCGGCCCGGCAATCGCTTCAATTTTTTCCAGCATCGCATACGGCTTGCGTGCGATGGCCAAATGCACCAGTTCGGTCGTATCAACACCGGCATCGACCGCATCCTGGATCAAATCCTTGATGCCGCGCAATTGTTTCGTCGGTAGGTTTGCCAAGTTTGTCATCATGTGCTCCGTTCGTGTTGTGCTATCCACTGCTTGATTTGATTATAGACGGTGCGATCATGCGCCAGCGCCATGTGATGCACGCCCGGAAAGACCTTGATATGATCGTCCGGCAACCTGGAATTGCCATCCGCTCCTTGCGCCGCCGCACCCGCCACACGCACCAAGCCATCACCGAATAACTGATTCACCAAATGTTGCGGATCTTCATGCAGTGTACCGGCAATCAGGTAATGCTGCAGTTGATCGAGCCAGGGCGTGGCATCGCCTGACATGCCAGGCATGCTAGATATATCAGGCCGCAAAGCCTGCGCATCGCGCAAATTCTTGATGCCCTGGCTGCGCAGATTGAGCACGTCGCCTATCACGCGCGTAATCGAGTTGGGCACCGCGTCCAGCACTGCGACGGCAGCATGGGTGAGTTTTTCCAGGTCCGCGCCTTCATGCGGCGTACCTAGATAAAAAGCCTTGTCGACGTGGGCCAACCAGCCCGCATCAGGTTCCGCGCCACGTTGATTGGCGAATTCACAAGCACTGCGGATGATCAAGCCGCCCATGCTGTGGCCGACCAACACGATTTTCTCGATGGCTACCGGATAAGCCAGCACCAATGCGCCGAGCAAGCGCGCAAATTGTTCTCCGTTCTCGGCTAGCCGCCGGCCCGTGTTGTAGCGCAAATACAGCGAGGTAAACCCCAGCTCATCCTGCAGCAAGCTGCCGTAGGATTCCTCGATCGGATTATCGGCGTCATCCACAAACAGCCAGCTTCGTTCGTTGCAGCAGAGTCCGTGGATAAAAATGCAGAGCTTACCGCCGGCTTGCGGGTAAGCCGACAACAGGCTGCTGCGGTCCAGCGTCAATGGCTGGCTCTCATGCATGAAGGCCATGTCGATTGCCAAGCCGTTTTGACGCTGATGCAGGTAGTCGCCAAACATCCCGTTCAAGATGCTGACGCCAGACGCCGCCCATTGCGATGCCAGATCAGCGGAACTTTGCTTGCTGTCCTGTTTCGAATCCTGCTTAGGATCTTGCTTAGTAGCCACGTATTACCCTTGGTCGCGCGACATCTAGAAATGAATCCCACGCAACAATTGTTGCAAGGCCATTTGATCGGCATTCATGTGCTGCGCCTTCTTTTCGCCATCCTTGGTTTTTGCAGCGTCCGAATCCGGGAACATGCGGAAGCTGGTGTTCATGACGATTTGCGCAACACGCGGCACCAGTGCATGCACCACTTCGCCGAGGATGCCTAGGCGAGTGGCAATCCGCACCGGCTTGTACACAATCGCCTGGGCGATCAGGTCGGCTGCATCTTCCGGCGACAGGGTCGGTACGTTCTGATAAATCTTGGTCGGCGCAATCATCGGGGTGCGCACCAATGGCATATTGATAGTGGTGAACTTGATGTTGATATCGGCAAATTCCGACGCCGCGCAACGCGTCCACGCATCCAGCGCAGCTTTCGACGCCACATAAGCGGAAAAGCGTGGGGCATTGGTCAATACGCCGATCGACGAGATATTGATCACTTGTCCGTGTTTTTGCGCGATCATGTGCGGCAACAAGCCCATCGTCAAACGCAAAGCGCCGAAGTAATTCAACTGCATGGTGCGTTCGAAATCGTGGAAGCGGTCGTAGCTCGATTCGATGCCGCGCCGGATCGAACGCCCGGCGTTATTGACCAGCACGTCGACGCCACCGTGATTGGCGAGCAACAGTTGCACAAAGCGGTCGCAATCGGCCATGTCGGCCACATCGGCGGAATAGGTAATGACCTCGAAACCGCGCGCATTGATTTCCTTCTTTGCTTGTTCAAGCTTGTCTTCATCGCGACCGCAAATAATCGTGATCGCGCCGGCCTCGGCTAACTTATGCGCAGCGGCAAGACCGATCCCCGAGGAACCACCCGTGACCAGCACGACCTTGCCGGCAACCTGGCCGCGCAGCGTGTGATCGATGAACAAGGCAGGGTCGAGGTTGCGTTCCCAGTAATCCCAGATCCGGTCGGCGTAGTCGTCCAGTTGCGGACATTTGATGCCGCTGCCTTTCAACGCGGCAGCCGTATCGCGATTATCGAAGCGAGTCGGATAATTGATGAACTGCATCATGTCATCCGGCAAACCAAGGTCTTTCATCAATGCGCTTTTCACGCGGCGCACCGGGGTCAGGGACATCATGCCTTTCTTGACCGATTTCGGGATAAAGCCCAGCAATGCCGCATTGATGCGCAAACTCATGGTCGGCGCATGGGCAGCGCGAGCAAAGGTATTCAGGACGTCGCCCACCCGCATCGGCTCCGGATCGGTCAGGTGAAAGCATTGCGTGTTCAACTTATCCTGATGCGCGATATGGTCCATCGCGTTGACCACATAATCGACCGGCACGATGTTGATGCGCCCTCCTTCCAGTCCGATCATCGGCATCCACGGCGGCAGCATCTGGCGTATGCGCTGGATCAGCTTGAAGAAATAATAGGGGCCGTCGATCTTGTCCATTTCTCCGGTCTTCGAATCGCCGACCACCATGCCGGGGCGATAGATGCGGAACGGCACCTTGGCTTCGTTGCGGACGATTTTCTCGGATTCGTGCTTGGTCAGGAAATACGGGTGATCGAGATTTTCTGCTTCCTCGAACATGTCTTCGCGAAAAATTCCCTCGAACAAACCGGCAGCGGCAATCGAACTGACGTGATGCAGGCATTTGGCGCCGATCGCATTGGCGAACGCGACTGTCTGACGGGTGCCATCGACATTCACCGCCATTTGTTCGTCGGCGTCGGCTTTCATGTCATAGATCGCGGCCAGATGGAAGAAATGATCGATATTTTTCGACAGCAGCTTGATTTCGTCTTTGGCGACACCTAATTTGGCTTCGCGCAAGTCACCGAACACCGGAATCGCACGGGTCTTGGACGCTTCCCAATATTCGAGCAACGCCGGCACCTTGTCCCGGCTGGCTTCTCGCATCAGAAAGTAAACCACATTGCCTTTACGAGACAGCAACTTCTTGACCAGACGCTTACCGATGAAACCGGTTGCTCCCGTGACGAAATACTGCATGGTGTCTCCTTTAGCGTGCGGATTAGAATGCCCCAATGATTGCAGGGTCGGCGACGCTTGGCAAGTATTCGCATCGCCAATGTTGTACCGAGGAGCCGATTAGCCCATAATTTGGGAGAGTCAAGCACAATCCAGGCTGCAGGTTTAGAATCGACGCTCTATCGCATTAGAATATGGTCTCTATTTTTGGCGCATAGACTGGCAAGATGCGCTGATAAAGTACGATAGCTGTGCGCAGTCGTTCGGCGGACAATCCAGGGTATGCAACATCGTGCCGATGAAACAGCAAACCAACATGAAGCGGAGACAACTATGGTAAAGAAATTGAAAACACTGGCAAAATCGGACGACAAGCAACTGGCCGAAGCAGTGCGGACGTCGGCACAGCAAATCTGGCAAGCAGGCCTTGGCGCGTTTGCGAAGGCACAGGAAGAAGGCGGCAAGGTGTTTGCCAAATTGGTCAAGGAAGGAACCGACTTGCAAAAACGCACGCAAAAACTAGCGGAAAACAAAGTGTCGGATGTGACCGGCACTGTCTCCAAAATGGCCGACAACGTCAGCAAGCAAGCGTCCGGTTCGTGGGACAAACTTGAGCAAGTGTTCGAAGACCGCGTTTCGCGTTCACTGACTTCGCTCGGCGTGCCATCCAAGAAAGACATTCAGGCATTGACCAAACGCGTTGAGGAATTAAGCAAGGCTGTGGCGACAATGTCCAGCAAGAAACCGACAGTCGTCAAAGAAAGCACCAAGCCAGTTGCTAAAAAACCGGCTGCCAAGAAAGCCGTAGCGAAGACCGCCCCTAAAGCAGCGCCAAAAGTGGCAACAAAGGTGGCAGCAAAGGCGGCGCCGAAAGTAGCCACCAAGAAAATTGCTGCCAAACCGGTGGCAGCAAAAAAGCCGGCAAGTAAGCCAGTAAATAAGCCTACCGCTGCAAAAAAAGCGGCACCTAAAGCATCCGCAAAAACGACTGCAAAGCCGGTTGAAGCATCGACAGCAGAAAATGTTGCGCCAAACGGAACAGGGAATTAACCATTCTCCGGCCTGCTAGCTGTGGGGGCTTGTGCACTGCACAAGCCCTTTTTCACGTCTGCGCTATACAATTCTGTTTATGACATCCAAGCCTGCTTCCATTACCCCGATTTCCCAAGCGTCCACCAAGTGTGCGCGCAATACCGCCAAACCGCGTATCGGCCTGGTATTGGCCGGCGGCGGCCCGCTTGGTGCCGTCTATGAAATTGGCGCGTTGGCTGCGATCGAAGAATCGATCGAGGGGCTCGACATCAATGACGCCAGCGTCTATGTCGGCATCAGTGCCGGCGGCATTATCGCCTCCGGTCTTGCCAACGGGATCACGCCGCATGAGATGTGCCGCCTGTTTGTGGAAAGCGACACCGACTACGAAGGGGGCACCCTGTTTAAGCCGGAACTGCTATTGCGGCCGGCGTGGAAGGAATTGCGCCAACGCGCGAAATCTGTGCCCGGCCTGGTTGCAGGATCGCTGTTGCATTACGCGCGCGGTTTTGGCGATCGCAGCCTGGCCAACTCCTTTGAGCGCATGAAGCAGGCGCTGCCGACCGGCATCTTGTCCGGCGACGGCATCCACGAATTCCTGCAACGCACCTTCAACGTACCGGGCCGCTCCAACGATTTCCGCAAATTGCAGCGCCATCTGGTGCTGGTGGCGACCGATGTCGATTCGGGCGAGGCGATCCTCTACGGTCAGCCAGGTTTCGACGACGTGCCGATCTCCAAGGCAGCGCAAGCCAGCGCTGCTGTGCCGGGCCTGTTTCCGCCGGTGAAAATCAAAGGCCGTTATGTGGTCGACGGCGTGTTGCGCAAGACCTTGCACGCATCGATTGCGCTGGAACATGGTGTTGACGTCCTGTTCTGTCTCAATCCGATTGTTCCTTATAACGCCAAGAACACGCACGGCCCGGGTAAGTTGGCCGAAGGCGGCTTATTGAACGTTTTGTCGCAGACCTTGCGCTCCATTATTCATTCGAGGGTGGCGCGTGGCATGGCGGGCTATAACGTCACCTATCCGGAGACCGACATCCTGCTGTTTGAGCCGGGTGAAGAAGATGCCGAAATGTTTTTCACTAACCTGTTCAGTACCACCAATCGGCGCCGCATGTGTGAAAACGCCTATCAACATACGCGCGCAATGTTGTGGAAAAACCGCGTTGAAATAGGGCGCAAATTATCGCGCCACGGCCTGCACCTGAAATTATCGGTACTGCAGGATTCTAGTCTAATGCTGGTAAGAACCGGGCCGTTAAGCAAGAAGGACCGTTTCGGGACCAACAAATTGAGCGACGTTCTGGACAGGTTGGAACATAGCTTGAAAGTGGCAGGCGGATAGCTGTACTACCGAGCTTCAGTGGTATGCTTAACAATATCAATAAGATGCGCCGAGAGACTCCCTGCCATGCAACAGAAAGCTCCCCGTCGAACCCGTGAACGAATCCTGGAATTGTCGCTGCGGCTATTCAATGAATTCGGCGAACCGAATATCACGACCACGGTCATTTCGGAAGAAATGAATATTTCTCCCGGCAACCTGTACTACCATTTCCGCAACAAGGACGACATCGTCAATTCCATCTTCGTCCAGTTCGAAGGGGAGATTGAACGCATGCTGGCGGTACCGGCGGACCGCCGTCCGAATATCGAAGACGTATGGCTGTATTTGCATTTGATGTTTGAACTGGTCTGGCGCTACCGTTTCTTTTACCGCGACCTGAGCGATCTGTTGTCGCGCAATCGCAAACTGGAATTGCATTTCAAACAGATATTGGCGCACAAGATCAAGGTGGCACGCCAACTATGCGAAGGATTGCGCAGCGCCAGCGCGCTGGAAGCCAGCGATCTCGAAATCGACGCCCTGGCGACCAATATGGTGGTGGTGGCAACCTATTGGCTGTCCTACGAGTATGTGCGCAACCCGCGCAAATACACCGAGCAGCAAGCCATTGCCGATGCCCTGGCGCGCGGGTGCTATCAGGTATTGTCGCTGATCGGCCCTTACTTGCGCGGCTCAACCCATTTGCTGTTTGAAAAGCTGGCTGAAGAATATCTGAAAAAAATCAATTAGGAGACGACATGGCTTGGAGCAAATTCCCGTATCCCGACCCTGCATACACCCACACGGCCGCCAGTCTGAAAAAAGCATGGGCACGCCTGCACGCCGGCGATTGCGAGTCGTTTCCCAAGGACGCAGCGCTGGTGGACGCCTGGATCGCCTTTCACGCCGGGGAATTTGAAAAAGCTGCCAAGCAAGGGCTGGCGCTGGGCGTGCCAGGTTACTCGGTCGCCAACAAGGCAACCTGCATGTACGCCAATTACCTGGAAAAGTCAGACGCGAAGAAACTGAAATTCTTTGAAGAAGTCGCCGCCCGCTGCGAAGAGCAACAGGCCGAGCAACCGAAGGATGCGGCCGGCTTCTATTGGCACGCCTATGCGCTGGGGCGCTACGCGCAAGGGATCTCCATCGTCAAGGCGCTTGCGCAAGGCATCGGCAACAAGGTAAAGAATAGTCTCGACATGACGGTCAAACTGGCGCCGAAACATGCGGATGCGCATATCGGGCTCGGTACCTATCATGCGGAAATCATCGACAAGGTGGGCGCCATGATCGGCGGCCTCACCTATGGCGCAAAAAAAGATGAAGGCATTAAATTCTTCAAGAAAGCCTTGGCCCTGAATCCTGACTCGGCGATTGCGCGGATCGAATATGCAAATGGCATGGTGATGCTGGAAGGTAAAAAGAAAATGGATGACGCGGTAGCGTTATATCAAGAAGCTGCCGAGTTTGAAGCCAAGGACGCGATGGAGCGACTCGACGTGCAATTGGCGATTGAGGAATTGGAAGATTGATGAAATCGGTTTGCGTCTATTGCGGATCGTCATTCGGCGCCACGCCACGCTACGCGGATGCCGCCCGCGACATGGCCAGGGTGCTGGTTGAACGCAACATCGCACTGGTCTATGGCGGCGGCAATGTCGGCCTGATGGGGGAAATTGCCGACGAGGTGCTGCGCCGCGGTGGACAAGCCACCGGCGTGATCCCGACCGCACTGCTGCAACGGGAAGTCGGTCACCGCGGCCTGACCCAATTGCATGTGGTCGACAACATGCATGAACGCAAGGCGATGATGGCCGAGCTCGCAGACGGCTTTATTGCGATGCCCGGCGGTATCGGTACGCTGGAAGAATTATTTGAAGTAATGACTTGGTCGCAACTCGGCTTTCACGACAAACCGATAGGCGTATTAAATGTTGATGGCTACTACGATACTTTGCTGGCCTTCATCCAACACGCCGCCGACCAGGGATTTTTGAGGGCGCAACATACTTCCCTGCTGATGGTGGAATCCGATGCCTCGGCCTTGCTGCGCCGCTTCGATACGTTTGAAGCGCAACCGCATGACAAACTGTTAAATCGGGTGCGGACGGAAGGATGATTTTGTAGCAGCCCCTCCTGCGCTTCCCTTAAGCATCCAAAGCCTGCCTGAAATCCTCAATCAAATCCTCAGTATCCTCGATCCCAACCGAGACCCGAATCAGCGATTCGGCAATCCCCATCGCGGCGCGGCGCTTCTGCCCCATCTCGAAAAAGATCGTATGCGCAACGGGAATCACCAGCGTGCGGGTATCGCCGAGGTTGCTGGAGGCAATCGCGAGTTTCAGGCGATTCAGGTAGTCGAAGCAATCGATGCCATCTTTCAATTCGAAGCTGAACAGGCTGCCGTAGGCGCGAAAGAGTTCGCTGGCGATTGTGTGTTGCGGGTGCGAAGGCAGGCCGGGATAGTACACCGCCGCAACGCGCGGATCGGCCTCCAGCATCTTTGCCACGGCCAGCGCATTCGCACATTCGCGTTCCAGCCGCAAGGCAATGGTTTCCGCACCAATCGCCAGCGCATGCGCCGCTTCAGGCGCCAGCGATGCGCCGAAATCGCGCAAGGACTTCGCGCGGATCTGTGCAATGCCCCACTGCACCGTCGGGTAGCGTTTGTAGGTATCGTAGATATTCGGGAAGCGGCTCCAATCATAGATGCCGGTATCGGTCAGACAGCCGCCCAGTGCATTGCCGTGCCCGCCTATCGATTTGGTCAGCGCATTGATCACGATGCTGGCGCCAACCGCCTTCGGTTGAAACAGATAGGGCGAGGTCATCGTATTGTCGACCACGTAGACGAGGCCGCGCGCCAGACACAGCTCACCGATGCGTTTCAAGTCGGCGATCTGGGTGCGCGGATTGGCGATGGTTTCGACGAACACGATTCGCGTCGCCGGCGTAACGGCGGCCTCGACCGCGGCGACATCGGTGGCGTCGACGAAGGTCACGTCACAGCCCTGCCCTTGCGCGGTTTGCCACAGGCTGTTGGTATTGCCGAACAGGAAGGACGACGACACCACATGATCGCCCTCGCGCAATAGCGCTTGTGTCAACGCGCCGATCGCGCCCATGCCGGTGGCGAAGCAAATGGAAGCGTAGCTGTCTTCCATCTTGGTGATCTTGTCTTCCAGCGCCGAGACGGTTGGATTACCTTGGCGGCCATAGCGATAACCGCCTTGCTTGCCCTGGAACACCGCAGCCAATTCGCGCGCATCACGATAGCCGAAGGCCACACTGTTATGAATCGGTTTGTGCAGTGAACCGTGCTCGATCGGCTTTTGCCGGTCGCTATGGAGGATGGTGGTGGTGAAACCGTATTTTTTGTCGCTCATAATAAAAAACCCGTCTTAGCGTGCGCCAAAACGGGTTGATGAAATACTCACATCCCTTTTAGCGGCACTTGTTATGGGACTTCATTCCTGACGAATCTGGAACGACCCGGGCGCCCGCAAGCTGAATCAAATCGGCGCAATACGTCATCGTAGCGTAAAAACGGCAAAACTCAAAATCGTGGCGCAGGCGGCTCCGGTTTGGCAAGGCCGCCCGGCAAATTCAAGCGGGTTTGCGTTGGCTCTGTATTCCTTCCCAGATAGGCACAAATTCCGCCATCACCTTGGCATAGCTTGGGCGCTTTTTGGCACGTTCAAAATAAGCAACAAGATGAGGATAGTCGCGATACGGCGCAGAAAATTGGTTATAGAACAGCGACGGAATGAGCGCGCAGTCCGCCATCGAGAAATCACCGCATAACCAGTCTTGATTTGCCAGTCGCTTGTCGAAATGCTCATAGCTGATTTGCACGCACTTGCTGGCTTTGCTTAATTCGGCCTCGCTATGTTTTTGAAAATCCAATTTCTCAAACAGCAAGACCTGCGAAGGATCCGCGAGGTAGAGGTCGCTCATGCGATCCATGAAGCGCACTTTGCGTGCAGCGTCGACCTCTTCCGGTATCAAACGCGTTCCGCTTGAGTAATGCCCCTCCAGATACTCGATGATGATGGAAGATTCTGGAATCATGTAATCGTCAGCAGGTTTCAATAACGGTATCTTGCCCAGCGGATAGATTTGTTCATACGCCGCTCGACTTTCCGGCGTCATGACGTTAACCACGATTGGTTCGAATTCGACCTGTTTTTCATAGAAAGCGATCAATACTTTTTGCGAGTATCTGGAAAGCGGGTTGTAATAGAGTTTCATGATATGGTCCTCATAATTTGACTGACTTCATGTGACTAGATAAATGACATGGCCGCGTGTTTGATCTATGCAAACACCGCCAACTTGGCGAGGCAGCCCTGCCATCCCTTGTTGTGGTCGTCGCGCGCCGCCTCGGTTTCGAATTCGCGATGCACCAGGGTTAAATCGGTTTGCTCACCGGCCGCACGGAACGTGAGTTCAACTTCGGTCACCGCCTCGCTGCCCTCCCATTGCCAGCTAAAGCAGAGTCGCTGATTGGTAACGATCTCTCGGTATATGCCTCCTATGATGAGGGTCTGCCCGTCCGGGCGACGCATGACAACACGATAGGCGCCGCCAACGCGCAAATCAACTTCTGCCTCCGGCACTGTCATTTCGCCAGGGCCAAACCAGCGCCTCATTAAATCCGTCGTGCACCAGGCAGCAAAGACGCGGGCGACAGGAGCGTTGCATCGCTTATTCATCGTGAGTTCGAACATGGGTCAATCTCCTTCTAGTGGTGGAATTCGATCGGTGCTCAGGACATCATCGAGAGCGGTCAATCGGCGTTGCCAGAAATTGCGGTAAATCGAGATCCAGTCGAGCGACTCCGATAAAGCCTCAGGACACAAGGTCAGCGTATGCACCCTCCCGTCAATCCGCCGCGCTACGACGCCTGCTGCTTCCAGCACTTTTATATGCTTGCTAATCGCCGCAAGCGACATACTGAAAGGTGCTGCCAACTCACTGACCGTGCGATCTTGCTCGGCAAGCATGCGAACCAACTGTCGCCTGGTCGCATCTGCCAATGCCATAAATACATGATCAAGTTGGGTGGATTGGGTCGGTTCCTGTGGTTTATTCATGAGTCAATATTCAACTTAATGGTTGAATGATAGAAGGCGATTCGCGAATTGTCAACCAATTAGTTGAATATTGTTTTGTGCTGCTATGCGCCCACTCACAAAAAGCTCATTATTGCCATTTCAAAAAAACTGATTTTTTACAAAATAGCAACAGAGGCACGCGTAGCGCAACGGCAACAATGCAAATCTACCAATACCATTTGAATATGGTAAAGTCGTCAACTTAATTTCTGGCAGACAGATTGGTAGCTTTAAAAATCGTAGCGAGCGGTTCAATGTCAGGCCGAGAAGCGCAACCGTACGACTGTACGGCAAGCATCGCAGGCCCGAGATTGAGACGCGCAGTAGATTTTTAGAGCTACCAGCCAGATTAAACAAATAAAAACAACATTCTGGAGGTAATGCAGATGAATTCGATAAGACACGCATTTGTTTCGTTATTTATTCCGTTTTTTCTAGTAGCAAGTTTGCTTACCGGCTGCGGTGGGAGCAATACTCCCCCTCCGGCGCCTGTGGTGGCGGACGCAGCAGCACCCGGCTTCGTCATTGGCTCCGGCAACGTAGCCACTGCAGACCCGACCCTGCCGCGCCCTGCTTCGACACCGTGCACTGTGACCTTATTTGCGAATGCCACCTTCGATGACTTTTCATCCCAGGTTTTCACCTACGCGCCTCCCGCCAGTTGTCCGGGTCCTTGGGCCAAGGTGGTCCTGGAAGCGGACTTCTCCGTCACGGCTGGCCTGCAATACGATCGCACCGCGCATATCTCGGTGGCCGGCGTGAATATCTATACCGGCACCACCGAGGAGCCATCGACCAATGTGGCGCCGAGCTGGCATGTGGAACGCGACTTGTCGGAGTATTCGTCGCTGTTTACCGGCAACCAGTCGGGCGCGGTCGATCTCGACAACCTGGTCAATTCGACCTACACCGGGGTGGCAAGTGGCACCGCGCGTTTATTGTTCTATCCGGTAGTCGGCTCGTCACCCGCCGAGCCGCACGCGGATGCCGTGTACGCCTTTTCTTCCGCCCCCAACGGACGTCCGGTCGATTTGAATACCCCCGGTTCGATGCTGAGCGCGTCCTACACCTTCCCGACCAATGTCGTGCGCGCCTATCTGGACGTGATCGCACAAGGGCAGTCAAACGATGAATTCTGGTACACCTGCGCACCCAACAGCCTGACGACGGAACTGCAGACCTGTGGCAGCACCGCTTTCCGTGAAACGCAAGTGACCATCGATGGTGTGCCGGCAGGCGTAGCACCGGTCTATCCATGGATCTTCACAGGCGGAATCGATCCGGGCTTGTGGCGCAATATCCCGAGCGTGCAGACCTTGAACATGCAACCCTACCGCGTTGACCTCTCACCGTTTGCCGCCAACTTGAATGACGGCAATCCGCACACCATCAGCGTGGGAGTGGAAAATGCCGACAGCTATTTTGCCGTAACCGCTGCACTGCTCATCTACCGCGACCCGACAATGCCCGTCGTAACAGGTGGCATCACCAGCAACACCCTGGTCGCAGCTGTCGCGCCAACCATCAATAATCAAGTGACCGTCGATACCTCGGGCGATGCAGTGGGCACCTTAAGCACTACCGCGCAGCGACAGTATCAGATCATCGGCTCGATCAATTCATCACATGGACTGGAAATATTGAGCGTCAATCAGAGCATGAATTTTAGCAACGTACAGACCTTTACCGACACGAGCGAAGATTTCTTGCAAAGCACCACGGTCACCACGACCTCATTGTCCATGATTGGTAGTCAGCAAACCCAGCTGACGCGCCAGAGCAGTTATCCGTTGCATTTCAATTACAGTGTCGATGCCAGCGGCAACAGTACCTCCACGGTTAACATGTCGCTCATCGTGAACAATACCCTCAACGTCAATGGCAGGGTCACCTACAGCAATCAATTGAACGACAACGTGAACAACATGTCTCTATACGCCAGTCCGCCGGTTACATCAGTTCAAAGCGGCGCCGAGCAATATATTTTCACGGACAGCCTAGGCAGTTGCTACAACCGCAGCCTGGTTAGCACCAACGTGCTGCTAGTCAGTGCGATCGATGCCGGAAGCTGCGGCGGCGTGGGAAGCATCGCGCGCATGCCTTGGAATGTCGATCCGCTCGGTGGAACCGGCTTCCTCGGCCCGATCGGTTACTGAGAATTGCAAGCGCATCAAGGTGCGCTTGAAAGTGGAAGATAGAAGTGAGAAGCTACTATGCGATTGCTATGAATGTTTATATCGATCGCACTAGCGTCTCTGGCTGGAATTCACTTGTTTCCCTGCATCTCATCGGACTCGATGATTTGCACGCCGCGCGACACGTGTTGCAGCGATTTCAGCATCGTGCGCGCTACCGCATGCGCAGGCACCGATTGATATTTCTTGGGAAGAAACAGATTACCGATTTTCAATACCGATAAGGCCAGGCCTTCGCCGGGGCGCTTTTCCAGGCGTTCGCCAGACAAGAAAGATGGACGGAAAATCGTTACCGAGTTGTAGCCTAAAGACGCGATAGCTGCTTCCATCTCACCTTTGACGCGATTGTAGAAAATCCGCGAATCCGGATCCGCGCCCATTGCCGACACCACCAGCAAACGGGTCGCGCCAGCCTGTCGCGCTTTTTTTGCCGACTCGACGACATAGTCGAAATCGACGCGGTGAAAAGCTTGCTGCGATCCGGCCACCTTGATCGTGGTTCCCAGGCAGCAGCACATCACATCGCACGGCGGCCATTCGACCGCTGCGATTTGCTCGAAATCGATGACGTGTTGGGACAGCTTGGGATCAGTGCCGAAAGTGTTCAGCGCGCGACGCAACATCAAGTTTATCGCTGTAACACGGGGATCATCGCATAGTTGTGCGACCAGTTCTCGCCCAACCAGTCCGGAAGCGCCGACTACGCAAACAGAGATTGCCATGTCGCTCCCTCAGCGGAATGAATGCGTGGGCCGGAAGCCCACGCGTCAAGACTGGATTTATCTTAGTCGACTTGCGCCAGGTTCAAGTTCAATTGCGAACGTATCGCATCGTCATTTTCCGGCTTCGGATTATTGCGCGCGGTTTCCAGGCGATCCAGGTAGTCGCGCGAAATATCGCCGGTCACATAGACGCCATCAAAACAAGATGCCTCGAAACTCTTCAAGATCGGATTGGCATCGGAGATCGAACGCTTCAAAGCGTCGATGTCTTGATAGACCAAGGCATCGGCGGTGATTTCACGACAGACTTCTTCATCGCTGCGGCCATAGGCAATCAATTCATTGCGCGTCGGCATATCGATACCGTACACGTTCGGGAATTTCACCGGTGGTGCAGCGGACGCAAAAATCACGCGCTTGGCGCCGGAATCACGGGCCATTTGCACGATCTCGCGGCTGGTGGTGCCGCGCACGATCGAGTCGTCGACCAGCAGCACGGTCTTGCCCTTGAATTCGGAACCGATGGCGTTCAGTTTTTGGCGCACCGACTTGCGGCGAATCGCTTGCCCCGGCATCAGGAAAGTGCGACCGATATAACGGTTCTTGATGAAGCCTTCGCGATAATCGAGATTCAATTTCAGCGCCAGCTCCATCGCCGCCGGGCGCGATGAATCGGGGATAGGCATCACGACGTCGATGTCGCCATGCGTGAATTCGCGTTTGATTTTATCGGCCAGGTATTCGCCCATTTTCAGGCGTGTTGCATACACCGAAGCACCGTCGATGATCGAATCGGGGCGCGCCAGATAAACAAATTCGAATGCGCATGGATTCAAGGTCGGATTCTCGGCGCATTGCTGGTTGTACAGCTTGCCATCCATGTCGATGAAAATCGCTTCGCCCGGAATCACATCGCGCAGGAAACGGAAGCCCAAACCTTCCAATGCAACCGATTCGCTGGCGATTACATATTCAGGGCCTTTTTCGGTATCGTTGAAGCCGATGCACAAAGGACGAATGCCGAACGGGTCACGGAACGCCAGCAAGCCGTAGCCGGCGATCTGCGCCACCACCGCGTACGATCCGCGCACGCGTTTGTGCAAGGCCGATACGGTCTTGAACAAGGAAGTCGGGTCGAGCGAATAACCGGTGGTGGCTTCCTGCATTTCATGCGCCAGCACATTGAGCAACACTTCCGAATCGGAATCGGTGTTGATGTGACGGCGGTCGTTCTTGAACATCTCGATCTTGAGTTGTTCGACATTGGTCAAATTGCCGTTATGCGCCAGCGTGATGCCGAACGGCGCATTGACGTAAAACGGTTGCGCTTCTTCCGCACTGGATGAACCGGCGGTTGGATAACGCACTTGACCGATACCGGCATTGCCCATCAACGAGCGCATGTTACGGGTGCGAAATACATCTCGCACCAGGCCGTTGGCCTTGTGCATGCTGAATTTGTCACCGGAATTGGTTGCTATCCCTGCAGCATCCTGGCCGCGATGCTGTAACAGCAGCAAGGCGTCATAGATTAACTGGTTGACGGGGCTATGAGAAACGACGCCGACTATGCCACACATGGTGGACTCCTCAACTAAAACAATTTAAAACTTGACATATCTTGCGATATTGTCCGGCAACAAAGGCTTGACCGCGCGCGCTGCAGATTCTGCAAACGGGCTCAATTGCGCTTTCTTCCAGAAATCCTGTTGCGGAATGGCAGTCATTCCGCATACCACTACCGCGACCAGCACAATCACCATGCCGCGCGCCAATCCAAACAATCCACCGAGCCCGCGGTCCGCCATCGTCAACCCGGTGGCCTTGATGACTGAATCGAAAGCCATTACCAGCAGCATCGTCAACAATCTTACGCCGATAAACAAGGCAACGAAGGCCACAATCAAACGCGTTACCTGCCCCGGAATCGCCTCCGGCAACAGTTCGGCCAAGGTACTGCCATAGGCATTCGCCACCACCAGCGCCAATATCCAGCCAAGCAATGACAACACTTCCTTGACCAATCCCCGCATGATGCCGATCAACATCGAACAAGCCAATATGAACAGCACCAGATAATCAAAAATCGTCATGCCCGACATCAAGACGGCATCAACTTGCCGCTCAATCCCATCTTGCTGAGCTTGGCACGGGCACTTTCCGCTTCATCCTTGCTGCTGAAAGGCCCGATCCGCACGCGCATGATGCGCTCACCGGAATCAGTTGCCACCTTCTGCACATACGACTTGATGCCGGCTTCCGTTAACTTGCCTTGCAATTCATTCACTTTCTCTTGCGAGGCCAGGGCCGCTACCTGCACCACGAATTTTGCCGGCTTCTTCTCTGCATTCGGCTTGCCGCCATCGGTGGCGTCCTTGCCTTCGAGTATGGCCTCGGCGCGCGCTTCATCGTGCTTTTCAGCATGCTCCACTTTCGCTGGCGCCTTCGTGTCTGCCGTTTCGTGGGCCGACGCTGCTACTGGCACAGATACCGGTACCGGTTTCTCCTGCGGCTTCGCATCTGGCTTGGCCTTTACCGGTGCAGCGGCAACCGGGCTGCTTGGCACCGATGCATTCGGTGCAACTGCTGGCGCCGGCATTCTAACAGGTGTAGCCGAAGTCGGCACGCTGGCACTGGCATTTGGCGGCGGCATCTGCACCACTTGCTCTTGTTGACCAAGCGAAGCTGCCAACGGCACGGAAGCACCGGATGCTGGCGCACTGGTCGAAGCAAGCACTGCAGGCGGAATACTTTGCTTATCTTTTGAAGGAATCTGGATCGCTATATCTTCGGACACCGGCTTGGGTTCGGAATCGAGAATCATCGGCAAACCGATAATCATTGCCAACACCAGGGCAATAGCCCCGACCAAACGACGCCGCGCACGTTTCTTTTCGGGCAACACCGGGTCGACTGGCGAATTGCCCGAGGCATTCGCCGTTTTGCTCGACTTGCCTTGCCTGCGCTTGCGCCCGCGCGCTACCTGCGATTCCTCTTCAGCACGCGAATAAAATTCGCCTTCGCCGGATGCAGTTTCCTGCTTGTTTTTACTTAGGAACGAGAGCAAGCCCATGCGATCAATATTGAGTTATCAATGATTTCGGACAGCCATCACGCCCGCGACAGTCAGGAACGATCCGAAAACCACAATTCTATCATTCTCCCCCGCCCGGCTGATCGCATTTGCGTAAGCATCTGCCGGCGAAGTGAACATTTCGATACTTCTTTCCTCGCCGGGTCGCTGATTCGGCGTCACTCCGGCCTCTAATAATTTTTCCTTGATTTGTTGTGCCGACGCCGCACGCGGCAACGGCAAATCGGTTACGCACCAATGGTCGATGGTATTTTTCAAATGACCGATGACGCCATCGATATCCTTATCCAGCATCGAACCGAATACCGCATAAGTCATCGGATGAAAGCCCATATTGCCCAAATTTTGAGCAAGAGCCGCAGCAGCATGCGGATTATGTGCAACATCGAGTATCACTGCCGGCCGGCCCGGCAGAACTTGAAAGCGTCCGGGCAAATCGACCATCATCAGGCCGCTGCGCACCTCTTGCGCCCCAACCGGCAGTTGCAGACGCAACACTTCAAGCGCCGCCAATACCGCAGAGGCATTCAACAACTGATTGGCCCCGCGCAGACTCGGGTAACCGAGCGAATTGCGGCGCTGGCTGCGACCGCCGAAATTCCACTGCTGCTTATCGCCGGAATAATTAAAATCGCGCCCGAACAGCCATAGGTCGGCGCCGATGCTTTCGGCATGCTTTACGAGAGACTGCGGCGCCACCGGATCGGCACAGATGGCTGGCTTGCCGGCACGGAAAATACCGGCTTTCTCGAATCCGATCGCTTCACGGGTGTCGCCGAGATACTCGGTATGGTCGATATCGACGCTGGTGACAATCGCTACGTCGCCATCGAAGACGTTGACTGCATCCAAACGCCCGCCCAGGCCGACTTCAAGTATGACCACATCCAAATCCAGTTGCGCAAACAAATACACGATGGCGAGCGTGGTAAATTCGAAATAGGTCAGCGAAATATCGCCGCGTTTCGCTTCGACCGCCTCGAAACTGGCGATCAAGGCTTCGTCGGACGCGCATTCGCCGCGAACCCGCGCCCGCTCGTTGAAATGCAGGAAATGCGGCTTGATGTACAAGCCGACCCGGTACCCCGCCCGCAACAGAATCGACTCCAGCATCGCGCAGGTGGAACCTTTGCCATTGGTGCCGCCGACCACGATCACCGGGCACTTGAATTGAATATCCAGCCGCTCCTTTACCTGGGCGACCCGATCCAGCCCAAGATCGATGATCTTGAAGTGGCGTGCTTCCAACAAGGCCAGCCATTCTGCGAGTGTGGTGGGTTTAGTCTGCATTTCTAACTGTATATGGCGACGATTTGAAAATTAAAAAGCCCGGAGAATCCGGGCTTTGTTACCGCGACTATCCTGTTGTAAATCAAGCCAGCACGTCGGCCGGTTGATTTTGCAACAAGGCCAGCAAGTGCGCGATCTCTTCGCGCATTTTACGGCGGTCGACGATCATGTCGATTGCGCCTTTCTGGATCAGGAATTCAGCGCGCTGGAAGCCTTCCGGCAATTTTTCGCGCACAGTGCTTTCAATCACGCGGGGGCCGGCAAAGCCAATCAGGGCCTTCGGTTCCGCCATCACCACGTCACCCATGAAGGCGAACGAAGCCGACACGCCACCCATGGTCGGATCGGTCAATACCGAAATAAATGGCAATTTTTTTTCTGCAAGCTTGGTCAAAATAGCCGTGGTTTTCGCCATTTGCATCAATGACAACAAACCTTCTTGCATCCGGGCACCGCCAGTTGCAGTGATGCAAACAAATGGCACTTTTTGCTCGAGAGCAACCTGTGCAGCCCGCACAAATCGCTCACCAACCACCGAACCCATCGATCCGCCCATGAATTCGAATTCAAAACAGGCGACGACGACCGGCAAGCTCATGATGGCGCCGCCCAGTACGATCAACGCATCGGTCTCCCCAGTGGCTTCCATCGCCGATTTCAGGCGATCCGGGTATTTCTTGCTGTCTTTGAATTTCAGCGTATCGACCGGCAATGCTTCCTGGCCGATTTCATAACGGCCACCGGCATCCAGCAAGGCATTCAAGCGATCACGGGCGCGAATCCGCATGTGATGGTCGCATTTGGGGCAAACATGGATATTTGCTTCCAGATCGGTCCGGTACAGAACTGCCTCACAGGATGGGCATTTAACCCATAATCCTTCGGGGACCGACTTGCGAATTGCCGTGTCGGAACGCTGAATACGTGGGGGGAGCAATTTTTCCAGCCAACTCATGGAGACCTCTTTTGAATTTTTACTTGCCGCATTGTACCGCTGGTCGACAAATGCGCCAAGTCTTGCTAGTGCAGCAATGTTTTTGATATTGTCGCACTAGCAATTTCTTGGTTAACTAGCTTATCTATTCGTCCAGCGCCTTGCGTATCCCACTCAAAAACGTCCTCACGGCATCGACCGCCTTGTCGCGCGGCGAGTTTTCCAGCTCCTGAATAATACGGCTGCCAATGACCACGGCGTCCGACACTGCCGCCACCGCCTTCGCAGTCGCCGCATCGCGGATGCCAAAACCAACGCCGATCGGCAATTTCACATGCTTGCGAATGGCGGCGATGCGCTGTGCTACCTCCACCGTATCGATGTTTGCAGCACCGGTGACGCCTTTGAGTGATACGTAGTAACTGAAACCGCCGCCAACCTTGGCAACCTGTTCGATGCGCTCTTCGGTCGAGGTCGGAGAGAGCAAAAAGATCAGGTCCAACCCGTTCGCGCGCATGCTTTGCGCAAATTCCTCGCATTCCTCGGGCGGGTAATCGACCACGATGGTGCCATCGACGCCGGACGCTTTAGCTGCGTCAATGTAGGCTTGCTGGCCCATGTGCTCGATCGGATTGGCATAGCCCATCAAGACGATCGGCGTGCGCGAATTGGTTTTCCGGAATTCAGCGACGATGGCAAGCACATCGCGGATACCGATGCCGAATTTCAACGCACGCTCGCAAGCGCGCTGAATTACCGGGCCCTCCGCCATTGGATCCGAAAATGGCACGCCGAGTTCAATCACATCGGCCCCGCCTTCAAC
>Ga0302315_10001443_pt1 | contig 23944 bp, 23 predicted proteins | sample III_Palsa_N3_1_FD_200532 | JGI IMG/M metagenome (GOLD analysis project Ga0302315, IMG submission 200532) | Peat permafrost microbial communities from Stordalen Mire near Abisko, Sweden - III_Palsa_N3_1 | ecosystem: Environmental > Terrestrial > Soil > Palsa > Peat permafrost | place: Sweden...
CAGTAACAAGCTCACCACAGTCCTCATAGATCCTGAGATGCATCATGTAAACTATGAACATAAGAGCTGTGTAGGACACACCTACAGCACACAAAAGTTTCTTATCCATCGGTGATGTTAGTGACTAACTTTGTCTGGTAATTACATAACTTCAAATTTCAACCAAGCTTACCCAGTCATTACCTAAACGAACTACTATAAATTTTTTAACAGTATAGGTATGGTAGTAGGCTACAAAGACCGCAGTTATAGGTATAGTAGTATGCTACAAAGCTCCTAATACTAGTTAGAAGTTTCACTGAACTGGGAACAGTCAAGTCAGACAAAAATATTGAAAATGTGGTTGTCTGAGTGACAAAATAAATCATGTCGGTGGTTTTGGCTATTGATTGCAGCGGCTCTACTGCCAACGTCAGCAACTACTGGCAGAAGGTCAGAACTTTAGTTGAGAACAACAAGGATGTGGACGTTAAGTATCTGTTGTGGAACACCCAGTGTTGGGTGTCCTCATATGGTGAGGTTGTTCGACTCTGTGATAGCCGAAGTGGCAATGGTGGCACAGCCACATCGTCTATCGTCAAGCAATTGGCAGCCAACACCGACAAGCTGATCCTGGTGACTGATGGACAAGTCAGCGACAATGAGATTAGGACCACTGAGTCAGTCATGGCTAACAAGTCAGTTAAGCAAGTCGAGGCCTACTTCGTTCACACCGGCGGTGAGATCAACCTGTCAACCTGTCTGCCCTTCACCCGCTCAGCCCAGTACCAACTGGAGGTCACTGACAAGGATGCTGCCGTTGAGAACTACCAGGGCTCCACTAACAACTTCTTTACTGACCTCAAAGTCTATGAGGATCTTGACTACTTCTTGGCTCACACTGATGAACTGGGTCGTGCTGTGGCCATGAAGGTCATGGCTGGAGGTCAAACTAAGGCCAGCTCTGACGTCCGTGATGCCTTACTCAAGCTCAAGGCCCACTTGCTGGCCGCTCAGTATGCCCGTGACCAAGCGTGCATTGCCGGTGGTCACAAAGATCAGTCTCTGTCTGCTCGTATCCTCAGCTGTCTTACTCCAGCATCTGATATTGGTGATAACACTGTCAACAGCACTAACATGACCCCAAACCAGGCTTATGCGATCTTGTCACAGATTTCAGCTGAGGATGTTGCCAAGATCTTCGGCTTCGCTGACGGCACTCATCCTAAGGACTTTGTGTCTGGCGTCACTACTAATGACGACGTTGTGAGCAAGAACATTGCTGACGCTCAGCAGTTAGCCCGGGAGTTCTTGTCAGACACCACCATGACGGCGGCCAAGAAGATCGAGTCCATCATTATGGATATGTGCAGCCTGTGCACCACCACCAATCTGTCTTTCTCACAGATCAAGTCAGGACGTTATGTTCGAGCTGACACGGCTAAGGTGGTCAACACCACTGAGCTACCGCCTGATGAGCAGTCGATCACTAACAGCAGCTTCGTCTGTCCTGTTAGTTTGGACTCTGACAACCCCTGTATCCTGATTAGCCAAGGTTCGCCAGTGCTGGCTGATGAGGACAAGGCCGTGGTGGACATGATGATTGACAACCCTTTGTTCCTACTCAACAGTCCTCGCCTAGTGACCAAGGTCAGGGAGCGCTTGGACTCCATGCTAGGTCAGCAGGCGGTCAGTGAGTTGCAGACTCAGGGCAGTTTCATCAGCCCTATGACCCGTAGGCCTCTGGCTTCAGCCCTAGTCACCACTTGGACCTTCGACAAGACCAACATGATGGTGGCCAAAGATTCTGACTACATCAAGGCTGTCAATTGGTCGCTGGCCAACCTGTTCTTCGGTAACAAGCTAGTTGGCCAAGCTGAGTTGTGGTTGGCAGTGGTCTATTTCATCGCCAAGGATATGGAGTACTTGACTGATGCGGTGACGCCGTTGGCTCAGCAGCTTAGTTACCGTATGACAGTTAAGTCTAGTACGGTGGCGTTGACTGGGCTGCCAGAGTTCCCCATGCAGAAGGTGCCAGTCAAGCTGGCTGTCTGGTACTGCCTCAACGGCCCCTACATTTGGCCTCATGATAACACCCAGAATAGGTTGAGGGCTTTGCATGCTGTGTCGGGGCAGCTGATGCAGCTCTGTGACATCTGCAAGCTGCCTTACGACCGGGCCTCACTGACTACCATCACAGCTTTCTATTCGGCCTTCGCCTACATGATGCGTCAGTCGCACCACACCGATGACATGAGGGTGCTCAAGGACACTATCCGAGCTCAGTATCAGAATCATATTGTTATTGGTAGTGATGATGAGGGTGAGCAGCAGACTATTGTCTTCCTTGATGGTCCTTGCAAGGAGAAGCCAGTTGTTGAGCAGCAGTCCTGCTGCCAACTACCTCGTTCTTTGAGGTCCTTGACTCTGTCACAGATCCACTATCTGCTGCAGAAGGTCGACTCTAGCAAGAAGATCTCAGACATTGCTCTGCCACTAACTGACTTCCTGCCCACTGATAGTGGTAGCTCTATTGCTACCACTAAGGCATCGATGATGACTAAACCGTTGGCTGTCAGCAACTACGGTTATGGCGGAAACTACAGCAAGAATGATGTGACCAGGATTTGCGCCAAGACCATGCGACCGTGGCTGCACGACCAGCAATCCGGGGCAGAGTGGCGCGTGGCAGCTCAGCAGTACTGGGGCACTCAGGTGGAGAAGCTGCTGTCGGCCTTCCGCTACTTCATCGACTATGTTGTGACTCACGAGGCTGTGCCGACTCATGATCAGCTGATCTTGTACTTCAACAAGCGTCAACTAGGCAAGGGTATCAACACTCTGCCAGCCCATATCCACCAGACTGCTGATGAGGTGTTGCAGGCTTATGCCGAGGTCGGGTTTACTGCTGATGCCAACCAGTCAGCCATTACATCCTTCATTAGAACTACCGAGCGCTCCATGCCACTGCGTGACCGGGCCACCATGGAGCAGTCATAAGTGCTGGTGGTGATTGTGATGGTGGTGAGAGTATTACACTAATCTCTATCTTGGATAGAGATACAAATCTTATTAGTAGTAGTAGTAGTAGTAGTAGTAGTAGTAGTAGTAGTAGTAGTAGTAGTAGAGGAGACCATTGATATACTAACACTATTAACTCGATAATTGGAACCATATTGTTGTACGATTAGCTATAGGTAGCCTGTAGTTAGAAATATCACAGATGTAACGGTTGACTATGAATAGGCCGTAGTCATACTGGCTAAAGCTTGTATAGTTATACTACTTGAAGGATATATAATAATCTGTAACTATAACAACAGCTTGGACACTAGAGACTAGTAATCTATCACAAGGTTGATTTGTAATAACCACAAATAATAGTAATAATAATTGTTATAGTGTTTGAAGCTAGAATAGTAGATTATTAACCTATGAAACACTATAAGTGTTATAATACTTATTCCAAATTACAACTTTAAGTTGTAACGTAGTACTGTCTTTCTTCTTTCTATCCCTCCAAGTCTAGCAAGTTTTTGTACTAGAGATATTAATCGTACCTAGTTATTGAACTATTGAACTATTGGTAGACCTTCCTCCACTATCTCATAATCTGAAAAAAATGTTGTGTATAAAATGCCAGTGGACCTCATTCAAGGCTTCTTCTTAATGGACGGGGAAGCCAACACCATTGCTCTCCGTAATGGTTCAAGATTTAATTCTGAAGATGGTTTTAGAGTCGCCAGAGAGTTTAACAAGTGGACAAAAAGTAAACTAAGACTGTATTATGTTTCCTACCATAATACTTTCCTTCTTGGAGTTGCTGTGGGCCACATAGAAAGCAGCCTACTAAGTACTAAGTCAGAACCAATAACTAGACCTACAGATGAAAGCTATCTAAATTCAGAACTTAACCTTGTATTCAAGGAAATTAATGGCCATGTTGATGTGGGAATAGTAACCCTGCATCTTTACAGTTATTAGCTTACTCGATTGTATTCTGTTAACCTGGTTAACAGATAGTACAGCACCTTACTAGTTAACACTTAAAGTAAGTACTACACTGATTACTGATCAGTAACCTGCTGATCTCGTCATCCCCTGTTTGAGAACTCAAGGACTGTAGTTGACATCATAGATATTCTGCAATGGGATGATGTTGAAGATTCCTATATCAGCTGACTATTGGTCCGTCATTGATACTTATCCTAATTTCATCGACAAAGACAAGCTAGACAAATTAGTCTATCTATTTAATGATGATTTTTTTTTGAGAAGAAAAGAAAGATGACGACTTTCAGGGATATCGTTGGTGAGTACAACTCTCTTTCTAAGTACTCTATTACTCTAGATAATCTGCATGCAGATTATCAAGATCTCATGTTAGATCCAAACATTTCATATGTAAACAAAGAGAGGGAGAGAGAAAGAGTAGCGCGTCTGGAGGCTGATTTCGAGAGAAAGGCTATCAAGTTTGATACGCTTGTTAACAAGATTTACTTCAGCAAAGAACCTGAAGTTTATAACCTGTTGTATCCATCCGACCTGCCCAAATTTAGGAATTGGTATAGTAGGGTCTATAGTCGAGAACCTCTATTCACATCACAAGAGGTGTAATCTTATCTCTTAGTAAGAGACTTTTGTGTCACCACAGTGCCAGTACAACTTTAGGCTGTACTATTGCATGATGGTTATGTTGGAGATAACTAGAAAACTGTATTCTAGCTGTATTTTATCTTTCTGTTTCATCACCCGGGGAGATAATTTGTAGCTAGAATGATATGTTACCCAACTATTACTACTTAACATGAGTGGGGTCTATTGGAAGATAATCATCCCTTAGTGACTAAGGGATAAATAATAGTAAAAGTGACGGTAACGTTAGCAACTAATACAGCGTGGGTAACATGGACATCAGTTGACTGACAGAAACCCCTTTAAGGTCAGCTGGTGAACTGTAGTTCTTGAGGAGATGATAGCGTGACAGGATCTCCTTAGCGATACGTTTCTGTTCCACTGTACCTTTCTGATAGAAGGTCAGAGCCGACTCCAGTCTGTGGTAGTTCTGATAGGACGTATTAGGACTAAGGGTAACACCAACCGCCTTGAAACGATCCCTGATCACCCTAAAAGTCTCCTCGTAGTCTAGGTTAGGAATCAGTGTATCTGCGTTAACCTCAGCTACAACTTCACCATTACGATAGGTTATGTCGCCATCACGAGCATGGATAATAACATCACGTTCAGGGAACAGTTGAGAGAATGTCTTAATCCAGAACAGAGGCTCATCTATCTCTTTAGTAGCCAACCGAAACTGTTCAAAACGCGGATCTACCACTTCAGTAGCATAGGTTCCAATCAACAGTTCTAGTAGAAAGTCAAGAGGTGATGACTTATAACTACCGCCAAGAGGTGGCTCATAACCTGGTATCGTCCCAACAAAAGCTACATCGCGAACGACGACATCGTCAAAGTCAATGAGCACAAAGTTGTTGCTTATGCTGTCATACATAACATTCTCATCAGCCAGGTCAAGATAGTTGGCACCGACACTTCTCAAAGTGTAGAGAGCAGACAGTATGTCGGTTATCACCTTGAAAACATCAAGCACGGCACCCTCATCAAACAGCCCTTGAATAGTTGGACCATCTACATAAGACTCAATAATGACTGCCACATCCTCATTATATTGGTTACGCATAGCTGTCGGTAGTTCTTGACTGGGTAGTGTAGCCGAATCCACATAGTAGACAAAGTTGCTGAAGTAACGACCATACAGTTTGGTCTTGACGAAGTTCATGATCCTAGCCTCCTCCTCTATCTGCTCACGGCTAGTGAATGGACCCTTGAAATTGGGATCTTCAGCTAACATCTCTTCAACCATCTCTGGATGTAAATCAGTAGAGACCTTGGCAGCATAAAGCATGTTGTTATCACCGCGGACTAGGTGAACCACAGCCTTACCACCCGATCCCAAGCGCTTAATATAGCTGTAACTACGACCATGGAGTGAGAACGACATTTTACTTTTGGAGGTCAATCAGTTTGTCATAAGGTGATGGAGGATACTAATGAAATATCATTATTACTGTTCTTTGTTTATCTATCGATCAGAGTAGTCTCAGTGTAAGGCTAACTATAGTACCAGACACCACCTGTTGCTCATTAGTAAGTCATAATCTTTAACAGAGAGATATTGCAGATGTTAGTCTCATTAGTGTTTGTTGGGAACTATAAGACTCCTTAGGAGTCTTAGTGTATAGACATCAAACTCTTGACAACAGCGATCATTATCATTATAGTGTCTGTGACGTCAGTCTGTTTAGTAGTTAGTCAACTAGTTAATGGATAGTAAATAAAATTTTAGTGGAGACTGTAACTTGGAAACATCTGCAATCCCAGCTACACTACTAAACTACTAAACTGTTAAGTGTTGTTTTATAACCATTCATAGCATCACAAGAGCAACTATAAATGGAGTAAGGATAAAAAGTTATTTTATACTGTCGCTACTAGTACTATGTAATAAGCAGTGTAATAACGCTATCTTTTTCTACTTCACTGTGAAGTAAAGGTTTAAGCTTAGAACCACTCTTCTGACACAGGTGTACCCATGTCGTACACACGTTGGTACTTAGGACGTCCATCCTCATGCCAACCTTCCCACAGACCATCTAGCATGCCATCTTTGAAGTTGCGCCGGTACCAAAGTTGCCCTCCCTTTGGGGAGGGATTGCTATACCAAGCTTCCTGCAGACCATCTGCCTCGCCATCTTTGTAGTTGACTCGGTACTGAAGTTGTCCATTAGCATACCAAGCTTCCTGCAGACCATCTTCCTTGCCGTCTTTGTAGTTACATTGGTGCTTAAGTTGCTCTTTGTGTTCGGTGTCAGCGCAAACACTAGCGTCCGAGGGCATACTGGCCTCATACCAACCTCTCTCGTGGAGAAAACCGATTTTCTCACCACTAATGGTGTGATAGACCTTTAGTTCCTTAACTTGTTTACTAGGGTAATACTTGACATCTGTGTGGTAGATCTCTGTACTTTGCTGGCACAATACAGCATCCTTGTTGGCGTTGATCCCTAACCATTCATTGAAAAAGCTTTCTCTGTCCATGTATGTCTTTGGCACAAACTCATAAGGGGTATGGAGATAGATCGACCTCTCATCCGGTAGCAGCTTAATATTTGGATAGAACTCATTCCAGATACCATAGGCCTGCTTCATAAGGTAGATAAAGAAGGAAGTATCAACGAAGAAGGTCTCCATGAAGAAACACAGAAACAGGATGTTGATGTCATCAATAATTGGTAGATCGTCAGGATAAACAACGTTTCCTTTCTCATCGTGAGAGATCTTGTGTATAAGGTCAAGATAGACATCAACGACAGGCCAGTATCTCGATGGAATATCCACATCGATATCCTCTCGACCCAGGTCAATTACTGAGTTCTTCACCAGTTCTGAGGTTTGAAGTAGTGAGTTGTCTACTTTAGTCTTTCTCTGATTGATGCTTAGTGTGACTGTCATATTCTTTCTGTCACTAAAATTATACTCAACAGTGTAACAACTACAAATGTAGTTGTAATATTTGTCAAATCCAACAGTAAAGAATATGAAACTTTCGTCTTCCAAACAAACAACACTGTTGTCATCATCATCATCATCATCATCATCTTCAGATGCAAGCTATGAATAGTAAGCCACTGAAGTTGATTGGTATCAGAGAGGAGATCGAGTGTCAGCAGGCCTACTGCGATCAGGGCGCAGACTACTGTGACATGTCACAGTATGTGGTCTTCCTAGCTGACCCTAACGATGGTAACAAGCGTTACACTATTACGTTTGAGAACAACTATCGCTCCTGCTACTCTGGCTGGACCTATGCTACCTACGGTGAGGTATCGAAGCTGAGAGAGTTGCAGTACGGTGAGAATGTAGGTACACTGCACTGGGTTCCTACTGATCGTGACATGATGGTACAACTGTTGAGTCTCGACAAGATAGCCGACGTTGAGCTCAAACAGTATGGTTTGTCTGGCCGTGATGTAGATTTTGATAACACTTCCTTAAAGCTGCTGATAACTACTAGTAGTGGCAGCTCCTTAAAACTACCAGTGACCACCAGCAGCGATAGTGACGGTAGTCATGGCAGTGATGCCGGCCATCAACAGCAATGGCTGACACTCGCCAACAACAATGGTGGTGACAAGTACTACGCTCACGGCTTCTGTCAACTCAATGAAGCTTTGCTGACCAAGACACCTCGCTGGACTGGCAAGCGGCACATCTATATCCTGCGTGGAGCATCAGGTATCGGCAAGTCTCATTTGGCGTCGATGGTTGGTGGTGATAGTCATAGTTATAGCCACACGGTCTATGAGACTGACAAGAGCAAGAAGCTGCCGAGTAACTTGAAGGTCCATGATGTGGTGGTTGTGGGCAACAAGTTCAAGTTCACCATTGATGAGATCAAAGCCAAGTACTCTGGTAGTGACTGTCACTTCATCAGTGTTGACTTGTCATCTTTGGGTGTCAGCGAGTCTGACAGTCAGGACACTGACCAGGATCACACCTGTAGTTCTGACGACTCTGAAAATCACACTGGTGTTAATCACGATGTTGATGATGGTAAATAACCACCTTGCCTATTGGTTTGTCTACCTACATGGACAACATCTAGGATGTTGTAAAAGTAGTAGTTGTCTACTAAAGAGTTAGTATTAGACTAGTGACTCTTTAGTAGACAACTTTTTTTCTTATTAGTGAGACGAGTGGTAGAGCCAATTACAAGATATACTAGTCACTGTCTGACATATGAGTTATAGCTCTAATGTTGATAGTTAGTAGACTGTCTGATAGCTATATAAATAGCCGAAACCTGTCAGCTCGAACTGTTATTACTATGCAGGCTAACGTCTACATTGTCTGTCGGGTAGTGGAGACTGATCTTGATAGCGGGCACACAACCACTGCCACTACGCCACTGTCTGCTTACAGCAAACAAGAGTCGGCAGTCAGCTACGCCTATGAGATAGGCAAAATTGTCGGTGATGAGCTACGCATCCGGCAGCTGACAAGCGTTGACCCTATGCCAGAAGTCTGTCGTAGTGCAGTTGCCGTCTACCTGGTGGCGGGTATCAAGTGTGACTATTACGTTGACTCTGACAAGTGTTACTATTGTGTCTATGACCTGAACCTTTTCAGTCACTGATCACGTTAGTTTGTATACAGACAGCACACACAGACAAACAGGTAGACAAGCACCAACTACGTTAGAAGTTATAACTTTCCAAAAGTCATACTCGAACACTCACAATCAGACCACCGTAACCTATAGTAGTTATAGGTCATAAACCTTTTAACCAGTAACATTTGTAACCTATAACCACTATAAGTTTAATAGTTATAGTAGCTATAACTTGTAACCATTATAACTTTCAACCAGTAACAACTATAACTTATAACTATTATAAGTTTAATAGTTCATAGCTATAACTTATAACTACTATAACTATTATAACTTTCAAGTGGTGATAACTATAACTTATAACTATTATAAGTTTAATAGTTCATAGCTATAACTTATAACAACTATAACTTTCAACCGGTAACAACTATAACTTATAACTATTATAAGTTTAATAGTTCATAGCTATAACTTATAACAACTATAACTTTCAACAAGTAACAGCTATAACTTATAATGACTACAAGTTGTAAACCTTAACTAGTAACACTTGTAACACATAACCATTATAACTGTCAACTGGTAATAACTATAACTTATAACTACTATAGATTTAATCGGTAATAACTACAACTCTTGCAGTTACAGTATCTGCTTGTATACAAGCATATGTATATAGATACACTTATATACACACAAGGTCTTAGTACAGTCTACTATTAACAACAAAGTCGTTACTTATAGTTAAGTAATAACAACTCTTACAACTGCCTAGTATTACTGTGTAAGTATTAATGGTAAAAATGTTACTTGAAGTAACACTTATCAGCAGCAGCAGCAGCTGTCGCTGCAGTCGATCATCCAACAGCCACTAGTCTTCGACAATAAGTTGACTGTTAACATTGTCACTAAGCTTGATCTCCATGGTAGAATTAGACAGCAGGTAGCCGAGCTTGATGAGGATGCGGATGTTGCTGAGCAGTCGCTCAGCCGTGTTCAGATTGGCAGGATAGGTAACTGCTAGCCGAGTACACAGGTCATTGATAACTTCCTCTACCGGCTTGAAGTTATCATAGGAACGGGGTAGATAATGATAGATGTCGTCGATGAAGCCTGGAATAGCAATGAGACTATCACTGTCGAGTGGATAGATTAGTGAGCCACGGTTGATAGCTAGATCTATCTCGTCGAGTACAACACGGGTATTGAGTCTTCTTTCCCTAGATATGACAGTTACCACCTCAGACAGACTGATACCAAAGCCTCGATTCTTACTCATGATTACCTCCCTAATGGCCTCAAGCAGGTTGAACTGCAACTCAAGAGGATGGCGACTACGTTCGTGCCTTATCGCCTGTAACCGTCTGCTAGGTTCAATAGTTATCGGTTGACTAGTTTGTGAACGGCTAACAGAGCTATTAACAGAGCTACTAACGGCGGCTCTGCTAGCACCACTACTAACTCCGTCTCTCATTGAGACTGCTGTTGAAGCAGACATTGGTGACGATGATGACAACTGCCGACCCAGCAGCCCTTGATTGCGATAGTCTGTCATAGTTGTTACTCTTTACAGGAGTTGTTTTGTAATCATAATAATAAACTTGTAGTAAACTTTGTTTACTACCCTTCAACACACCAACTAGTTGGTGTGTTTGACAACTAGTTGGTGTGTTTGACAACATGTCAGGGTTATGCTTGACGGTTGGCATGTCGGACACAGATTAAAGAGGTAACATCAAACAAAGTTTTACCTCAAGTCTACTACAACAATTAACCGGGATAACAGTAAGGCTAAAATTTAACTTTCGACTCCAGTTTCTGAAGGAAGCGCTCAACAGAATGTAGGACTGAAGCCTGATCTTGTGCGGGGGTGTAGTAGTGACCATCTGGAGTGAAGCCAACCACCTGCAGTACTTCCTTCACGACAGCATCTCTATCAGCCTCACTTATTCCGTGATTTCGAGCCCTAGCCAGTCGAAACCACGGATTCTCAGCTTCCCGGATGTACGTATCAGGGCTAACTCTGTATGTCACAAGCAGTTCTCTTTCAATCTCTTTGAGAGGAACATGCTCTGTAATGTACCAGAGTCTGTCTTCGATGATCTCTCTGATCAACTGCGGGTCACTAATGCGACTGTCCAGACGTCGAGGCTCTGACCGTGCCTGAGTACTCATAGTTGCGGCACTAGTAGACCTCAAATCTCTAGTTCGATAAGACATAGATAGTTTTATTTACTTCCTAAAAAGTACTATATCAAATATTTCATTCAGATAACTGGCTGATAGTTATCAGAGACATAGATAACTATCTGTATATGTACATATATGGTAGGGTGTTTTGATGCCACAGCTATGACTACGTGTAATAGACTGTGAAAGTGTCACCACTCAAAGTGGTGATAGTTCTAGCGAGTGTAGAGTACAGATCAACGTGTCAGTTGCAGAAGAAGGTGCCGGAAAAGCCTGCCCTAGCAGCAGTGATGTTGGCCTTGACATCAAAGCTACACTTACAGACCTTACAAGTGTGTTTGCCACCCTGATCGATCTCAAAGTCAGGGAAGTGGTCAGACAAGATAGCTGCCTCCTGTTCACTAGTGTGTGGCATAGCCACCTTGACTCTATCCCTGATTGGGCTAGCAGGTTGCTCATCAACAAGCTTAACACTGAGAGCCTTGGCAAACTCAGCCTCACTGAGAACAGTGAAGTTGATATCAGACAGGTTAATAATCTCACTACTGTTAGTGCCAACAGTACTAGTGAGAGCGTGGTCCACATCCTCATCATTGTCGTTAAGAGTAACGTCCTGGTAGTCAACAACTGCGTGTTTGTCATTGTCGATGACGATCCGGTAACAGTCAGCGTAGCTGCTGGTGTAGATCTCATCAGTAGCCGACCAGCCGAAGTGGTGAGCCATAATGTGAATCTGACTTGGATCGGGATATGAACCTTTCCAGTAGTCACTGACAGACATCATCTTACTCTCGTTGTTGACCCCGTAATACCTACCCATTGCTTTATTATAACTAATAGTAAAAATTCACTTTACTACTTGGTTACTAGTTTCAGGTTAGCTGTTTAAGTTGCTAGCCATAGCAGCTGTTCATACTAGCTTAAGCTAGTATGAACAGCTTAAGCTAGTATGAACAGCTTAAGCTAGTATGAACAGCACAAGGCTAGCTTTCAAGGGTAACTAACTACTACAGATTCACAGTATGATCTCGTTGCTTATTGTAATACTAGTGTTACGGGCACAACACACGGGTTGTAAGCTTGCTATTAACGGCAGAGTACGTCGAAACTACAGTTCCTTGTTACAAGGAACTAGTACATAGTAGACTTGAGGTAAATCTTTGTTTAGTGTCTAACAGTTAGCACAGATATCTAGTGGCTGCAACAGTTGCAGAGGTTGGACATCAAATAAACACCATACTGATTGCCGAGTTCTGTGACGAATGCCACACTGTCACCGTTGCCAGCAGGACCAAACAGCTTCAGCAGCTGGGTCATGATAATCTGCTTGCAATCAGGTGTGAAGATCTCAATGACCGAGTTGGCAGCCAGTGACTGGCCCTTGTCATCGTAACAGCGATGTAATGACATCACATTGGTACAACAACCAACCACACCCACCAGATCCTTCTTGTACATGTCATGCTGAGCAAGCTTGAAAGTTAGGCCGTAGTTGGCCAGGTCAGTCTCAAGCGCCTCTAGGTAGATTCAACCGACGTCAGAGTCTTCTGCCATTAAAACAGAACTGAAGTTGTCTACGTTACAGACCTCTCCTGAGCGCATGTTTGTGGCTTTGAGACAGGCCGAGTTGGGGTAATGTTGGCAAAACAGGCTGAAACAGGTATCAACCTGCTTGAAGTTCAGCCTGACACCACAAACAACACTGTGCTCTGGTCCAAACATTACTTCTGCTTTCTCATTACATGTTTTTAGATTTCAATTTTAACTGCTATGCCATAGCTTCAGTGGTAGCAGTAGTTAGCTGCTCTAGCAGCACTAATAGTTGACTACAACTACTAGAATAGTAATAATAACCATACTGCGGTCTGTGATAAGACTACAATGTGCATACTGCCTAAACAGTAGTTGAGAAGAAGGTATGACCTACACTAGAGTTATGGTAATTTGTTTGAGGTGCACTCTGCCCTCAAAGATGCAAACTATCAAACATGTCAGAGACATCTAAAAAGGGATTTCTAAAGATATTAAACACACTGACTATCAGATGGCATATCTGAAAGAGAGGTAAAAGTTTGTTTTTACCTCAAGTCTATTACAACTTTAAGTTGTAATCTCAACTGAAATAGGCGTTTGGTCTGATAACTGAATGGCAATAGTAGTCAAGGTTTACTCTGACTATAGGATGTGGTAGCTGTCAATCATGTCTTGTGTTGTCTAAGACAACACGAAGTTAATATATGATATTCACCATTAGTGGTGGGCACAAGGGCATTCTGTTTCATTATCACCAATGCAGCGGGCATGGAACTGGTGTTGACCGCACAGACTCACACGGTCAGTACCCAACTGACCTCGGCAGGCCATACATAGCTGCTTGTCATCAAGACTGGTAGACTGTAGTGCTTGACCACACATGACAACATCACTCATCTTAGATGTCTCAGACATCTTAGGCGTGGTAGACACTGTAGACGTCTGAGGAAAGGACAGGGCTACCTCATACTCATACTCCTTGACTGATGAAGAGATGTGGCAGAAGTTGAAACGACGGCTGCTGGCGTAGCGGCCGCGGATAGTGGACATATCATTGTAAGTCGGGTCGGAGTTCCCCAACATACTGCGAGCCATAAGGATGGCCTGATCTAGCTCGCAACCAGCTGGCGGCAACCAGTCAATAGCCAAGATTAGAGGAGTCTTGGACAAATCCGTAACCAAACTCTGGTAGAAATCTCTGTTACGCCAGATAGCATAGTGCTGCTTCCAGAAGTCGATATCAGCCTCAATGGTCCTGGCCGACTTGATACGGTAACCACGCTTCTCGAACACCGTCATGATCTCACCAGCCACCCCGGTAGTCAGCGCCTCGTTCTTGAGCAGCATTAATACCATCTTGGAATCTTTTACTTTGTACTCTTGTGTTGTCTATTAAATTCAGTATGAAGTATTCAACTTAACTCCGTTAAGTTATAGTTACATAGTAGATTCTCAATCAATAAGTTATACAGTAAGAGTAGTGTGTTAGCTGAAACCCTGATAGCAAATTGCTAATTAAGCAGTAGCTGTCAATGTTATGAGCCTAGTTCACAACTAAGATAGTATATGTGTACATGAGTAACTACTTCGGTACACCTAGCACATAGTCGACACAGAAGTCATCAATTCCTGACCCCTTTGGTGGATAGAAGGAAGACATCCAATGGAAAGTCTCCACCTCGGCGTGTTCTAATCGAAGACTTTGATAAGGAAATCTGTCGGCACCAGTGGCAGTAGGGGTTTGAATAGTATAACGTACACTAGTACGCTGGCCATTATGATAAGTAATATAGTGACCGAAAGCAATTTCATTGTGGCCGGTGCAGCTTTCTTTGTTTTCGTATTCACAGCACACCGGTGAGTGGTACCAGTGACAAACATCCCCACTCTCCATAGTCAGCTTGCTACCAAAATATGGATCGTCTGTCTTGTTGTAGTAACGTTGTTGCATCGTCGACATCAGCTGCTTGTTTTCAATAGCATCACTATCCAGCTGCTTCATGAACTCAAACTGTCTAACGCTTAACTTTCTACCAGTTCTTGCATTAGTAATGTTTGAGCGTGGTCCGTAGTTATCACTGCACCATATCCACAACATAGATAATGAGCTGACTATCACTCCCATTTTTACAGTACAGTTAGAGAGTACCAACAATAAAAGTTTGAGGTAAAACTTCGTTTTACTTCAAGTTTAACGACAGACTTACGTTACTGTTCATTAGACTTATACTAACTACTAGAGTTTATCTCATTGTTATCTAGGATAACAATAACTTGTGGTAGACAGGTCTTTACCACAGATCTAATAGTAGGTCATGACTCTCAATTATGATAGTGGGTCTCACGAACCCACAGATGAAGACTCTCACCAACGTAGGTGATGACATCACCATGACACAGCTCATCACGCTTACAGAAACACATCAACGTCTTACCGGCTAGACTGGAGAGCTGAACTCTCAACTTTTGACACTTGTCAGACATCAAATAGTCATAGTAGGCATCCAGGCAGGCCTGTCTGTCATCCTTAAAGTCTTTCAGTGGAAAGGGATTGTGCCAGATCGACTTCTTGAGATGGTAGCCACCCAGTGACCACTGTCTACCTATGTAGACTAGAGCTGGATCAGTCTTTTCTGATAGGGGCACTGTAATCCTGACTCTGTTAGGACACTTTAGCATTTTTCCGTTTACAAGACGCTGTATACTGTCAAAGTTATCCATGAAATATCAACTTTGATATCAACTGTTTGTACTGTAAAGTTGCTGCTCTGATAGTGACCGGTTACAGCTGATTAGCACATCAGTCGTAAACAAGATAGTGTCACCACATCTAATAGACCTGGGGTAAGACATTGTTTTGCGGCACTCTTTCAGCACATAAGTTAGTTCTCTAGATTATCAACTGGTTGATAGTTCAGAGAACTAACAGACATGTCGCTTAACATGTTTGATGTTAAGGTTTTTGCGGTAGTACATTACTGCAAATCTAATTGAGAATCTTATTCTATTGGCTAAAAGTGCACAATATGTCGTCGCGGCTGCCAGTGATTATTGATACCAGGGAGGCGCTAGAAGCAGCCGCCAAAGCCTCAGCTGAGACTAGAGGTGCTGCAGATTCTGCAGCCAACAAAGTAAGGAAGCCATATATCACTCCTGAGTCAGAAACTACCACGACCGTACTTGACGACTCAGTCTCAGCTGTTGCTGGCATTAGTGCTGGTAATGCTATCACTAGTACTGCCACCGTAACCGTTGACATCAGCAAGAAACGGTCAACAGATAAGGACCTAATCAAATTGTTAACTAGGCTTAACAACTCTGCCTTTACTACAGAGCAGTTGCGGCTATTCAAAGATAACCCCCACTTGCAACAGTTGCAACTGCTAGGTGAGGTGCCCCGCAACGATATCCACTTTCGCCGTATCCTACAGGATGATGATGGAACTGAACCTTATACTGGCTTCGTCAAGACTATCGTGGCTCGCAATAAGGACAAATTGACCGCTGGCCAGCTGGCCGACTTTGGCCACTACACCCCTGACGGTGACTTCAAATCCGACTTCCCCGGCGGTGAGTTCAAGTCTGTGCTACACTGGGGTCAACGTAAGTTATTGCTGTCTGAGATAGAGTTCCTGACCCTGTTTGCCGAGCAACCCACCACTGCTGGTGGTCTTTTGACCGTTAGCGGTCAAGCAACTGCTGAAGGCAAACAGACCGCTGGTAAAAATGAAAGTCCCACTTTTACCACAACAGTAGTTTATGTAGGTGCAGCACCTGGAGGTCACATCCCTTACCTGGCTGACCTGTTTCCTAATGTGCGCTTCGAGTTATATGACCCTGTCAAGTTCGACATTAAGTCCACCGATCAGATCAAAATCTTCAAACAACTGTTCGAGACTAAGGATGCTGAGAAGTACCGGGGTCAGAAGAACATCTTGTTGATCTCTGATATTAGATCGGTCGACTTCAAAGCTGTTGGCGAGGCTGAGTACAACGCTGGTATTCTGCGTGACATTCAGGCTCAGCAATCATGGTACACTACTATGCGACCTCACAAAGCCATGCTAAAGTTCCGTTTTCCTTATACTCCAGGTCAGACTGAGTACTTGGATGGTGACGTCTACTTCCAAGCTTGGTCACCAGTCTCTTCGACTGAGACACGATTAGTCCCTAAGGGTTTCGACGACTCTCCCACTGGTGGAGGAGAGCCCATCACTAAACTGTGGGATCATGTCAGGTATGAACAGCAGTTGTATTACTACAACAATGTTACCCGCGTGTCCCAGTATGCTCATGCTGTTCAGTCTAAGCAACTAGACCACTGCTACGACTGTCGATGTGAGATTCACACCCTGGGTCAGTATCTCAGGGCTTATGGGTGGCCTAGTGCACCAGCTGATATCGACGATATGTCGGCCGAGATTAATCAGTTCCTGTCACCATCGGGTGCTCGCACCCTGCGGACTGGTAACGTGTCGGCTGAAGAGCGAGCGGCCGGTCTAGCCAAGAAGACTAATGTCGATAACAAGATGGCCTACCTGGCTGCTAAAGACACTCAGGCCCTGGAGCTTAGCAGTAAACAGATTGAGGGTCACAACTGGCTCTCTGAAGTAGGCGACTACCAAGTTACGGCGACGAAAGATGTAGTAGTAGATCAGATAAAGGCTGTGCTGGCCAAGGTGGCCAAGACTAAGCTGCATCAAGTCAGTGACTGGTACAACCTGGCTGTCTACACTGGTGAGGGACCCAAGCAGGAGACCTACATCTGCTACTACTATTATACTCGCGACATCGCGCCTAGCATCGGTTTCATCGTTGATGACGTCAAGGTGTCGCTAGGCAAGCACAAGAAAACTCTATACTTGCTCTCTGCTGCAATTGGTGCTAGCACCACTGGTGATAGCATCAGTGGTACTGCCATTACCGGCTCACAGTACAAGACCGACATCTATATTGAGGAGTTCCCTCGGCAATCCGAGGCTATCCTGTCACTGTTTGACGAGATCTTGCTTTCTCTTCAAAGCAGTTAACAACTATGTTGTATGCAAACCTAGTTTGCATAGTTACAAGTTAGTAGTAGTTACAAGTTAGTAGTGGTTACAAGTTAGTAGTAGTTACAAGTTAGTAGTAGTTACAAGTTAGTAGTGGTTACAAGTTAGTAGTAGTAGTTACAAGTTAGTAGTAGTTACAAGTTAGTAGTAGTAGTTACAAGTTAGTAGTAGTTACAAGTTAGTAGTAGTTACAAGTTAGTAGTAGTAGTTACAAGTTAGTAGTAGTAGTTACAAGTTAGTAGTAGTAGTTACAAGTTAGTAGTAGTAGTTACAAGTTAGTAGTAGTAGTTACAAGTTAGTAGTAGTTACAAGTTAGTAGTAGTAGTTACAAGTTAGTAGTAGTAGTTACAAGTTAGTAGTAGTTACAAGTTAGTAGTAGTAGTTACAAATTAGTAGTAGTTACAAATTAGACCTATAGAGAGTTGTAGAGGTTATGTAGTTAGCCAACTTAACATATCTCTACTTTATAATTAAAGTTTGTGCTCTACAGTAGTTATAAGTTTAGACTAAATCTTGTGAGAGAAGAGTTACAGACTGCTACAAAAATTACAAAGTTTGGTCATAGCGTCTAGTAGATATAAGCTACAAAAAGTCTATGAAACGCAGTTGTTATAACTTAGAGATATGGCCGGAAAATTTGTACCTAGTCCAAGCAGTTAACCATATAACAGCAGCAGCAGCAGCAGTTAATAATTGAGCTTAGATGATTTTGTGGTGAAAAAGATTGAGATGCCGTACCAACTACAGTTGATAATCTCTGCTAATGTTAAGGTTGCAAATACTAAACTTGTAAGTATTGACACTATAAGCAACGTTATAACTACCAAGAACATAGGTGCTAGAGTTGAAACTACCAACGTTGTAGACACTGATGTTGTAGTTACTGATGTGGTGGTTGTCACTAGCAACAACGAAGGTGAGGACGTGATGCTATATTTGAGTAGACGGCAATATGACAGCAGACTTCAGTCCGCTTGGGACAGGCTCTGCAACAGACTATTGTCAGACTTATCAGATACAGTCTCTACTTCTACTTCTGCTAGAATGGAGACCGAGATGTTTCTGTACATCTTCTGTCACCTGGTACCTAATGTTGGCCAGACAGTCGACTGTAAACTACTACCAAGGTCTGTCGAGGCTGGTAGTAGTCTACCACTACAATCAGTACAATCTGTGCAGTTAGCACAGACAGTGTGTCAGCAGCCTATCATCCTTAATATGTACCAGCTGGTCAATCTGTATTGGCAGCTGGTTTGTGGCACTACAAACCCAGCTCGCCACTGTCTGCTAGTCAAGGATGGTGATCTATACCGTATTACTTATCACCCTAATAACTATACTATAACAATAGCCAGTCACGACTATGTTACTAACAAAGTCCACCACTACAATTTTCGTCTGGTGTTAGTAGCCAGACCTTGCTGTCATCACTGTAGTAGTGACAGCAGTAGTAACAACAACAACAACTGTAGTAACGATAGTAGCTGTAGCTATAAACTACTGTTGTCACAATTCTATAATCTTTCAGTATAACAGTTGTAACACTCGCATTCCTGTTCTGAGAACAGGAAAATCTCTTTCTAGTTTAGGCGGCCACCTGGGGATTGACAATAACCCACTGACGCCGAGTCCATCTGCGCAGCTGCCATCTCCGGAAGTTATGGACCTGGAAGCGACGGAACCTGACCCTGGGGAAGGCTAAGTTGCTGTTGTAACTGGCTAGTACAGCGTTGGTTGTAGCGAGGTTGGGAGAGTAAGGGTTGATGATAGCCATACGTTTTTGCTTTTATAACAAAAATATATTTGCTGCAAAATCTTTATCTGTACAACTTTGATGGTTATAAGCTATAACTTGTACAATTACAAGCTATAAACCTATACAATTATAAGTTGTAAATCTACACAGTTACAAGTTATCTCCTTGAGTCCATAGACTCTAGAGTGTATTGTTGTAAATTCTTACAACGTTATGTGGTAAAATCTTACTAATACAGGTTGTTGTAAATTCTTACAACGTTATGTGGTAAATTCTTACAACGTTATGTGGTAAATTCTTACTAATACAGGTTGTTGTAATATCGTATTACAACATTACTACTCGCATACCGTCTAGGATGTTCCAGTCTATAATAGTTTATAATAGGACGACTATGCTACTTTTGTAATGTCTAGCAATCAAAACTATCTATATAGACCAGAATAAATTTAACCCTGTTGCTGTCACGAAGATATTTTAACTCATAAAAGGACGCGATGTTTAGCAGTAATGACCAGCAGCACCCACTGTTTCAGCCACTGCTTGACTTCTGTCATAGTAGTCAGGTGGTGACTTTGAACAGCATTTGTGAATATATCGCCATTCAATACGTACCATTCCTAGCGACTGAGGTCAAGAAGGATCTGTCCTTGACCAGAGAGGAACAGGAGGTTATTCTATCTGATAACCTCAAGTCGGCTATTAACTTGGCATCTGCTGTACTGGATGAGAAGTTTCCGGCTGAGAAGCCATGGATTGAGTTAATCTCATTTGCACTCAGAGGTGCTTCACCACAGCTTGTCAAGTTAGGTATGGCTACTCTGTCTGGCGCTTCTACCGGAAGCACCGGCAGCAGCAGTTGGTTTGGTTCATCTCGTGCGTGTTCCTCACTGACGTGGTTGTTGACCACTGGCAGTTTTACCTTGTTTGTAGCCTCAGTGGCACTGAAGCTTATCTTGTAATAGCGCAAGCATAATAAGGGCTACAATCTTAAATTGTAACATAAGTAGAGTTACAGTAATAATATAACAGGATTTACAACCTAAAGTTGTAACTATAACTATTACTCTACTACTCCCAACGACCACGTTTCGCTGAAATTTGTGGTTCTGGCACGCCAAACTGGCTGATCATCTGCTGTCTGAATGCCAACAGTGGCGCTAGCTGCTTATCAACAGCAGCTACAAACTCAGGCTGCATGACAAAACCAGGTGTTGACATCAATAACTGCATGACAGCGTAATTGTGGTGCTCCAAGGCAGTCAGGAAGATAGGATCACCATTGACATAGATGTTGGGGTTAAGACCAGCGGCTAGCAGTAGTCTGATAACTGTTTGTTCGTCATCCTCGTTATTAACGATGGCCTTCCAAAGGATATCATATAGTCGATTCTGATTAACATGGTTGAGGACATCAGCCCCTCTGCCAGCTAGTGCCTGCAGCAGCTCAGGGCTGTCGCCGGCATACTTATTACCCAGCAGTAGCAAGATATCGTTTGACCCATAGTTGAGTAGAGCCCTGATGAAGTCTTCATCATCAAAGTAATAGCTTGCTGATCCTTGCAACTCCTCAATGTTGTCATTGAGCAGAGCGATGGCTTGTTGATATTGCCTCTGTTCGACTAGCTCCTTGAAAAGTTCTGAGGTTGTAGGCTTTACCGGCTGCCGTGGTATCATCACCGAGCGCCCACTGTAGTTCACTCTACTACCGACTGGACTAGTACGAAGATGACTTTGACCAGACATGTTTGGCTTGCTAGAGTGGTGATTTTTAGGTTACACATTTTACTTTTGTCAGTTTAGTAAATAGTAGTAGATGTTGTAAGTGTAGTTATTAGATAACTACAGTAGTAAGCAACCTTAGTCTGAACAATAATAGTGATGATAGTAATAGTTAAGGTATACAGACAGGTAGTGAGACGTGGATCTTGTTGACTGTAGATGCGGTTTTGTTCCAGGTGTCCAGAGTGCCGCCAGGCTTAGGTACTACACCCTTACCGAAGGTGAAAGCCAGCAGATCATCACAGTACTTAGCAATCAGTGTGTTACGCTCGTGATAGCAGTGACTACCGTGCTGCCGACTAGTAGCACTATCGGTATAGACAACTTGACAGCCCTTATCAATAGCAGCCCTGATCTCAGTCAGTGAACTAATGTTACACTTACGGCTGAAGGCCGAGTGTAGACTATTAAGATAGTTGTCATCATAGCAGTTGTTGTTATTGTCAAAGATGTAAGGCAGGCATAGAATGAGCTTCTTGACTTTATCATTGAGATACAGGCGAACAGCAATATGGTCAGCCCAAGCTGAACCACCAGAAATGACTGCATCGTAACCGCCTGACAGCAGCAGCTGTTCAGCCACCACATACATGTGATTGTAATGAGCCAGAGTTAGTACATCAGCATCTTCGTTACGACCAGCTGTACCGATAATGGCTAGGATACGCATTTTGATGGTTTATACTATATAGCATAGCTAACACAAAATCATCGGATTTAGTGTCACTGAAGATAGTACTATCTACAACCGTGACATTTCCACCAGAAGTTTCATTCGTGGGAGGCATTTGACTCATTCGGAAAATAAAGGGTTTTTAGCAGATACCCCTCCAGTGGGCTTTTCACCCTGAAAGATCCACCTACCCTCCTTGGGTATATTGTTAAATGTACTTTTAGCCACGCTAAAGTTGGCTCCAAGGATGTCTTTAGGAATATGTGCCATCCACTCCGTAAGCAACAGTGTATTATACTCGGATGCGCTTCCATCGTCAAAAACAATAAGAAATTCACAGCCACCTTCAAGTCCTTGCAGTGAATGAGGGAGCCCTGAAGGGAAATACCAAAGATTGCCCTTGTTGATATTGGAAACAAAAAGATTCCCATCCCAATCAAGAACTGTGACTTGACAGGAGCCTCTTAGCATAATTGCCCACTCGGCTTGTTGGTGCCAGTGGAGCTCTCGCATTCCGTACGTATCAAGAGCCATGTTAACACCGCTAACATCTTTAGAAACTGGAAAGTCTTTGACTGTGATCTCTCTCCCCATCCGGCAGGGGTAATTTTCCTTTGGGCTAGACCAAATGATGACCAAAAATTTGGTAGATAACCGGTATCTGTTGAAGGAGGGTTAGATGAGCTCGACATCAACTTCTCTAGTTGGGTGTTCTCAAACTGACCTCTCTCTCTGAAGAGTTTTCTGCTCAGTCCTGGCTGTAATTGGGCTGGTCTGCCGAGCTACCTTGTACTGGTATACACCACTCATCTTTATTATAGTTGAAAAATAGACTTGTCTGGAGAGTTTCTGTTACAGTTAACCAACTGTGGAATCGGTCACATGAAGATTCCCATACTATAGTAGTTACAGTCAACTATCGACTTGTACAGACTCGATCTGTACGGACTCGATCTGTACGGACTCGATCTGTACGGACTCGACTCCGCATATTACAAGCTACAGTCAAACTACCTAGAGGCCACCACAAATAAGAGCTGTGAGAAATTAATAAATACTAATCTAGTAAAAGTTTCAGCAGTAAGAAAAATGTCAACTAGCTGTGATATGGCTGACTATGAGAACCAGGCTCATAAGTTGTACATTGAGAAGCAGCTGCAGTTTCACCAGCAGCACTACAATGCCTTCTCTACCGCACAAGAGATCATCGAGCTGACTTCTACCTCTTGGGTATATGCACCTGAGAACCCCAACAATTCCGGTAAGTCAGCTGCTCAGATAAGCAGGCAGTATTTCGATGAGGTGGCTAGTAAAACCATGTATTTTGGCAAGGATGCTAACTCTGGGCAGCAGGTCTGGTTGAGCTTTTCAACCAGTCACCCCAGCAACGCTGGCAAAACTGCTGACCAACTGTTTGCTGAGTATCAGGCCTACTCCCAGTCGTTATTCGGCTGCGAAAAGTCTACTTAGTTGTGTACTCATCGTGACTCGGATTCATTACAAGATAGTCTTGTAATTTTCTACTCCACTTGTAACTTGTTGTTGTAACTTGTTGTTGTTAGTTATTGGTAATAGTGACGAATTACACAACCAAGTTGTATAATAAGATGTAGAGATTTGTAGTGGTGTCTTTGCTGTCGCTAAGGCGAAGCCGTCAACACCACACACCACTGTTACATAAGAGAATACCAAAGTTTGTCACTGATGGTTTTGATGTGGTAATGGTGACAACATCATACAACCAACTTGTATAACACCGTAATAATGGTGTGTGGTGGTGTCGGCGA
>Ga0302315_10001444_pt1 | contig 23914 bp, 20 predicted proteins | sample III_Palsa_N3_1_FD_200532 | JGI IMG/M metagenome (GOLD analysis project Ga0302315, IMG submission 200532) | Peat permafrost microbial communities from Stordalen Mire near Abisko, Sweden - III_Palsa_N3_1 | ecosystem: Environmental > Terrestrial > Soil > Palsa > Peat permafrost | place: Sweden...
TAGTAAACGACAATCATGTGGAAGGCTGGGATGATCCGCGGATGACTACGATCAGCGGATTACGCCGACGGGGCTATACGCCGGCTTCTATCCGGGAGTTTTGCGAACGCATAGGAGTTGCCAAACGCGAAAATATGATAGATGTCGGCCTGCTGGAGTTTTGTATCCGCGAGGATCTGAATAAAACCGCATGGCGGCGCATGGCGGTGCTTGATCCTATTAAGATGATCATCACCAATTATCCCGAGGGCCAAACAGAAACTATGCACGGCGAAAACAATCCTGAAGTCGAAGGTGGCGATGGTGGCAGGGATATCCCGTTTAGCAATGAACTTTGGATAGAGCGGGAGGATTTTATGGAAGAACCGCCTAAAAAGTTTTTCCGCCTGGGCGTTGGCCTCATGGTACGTTTAAAGAATGCCTACATTGTTAAATGTGAAGATTTTAAAAAGGACGCTGATGGCAATGTAACTGAAATATATTGCACTTATATTCCTAACACTTTATCCGGCAATGATACCAGTGGGATACATGTAAAGGGCACTATCCACTGGGTTAGCGTGCCACATGCCAAAACTGCCGAAGTGCGTTTATATGACCGCCTGTTTAAAGTTGAAGACCCGTCAAACGAGGATGGCGACTTTAAAGATTACTTAAATCCCGACAGCCTGCAAATTATCAATGCCTATATAGAGCCCGATCTGGCTACAGTTGAACCGGGTAAAGGCTATCAATTTATGCGCAAGGGTTATTTTACGCTGGATAAACATTCAACGCCCGAAAAATTGGTGTTTAACAGAACGGTGACACTGAAGGATGGATGGGTTAAGAAGTAGTTTGCAGTAGGCAGTTTGCAGTTTGCAAAACAGGACACAGCAAACTGCCTACTGAGAACTGCAAACTCAATACTTTTTGCTCACATTATACAATACCATCAAATCCATTGGCGTTAATTGCGGTGTAATGTCTGTTTGTACAAAATGGCGTTTAAAGGCTACGATAGCGGCGTTCAGGTCGGAGGTATCATAACCTATCAGGCGCAGGGCGATAGCCGGGTCAAAAGTTGGCGGGGGAATATCTACCAATAAGTCATCCGCCCAATAGCCAAAACCATGTTGCGCCAATATCTTCCAGGGGAACAGCGGACCAGGGTCGGGCTTGCGTTTGGGTGCAAAATCCTGGTGACCAATAAAATTGGCGGTCGGGATGTTATAGGTTTTCTTCATATAATCCAGTAACAGAAGCAGACTTTTTACTTCGGCATCTGTAAACGGTTCACTGCCGTTGTTGTCTATCTCTATTCCTAACGAACAACTGTTCATATCCGTTACACTGCCCCATTTGCCGGCACCCGCGTGATTGGCGCGCAGGTAATCATTTACCATATGGAATATCTTGCCATCTTTTGCAATTACGTAATGTGCGCTGGTTTGGGTTGACGTAAGCGTAAATGTTTTCAACGTTTGCTGTATCGAATCCTGCGCGGTAAAGTGGATAATTACATAATTAGGCTTGCGGATACCAAAGTTAACCGTGCCCACAAAATCAGATGGAATGGCCATACCCGAACTATCAATCAGCATAGCCGGTTGTTGCTTTTTTGCCAATGCTACCAGCGAATCGGTTTTTGCCGTATAAAAACTGTCTGTTTTTGCAAAAGGGCCGCGTCGCACTATAACAACCGGCTTGGCATTGGTGTCGATAACAACTATGGGCCTGGCTTTTGCGCTATCTGTTGCCACCACTTTAGCTTTAACAGGAACAACTTTAGGCGAACAGCCTGCCAAAACAGATACCGCAAACAGGAATAAATAAAAATAGATTTGTTTCATGAAGTAATGATAACGCAAAAATTGCGATTCGGTTTGCAATGTCAGATAAGTTTGCAGTGGGCGGTTTGCAGTTAGCAGTTTTAATGGTTGGTAAATGCGTATTCCGACAATAACTGCAAACTTCCCACTGATCCCGATAGCTATCGGACTACAAACTACTTATACTTCCTTACATAATCATCCAGTATGTCTTTATTTCTTTCCCCGGCAAAAAGATCCTGCAATCTTGCGTAGGCTTTGTAATTTACAGTATAAGGATATGCATATTCGGCACATTCCAATTTTGAATTATCGGTATTAAACTGGTTTAGCAGGGGAATTAGCTGATCTACGGTAATTCCCTTATCCTTTACGCCGTTTTTTAAAGTTGTAACTTTTTCCGCATCGGTGTTTTTTTGACGCATTTGATTTAACAGGTCTTTTGCCTGGTCGTTAGTCATTGCTACAGTGGGCCGTATTATCTTTTTGTGCGGGGTGTCCGGCATTATACTTAGCACCGGCCTGATTGCAGCCATTGATGATACCGAAAATGTGATGGTTAATAATAAAGACAAATAAAGTACTCTTTTTTTCATGACGGGTTATTGTTGAAATTGATTTTTAAAGATAATCAAATACTATAAACTACCAAAAACGTTTGTTTATGTATGGCCGCATCGACGCTTTTTGCAATTCATCTAAATATTCCCTAATTTCAACTTTCACAATATCCCCGGCAAAATGAAAAAAATCCTTACCCTCAGTTTATTAGCATTCGCGGTTGGCGCACAGGCGCAGCAAAAAACCATCACAGGCTTTACCGATGCCTCGGCAGCTACGCAATTAAAATTAGAGCAGCAATTTGACGGCTCATTAAGTGCGCCGCATATTGGCAGTACATTAAAAGAGCTGTCAGCCTATCCGCATCATTTGGGTTCGCCGGGTGGTAAGGCGGTGGCCGAAAAGATCTTAGCTAAATTTAAAAGTTTTGGATTTGACGCGCATTTGCAAACCTACCAGGTACTGTTCCCAACACCAAAAGTCCGCGTGCTTGAAATGACCGGCCCCACAAAATATATAGCAGTTTTAAAGGAATTGCCTGTAAAAGGCGATGCCACATCGGGCCAGGCAGGACAATTGCCTACTTATAATGCCTGGAGTGCAGACGGCGATGTTACCGGCAAATTAGTATTTGTCAACTATGGCCTGCCCGAAGATTATGATAAACTGGCCGATATGGGCGTTGATGTAAAAGGCAAAATTGTGATCGCCAAATACGGTAAATCATGGCGCGGCATTAAGCCCAAGGTGGCTTATGAGCATGGCGCTATCGGCTGTATCATTTATTCCGACCCGGCAGATGATGGTTACGCGCAGGGCGATGTATACCCTAAAGGCGCTTATAAAAATGAATATGGCGTGCAGCGGGGCTCGGTAATGGACATGGTGCTTTACCCCGGTGATCCGCTTACGCCCGGTATTGGCGCAACAAAGGATGCCAAACGTTTGGAACGCAAGGATGCCACAACAATATTAAAAATACCGGTATTGCCCATCAGCTATCATGATGCCAAACCTCTATTGGCCGCATTGGATGGATCTGTTGCCCCTGCCGACTGGCGCGGCGGTCTGCCTATAACTTACCACGTTGGGCCTGGTAAAGCTACTGTGCATTTAAAGCTGGCTTTTAACTGGGATATGGTTACCGCTTATGATGTGGTGGCTACCATTAAAGGTTCGGAATTTCCGGACGAATGGGTGATGCGCGGTAATCACCATGACGGCTGGGTAAACGGCGCTGATGATCCGCTGAGCGGGCAATCAGCAATGATCGAGGAAGCTAAAGGCTTGGGTGATTTGCTAAAAACCGGCTGGCGGCCTAAACGCACCATTGTTTATTGCGCCTGGGACGGAGAAGAACCCGGACTGATAGGTTCAACAGAATATGCTGAAGACCATGATAAGGAACTACAACAAAAAGCGGTAGTGTATATTAATACAGATGATATTTCAAAGGGCTATTACAGCGCCAGCGGGTCACATGCGCTGGAGGGTTTTGTGGATGAGATTGGTGAGAGTGTGATCGACCCTGAAACGGGCGTCACAGTGAACGCGCGTAAAAAAGGCCGCCAAATAGTAAATGCAACTACCGTGAGGGCCAAAAAAGAGATCATGGACAGTAAAACTCCAGAACGTATCGGCGCGTTGGGCTCTGGGTCTGATTACTCGTCATTTTTACAGCATTTGGGTATCCCTACTTTAAATATCGGCTACGGTGGTGAAGGCGGAGGCGGCGAGTACCATTCTATTTTTGATTCGTACGATGATTTTGTACGGTTTAAAGACCCCGGCTTTTTATATTGTTTGGCCCTGTCAAAAACTGTGGGCCATACCGTACTCAGGATGGCGGATGCTGATTTGCTGCCGTTTGATTTCCGCACGCTGTCGGCTACTATCGACCGTTATGCCAAAGAACTGATGGATATGACCAATACCCTGCGCGATAATACCGCTATGGATAACCAGCTGATAAAAAGCGGCGAGTTTAAGCTGGCTGCCAACCCTGATAAACACCTGGCCCTGCCAACAGAAAAAGCCGAAGTGCCCAAAATTGATTTCACAGCGTTAACCACCGCGCTTGAACAATTAAAGAAAAGCGCCGACAATTTAGCCGTTGTTTGGAGTAAGGCATCTGCTTCAACTGCCGACCATAAAGCATTGAACGAACAGCTATACCGTGCCGAGCAGCAGTTATTAGGCGACGGGTTACCCCGCCGCCAATGGTATAAGCATACCATTTACGCACCCGGCTTTTATACCGGCTATGGGGTAAAAACCCTGCCCGGCATCCGCGAAGCTATTGAACAACGCAACTGGAGCGAAGCACAACAGCAAATAGCCGTAACCGCCGGGGCCATCGCGCAACTTTCAAGATATTTGGATAAGGCGGCTATGTGAGTCCGGGATAAGAAACAGGTACAATATAGTATGACGAGTTAGGATTATGTGCCGGGCTGTCCCGCTTGTCCCATTATCTAAGTAGTGGGACAGGTGGGACAAGGGTAATAAAATAGCGTGAGCTAGGGATAAGAAACAGATACGATACAATATGACCCGTTAGGGTCTGCCCCTTTGTAGCAACAGTATTTTTAAAAGCAATAATGCCCCGCACGTGCGGGGCTATCCAAATTCGCAAAGGGTAGCCACTGACGTGGCATGAATAAAAATTTAACAATTTATTCTACAAAGGGGCAGACCCTACGGGTCAATATTTCTTATGTGCCGGGCTGTCCCACCTTGTCCCACTGTCCCATTCCATAAGTAGTGGGACAGGTGGGACACTAATTACTTGTTACCTAACCCCGAAAGATCCGTATTTGGGATGTAGGGGTGGGAATTATTAAGGCCTTATCTCAAATCCACGTTCATAATAAGCATTATCGCGGCTTTGTTTATCTTTAGTTATATCCCGGTCGAAAACGCGATTGAGGTTATTCCCTGCCAGGTCTTCCAGCTTACCGGCGACTTTTATTTTATAGGTTTGTGCTTTCCACGGGCCGGCGGGGGTAAATTTCCATTGCCGGTCTTTGGCGCTTAATTCGCTTGTTCCTTTAATCATTGCGCCGTTAGCGTCAACAATTCGAATAGATTCCTGTAACAGGTAATGGTCTAAATTCTCGCGGGTATCAATTATTAATCGCGATGATGTTCCAGCTTTAGGAATATTTAATTGCCAGTTGGTAATATCGGGGGATTGTTCATCCCTGTCGCCCGCTACAAATTGTTTGGTATAGTTTTTTGCCAGCTTTAAACCACGGTTGTCTTTCCATTCCTGCGAAACTACAAGCTGGTAGCGCTCTGCTTTTTTAAGCGGATTGCCTAATTTTTTGTTCAGCACCAGCCCGCGTTTAATGCGGCCGGGGTCAAGCCATAGGGTCAGTACCGTTCCGCTGGTATCCCATAGTTCGGGTTGCAGGTTTAAAAACACATTGCGCATGGTATCTTTATGCGCATCCAAAAGATAAACATGGTCAAGCGACTGCCCGGTGCGCATGGGCTTTGAAAAATGGAAATAAAATTTTAACTGATTTTCGGGTACCGTATCTTTTTCGGGATAGATCGTGATCAGTTGCGGGGCCTGTTCGCCTGTATTCAATGGAACTTTTATTTGCCCTATAAGCTTATTATCCTGTAAAATAGCATAGCTAAGTCCGGGAGATAGCGGAATTAGCGGCTCAAACAAAACCTGGTCATCATTGAGCGTGAAATCGCCCAATATACCCTGGCTTTCCTTATTGCCGGATATAATAACTTTTACCGAATGGCTTGCTCCAAGCGCTGAAACATCCCGGATAAGGTATTGAGGGATCAGTATACCTGTTGCCCTATGACCTTTCCAAACCAGCGTGATGTTTTTATTGTGCTGTTTACAGGCAGCCAATATCACTAATAAAAAAAATACCAGGCTATACTTTGCGTATAACCTGGCATTTTTCATAAAACTTAGCTTATAAATTCTTGCCATTTGATGTCCAAAGGTCAATTTCGCCATTGTCCTTTTTTTGTATCAATACGGCTTTATCGTCATCTAGCTTGTCTAACTGCAATACTTTTTCATAAGGCAGTTTGGTAAAGTTAGTACCGCCCGAAGTTGGCATTTGCTGGGTTAACGAACCCTGGAATTTTTGAATATCATCATAGCTTACTTTAACCGCAGGGCGGGCGCTGTTAGCCATAACCAAATAGTTTTGGTTGTTTTCTTTCAGCCATATCATATCCGACGGGGTATTTTGGTTGCCCATTTCGGCAATGGTGCGGCCTTTTACGTGCGCGCCTGGTTTTAACTCATCCATAGCGAAAAGCACCAATGGGGTACAGGTGTAGCTGGCTACCAGGTAGTTTTTACCATCGATCATCGCGGTAGTAAATGTGCGGATAGGCGAGGTTGTTTCATAACGGCCATGTGAAGTATGGTACATTTCTAAAGTCGATTCCTCTTCCTGCTTGCCGGTAAACGGAAAGCTAATGGTACGGAATGACGAACTGAACTCTTTATTGCATAAACCGCTCAGCATTAATTTGCCGTCGGCATAGCCCATGTCTGAAATAGACGAAATACGATTTTGCATAGCGCGGCGGTTTGTGGGATCGGTTGCAACAGCAGGCGCGTCATTTAGCTCAACCGATGAAAAGCTGATATCTTTAAGGGAAACGGGCTTGATCTGGTTATCAGGTGTCATGGTCAACAATACCGGCGAGCCGTCAGCGCTTTTTACAGCGATGTACAGTTTTTTTGAAACCGGGTTAACCGCCATGTCAGTAATGGTAATATTGTCTTTAGTTGTGCCTAATGCTTCTGCTATTTTGGCATCTACATTTTGCAGTTCGTAAGCCTTTGCGGCGGCTTTCTTCGTATCTTTAGTGTCCATTGCAAATACGGCAGCGCTTTGCGAGTCGCCGATAAACAATACGCCGGTTGGGCCAAAAGTTAACGCGGTTATTGATTTTATTTCGGGCGTGCCGGTTATAAAACCGTAAGGAGCAGTCGGTTTACGGTTAATACCGGCAAATAGCAGCAAGCCAATAATTCCGGCTGCTAAAAAAAGATAGGTCCTTTTCATATTTTTAATAATTTAGTGGGTTTTCAGTTTGATTTTATTGGCAGGATCAACAAAGTTTAGCCCTGCTGATAAACAATACGAACAAATATAAAACAAGGTTGGCTCAAATTGCAATTAAATTAACATTTAATTAGCTGATAGCAAGAATATTAATGGAGAGGCGCTACATGCCTCAACTTAGGAAGTTTCGGGCATAAAAAAAACGGATGTAGTATGTACATCCGTTTTTCCTAAAAATTAACTGATCTTATAAAGAACTTCATACTATATTTAAGTACGTATAAGACACTAATAACGTGCCACGGTTACATTTGACAGTTAATAATTAACATTTTTTAACAATTGATACATTGTTACAAAAGCCCGTATTATTTTATCACCGTCGCCTCTACCCCCTCATTGGTTATCTTAACAGGCTTAATATACCCATCGGCATCAAAGTACATTTTATCGATACATACAACTCGGTGGTTGCCGTCTGTTTCGCCTAAGGGGCGGCGGTGGTAAACAATATACCATTCATCCGTTCCGGGGATTTGCATAACGGAGTTATGGCCAGCACCTGTAGCGATATTCATGTCCTGTTTTAAGATCACATCGATCCGTTTAAACGGCCCAAATGGCGTATCGCCCATAGCATAGGCCACCCGGTAATCGGGACCTGTCCAGCCGCCTTCGCTCCACATCAGGTAATATTTGCTGTCACGCTTAAACATTAATGGGCCTTCCACATAACCTTCAGGCGTAATAGACTTATAGGTTTCACCGTCAGCAAACGGAACAACGGCTGTGAAATCGTTTTTTAGCTTCGCGATATTGCAATGGCCCCAGCCGCCGTATATAATATAATACTGGCCGTCGGTATCTTTAAAAACAAACTGGTCGATAGGCTGCGCGCCATTGTAAATTTTACCAATGAGCGGCTTGCCTAAATAATCTTTAAACGGCCCTTCGGGTTTATCGGCAACGGCTACACCAATGCCGCCAACCTCTTTTGTGCCATCATGAATATCATTGGCACCGAAAAAGAAATAATACTTGCCGCCGTTTTCGGCCACAGCCGGTGCCCACATGGCTTTTTTTGCCCATTTAACCGCAAAGGTGTCTAATACCCGGCTATGCTTTGTCCAATGCACCAGGTCGGGCGATGAAAAGGCATCCATAAATACCTGGTCTTTGTATTTAGCGGAGTACGTTGGGTATATCCAGTAGGTTTTGCCGAATATCTTCGCTTCCGGGTCGGCATACCAGCCTTGAATTACGGGGTTGCCGGAAAGTTGTTTTGTGACTGTTGCCTGTTGGGCAAAGGTGTTTTGTGCTGATAAGATTAAAGTGGTTATTGCTGCTATTTTTAGAATGGTGTTCATATAGCGATGGTTGGTTAGCCTCACCCTGCCCTCTCCAAAGGAGAGGGTTCTGATTGTCTAAATGATATAATTTTGCCCACATTCAAGTCCCTCTCCTTTGGAGAGGGATTTAGGGTGAGGCTTTTACTTCTTCTTCCAAACCCGCTTTTTGCCCCTGTTGCGGTTGTTTCCATCACGTCCTCCCGCTGAATGTTCCCGCCGAACTTCCTGTATGCCGGCCAGTTCTTCGGGCGGTGTCATTATCTTGATGGGTTTATCTATCAAATCCTCAATGCTTTTCAGCTTCCGCTCATCGCGATGATTTACAAAGGTAATGGCGGTGCCGGTAGTTGCGGCACGTGCAGTACGGCCAATGCGGTGGATATAATCTTCCGGGTCGCCGGGGGCATCATAATTTATAACCAAGTCAATCCCTTCCACATCAATACCGCGCGAAAGGGCATCGGTACCGATAATTACGGGTAGCTGGCGGTTTTTAAATTTCAATAATATCTCTTCGCGTTCTTTTTGTTCCAGGTCGGAGTGAAAAGCCATTACATTGATATGCGCTGCTTTTAATTCCTTGCCCAGCGCTTTCACAATTTCTTTGCGGGATGCAAATACCAGTACGCTTGTATAATTGCCATATTTTAACAGGTGCAACAACAATGGTGTTTTTTGCTGGTCGTGTACCTTATATATCTGCTGGTCGATACCCACCGCCGGTTGTGATAAGGCAATGTTGATCTGCTCGGGGTTCCTTAAAACCGATTTAGCCAGCGTACGTATCCGCCCCGGCATGGTAGCCGAAAACAACAGCGTTTGCCTGTCTTTGGGCAGGTAACTGATGATGCGCATAATATCGTCCGAGAAACCCATATCCAGCATACGGTCGGCTTCATCCAGCACCAAATGTTTAATGTGGTTCAGCTTTAACACCCCTGATGTCAGGTGGGCTATCAGCCTGCCCGGCGTAGCTATAATAATGTTTACATTGTTTTGTATGCCGCGGCGTTGCTGTTCATACACATGGCCATCGCCCCCGCCAAAAACGGCTATGGAACTTATGCCTGTAAAATAAGCAAGGCCTTCCACCTGCTGGTCAATTTGCTGGGCCAACTCGCGGGTTGGGGTTAGTATGAGGGTGCTGGTTTGGTGCTTTTCGGTCCGGCCAATTTGCTCTAAGACGGGCAACAAAAAGGCTGCTGTTTTGCCGGTACCGGTTTGCGCGCAGGCTATCAGGTCCTTTCCTTCCAAAACAAGCGGGATAGCCATAGATTGGATAGGGGTTGGTGTAATATACCCCATGCTGTTGAGGCCGTCTGCTAAATGTTCGTTAAAATTAAAATCGTGGAATGTCACTCTGTTTTTCTGTGTGTTGTGCAAGGTAGGAAAAAATGTTGGGGTAACAGAATAGTGATGGGTTTGCAAGCAGGGAAACAAACGCTTTTAAACCTTTATGCCGGCATTTACCATAGCGACGGGTTTAAAACCCCTCGCTATAAAGGAGCTATTTTAATTATGTAGTACATTTTCCTGTAATTAAATCCGTGATAGCTTAATTCCCGTAATTCAACTATCTATGAAAAAATCTGTCCAGGCATTTTACCTGTTTATTTTTACCCTGCTAACAGCCAATACTTTCGCGCAAACATTAGATACTGTAACGAGAAATAAGCGCATTCTCAACGCTGAATTCAACGATATCTACACCCAAAACCTAAAACCGGCAACTTTTGGCAATGAATACGGCGATCCCAACAAAACCATGCTTACATCTGATTTGGTAGCCAATTTTGTGCTGGTTAGCTCGCCTAAGCTGCCATTTTTTGTAGTGGCTACGCCCGAGATAAATGTCCGGCTTTTATCGGCGCTGGGGTCTCCGGTAAAATCGCCCAGCTATATGCCGGGCTTTGTGGTTTATTTCAGGGCGAACAATGATCTGTACAATCCGAAGTTTTTCTCGGCTGCCTATAATCACCATTCCAACGGGGTTGAGGGGCCAACGTTAAACCCGAATGGCACTATCAATGTCGACAGTGGCAAGTTCACTACCAACTTTTATACTTTTTTATACCATACCGGCAACCGTACTGACAAGGAAGATGTTATTATTAATGATTACAGATCGTATGGTTTAGAACTGCATGCGGCTTTAATAGGCCTGGGCTACGCACATGCTTTGGAGGGGAAATATGGCTGGGTGCGCGTAAGGGGAAACTGGCTGTATGCTTTAGCCAAAAAATATGCTGATCCAATAGATCCCAATAAAAAGGATTTTGACAACTGGATGCATTTTCAATTAGACTTTGAATACATTGTGGACAAGGACTATAATTATGATATATCTGATTATAAAAAGCGGCTGAACATTTCGCTAAAGTATTATTACCAGTTGCCTTTTATGCAAAATGTATCGTTTATGGTTGGGGGCGGTTACCGCGGGCAGGATGAGTATAATATTTATTTCCAGGATAGTTACGCGTATGCAACCGTGGGTATAGCGGGGGGCTTATCATTTGATTATCATAAAAAAAGGTAATTGCAAAATCGGAGACGCAAAACATTGCGTCTCTACGCTCAAATTATTTTACGATTGTATATAACTCTTTAAATGTTCTATCGTCGCTTCATGCGATAAGATAGTTTCAGTCACCACATCATTAATAGAAATGATACCACAAAGTTCGTCTTCCCGAAAAACAGGCAGGTAGCGGATATTACTTTCGCTCATGATGTGCATACAGGTTTCAATAGAGCTATTGGGCAATATTCTTGGAAGCCCTGTGCTCATAATTTCGCGCACGGTGGTTTCTTCTGACGATTTTCCTTTCAGTATCACCTTTCGGGCATAATCCCGTTCGGTTAACAACCCGGCGTATTCGCCGTTTTCCATGATGATAACCGAGCCAATATTTTTTTCGGACATTAGCTTTAACGCGTCTAAAACAGTGGTATCGGAGTCAATGGCGATAACGCTACCGCCTTTGCGGACAAGAATATCGGAAACCTTTTTCATAATACAGGGGATTATAGATGATAACTGGTATATCAAATATACAATATATCAGAATAAAAAGAAAGCCGATAATAAAATATTGATTTTAAGAGAATTGCTGTAACAGAATATGAAAATCTTTAATAGCATGGCACCGTTTACTCACCCCGGCTATCCCGCACGTGCGAGACTGGCCGACCCTCCCTTTCGCTGCGCGAGAAAGAGGGTAGGAAAACTTATTAATCCCTGTCCCGGCTTAACTTGGCAAAAACAAGCGGGTTTTCGGCAAGCTCTTCACTTTCCGCACGGTGTTTTACAATATGCAGGGCGGTAAATATCGCCTCGCGGAAGGATATTTCAGAAGCCATATTTTTTCCCGCAATATCAAAGGCGGTGCCATGGTCGGGCGAGGTGCGTATAAATTTTAAGCCCGCTGTAAAGTTAACCCCCGATTCAAACGCGATCTGTTTAAACGGAATCAAGCCCTGGTCGTGATACATAGCCAGCACCGCGTCAAATTGTAAGTATGTTCCGTTGGCAAAAAAACCATCGGCGGCGTAGGGGCCAAAAGCCAATACATCCTGCTCTCTCGCCGCCTCAATAGCGGGGATAATTATGCTTTGCTCTTCGTTACCTATCAAACCATTATCACTGGCATGTGGGTTTAAACCCAGCACGGCAATCTTTGGCTTACGTATCCAAAAATCATTTTTTAAGCTGTCATTCATCAACTTTAATTTAGACACAATTTTATCTGCGGAAAGGCTTTCAGCCACTTTAGCGATGGGGATATGTCCCGTTGCTACGCCAACACGCAGGGTATCGCTCACTAAAAACATTAATGATTCGGCAGCACCGTCTTTATCCTGCAAATATTCTGTATGACCGGGGAAATTAAACGTATCACTTTGGATATTATCTTTATGTATCGGTGCGGTAATAAGTGCAGCAATGTCACCTCTCAACAAATCGGCGGTAGCTTTTTCCAGGGATAGAAATGAATATTTACCAACTTCTTTATTCAATACGCCGGGTTCAATTTTTACATCTTCCTCCCAGCAATTGATCATATTGGCGCGTTTAGCCTGCGCGTTTGAAGGATGGCTGATCACATTAAAATTAAGTTCGTTATTGCCCATTATGCGGCGGTAAAATGATGCCACCTTGGTATGGCCATAAACTATAGGCGTACAGTAATTATAGATCTGCGGATCGGATAAGGTTTTTATAATGATCTCTAAACCAATGCCGTTTACATCACCAATACTGATACCAATTTTAATTTTCTCGCTCATGTTATATGATTACACAGATTATGTTGTGATTACACGATTTTAGTGTCATTCACTGATTAATCAAGTGGTTTGCTTTATCTCTCTTTAGGTTTGGCTTCGAGCTACCTGCTTCCAGCCCTTTGCTTCTTAATGCAAATAAAAACATTTTAAGTTTAAACTACCTGCTTAAACCACAAATATGACTTAATTTGCGGATATATTTGATTAATAATGACATTGGTAAGGGCAAAAAAGCATTTAGGTCAGCATTTTCTTACTGATAAAAACATAGCGGCTAAAATTGTTGAAAGCCTGCGGCCCGAAAATAAATACAAGCTGGTACTGGAGGTTGGGCCCGGCATGGGCATCCTGTCGGATTTTTTATTGGAGAAGACGGAGTACGAAACCTCTCTCATTGATATTGACACCGAGTCGTACGAATATCTGCAAAAGAAATACCCCAAATTAGGCAGCCGCCTTATCAATGCTGATTTTTTGGAACTGGACTTTGCAAACACTTTTAACGGACCACTTGGTATAATCGGCAACTTTCCTTATAACATATCTTCGCAAATACTTTTTAAGATATTGGATAACCGCCAGCAGGTGGTTGAAGTAGTGGGCATGTTTCAAAAAGAAGTTGCTGAACGCTGCGCATCCAAACCAGGAAGTAAAGAGTACGGCATATTGAGCGTGTTTTTGCAGGCTTATTATAAAGTGGAATATTTATTTACGGTAAAAGCCGGTGTGTTTAATCCGCCGCCAAAGGTATTATCCGCAGTAATTCGATTAACCCGAAATGAAACCCCGCAATTAGATTGTGATGAAAAGCTGTTTTGGCAGGTTGTAAAAGCCGGGTTTAACCAGCGTAGGAAAACTTTGCGCAATGCCTTGTCATCCCTTATCAATAAAGAAAAAATGACGGATGAGCCATTGCTTGATTTGCGGGCGGAAAGGTTAGGTGTGGGAGATTTTGTGGGGTTGACAAAGAAGATTATGGCGAATAGGTAATGGTTGAATTTGGCTAAAGCCAACGCAATTAGTTTGCTATCATTGCCGCCCCATTTTATGCGGTTGGAGAGTGAATAAAAGTCTATGGGCTTTAGCCAAATAATACATTATGTTTGCTATAATATACTATGCTTAGGCAATATGAATAAAGAACCTGAGAAAACCGACAACGATTTCTACGATGACTTGCCTCAGCAAGTTAAAGATAGTATTGAAATTGGTCTTAAGGAAATAGAGGCTGGAGAAGTTTATGAGCATAATTGGGTAATCCAAAACGTAAAAGATAAATTTGGCCTTTCTTCTGACAAATGAACCCAAACAACAAAATCCTCATCGCCGACGATATCCATCCCATTTTTATTGAACAGGTGGAAACAGCAGGTTATCAATGCGATTACCAGCCGACAATTAAACCGGATAAAGCTTTACAAATTATAGGGAATTATGCCGGGCTTGTCATCCGCTCAAAATTTAATGTCGACCGTACTGTTATAGATGCGGGTAAAAACCTACGCTTTGTTTGCCGCGCCGGGGCCGGCCTCGATAATATCGACGAGGCTTATGCCGGGCAAAAAGGCATTAAACTGATCAATGCTTCCGAAGGTAATATGGATGCCGTAGGCGAGCATTGTGTCGGCCTGTTATTAGCTTTAATGAATAATTTTAATAGAGCCGATGCTGAAATAAGAGCCGGGCAATGGAAGCGCGAAGCCAACAGAGGATATGAATTAAAAGGCAAAACTGTTGGTATCATTGGCTATGGTTTTATGGGGAAAAGCTTTGCCAAAAAACTTTCGGGGTTTGAGGTGAATGTAATTGCTTATGATAAATATAAAACAGGCTTCTCTGATAAATATGCCCGCGAGGTAAGCATGGAAGAAATTGTTAAGCACAGCGATGTGCTAAGCTTGCATGTTCCCTTAACTGCCGAAACAAACGGGTTGGTAAATGAGGAATACCTGTTCCATTTTAAAAAGCCTATATTTTTTATTAATGCCTCACGCGGTAAGGTGGCCGACGTTAGGGCTGTATTAAATGCCATTAAGCAAGGCAAAATATTAGGCGCGGGCCTGGATGTATTGGAAGTTGAAAAATTTCCGGCACTGGCACAACAGGAATGGTTTGACGAATTAAAACATTCAAACAAAGTAATATTAACACCGCACATAGCAGGCTGGACATTTGACTCTTACCGCCGGATAAGTGAGGTAATGGCAGAGAAGCTGATAGCGTATAGTTCATAGCCCACCTATAAAATAGCGGTTAAAAAATTTGGAGATTAAAATTTAAATCCCTTATCTTCGTTTTGTACAAAACAAGACTATGTAGGCGCAGGCCCGTATAGTCTTGTTTGTTTTTAAAGTCATCGCGTCCTTCTTAAAACGGGAAGGGCGGTTTTTTTTTCATAAAAGTTAACTAATAAATTAATACGTGCGTTATGGCAGAGGTATCATACTATACCAAGGAAGGTTTAGAAAAATTAAAGGAAGAATTACAGTATTTAAAAACTACAGGACGTAGTAATATTTCAAAGGCTATTGCTGAGGCAAGAGACAAGGGCGACCTGTCTGAAAATGCGGAATATGATGCAGCTAAGGAGGCGCAGGGCCTGCATGAAGCCAAAATTTCGCAAATGCAGGAAAATGTAGCTAACGCCCGTTTGCTTGATGAGTCGAAGCTTGATACCTCGAAGGTACTGGCTTTATCTATCGTTAAGATAAAGAATTTAAAAAACGATATGACCATGAGTTATCAGTTGGTTTCTGAAAGTGAGGCGGATATGAAAGTCGGAAAAATATCAGTAGCATCGCCTATTGCCAAAGGCTTATTAGGCAAAAAAGTAGGCGAAAAAGCGGAGATCACTGTGCCGGCGGGGACGATTGAATTTGAGATACTGGAGATAAGCAGGTAGTTATTTAATTATGAATTAGCGAATGAGTGATTTACACACTAATCCCATTCACTAATTCAATCAATCACTAATTCACTCATTAACCCATGACCATTTTCTCCAAAATAGTATCCGGCGAGATACCCGCTTATAAGGTTGCTGAAAGCGTTGAGTTTTTAGCTTTTTTGGATATAGCCCCGCTTGCCGAAGGGCATGTGCTGGTTATCCCTAAAAAGGAAGTAGATTATATTTTCGACCTGGATGATGAAACCTATACAGGCTTGCAAATCTTCGCGAAAATTGTTGCTGCCGGTATTGAAAGGGTTATTCCCTGCAAAAGGATCGGCGTAACCGTTATCGGGCTGGATGTACCGCATGTCCATATCCATTTAATACCGATTAACAGCGTGGATGATATGAATTTTTCAAGGCCGAAACTGAAGTTTACTCCCGAACAATTGGAAGCAACCGCTGCGAAAATCCGGACCGCATTGTGATGTGCAAATGCGTGGATATGCAGATGTGCGGGACGATGTGTGGATATGTCCCGCACGTGCGGGATGCAAATGATTTATAATTGCTTATTGCACATCCCTTTCTTCATCTGCATATTTGCACATTCACATATCTGCACATCATAATCATCTGCACATTAAATAATTCTCTTCACGTTATCCTTAACAAAAGTATCCCACCCTGAATACGATTTTTTACTGCCGCTTTTTCCGGCGGGCATTTTTTGAAAGGAATGGCAAACCGCTACGGCCAAACCGTCGGTCGCGTCCAGGAAATCCGGGGTCTCTTTAAAGTTTAACAGGTTTTGCAGCATGGCGGCAACTTGCTCTTTTGTAGCGTTGCCGTTGCCGGTTATAGATTGTTTTATTTTGCGCGGCGAGTATTCTGTCACCTCAATATTGCGGGATAACGCCGCAGCCATAGCTACCCCTTGCGCACGGCCCAGCTTGAGCATTACCTGTATGTTTTTGCCATAGAACGGTGCCTCAATTGCCAGGCAATCGGGTTTGTAGTTATCAATAAGGGCGACGGTTTTTTCAAATATGCGCTGTAATTTCAGCATGTGGTCGTCTATCTTATCCATTTTGACTACGCCCAGGCTGATGAGTTCGGTTTTTGAGCCGGTTTCTTTTACCAGTCCGTAGCCCATTACGGCGGTGCCGGGGTCAATGCCTAAGATTATTCGTTCTTTGGTGTTCATATCAATGAGTGGTGAGGAGTGAATGGGGTAAATTTACTATTCACTACTCACTATTCACAAAGTTATTCACTGCTCACTATTCACCACTCACCGCAAAGCTTCCATATATTTTTTTCGGCAGATCATCCGGCCACCCATTGATGCCAAATGTTCTGTAGGCATTTGGCAGTCTATCATTTTATACAACCCGCAGGTATATATCAATGCCGCTTTTGACGCGTTGCTTGCCCGGCTAAACATACTTTCGCCGCAAAACACCTGGTTAACCGGGATGCCATACATGCCGCCAACCAGGTCATCATCCTGCCACACTTCTATGGAACGCGCATAGCCCTCCACATGTAATTTTAAATAAGCGGCTTTCATATCCTCAGTTATCCATGTACCGTCCTGGTCTTTTCTTTCAATGGATGAACAGGCTTCTATCACATCGCTAAAGCATTTATTTACAGTGATGGTAAAAGGTTCTTTCCGCAAAAACCTTTTCATGCTGGCTGATACTTTTAATTCATTCGCATAAATTACAAACCGTTCATGGGGTGAGTACCATAAAATGGGGCTATCATCGCTGTACCAGGGAAATATACCGTTTTGATAAGCCATCAGCAGGCGTTCGGTTGAAAGATCACCGCCTATGGCCAGCAAACCGTCCGGTTCGGCCAGTTCAGGATCAGGGAATACTAAACGTTCATCAAGCCTGAATATCATGCCGGCAAATTTATGCCTTACGTTTAATTACCAGCTTTTTATTTTGGGCTTTGGCAACCGCGTCCAAATATTGCTGTAGCTCGGTATATTGGGCGGCAGGTATCACCTGGTTGGTTAAATTAAACTTCGCTGTACTTGTTACCTGGTTCTTGGCCGCATCATAAACATAGCCGACATCATAATTACCGTAGGCAAATTTTAAAGTTTGGTTTGCAGGTAAAGTTTCCACTTCAAATCCTGCCGGAAGGTCGATAGTAGTAACGCACGATTTTTGCAGCGGCGTGTCAAAATAATAGTCTGTTTTCCGGGCATTTTCTATCGGAACGGTAAACGCGCATAAGTCAATCACCCCCGAGCGGTAAAACTGCTTGTCGCCAGCCATTACGTCGCAAAACTTATCATATTCTAAATTTATCTTAACTTCCTTTACGCCATCCTTATCAGGCGCGGGCTTAAAATCAAAAAATATGGGTTGTTTCAGGTTAAGCCAATGCGTAAAATACTCTTTTTGCTGATCAAGCTTTACTGATTCCACCCCTACATAATCGTCACGGTAGGTACCTGTACCTGCAATCTTTATTTCGGCCCTGGCACCTCCGTCGGGGTTAAGCGTTAAATGCACCTCGCTGTTAAACTGGTTGTCCTGCATGGTGCTGCGCGGGGTGTTAACCAGTTTGCCGCCATCTTCGGTAATTAATAACGCATTGCGGTTTTCTGTAAACGCGCCCAATTTTCCAAACGGCTGTGTGCTGCTGGTACATTCCAGCCAGGTAGTATCATTTTTAAATGGGATACATAAAATAGCATGGTTAAATTCATTAACGGGGAAAGATGGGTCGGCAGCTTTTTCATTTGCCCCGGCGCGGATAATAGCATAATACGAATTAATATTAACCGCTTTTAACAACGCCCGCATATAATTTGACAGCGCTTTACAATCGCCATACTTTTTTTCGTCAACAAAAGTTGCCGGGAAAGGCTTATAGCCGCCGATGCCCAACTGTATGCTTACATAACGCATACTTTTTTGCATATAATTATATAAAAAACGGGCTTTTTCCTTATCGGTTTTTATATCCTTTGTCATGGCCTGTACTTCGGCAACCCGTTGCGGTGTCAACGCGCATACATCACTGTTGAGCGATTGTATCCAGTTGCCAAAACTTTGCCAACTGGTAAAATCGCCGGTGTATCCATAACAATTAAAATTGTTCACGGCAAACTGCACTTCGGGCAAAACATTCCATGACAATACGTGCTCTTCTTTTTTTATCGCTTTTAAATCTTTAACCTGCCAGGTATAAACATCCATGCCATTAAGCTTTTCTTTGTCGGCCACAATTGCTGTGTTCTCATTTTTGTATCTGAAGCCCATGGCCGGGTCGACTGTAACCGTACAAATGGCATCTTGCACAGATTTTTCAACCCTGTCCTGTATGCCCCACCCACCTAAACTTATAAAGCTGTTTAAATTTTCCTCGTATATAATTTCAACCGTTGTGGGGTAGTTGGCCACGGTATGCCTTACGGCCAGGAAGCGCTCATTGGTAACCATTGTTTCATCGCCCGCGGCCGAACCATCATACATGTCGCTTTTATGATATTTTTTTATTGAAACACCATTGGCATCATAAATACGCATTTCAATATTGCTGTACTCGTCGAATTTTTTGTTGTAACCCATTACCATTTCGGCTTCCTTATCGCCTTTTTCGTTAAGTATGGTTACAATTTCATGCATCTTAATGGTTTCTTTGCCCGGCCCCTTAACGTTTATTGTGTTTTCTGAGTAGCGCACAACGGCATTGGCATTTTCCTTTAATTCCAGGGGAATAGTTGATGCTTTGTAAAGGTCGGCTGCAATGTTTTGGCCCCGCGCTATACCGAAAACTGTACAAAACAGCAGGTTGGTGATAATAATTTTATTGCGCATGGTTAATTAATTATCATGATTTCTTTAACACAATTTGTTCATTCAGCAATTCATGCATTTTTTTATAAAAGTCATGAAAATAAGGATAGTCTTCCTTAAAGTAGATTGATTTTTTGTGGCTAATTGTGTACGATACAACAACATTTCCATCCTGCTCGGCAACTATCCTCTTAAAACTTATACTTTTATCAGGCAAGGTCATCGTAGTGTTTTTGGGCAAAGCATCAACTTTATAACCGGCCGGTATTTTATAACTTCCGTTAATGATATAATCTTTCAGGTAGCCGAAGTCAATATCAGTTAAACGCTCTTCGCTTAAAAATGGATTGCTATATAAGCCTGTAAACAGGTTTGGGTTAAAATAAATATAATTTCCGTCTGAACTGGTTAAATCAAGTGTAAAATCAATATTTTGGATCAAAGGCGCAGTATCGTCATCCATATTGTCAAATTTTATTGCAGATATGTTTAGATTGTTATCATTGTCGCGCAAATAATCAACATATTTTTTTTCTCCGTCATCTTTATAACGTTTTATACTGTTAACGCGGGCATAAGCAGGGCTGCTTATTTGTGTGGTCCCGCTCATTTTTCCGTCTGCTTTTATTTCTGCGTTTATCAGGGTAAGCTGCCTTACCGGGAGGTCCCGTTTTAAAAAAATCAGGTCAAAAACTTTATTTTCCTTGTCAATATAAAGGCCATACGAGTTAAGCAGGTTATCGGGCGTTTCGGTATAAATATTATATTTATTGGTTGCGTCAAGAATGTATCTCTTCGTGCTGTCAACCGGAATATAAACAACAGCCCTGTTAAACTGGTATAGAAAGGTAAAAGCAGGGTATACCTTGCCATGGTCGCGCGTACTTACAACCATTGGATAAGCACGCACCCCCGAAGCATTAAGCAAATGGTATAAAATAAGATTTACTTCAGCCGAATTACCACTTTTACGGTCCCATGCTTTGCTTGTACCATCGTTAGTGTACCATTCATCGTTTCCATCCCATTTCATGGTGTTCTTAACCTCGTTAAATATATAGGCTATTTTTTCTGCATTTGTTTTTAACGTTTTTGCTTTACTTATTATAGCATCTTCATTAGTTAATTTTTTCTTAAGCTGGGCACCAAAATCGTCGTCGTCTGCCAATATGCCCCCCAGCTTTGCCCATGTATCTGCCCTGGTTTGTGAAAAACCGCCACCTATGGGCTTTACTACGCTTAAATGGAACAGCAGACACTGTAAATTATCCACGTCCGAACTCATATAGGCTTCATCGGGCAATGATTTTATATTTGCCAAGCCCCTGGTACGTTTATTTACGGTAAACAAAGTAGTATTGTTTTGCCCATCGCCGCCGGGCAATGTTTCAGAATCGGTTGATGTGATATCTTTTACGTACGGCTGCCTTACTTTTGATACGAGCGCAAATTCAAGATACTCGGGAATCCCTGTCTCTAATTCGCTGTATCTCGTGGGGATTTTCCCCTGGAAAAACCAATCCGGGAAATTACCGTAAGAGTTTGTTTGCCATACATATTTAAACTCAATTACCGATCCTGCGCGTACATTGGGCATGGTAAAAACTATTGCCGACCGCTGCTTATCAATATTTTGGGTATAAATAAGTTTCTTGTCAATCTTAGTGATCTCAGGTTTCCCGTCAACTAGGTTAATTGTTTCGGCCTGAACATTACTTATATTCTCAAAATGGTCGGCATTAAAAAACTCTAACCGGATATTGGCGCTTTCCTTGCCATTATCATTAAATATTTTTATCCGTTTATGACGCTCCATAACGATATTAAAATTTCGGTCGTAATAAACATCGGCTTTATCAAAAAGCACCTCGGCATTAGCGTCTTTTTCAAAGTCGCAGGCCTTTAATTCAAGGTCGGCCTTGTCGATCTTGCCGTATTCCTGGATAGTTGGCTCAGCAGCCGGTTTGGTTTGGGCATTAACAATCAGCGCGGATGCACCCAACAAACAAAAAAACATGATTTTCTTCATCGTGATAAGTTTTATAATCTATATCGAATATAAAACTTATTTGAATTGTTATAATAAATTTTTTTTAATTAATAAATAGACACGTTTAATGAGCAGGGGTTAAATAGTTAGCTGGGGCGGACTTTAAACGTCGGCCTTAAATGATGGGGGTGACTTAGGGCTTAAAACAACCCGACCAGCCGCTCCAAAGCCATCCCTCGTGATCCTTTGATAAGAATGGTTGAATTTTTTATGGGGTCTAACTTTAAACTTTCAATTGCTTCCTCAATAGTCGGGTAAAAAGTATTTGAGACCATGGACCATAGTCCATGGTCCATGGTCAAATGTCCATGGTAGAATTTTTCGCCAATAAATATCCTTTCATCTACATCCGTATCCATCGCCTTTTTAATCACCGCTTCATGTTCGGCTGGAGATTCATTGCCCAGCTCAAACATATCGCCCACAATAAGCACTTTGCGGTTGGCCTGTAATTTTCCAATGTTTTCGATAGCTACAAACATGCTGCTGGGGTTGGCATTATAATAATCGCAGATGAGCGTATTGGTGGCCGTGTGTACAATTTGCGACCTGTTATTTTGCGGCTGATAACCTTCAACACCGCTATTTATTTCTTTTGCGGGCAGCTTAAAATAAACGCCGATACAGATAGCGGCTAATATATTATCCAGGTTATAAGCACCTGTTAACTGGGTTTTAACAGTATAGCTTTCGCCGGATGAATTGTTGGTCCATTGCAGGGTTAGCAACGGGTCGTTTGCTGTTATTTCGCCACTTACCAGGTCATCAATAGCATCGCCATAAAAAACCGGGTGATTTTCAAATTTACGCAAGGCCTGCATTTGCATTAATGTTTCACTATTGCTATTTATAAAAACAATGCCCCCATGCCGTTCAAAAACTCTCCCTTTAGGGGGTTCGGGGGCCAAAAAATCATACAATTCCCCTTTTGCAATCTTCACACCCTCAACACCGCCGAAACCTTCCAGGTGCGCCTTGCCTACATTGGTGATCAAGCCATGTGTGGGCTGGGCTATGCTGCAAAGCAGTGCTATTTCCTTTTGATGATTAGCGCCCATCTCAATCACCGCCACTTGATGCGAATTATCGATGCTTAAAATGGTTAACGGCACACCTATATGGTTATTCAAATTTCCCTGCGTGGCCAATGTTTTAAAATGTTGTGATAATACCGCATTGATCAACTCCTTTGTAGTGGTTTTGCCATTGGTGCCGGTAAGGCCAATAACCGGGATAGTTAATTGCTTGCGATAGTAACGGGCCAGATCCTGCAAAGCTGTTAAAACATCATCAACCAGCAGGCATTTTTCATTAATTTGATATTCGGCATTATCAATTATAGCGTAGGCAGCGCCTGCGTTTAGTGCCTGTTTTGCAAAAGTATTGGCATCAAACTTTTCGCCCTTTAATGCAAAGAACAGGCTGTCCGCAGTAATTTTTCGGGTATCGGTACTGATAGCCGGGTGTTGCAGGTAAATTTGATATAATTCTTCGGTAGTCGTCATTGTTTATTTTTTTGTCATTTCGAGCGACAGCGGTTTTGCTTTTTTTATTCCCTGTTCATCCATGCTACAACAGCCCTGATCTCTCCATAACTGTAATTATCACCTAAAACTTCTTTCAGCGGTGCCAGCCTGTCGGCACCGTAGCTTTCAACGGCATCTTTAATGGCCGGTATCTTTTCTTCATTAACAAAATCAAGCACATCAAGTTCTCCTGTTTGTACAAAATGGCTCAGGTGGCCTTCAACGGTTGTTGCTGCCAGCGTGCGCAGGGTGGCAATCTCGTCAACACTTTTACCCGACCGATACAAGGTAAATGTTTCTGCCTTAGTATCAGAACCGCCCCGGCGAATGGTTTCATTAGTCCGCTCTGCTCTTGGTTTCCGTTCCCGTTTCGGGCTTTTCAGGTTCATTTTTGACGGTAGCCCCCGCTGGTGACAAAACATTTTCACCGGTTCTAAAAATTCGCGGCCATAACGCGCCAGTTTAATATCGCCAAAGCCGGATATTAGCCGCAATTCCTCCAAAGTTTGCGGCAGATAGGTTGCCATTTCTACCAGCGTATTATCGCCAA
>Ga0302315_10001445_pt1 | contig 23888 bp, 27 predicted proteins | sample III_Palsa_N3_1_FD_200532 | JGI IMG/M metagenome (GOLD analysis project Ga0302315, IMG submission 200532) | Peat permafrost microbial communities from Stordalen Mire near Abisko, Sweden - III_Palsa_N3_1 | ecosystem: Environmental > Terrestrial > Soil > Palsa > Peat permafrost | place: Sweden...
TTACAATATCGGTCCCACAGTCCGCGATATCCTTAATGGTCGTTAAATTATTGACCACAGAGGCAACCTGGCTGAGTCCCTTGTAAATATCATTTTGCAAGTTATTGACAATGACCAACTGGGAACTTACGGCCAGTTGGCCTTTTTGAATCAGGTCCAGCTTGTTATTGGTGGTGTTTAACTGCCCGTTAATGACGGATGCATTAATGGCGATAGCGGCAGATGTGACAGGGTCAACTACCAGTTCCTGGGCTAAGCCTGCTTTGCAGACAAAACATAAGAAGATGATAAATATTGCTTTCATAAAATTTAATTTTGATTGACTTGGTTAATAAATGCCGGTAAAGACTTTTTACTCAGCTTGAAATCATGGATAAAGGCATCCAACCCGTCAGCGTATGAACCATACTTATTCGTATAGGATTCCACCGCTGATTTTTCAGGTTTTTCCGTAGTATAGGTGAGATACTGTTCGAGGGCAACCTCTACGCCATAAACCTCCCCGACAGCACCCCGGCGGATATACACTTCTTTGAAGCGTCCCCGGTTATCGGTATTATCCAGTTGGTTGATTGTAAAGATTTTCCGGCGCTCGGTTTCGTTAATGGACAGCAAGGCGGCGATCTCATTGTAATTATCCTTGAACTTTGTTTGATCCAGCAGGCAAATCGTATCCGAATTATTGATGATACTGTCTTTGACCACTGCGTTGCCGATGATATCGCCCAATTCCTGGGTTACGACAATTGCCTCACCCCAAAACTTACGTACCGTCTTATAAAGATAAAGCAGGTACCCTGCCATAAGCGGGCTGGCGATTGCCTTCCAGGCTTCCTCTACCACCAATGTTTTTCGCCGGTCGGACCGGTAACGCATCTTTTGAATGAAGACATCCATGATGATCAGCGTCACAATTGGAAAAAGAATTTTATGCTCCTTTATCGAATCTATTTCAAAGACAATAAAGTGCTCGGTGAACAGGGATTTGTCGGCCTCCTTATTGAGTATCGGCGCGAACTCACCTCCCTTGTAGAACTTTTTGAGCACATAGCGGAATTCATCAAAATCAAAAACTATCCTTTCCTCCGCTTTGATCTCCGGTATCTTTTCCAGGGCGAACTCATAAAAGGTGTCAAAGGTTAACTCACCGTTTTCCGCAAAGAACTTGCTGTAATAAGCAGAAATAACATTGGCCACTACATCCCGTTCAACCGGGCTGAAGGAGCCTTCTGCACCCTTCCATGCCACGCCGATCAGCGTACATAAAAAGTCCTTCTTTTCGATATTGTATTCTTCTTCCGTTATTCGGAAGGGATTCATGGTTATAGGTGTTTTATCCGTGTAAGTGATATACTTACCCTTGTAATAAGAACATAACCCTGAATAGGAATGGCCGGTATCAACAATGACCACATCCATATTATAAAGCATGTACTGTTCTATCAGGCCGTTCATGAAGAAACTTTTGCCGGAACCGCTGGGGCCTAATACGAACTTGTTCCTGTTATTTATCCTGCCCGTGCGCATCGGCAGGTCGGCAGGGTCCATACCAACGGGGATACCCTGCCGGTCGGTGAACCGGATCAAAAAATCTGATGGCTCATCCATTGGTAAGGACTCCTTAAAAAAGAAGCAGGCTGCGGCATCGCAGGTGGTCAGGAACCAGTCGTAGTTTTTTAATTCGACCGCGTTTCCCGGCAGGATGCTTCTGAAAAGCTCCAGTTGGTTATAGGCATTTTTGCTGGGGATGATCCCCAACTGAAATAATGAGCTTTCAATAAAATTGGCCGCCTTTTGCAAGGCTGCCTCCTGTGCTGATACCAGTATATTAAAATGACAATTGACTAATAGCTGGTTCTCCCGGGCAACATCATTTAATAACAGGTCTATATCCTCTACACATAAAAGGTTAGCGGGATCGGGAATGCCCGAATGACGCTTCTTTTTTAATTCGAGCTTGCGCAGGATCATAACCTGGTTGGGTATTTCGATCACCTGGTTATAAATGATCACCTCACAGCCCGGTACTTTAAACAGAAAGGATAAAAAGTCAACCGGGAAACCCCTCATACTTTCCTTTTCATTCAGCTCAATATGAGTACCCACTTCCGGGGGAAGGTCTATGCTGTCAATATTGACCAGGGTAATATTCCGCGCCGATTTTTCGCCCATCCTGATCTCTGTGTCAGATGGTGACAAGTTGTTTAAGCTGATATGCCTGCTTTTAAAATCCATGCTCAGCATTTGCATGACAAGTTGGTTAATGCGGTTTTCCTTAAGGACTAATGCTGATTGCAGGATATCTAAAACCTTTCCTACAGCTTGCCGGAAGTCCCGCAGTGCTTTGGCATCATAAACGTAAAAAGCGCCTTTTTTAACCTGCCTGGTTATGGTTAAATAGGTATCAACCTTCAGGCATTCCCGGCCCTCAAAGTGGGCATTGTATTTTTTTTGGAGGTATTCACCGGCGGGTTTGCTATGATAGCCTGAACGGCTGATGATATCCTGTTTCTGAAGGATATACCCATCGCCTAAAACTTTGACGATGTTAATGAGCGTATTATGGAACTCATCATATCCTGCCGGGTAGGCAGAATAACGAATGACCGGGTTGACCATACTGATAATGACCGAAAATTCACCCTGCAGGCCAATGAGCAAGTCGTATTCGCCCGTTTTATCCACGCCGGAATACGGAATATTAAATAGTGTTTTTACGGACATAATGATTGAGGATATAAATACTGTTGGCGCGGCCCTTATCGTGAAGTCCGCCTTTTTGTTTGCCTGCGGTGTAGAGTAAACCGCCTACCATGCAGCCAATGAGCACGATGGCCCCAAACCACATATTGACCAGGGACATGATCAAGGCACCTGAAACAAGGCCGGCAAGTATGGAGCCTAGACCCCAGTAAATAAATTTTCCTTTGAACCCTTTGAAAATAAGGGGCTTCTGCAGCCCCTTATAAACGGGATAACGCCTGGCCATTAGGTCAGCCCAAAGAATGATTTGATCACTAAGGCAGAAACCACGAGGAATACGCAGCTGCCGCCCCAGCCCATCAGCTCTTTGTTGATGTCCTGGTCCCCGCTGTTCCACTTGGAGTACACCCTGATAGCGCCTACAATACCAACGATACCGCCAATCACCAAAGAGATATTGGTTACCGGGTCGACATAGGTTTGCAGGGTAGACGTTGCTGTGTTCAGGCCGTTGACGCCGCTCTGTGCCATAGCAGGAACTGAAAGGGCCAGCAAGACTGCTGAAGCCCATAATTGTTTTGTTTTTTTAAACATTAAATAGGAAGTGATAATAAAGACGGAGATCTTTTATAAGCCACCGGGGTGATGGCTTGGGTATATTTAATTAGGAGGCGTTCAGATCCCGAACAACGCCTTTAGGAATACACCCGCGAGTATCATGAATAAGGCGGCAAAGAACCATGCCGCGATATCGGCGGTGATCTCTTTTTTGCCCATCTGCCAGTTATGAAAGATTTTTACTGCTCCGGCCAGGCCCAGGAGGCCTGCAATTACGAGTGAGCAATCAAAGGCAGAGAAAAAAGAAGAAGAAAGATCCGACTGCGCCTGCTGCATTTCAGGTATGCCAGGTTGCGCGAATGCGCCCAATGCAAGCAGGCACAGGCAGAATGCCAAGAATATTTTCATAGTTAAAAGCTTACCGCCCGTGTAAATTCAATGGCTTCTTCACGGGCGAGGTTAAATAGTTGCTTCAGGCTTACGCCTCCCGAGGACATGACCGCTGAGCCGTGAAATTCGGAAACGTTTTCAGGTTCCGGGCGGATGGGTTCGTTGTGTTCAACAAAGGTTAATTCATGGGATTCGCTGCCAATGGGCACATGCCCTTTTCGTAAGAAATCCCAAAAGATGAGGGCCATGTAGTATACTGTATAGATACCAGTCAGCCATAGTGCAAATTTAATCCAGGTCATAATTCTGTGTTTTGTATAAATTGTTTAATAATTAATTTTAGTTCCGGGTAGGTTTCAAAAAGATGTTTCACGCTAAAGGCAACCAATTTTGTTACATCGACTTGCGTGGCCATTTTAAATTGATTCATTAGCCGCACTGTCTTTTCATCAAAGCGGATATGGACCATATTTTTATTTAAGCTGTTGTCATAAGCTATAATTGCTGCGAATACGGCGGATTCTGTTTCTTTGGCTTTTACCTTTGAAGCTGGTTTTTCCGCACCCGTCTTTTTAGCCTTTGGTTTCACCAGTTGTTCCCGGAGCTGGTCGGCCAGTGATTTCATGTTTTCCATAGAGGTGATCAGTATAAATTTGTTCAAAAACGGGATTAATTACAGGAAATAAGGATAAGGGTGTATAGAATGTATTTGCACGTTGAAAATCTACCCGATCAGGTAGCGCACCGGTGATCTGCCCGAATTTTGAAAGCTGTTCGTTAACTTCTTCCATAATTTCAAACCTGGCATTAGATTTTATACGGTTGGGTACAAATACCATTTCCATCTTTGGATTAATCTTTCGCAGGACAACCGTAAATAGTACCGTGGATTCAAAAGTGAATTCGTCATAGGCAAAGGGGCAGATCACCAGGTCAGCCGAATTAAATACCGGTAACAATCCATCATCATCCAGCTTACCCGGCAAGTCTATAAGGACGATATCCTTCTTGTTCTTGCCTAATATTTGGCGCAATACCGGGTAACTTTCGAGGTTAGCCGGGATCACCTCGTAGGGTTCGGCGTTTTCCAGGACTTTTGCCTTATCGAATTTTTGCGATATGGACTGCTGATAGTCCATATCAATTACGGTGACGGGGCAATTCTTAGCCAGCGTCAGGTAGTTTGCCAGCAAAAGTGTAAGCGTGCTTTTTCCCGCACCTCCTTTTTGGTTGCCAATTATTATGATCATAATTTTTAATGTTTATCCCTTAACGGGTATTGGTTCTTGATTTCTTTTGGCGCCTGCGCCTCATCCCATGTATTTGCTGGTCGTCAACATCGTCTGAAATCCTTATGGATTGGATATAGGCTGGCGATGCGGTTTCTTCTGCTATTTGCGGCGCTATTAGTTTATGGTAAGGTTTATTTGCAACTGAATTTAACAATTCCTTTAACGGCAGCACTTCGCTTCCTTTAAAAACACGTTTTTGCTCATGGTCTATAATGGTGTAACCATAAGGCGTTTTTCCTTCAGCAGCATGAAAGATAAGGTCAACATCATATTGGGATTTCAATAATTTTATAAAACCGGCCTGGTTTTTATATTGCTCAAAAATGTTTCTAATTGTTGCTGCCCGCGCTTTATCAGGATGGTAACGACTTATTCTTTCCTGGATTTTTTTCTCATTTGGGTCGACACCCAAGAAACCTTTATTCTCCAGTATCATTAAGAATTGCGCCCTGGTGCTGAATTTATATTGGAAGCCCATATCGTAGCCGAGCACTTTGTTGATATTTGCAACAGCGCGGCGATGCTCAAAGTCACTTGGGATCTTTACACCGTTTCTATCAACCCTGGTAGAAACCATATGAACATGGTTATGTTCGGTATCCTTATGGAATACGATCAAATAAGGCTGTGAGCTATAACCCATTTCATTTAGCCAGGCAATCGCGATCTTTGTCAGCGTATGTTTATCATAAGACTTTCCCTTAGCTGAAATAACTGCATGAAACTGTGGTTTAGATATATTCTTGTTTAGCGCAGAAATCATATTCAAATAGTTGATATAATCTTGTGGCCCTAATTTCTCCAGCCCCTGTAACGGGCCGAAATTGGCTACCTGCATTAGTTCCCCTTTATTCTTGTCAACCTTATTCGTATTATAGCTAACACCGCTGAACGTTGGCTTCGCTTTTAATATCTTGACTATCATTGGAACTTTATATCGGGATGGCGATAGTATAGGCTATCGGTATATCAACCAATCCGTAACACTATATCTTTTGAACTTTATATTCGAGAACATATCTATCATTATTCCTTTATATCAAAATAACAATCTAAAGCTATAGCTGTCTATCGACTGAGCAGTATAACACTATGACTACAATAACAACCTATCATTATATCGGGTAACCGACTAACTAAATAGCATAGTAACAGGCTATCAGCCTATCCATATAACTTAGGAACCCTATAACTATATATCCGCATAACATTTCAATTTTATAACTGTATAACAGTATATCAAAGAGACATAGCGCGGATAATTTTTCGCAGAGCGGTTTCTAAATCTTGTTGCATCCTGATATAAGCTGCTAATAACTCATTGAATTTTGCAGCTACTGATGGCGGTACAGCACCCTGTAGTTTTAAGCTATTGGCATGTTTGGCCAATTGATTGATATTATTACCTGCCCTGCCCATTTCAGCGCCGATATTATCCAGATGCCTGATGAGATATTTCGAGTTGACCACCACTTGTTGAGCATCCTGCAACACCCGCATCCTGACCAATTCGGTTTTACTGATCCCCAATTCCTTTTCTAAAGCAATCACCTCGCTATATTCCTCCTCGGTAAACCTCACATCTATTTTTTTGCTACGCTTACCCTCCGTTAGTTGAGGCCGTCCATTTAACTTTTTAAAGTCACCCATAAGAAAAACGAGTTGCGAGTTTGAAAAGAGACCCCGTAGGGCAAGATTCTTTTTGGAACGATCAAAATTCCGAAGGGATTTTGTCGGACAAAAAGACATCTTGCTGTCTAAAAAACAAAGGGCATTTTGTATATGAAATGTAGATTTGATAGGGGGGGCTATTGGATAGGAGAAGTCTTCCCCAAAGAAAAAAGTTAAATAGTGAATGCCGCTTTTTGCTTTCTTTCAGCAATATCAATTACAGGTTTTCCCTGTAATCCGGCAATCAGTTTATCATTGTAATCGTTATAATTAAGATAGGCCTCGGAACGATCAGTAGCATAGGGTAATGCGCTTACGAACTCCTTAGTTGCCTCGTGTCCGGGGACATCGCGGTCAAAATAAATATCGATTGATGAAAATTCCTTTGCCTTGGCAATACCTGCAATTAACAAGGCCAGGGAATTCAATATTAATATGCTTTGATTGGCTGTGGGATTTTCAATCCGCCAGCTTAAATAATTTATATATCCCTCAAATACCGCAACGTTCTTTTTATGAGCCGGAACAAAGGTGATTCCTTTATGGCCAAGGCATCCCTTGAAATACTTGTTCCGTACTTCCCAACTGCCGTTTTCATTTTGCCAGCCGGCTGCAAAAAAGTGTTTGCGCAGGCCTTTATCATCCTCAACGTAGTAATAGACTTCGTTCATCCGGGTTGCCGCAATTTCAAAAATTCCCCGGCTTTTAATATAATCAGTAATTGCAGGGTGGGTTCCTAAATCCTTTACTTCCTCTATGATGTAATGTGGGATTTTAACCGCCCTCCGGGGACGGATAGTTTTATTACCAGGAATTATGGTGCAAACCTCCTGTATCTTTTCGACAACTTCATTAAAGGAAAGTAGCTTCCAGTAAGCGAGGCCAAAGTCAATAATGTTTCCACCTTTGCGGGTGCCGTGGTCGAACCACATGCCCAATTCGTCATTCACGCTAAATGAAGGTTTTGTGTCAGAATCCCGGAGCATACTCCGGTAAAGGTGTTCCCTCGTAGATTTTTTCACGGGTTGAAACCCTAACCGGGCCAGCAGGTCAACTAAAGAAGCCTGTTCTTTTAGTTCCTTTGCGTTTAAGAAATTATTCATATGCTTATTTTATTTATATCGTAGTCAGTTGTAGTATTTTGATAGATTTTGAAAGTGCCTCCAATTCAATCCTGTCCAGACGCCAGGCGGCGGAATAGTCGCCATCTTTTCGTGGAGTGATCAAACCCTCTTCAAGCCAGCGCTCTACCATGTTGCGCCCATAAACCTTAAATGCATCGGACTTTTTCAGGTAGGGTTTAAGTTTGCCGACCTTAGTAAGGGCGGTAATTGCTCCAAGTTCAGCGGCTTCTTTAATAATTATTTCTAATAGCAGTGGTGATAGTTCCATGAACCGGCAGCGGGTAACGGACCCGATAATTCGCTTCTGCCGGTTGTTATAAATTCGGGACTACTCACGTCTATTCCTACGAATAGGGCTCTCGCCTGCCAATGCGTTTTCAGTTATTGATTTCTCTCACCTTCGCAAAATTTTCCGATTTTCACGGAATAATGCTTTGTCCCCTGATGTCAAAGAGCGATGGTTAAGCCAATGGCTTAGCCAGTCTATCTGCCACAGGCAGATAGGTATTCCGGTTACTTGAAGCTGCAATAGCTTCGAGTCTTAACCGGTCTATTTTCTTGTTGGAAATTTTAATAAGGCTTTCGCTCAGCCAGCGGTCCACATTGCTGCGTCCGTAAAGTTGATAGGCTTGCGTTTTGGAAAGTTGGTCCCGCAGGATGCCTGTGGCGGCAAAGGCTTTTTCAGCGCTTTGAACACTTGCATTTGTTAACAGGATCGTTAGTTCTTTCAGCTTCATCGGGTCAAAATTGAAGCTATTGGGGAAGGGGAATTGAGGAGCTTTTCGGTACTACCGAAAAATAAATTTTAACAATATTGTATCGGATCGGAACTTCGAATTCATTTCGGATCAGCTTAAAGGGTTGTCAATTGATACAAAAAAGAAAAATCCTATAGTTTTCGCCATAGGATTCAGATAGACCGAGATTGGATAGGTAAAAATCTACTTTTAGGGGTCGTCTTTATTAGAAATTCAATATAGCTACATGCCGTGTAGGATCACATGCTAATCTGACTATTTTGACAGCAATTTATATGCCCGGTTAAACTTGGATAATATTTAAAACCTGGTTTCCTGGAATCTCCTGTTTAATGCTGCAATTCTTTCAAACAATTCAGCTGGGGTTAAAGAATCTCCATAGATCATTTGCTCCCGCATGGTTTCATAGTCATTTTTATAGGCATCCATTAGTTCTTCGGGCGGCACGAAATCAATTGTTCCTGTTTGTAAGGTTGTGTAATCTAATCCGCGCATCGTATTGTAACGTTCCCTGTGATCTATAATGGCCATATATAACCCGCCATCAGAAAGGGCTTTTTCGCCTGCGGGTGTATCCATCGTTCTTTCCAGGTCATAGAAGTGCCGGGACATGCGTTCCGTTCTTATCCTGGCCCTGTCAGGTTTTTTAAATTCTTCATGCAACAGGAACGCTTTTTCCAGAAACGTTTTGTGCGCCTCTACAGCCTGGACTTCAAATGGTTCTTCGGCATAGGCGGGGTTCGGATAAACTTCGTTTAAAATGGATTGGATGGCAACTTTACTATAAGGCTCTAACTTTGAGCGGATACCCACTTCTATTTTTACTTCGTCAGCAAGATATGGGTTAGGATCATATAAGGATACATAACGAACGAACAAAGTTTGGGGGTCTTTATCTGTCATTTTGGGATCTATATCTTCCGCTACGATGGTCAATGTTCCTTCGGGCACCCCTAATGCTAAAAGTTGATTATTCAGTGCATCTTTAAGCAAGGTGTTGGTGAAGTTGCAACCCCGCTTCTTCAACCGGGTCAAATAAGCGCTTCCCGGACGTTCGGCATATTCCATGCCGACGACCCTGGGATCAAGCGCAATATCAATGTCCTCCGAAAATCGTTCGATCAGCTTCCAGCATTTGCTTAATGAAGTACCGCCTTTAAATATTAAGAAACCGGCATAGTCAGTTGCGAACAGTGCTTTTAACGTTAAAGTTACCCACCAATCCTTTTCTATGGCTTTCGTGCCTATACCACTGGCAAGCGCCGCCTGGTCTATACTTGTCTTGCGCTGTGCATCCGTTAATTGTAACCAACCGATCATTGCTGTAATTTAATTAAATAGTCGTTTATTTTAGCAGGGGCCAATTGCAGGTCCTCTTTTAATATGGTGGGGTCTTCTTTTAAAAGCAACTCCTTGATTTTAATTTCTGTTTTACTGTCTATATTTTCAACACCTAATTCTTCAATTGCCTGTACAATTAAACTACTATACTTACCTTTCATCGCCAGTTTTTTCGGTGTGGTTGATTTAAACTTAATTAGTGTTTTGCCGATCTTGATTTCTTTAGCAGTTCCACTGGTTAAATAAACCAATTTGGTTGGCACCTGTGTAGTTAAACCCAATTTATGTAGTGCATATGCACCAGCCGGTTTAATTTGTATCTTCTCCTTTTTAGCGATAGCATAGGCAATGTCTTCCGGGGCAGGAGAGATTTTACCGAAAACGGGGTCGGTTTTTGGCATCAGGTAAATGCCATGACCCAACCGGTCGATCACACCTTCCTTATTTAGCCTGGTTAAAGACATTTTTATAGCGCCTTCGGTACCTATGCCGCGAAAATCTGTGGGGAATATCAATTCTCCTTTCCGGCGATGTTTAATTACTTGTTCGATTTGTCCGTGTGCAGAAATCATTGTTACTTATTTTTAAGTAAAGGTAACGAATTTATCAAATGAATTGTTACAAATAATTAAAAAAAGGTAACACATTAATCATATTCCTTCCATCAAAACATAACTTAGTATGAATTATCCCGGTTAACGTTTTATCAATCATCCATTGTCACTATCTATTTTTTTAAGAATACTGTCCCGCATCTGGTCTATAAACTTTGTGAGGCTTAAGCGCTTTCTTCTTACGATCTCTGAGAAACGGCGCTGAACAATACCAATGGTCACATGAAAATTTGTTTCCAGCCAGCGGACAATTTGATTGAGGCTAGCATTGCCGTTATTTAATTGGCCGGTAAGCCATAACCCGTAAGCCAGCTCAACGAGATTTATAGAATCACCTGTCCATTTGAGTTCTGAGATACCTTCTGTTTTTTTTGATTGCAGATTTAAGTCAGGGTATTTTAATTGTGCCATTTGTTCCAATATATAATACTGAATATGTTCAAAGGCCATAAATTTGGCAAAAAGGTAACTCATCGGTGTTGAAAATTCTGTATCAGATTCGGGAGTTTCCGCTATGGGAGCAGGCAACGGTTCAGCATTACGCAGAAAGTATAAGGCATCCAGGTTTTTGAAGCCGTTTTTATAGTATTGATAATGATAGGTATTCAGGCGTAAAAAACTTTGTAGGGCTTTCAATTCCTCATCATAATATTTTATTTGGATTTCATTGGTGTTGATAGGTTTGTTAATCGTTAAGTTATAACGCAATCCAGCTTCCAATTTTAAGGCCAAAATTTCCGGTTTGATATTTTTGAAAAAGTCAATCTCTTCCTGCTCATCTTTAAGTTTATCAGCCTTGACAAATTCCCTTAGTTCCGTTATGACCTGTTCAATAATTTTCAAGTCTGAGGTCAACCTTTCCAAGGGGTTTTCAATTTCCTGGTTTGCTAAAAGATCTTCGTTTAACTTTGACCTTAAATTTTCGATTTGTGTATTCATAGTTTTTCATATTGGTAGTAAAAGTTTATAAGAAATAGGTCTTTTATTAAGGTAGTGGCATAAGATGGCTGATCAAATGTGAAATCAAGTTCAATTTGATAATGTTAATGAGGTAAGATGGTCGGAAAGATTGTTTATGTTTTCTCCGTATGCAAGATCTTGTACTGGAGATAGGCTTCGGCTCCTTCAGCAATAACATATAAAGAGTTACATATTTTAGGCAATAAAGCGGTTATAAAATAGCTTAAAATGACTATCACCATAAATGAACTGTACTCCATCTGTTGTTGCTGTAATTTAACCAGGCCCAATGCAAATACTGAAATCACGCTTACGGCCCCAATACACTCATATAAAAGATTCATTTTGCTGATCCTAATGGCAATGAACCGGGCGAATCTGAGGTAGTGGTCATGATTTTTATGATGAAGTAATAGCCTTTTTTCACCGAATTCCATATTAGATTGGCCATCTTGTAATTCTAATTCTTTGGTTAGTAGGTTTTCAGACGCACCTGATAATTCGTTTAGATGCGCATAGTCAAAAGATAAGCCGGGAATACTTTTAATACTTAACAGGCAGACAATAAAAATGTAGGTTATATTTGGATATCCCGCAGACGGTAAGGTATAAATAATTGCAGCCAACACTAATAAAATTAATGAACCATCAGAGGCAAGTGTAGCTATGGAAATTAAAACTGCATTTTGAATTTTTTGAATTTCTCCCATGTTGCTTTTTATCGATTTGTGATTCGTGGCGTTATTTCCTGACTTCGATCCATAAACTATTTTATTGATAAAGCGCGAAACCAATTGTTCGTTTACGGCGGTATTTAACGCTATTAATATCCGCTGCCTTATATAAGCAAAAAGCCCTTTGAACAAGCTGATGATCAACAATAAAAATATAACCGCTATAATGAGGCTTTCCTTTTTGTCGGCAAGGGAGTAATTAATTCCTCTTTGAAGTACCCAGGAAATGGCTATCCCAAAAATAACGGTACAAATATTTAGCAAAGGAATAGTTATCCATAATCCTTTAGGAAAGGCCACTATTGAGAATAGAGAATACCAGGGTGATTTGAATTTGTAATTTAAAGAAGCCGGTAAGTCCTCAAAATACAAAGCCGCCTTGCTTATCCACTCCCGCATAAGTTCATCTTCGCCGAGATAATAGACCTGTCGGGCAGGATCGGCCATTAAATATTCGTAACCGTTTCTTTTTTTCCTGGCCCCGTAACAAACCTGGAAATGATTATTTCCATTGGCATTTACCATATGCAATATGCAGGGTGTTGGAATTTTACGGAGAAAATCCGCTTCCATCTCCACACACCTGGAATTAAGATTAAGTTTACGGGCGATATCTCGTAGTTCAAGCAGGGACAAACCATTGCTATCGGGTATTAGAATATTGTTCCGCGCCCTTGGAACATCAGTCTTCCGACCTGCATAATTTAAGATCATGCTGAGGCAAGCTATGCCACAATCATTTTGGTTTTGTTGACGGACAAAAGTCGTCCGTATATGAATTAGTTTGTTCATATAAATAGATTAGTAAGCAGATGTATTTTTTAAATTATAGGAAAGCGGTGTTGATATTTAACCGGTATTAGGGAACATCATCAGGATAAAAAAGGTAACTGTAGCCACCCATATAAATAATGCGGGTAAATAAGCCAAAACCACTATTCTTAAACACTGGTCATAATTCATTCCCGAAACTTTGTAGATACCGAAAGCTAATAAAAACCAATAGCCGACCTCAAATGCATTCAACGTTTGCAAGGCATACGACCAATCAGCAGGCGCAAATTCAAACAGCGATAAAGCTGAAAAAATATAAACCTTATGCCAATCAGTTAAGGTTCCGGCTGGATATTGATAATGGAACCAGAGAATTTTAGCAATCGCAGGAATAAAAAATATAAATTCAGCTATAAGAACTACATTAAATATTTTATTAAACTGAATCGGGTGCTCTGAAAGATAAAGTGCTGTGTATAAGATAAGCGCAATCAGAAAGAGTTTTATTAATAAGTATATAACCGAAGAAAGGTAAATCCATTTTTGCAAATTTTCGTACACTTGACTTTCCTGATCAGGTATCCCGGCAACCGGATCGCCATTGCTTTCGTAGAAGCTAATAGTAAGTATGTAATGATTGGTGATATAGATTAGGATAAATGTTGTGGACAGCAGACCAATCAAGCCGAAAATATTAGATTTTACTATTGATTTCATTACCTAAGAATTTTAAGTAAATCTCCGATCACAAAGGGCCATACACAATTACAAGTACTTGTAAGTTATTAGTTAAAGTAATTGCATAAAACAGATTTTTTAACTATGGAAGCTGAACTATTGTACTTTTTAAAAAACAGCACACCGGTAACTTTTGCGCTAATGCTGATTATATTTTCAGTAAGCATCGTATCGTTTTATAATAGATCATTTTTCATGAAAATGATTTTGCATCCATACAGTATATTCAAACAAAGAGAATATTACAGGCTGGTTACCTCGGATCTTGTTCATGTAGATTTTATTCACTTGATGTTAAATGAAGCGATGCTATACTTTTTTGGTGGAAACCTAGAGGAGGAACTAAAAAGGCATTCATCTTATGGAAGCTGGCAATTTCTGATAATTTATTTTTCCAGTTGGTTGTGCGGTGTGGTTTATACTACGATAAAACACAGAAATGAATTTGACTTTTCAAGCGCCGGTGCTTCAGGAAGTATTTTAGGATGTGCAATTAGCTTTATGATCATGCAACCCAACACTATTGCATTTTATGTACCCTTAATAGGTGGCGTTAAAAATAAATATGATGCCTTAATATTTATATTGGCTTTAATATGGTACCAACGAAAAAGCAAAAATCAAATGCTTAACCACGAATTGCATCTTTTTGGAGCGTTGGGAGGAATTGTTGCTACACTGATTTTATTTCACAATCTTTTATAATATAAAACAAAAGCCGGGGGCACGCCCCGGCTTTTGTTTTACCACCAACCAAGGCAGGACGGCCCGGTTGCAGCAGCAATTGCACCAATTACGGCTCCAGCTCCGCCAAAAAGGCCACCAAAAGAGGCGGATGCGACAATATTATAGCCGCATGTGCTGATGCCTCCTTTTAGGTCGTCAGCTTGTGAATCAGTTAGATCTTTCATAGCAATTTTCATAGTTTCTTCCCACTATTGAGAATTGCGATAAAGTTCTCCTGACTTTAAGAGGTAAGCTAAAACCTTAACTTGTAATTTATTACTTTTGCTTATAGGAATAATCAATGGAGGATACCGGGATGACCACTACAGGAGAAAAAATAAGGATACAACGCCTTATTAAAAACTACAGCCAGGAATACATGGCGTTTATGCTGGACATATCCCAAGCTGCTTATTCAAAACTTGAGCGGAATGAAACAGAGATCAGTATGCGGAGGGTATATGCCATAGCCGAAATATTAGAAATATCCTCTTATGAATTAATGCCTAAGCCCAAATATGGTACTGGAATAAACCAGGAATTTATTATGAAAACTTTCTACAAATTGAGAAAGCTGTGGGGAACCGATCTAAAAAAGAAAAGGAAATCATTCCCTCACTCTATTACCATTGAGCACAGTGACATTTCAAACACCTCTGACAAATAATTTACAACCCTACGTTATAGTTAGATAGGCTCTAAACATCCAATTTCACTATTGCAAACCTACTGCAAAAGATGGAATTATTATGGATTACAGATCGTATGAAAAGCGGCTGGAATATGTTTTGGAACTAATTACGAAAAATCGTTTCCGTTCCCTGGAAGCTACTGCAAAACGTTTTAGTTGTAGTACCCGCACGATTAAAAGAATGCTAAATCATCTTCGGGATAAAGGTCACGACATCCAATATGACCGGCAACAAAATAAATATTTAGTAAAAAAAGATGAGTGACATTTTTTGTCCTATGTACCAATCTACCTTTGATTTAGTCTTCAAAAATATGAAAAACGCTGCTCAACAATTTCTTAAAGTTTCCGCATCGATGCTGACCTTTTTATGGGTATATGCTGCTGTAAGCAAGCTCAGCAATTTTCAATTATTTGAGGTGCAGATGTTTCGGCAGGCAATTCCGCATTGGCTGGCAATTTTTACCATCTGGACACTCCCCACAGTGGAGTTGTCACTGGCCAGCCTTTTAGTATTCGATAAAACAAGACGTGCTGGTTTCAACATTTCTGCTATACTGATGGCAATTTTCACCATTTACATTATTTTAATACTCCTCAACGTCTTCGGCCGAATTCCCTGTGTATGTGGCGGTGTTATTCAGGCCTTGGGATGGAAATTGCATTTGGTTTTCAATTTATTCTTTTTGCTGTTGTCATGTTCAGGAATATATATTGGTAGCAGAGAAAGGAGGACGGGCAATAGATAAGATTGTTCAAAAATCACGTCATTCAAAGGAATGGTTCTTGTGAATAGACGCAGGAGGAGCCGAAAACCCGAAAACAGAGTAGGCACCGAGTATAATTAATTAAAAAATCATTAAAGTTTTTCGAGCGTTTTTTGATATATAAAAGCGCTAAACAATATGAAAAAGTTAATCATTCCTGCTATCGCCATTGTTTTGGCATTTTCTGCCAGCGCATTTACAACTAAATCTGGCAGCAGTAATTTCTACGCGTATGTTGGCTCAGACTTTACGCAAGCTAATATTCAAAATATCAATAATTACCAGGCATCTGAAACTACGTCATGCCCCGGTGTAGACGATGTGTGTGGCGTAACTTTGGCCACGTCAAAGGTCGACGGCAGCATTCCGGCAACAACTGACTTTAATTCGGAATCAACCAATCTTTGGTTATCCGAGCAAGCGAATTCGGCTCAGGATGGTCACATCGCTATGCAAAATTAAAAAAGAAAGGGAGCGGTTGACGCTCCCTTTCTTTTTATGGATTCTGGATAAGTCCGCTTATGTTTACAGCATTTTGATCTATCTCGAAGACATACCGGTCGCTTCCCGGTAGTAACTGGTAACTTGTCCCATTTACATTTCTGTATAACGTAATGGCAAACTGAGGGTCCTGATTTAAACGTCGTAAATCTGTCCACCTTGTCCCCCTAAGCAACAATTCCTTTCGGCGTTCCTGAAGTATAACAATCAATAACTGATGATTGTCAGTAATTGCATAAGGTATATAAGTCCCTGCTTTATATCTTTTGGTTATTAACGAATTGAGCGTTGACGATGCACCACTTGTATTTCCTGCTCTTGCCTGCGTTTCTGCCTGTATCAAATATAATTCGTCCGTCGCTATACCTGTGAATATTGCATTCTGGTTAACGCCGCAATAATTAGGCTTGAAGAAGGTACCTGTAGCATTAGACTTAAAGAAGATAATCTTCCGAAGATCATTGGCTGAATAACTTGCATAAAGTGTTGAATCTACGCGCGCTTTGGCCGCCGTCAGTGCCTGGGGTTGGGCTGACCTTGCATCATAAATGACTTCATCATTAAATTCTGCAAAAGGAAGGGTCGCGGATGTGCTTACCGTATTATAGTCAATCAATTTGTTGTAAAGCGTTAATGCTGAGTCAGCGTAAAGGCCTGCATTAACGTAATCATTCATTGACAAATAGGCCTTTGCCAACATTCCGTAGGCTGCCGGTTTACTGGCCTGGTATTTCATGGTTGGGTTCGCTGGTAATAATGGGATTGATTGTTGCAGATCGGTTAAAATCGAATTGTAGGTGGCAGCGACTGTTGAGCGTACCGGTTTAATGGTAATATCCGAAGTCAACCGCAAAGCAATACCCAAATCCGTACCGGCCGAAGCCTGGACATATGGTTTGGCAAATAGCTGCGCTAACGACAAATGCAGTGCCCCACGAAGAAACAGTGCGTTACCGCGTATATTGTTCCTGGTATTCACGTCACCTCCGGAAACATTTGGAAGAGCATCAAGGAGAATATTTGCATATTCAATCGCCATATATGGGCTGGAGTAATCTGTGCCGATATCATTGTCTTTTTGCCATATATAAAACATGCGTTGCCTTTGCACCGTCAGACTATTTAAGTCGGCTGTATTTAAATAATAGTTATCGGATGCAACATCACCCGCAGCGGGAAACTTTGCATTTAAAAAGTTATAATTATTCAATATGCCTTCGAGATCATCAATGGTGGAAGGCGTTGATAAAGTTTGATCTGGCTTTGCGTCCAGATATTTTTTGCATGATGACAGTTGAATTGCTGTGGCTAAAATCATCGCAAAAGCGAAAAGCCGTTGGGAATAGCGCCGATACTGTTTTATAGATCTTTTCATATTAATTCAATTTATAAATTTGCTTTTATACCGATTGCATAAGTTTTTGACGGGGTTACGCCGTACATCACATCCGGATCAATACCCTCATGATTTGCCCTCCATAAAGTCAAATTAAGCTGACTCGTGTAAAAATATACTTGCAGGGATTTTACGCCGATCCGTTTAAGTCGGGATGACAAATCGTAGCTAAAGTAAATGTCGTTCAGTTTAATGTTGTCGGCCCGTAACACATTGATAGATGACTCCTGGTAAAACTGGTCGCGCAACGGATTGTCAGGATAGATGAATGACGGCACATTTGTATGCAGTTCGTCGCCCGGATTTTGCCAGCGCTGGTCGAAATCTGTATAGCCCTGGCCAATGTTTATCAGTTGCCCATAATTTGTGGTCGGTTTCCTGAAATAATAATTCAATTTGTAGGTGATATTTACGGCTAATGAGAAGTTTTTGTAGTCCACTGAATTTCGGAATGTGCCATAAATTGGCGGGGTTGCTGAACCGCTGACTACCTGAGCGCTGATCGGGTTTTGTTCAATGGCCTGATAGTTCTTAGAAAGCTGGCCGTTTACAAAGCCTTGCGGATCGCCAGTTTTCGGGTCAAGCCCCGCCCATTTATAACTGACAATTTCATAAGGGTTATAGCCTACTATCGGAAAGATGTAAGTACCATCACTTACCAATCCTGCCGATGTTGGGGGATTCAAATTTTTGGTAGTTATAAATGTGACGTAGTTAAACAATACGCTCGAACGCCACCTGACGGCGCCATTAGTGTTAATCGTATTGATCACGACATCTGCGCCCTTAGAAAAAATACTGGCGGAATTGTAGGTTGCTGCACCAAATCCAACAGTGGGATCAAGAAGAACACCGTTAATCAAATTATCGGAATGCTTGATATAATAGTCAACAGAGCCTGTAATGCGGTTATCGAATAACGAAAAGTCAATTCCGGTGTTAAACGTTTTTACTTGCTCCCAACTCAAATGTGGGTCCGGCGGTGAATCAACACCCACGTAGGGAAGATTTACCGGGGCTGATGCGTTAAAATAGGATATCAGTGTTAATGCTGATGCAGAGGGTACGATGTTACCGCTCTCGCCGTAAGTGACCCGTAATTTCAGCTGAGGCAGCCAACTTAAATGATAAAATTTTTCGCGATCGATGTTCCACAGGCCGCCAACAGACCACAAAGGTTGCCATTTCTGATTAGTGGCAACGCCAAACAAGTTGGACGCATCCCTTCTGGCACTCCCCGATAATGTATATTTATCGTCGAGCGTATAAGCGGCATTTGTATAGATGGATACAAATCGGTTATCAAGCTGAGTAAACTGCGTACCGTCAAAGATATACTCACTGCCATATATACCATCGTAGGTTGGCAACAATGTCGTGTAATTTACCGGGGTTACGGATAGCGTGTTTGGATTATATCCATAGGTAAGAGCAGTTTGAGAATTGCTTTCAGATTCCCTGATCTCACCACCAATTATAGCCGACAGCTTACCACGTTTTCCTAAATCAGGGTTAAAATTTAGTTGCCCTCGTATAGCGGTTTGTTTATTGATACCGTTGTTTGTAGTCAGTGTCGGATCATCAGGAACGCCATAAGTAACGTTATTTCCATTAATCTGAGTAAACCTATTAATCAAATCACGCGTTGAATAAATATTCAGGTCTTGAAGATTTGAAGCATCGCTACTTGTTTGTTCATACTGATATTTGACCTCAGCTGAAAACCACTTATTGAATTTATAAGTCGTACTAAGGTTCAATAGGATATCGGTACCGATTGTGGTATTATTGTTATTTGCTAAATCTTGTAAGGGGCGATATTTCCAGTCCAGTAATTTACCAGCGCCAGCGGTGTCGGTAAAGGCTTTACTATAATACAAATCGACTGCTGCTGGCGTACCATCACTATTGACCAAGCGTGCGTAAGGTGAAATTGATGAATTAACCGTTTTATAGCTACCGTATCCACCCGGACTATTGTTTGTAGAATTTGTCCGGGTTACGGTAATATCCGTCTGCAATTGCCACTTTGTGGTAAGGTCTATTATGTTGTTAGAACGAATAGTTAGCCTGTTATTGCTATTGCCAATTAGACTGGCCTGGTCATTATCATAGCCAGTAGAAAATAAAAAACGGGCAGTACTGCTTCCACCAGATAAGCTGAGAAAATACTGTTGGTTCTCGGCTGTACGATACAGGTATTTTTCCATGTCGTTTCTTACATCCTGAGTCCTTAGTTGATCGATCTGCTGATTGGCCTGGCTACTAGTAATAAGGCCGTTTCTTGCCTGATTCAGGATATCTGCGACCTGCGGAATTGGAGGATAAGTAGGATTAGAAAACATCGAATCATAAAAACCCTGGTTAAATAATGACTTTTGCAAATCGATGAATGAACTTACTGGAATTTGGTTGGCGGTAAATAAATTAGGCTTCGTAATTAGTGTCAGGTTTGAATTGAAGCTAATAGCCATCTTTTGATTGGCTTTGGCCTTTTTAGTCGTTATTACTATCACGCCATTTCCCGCTCTTGCACCCCAGATTGAAGACGCCGCTGCATCTTTCAAAACGGTAACACTCTCAATATCATTAGGATTAATGTTATTAATATCGCCATTGTATGGAAAGTTATCTAGTACGATCAATGGCGAAGCTGCGGAGTAGTTTAAGGTACTTAACCCATGTATCTGGATCAATTGCTCTTCAACATCGTGATGATCGAACAAAAGCCCGCTTGTTATTCCGTCAAGTCGGCTTAGAATATCCGGTGTTACTCTTTCATTCAAGATTTGGTTGTCAAGCTTGTAGAACGAGCCTGTTGCTCGTTCCTTAGGAATGTCCTGGTAGCCCGTACTGACCACAACTTCATGCATTTCTACAATGTCCGGGAACATGGTAAAATTCAATATAGCGTGATTATCGGAGGAAATAATTTTAGAAATGGTTTTAAACCCGACATGAGAAATTAATAGCGTGTCAACCTTTCCTCGCATAATAAGAAAGAAATGGCCTCCTTTGATCGAATTTGCTGTCGATTGTGTGTGTTTGAACTTAACTGAAGCTCCAACAATTGGACTTACACCGGCAGAATCCACAGTACCATAGATGATTACCGAGTTCTGAGCCGATACTTTACCCAAACCCAAAACAAGGAATAATAATAAAAATATATAGTTTGATTTCATTTTTTCAGGTTTTAGGTTTTGAATTACTTACACGCCTCTGTTTCGGTTCCAGGATGATAGATTCACCTTTCAAAACCCTTTCAATGTTCGCGGCTGTCACTGCGTCGTCGTCGGTGAGTGCTATTAGGCGGCCATTGGGACTAATCCAGGCGCAAACCGGGACTGCCTGAAAAGTGAAAAACTTGCTTACGGTAGTGTCCTGGAAAACTACCGGGAGTTTAAGATTAATTCCAGACCATTGCTTTTCTCGCGCAATCATTAATTTCACATCCCTTTCTCTATCACTTTCAAAAGGGTCCACCATTATTATCTTGATTTTTTGGGGCAGTTTCTTTTGTAAAGAGTCCAGACCGGGAATCGCCGCAATACAGTTTCCACAATGTGTATCCCAAAAATCAATCAAGACCAATTTGCCTTTATAATCAGATAACCTGATAGTTTTAGCAGGTGTATTAAGAAGATTTGTTAGCACAACATCCGGCATCTTATCCCCTATTTTAAGGATCCCAACCGGCATATTCGTCTGCGCTTTTACCGCACCCGCGCTATAGGCCAGTAAAATGATATATAAATATTTTTTCATTTGTTAAGTATTAATGTTTATGGTTTATCAGCAAAAAAACCAGCAACCAAAGGATCAATAATGCCACGGCGAAGAATTTCTGTTCGCGAATTCTGGCTGAATTAACTGATCTTGTTTCCAGGTTTGATCGCTTCCGTACAGGCAATAGAAATCCCCGGAAGCCGGTTTTTAGCTTCATTTTAGTTAATTAAATTGATTAAAAGACTTTGCCTGGTAAGGCGTTGGAAAAGAAAAACGGCAACCGAAACTATTAACTATTACTGACCTTTAGGTTGCCGTTTAACCCAGTTAATCATTCGGGAGATTTGATAATGTTTTTGAAAAGATTATTAAGTAGAAAAAGGGTATGATCTAAAATATGAATACAACAAAACGCCCCATAGCTGGAGCAAGAGTAATTACATTCGATAAATATTAAATCTACTTTTTTCATACTCGTAGTGATTATACGAGTCTTGATGAATGGATACCACAATAAATGCGGGGCCTGCCAACCACGGCTGCAACAAAGTTTCTGACGCCTTATGCTAACATGGAATTACAGCAGGCCCCACATCTATCTCGACATACAAATATAGTATATCTACGCATAGACATGGAAGTTACTGCTGTCCTGTGTTAGCGGCGTCAGAATTTACAACCACAAGACTCTTATAAGTAAATAATTAAAATCTATTCAAACTTAAAAAATTATTTCAACAAATACAAATACTTGCACCATTTGAAATGATTTAACGTGGTCAATTTGGTTATTATGGACAAAATTGATACAATATTCATAGGAAAAAATGTAAAATCTCTCCGAGAAGCTATAGCATTATCGCAACATGATTTTTCCTTGTTATTAGAAATTTCCAAAAGAAGCGTTGCAAATATTGAAAGCGGGGAGAAAAATATTGATGTAGAATTACTTCGTAAAGTAAAATCTTTGTTTTTTATGTACAGTCGCGATCAGTTATGCAATGATATAATTGAAATACCCTATAATTTAAGGGAACAACTAATAAAGCATTTTAAGGATATTAAACCAGAACTTGTAATTCTTCTAAACAAAATGCCATCCATAGTTTATGCCATAAAATTCAAACTTTTGAGGAGCGGCTTTATTGATCAATACAGAGAAACTAACGAAATTAAGAAATTTTTTGAAAGATTTGGCTGGGAGTTTGAAGGAACATCCATTACAAATGCCTTAACACGAATGCCTGATTTGATTGAAAGTAAAAAGCATGTAAGTAAAGGAAATACAAATGTGTATAAGAAGAGATTGTAATGTTATACTATTTAAATTCTGTTATCTTATTCACTTACCTAAAACTATTATTTAGGATTTGCTATAAACCTGTAATGAATTGCTAAAAAAACCAACAGCCAGAGGACCAACAAGGCTATTGCAAAGAATGTTTGTTGGCGTTTCCTATACTTAGGTTCAGTCCCGGTGGAATCTTCTTGCCTCCCTAACATACCAATGTAATCCTTAAAACCATTTGTCTTTTTCATCACTTATTTATAAAGCAGTAACTTGTCATCTACGAATTTTTAGACTTTCCGGGTTTGATAATAGTTTTACTTTTATTTTAAGAAGCAATCCGGGAAACTAATTATTTAAAAATAGGTATAGTCAAATATAAATACCGTGGGTTAATAAACCAACACTTTTATATGTGTAAAAAAGCAATTTTCAACAGGTAAATACTGTGATGATTAGCGAAACACAAAAAGAGATATTATTGGAATTTGGCAATCATCTTGAAACCCTGCGAAAAAGCAAAAAGCTTTCCTTCAGAAAATTAGCCCTGAACTGTGATATTGACTACAGCGATATCAAGAAAATCGAAAAAGGTGAAAAAAACATAACTTTCCTGACGATTATAGAATTGGCAAAAGGCTTAGGATTAAAACCAAAAGATATATTAGACTTTTAAATGCGGGTGGGTTTTAATTGAATGAAAAAATTGCATTTATATTAAAAGTTATAAAGAGGCCAAAAGACTATACCAATGGTGAAAAAAATGTTACGGTTATGTTACAACGAAATTTCCAAGTATGAGATGAAAGCCGTAAATTAGCCCCTGTTGGACTGAAATAAGCGTCCTGCACCTATAGCTCAGTTGGTTAGAGTAGAAGACTCATAATCTTTTGGTCCCTGGTTCGAGCCCAGGTGGGCGCACAAAATTCAAAAGCCCGTTTTCTTTACGAAAATGGGCTTTTTTTGCGTTTAAAGGCATATATTTGCCTTATTCTTTTCTAAGTAGCTCAATCGAGTGGTTGGCATTTTAACAGGTTTTTTTGTTGAATTAGCCGAAAATGTTTAGCAATTGTTTAGCGACGGGATCGGCCTTAAAGAAATTTTTTTATGGCAACTATTAGAGAAGTGATTTT